>Ga0074199_1000229_pt1 | contig 110163 bp, 99 predicted proteins | sample EPASupsiteSAE347_FD_64528 | JGI IMG/M metagenome (GOLD analysis project Ga0074199, IMG submission 64528) | Bioremediated contaminated groundwater from EPA Superfund site, New Mexico - Sample SAE3-47 | ecosystem: Environmental > Aquatic > Deep subsurface > Groundwater > Contaminated ...
CACGCTCACGGCTCACCAAGCTTGGCGAGTTGCGAGCGTGGCGGGGACGCAACCCCGCCCTACCGTTCAAGGTGTCCCGCCTTATGTGAGTCGCCGCCGTGACCACCCGCCGTCCCGCAAAGCTCGAGCTCGAGGCCTCACTGACACAGGTCGAAGAGGGAGTATACGAGGCTCGGTGGGGAAGCCGCCCCGTTCGCATAATCGTCCTGAGCCGGATACCGCGGACCGAGCGAAACGCTGTCTGGCAGTTGTTCAGCGGCATACGCGAAAACGTCCTCTACGGCGCGGCCCATTACCATTGGCGAAGTAACGATCTCAGCACCGTGAGAAACCAGTTGTTTCAATCTTATGACATGGAGGGTCTTGACATGCCTTATACCGTGGAAGATTACAAGAGAGAGCTCGAAGATTCCAAGAGAAAGCTCAGAGAGCAGGTCAAAGAAGAGGTCAAAGAAGAGGTCAAAGAAGAGGTCAGAAAAGAAGTCAGAAAGGAAATCCTGGCGGAGCTGACAATCGAAGAGATGCTGCGAGCTCTCCCGCACGAAGAGCTACTGAAGACTCTGCCGACCGAAGAACGGTTGAAAGGGTTGAGCAAAAAGGAGATCGAAGCCTACTTGAAGAAGCTGTCGACAGTAAACTGAAGTGCTTCTTTTTTGGCTATCCGCATAAACCGGGACATGTCTCACCCGGAGCTTGTGTGTTCACCGCAGAGACACAGAGGACACGCGGAGGAAAGCTCCCGGCAATTTCAAAGCTCCTCCGCGTTTTCTCTGTGTCCTCCGCGTCTCCGCAGTGAAGAAAGCTCAGCCACCGCCCGCTCATAATATGTTTACAGGTTGCCCGGGCTTATGAGGGTAACCCTGCCTCCCCGACATCGTTCTCTATGAGCCCGATTGCCATATCCATATCCATAAGGTTCTTCCCGGGAATATCGCAGGGTCCGTTTCGGCTGTAGACGGGACGGATATCCTCGTTCACGAATCCACGACGGTAGTCGATGCAGGCAGAAGGCCCATTTTTCGTTTCAATTCCTCGAGAGACCGGCTCGAGCTCATTGTTTTGGCCGATAAGGCCTCGTTGACTCTCACCTCGATGCTTACGTTGCCCGCTGCCACGTCCCCGTAGGCAGTTGCCAGGGATTCTTCCTCTGTAACCTTCTGTTTCATTTTCTCGAGCATGGCAATCGTGCTCGTGGAATCGATACTGGAGAGCTGCTGATTGATTTTTCTCATGGAAACCGCTGTCTTGGCACGGGCCCTGAGCGTAATCAGCTCGTTTTCGTAGCTCGATATGGTCTTTCTAAGATTTTCGACCTGCTGTTGCAATTGTCGGCTCATTCCATCCTGTGTCTGGTAGTCCGTAAGAAGCTGGGCTGCACGCTGCGCGGAGGATTCCTTTTCGTTCAGAACTTCCATGGCGAGACTTTCCGCCTGGCTCGGATCCATTTCACCCATTTGAGCCTTTTGAAGCAGCAGCATGGCCTTGCGCTCGTAATCCTGAGCGAGCTTGGAAGCATCATCAGCCTGTTTTTTCAAGCGGATAGCCAGGCCCTTCACTTCGGCCAAGCTGTGCATGGCTTCCGACAGGTCAGTTTTCAAATCCCGAATCCCCTGCTCCGTCAATCTGATGGGGTCTTCGAGCTTATCCACCACGGCATGAGCTTCCGACTGGCCGATTTTAAAGAGTCTACTGAAAATACTTGCCATCTCCGCCTCCTTACATTGATTTGTTAAACTGGAGCAGCTCATCGCCATGTTCAGCCATGGCCAGCCCTAAAGCCCGAATGGAGCTTTCCAGTTCATTTTTGTCCAGGTTTTTAAGTTCCAGGGTATCCCGAAAGAACACGTACCGGGCTTCTTCGTCCAACAGAAATGCTCCGTGAACGAGTGTCGCATTCATCTGCAAGAGCCTTCGAAAGAAATCCGTTTGATTGAGCCCGGGAACCTCCATGATCAATTGTTCTATAATCACGATGGGGTCTTCGCAATCTATGATCAGGTTCTTGATTCCGTTTTCTTCATCTTCCACGATGAGGAGCTCCTCGTCCGGATCTTCCCGGACTATGGCCACATCCAGCTCCGTGAGGTAATCTTTGATCTTGTCCAGATGTTTCGTCATCTTTTCCTCCTTTTTTGCGTTTAGAACAAAGACTCGTTTTTCTCCATTCCTTCCATTCATTAACTTACTTGAAGCACCAGCCGATCAGAAAAGATATGGCAACGTAGACCGTAGCCTCGATCGCTCCGGCCCCGACATTGGGATGCTCCTGGTTGACCAGTTCATCGGTCAGGCGCCGCCCCGGAAGGATGAGCCTGTCCGTGGCCACCCGCACGACGGGAAGAACGACCAGCCCGAAGGCGACCACCGTAGCATAAAAACCCAGGTTTTGGGCCCAGGTCACAAAATTTTGCTGTTCCGCAAACCGTACGATGTTGCCAATGGCCAGGAGCATGCCGGCAAAAGCGGTGCCCACCGCCACGTTGTCCCGCTCGAGCGCCTCATGAACATCGAAGGGTGCCATCCAGGCGTATATCCAGGCTGCAAGCACGAGCGTTACCTGCCCGAGGACCCAAAAGAGTGCTACAGCTCTTATGCCGCCGCCTCCCGAAATCGCTCCGTAAATGATCAGCCCCATGGCTATGTGGTTGGCCGCCTCAATCATTCCCACACCGCGGTTTTGGTCCCGGATGATCTCCTTTTCACTGCTGAACCGGTGAAGAATCAGCCAGTCGTTGATTCGCACGCTAAGGTTGAGCAACACAATGGCAATGAGCCCGTAGAGAAAGATATCGATCAGATCCACCGTAAGAGAGATGGAAGGGCCCGTGAGCGCTCCTCCCACCGCGAGTACCAGTCCGAGGAGGTACCCGCACAATGCCAGTGCCAGCGCCACGTTGTCCCGTTCGATGAGCTCCTCTTTGAGGTTGAAGCCGCGATGTGTGAGGTCGAAGCAGTATTTGCCCAGCACAAAAAGAGCAAAGGACGCTGCCAGATAAATGATTCCCAACGTGAGCGTGCCGATATACATTACTCCCTCCCTCTCCCTGGAGCTTCATTTTCTTCCAAAGCTGCGACTGCCGCTCAGGCCTGCGCCTGCCATGCGGCCTCCGGACGCCTTTGTGCGTCCCATTCGAGCTTCGACTTTATTGGAAAAAGATTCCTTGCGCTCCGCCATCCGCGCCTGCTGACGTTCGAAAAAGCCCTTGGTGCTCTTTTGAACCGTCGTCCCCTGAGTGCCGAATTGCGGCTTTCCCTGCTCGTTCTTTCTCCCGAAATAGGGATGCCCCTTACCGGTCGTTTTCTTATATTCCTGCCAGTCTCTGTAATCGATCCGGCGGCCGCGCTTTTCAAAGGCATCCCCGAGCTCGTCCACGACCTCGGAAAGCACCATGGATGTTGCCAGCCACGCCCAGACCTGGTTGCCTCCGCCGTCGGTCTGCCACTGTCCGAAGCGGGAATCCCCCACGTACTGAAAACCCGGTGGCTGTATGGCGCTCTCGATCGTCCCGTCCGGCTTCTTGGCCATAATGGCCATGCCAAGGGCGGGCTGGTACTTGTCGTAGGTCTCCTTGTCGACCTTTACCCAGTCCGTGAGCTTCTGGGCCAGTTCAGGAGCGCCATCTTTTCCGGTTTGTTTTTCCTTGTCCCCGGTGTTGTAGAGCAGCCGGTAACGGTGGAAATAGTCTTTGAAAAACAATCCCTTCGAATCCATATCCTGGAGGATGACGCTGTATTCGGGGTACCGGCCGAGGTCGCGGCGAAGCGTTTCCAGAGAAGAGCCGCCGCCGCAGCCTCCGAGCACAAGAAGCACCAGCGGCACCAGGATCAGTCTTTGTATACTCGATATACTCAAAGGCAGCCCCCTTGATTTCTCCACGACCGGCCCCTTACGAGCGCTTGCCCGGCAGAATATTGATAAACTGATACTCTTCCACAAGCCGGCCGACACGGGCTTCGAATTCTATGTCGCCCCACTGCTCGACGGTAAGAATCTCGCGGCCGCCCTCACTCCTGTAGTCCCAGTAAAGGAAGGGCTGGGGCGGCGCCTGGCGGTTTCTCAAAAACTTGGCACCTCCGTAGGTATCCATGGAAAAGAGCGTGCCCTCGTATGAGATCGTTTGCGGCGGGTCTCCATTCCGTTCGATGTGAGCACGGAGGTTTTCGACGATAAGCCCGAGAGGCACCTTGCGAGTAAAGGTCCAGTACGCTCCGTCCGCTTCTCCACGGTTCAAGTAGCGGGTGTCTCCGTCCGCCCGAAGCTCCCACTCTTCCGAAACGGTTCCGTCGCCCATGTCGTAGGAATGATTGGCGGTTACCTCCCACGTCCTGCCATCGTAGTCCACAAGGTAACCGGGCTTCAATTTCTCCAGAACCAAATCTGCAAAAGGATCCAGTGAGGGGCTTTCTTCTTTGTTACCAAACAGCTTTTTCCAGATCGACATACTTCCTCCACGCTTCGGATTCTACGCTTCTGCTTCCCTTTCCACTCTAACGAGCAGGGTGCTTCGTGTTGCGCTTCATGATTAGCACACATTATGCCAATAGATAGAATTCCCGTCCGGCTTTATTGTGTGGGTCTCCCTATTGATTTGACTTTCCCGTAACGGAAGTTAATCTTTCTATTTCGGCAAACAAGCCCGGAGCCCGAAGGCAATGGACTCTCACGCTTCCAAAGGAAGGAAAATGCTTCAAATCGGAAAGAAAATCTCGCACCGCTTCTTTCTTGCCATCATGCTGATCGTGGTGATCCCCATAGGCATCATGGGCTATGAAAGCTACATACTGGCGGAAAGGACGCTGACCAGCTTCGCTTTCCTGCACATGGCGACCTTAGCGGAAAACCGGGCCAATCATCTGGACTCGTGGCTCGAGGAGCGCCTGGATGACGTCGGCATCCTGGCGCGTCTTCCGGTCATTCGGGATGCGTGCCGGCGCTATTGCGAGAGCCTTGGGAATTCGTCCGTAATGTCCGCGGAGCTTCTCAAGGACACCCTGGACATTATCGAGGGAAGGTCTCCCTCCTATGAAAACATCTATATTCTATTGCCGGACGGGAGGGTTCTTGCTTCCACCCATCCGGACCTTGCCGGCGATCAGAGCTTACATGGACTTGAAGTGATCGATCGGTTGCGGAAGAGCGATAAGCCCGTTCTCGGTCCCGTGTATCAGCAAGCCGGAAAGAAAGGCTGGCACGTACAGCTTGCAGCCGGTATCCAGGGGCGCAACGGAAAGAGCCTCGCTTTCATCATGGCCGTTCTCGACCTTTCAAAGACCATGGATCGCATCATGGTTGAACGCATCGGGCTCGGGGAGACGGGGGAGACCTACCTCGTCAACAAGGATCGAAAAATCATCTCCGAATCACGGTTTCTGGGCTGGCAGGATACGACCGGTCAAAGCTTCGATACGTATGGCATACGCTCCGTTCTGGATCGAAAGAAGGGAACGGACATATACGAAAACTACATGGGCCGGGAGGTGCTCGGCTCCTACGTCTGGCTCCCGCGCTACGAATGGGGGGTTTTGGCCGAGATAGAAACAGACGAGATCATGTGGCCCCTCACGTGGATAAAAAATATCGGCTTCCTTACAACGGCGCTTGTGAGCCTCATTTGTCTTTTGATGGCCTACATAGTCAGCCGGAGAGTCTCGATGCCCATCGTTCAGGTGGCCGATGCCGCCGAGAAAATGACTGAAGGGGATTTGGAGCAGCGCATCCCGTTTTCGAGCAAGGACGAAGTGGGGCGGCTGGCCGCGAGCTTCAACGTGATGGCGCAGCGGCTTTCCCGCTCGATCAGCTCCTTGCGCCAAAAGGAGGAATCCCTGCAGAAAGCCTACGATGACCTCATCGCGGCTCAGCAACAGCTCCTGCGCTCGGAGAGAATGGCGGCAATCGGTGAGCTGGTAGCCTCCGTCGCCCATGAGATGAGAAGCCCCTTGTCCTCGATCAAGCTCAATCTTCAAATCATCGGACGCTCCCTGGGCAGGGAAACGGTGCTCTTCGAGCACTACGAGATCGCTTTCGACCAGGTGGCGCAGATGGAGAGGATGTTCTCGGATCTCCTCAACTATGTCAAACCCCTGGATATGCAGAGAAAGGACCTTTCAGTCGAGACCCTGATCGGCAAATGCCTCCAGGAGCTCGAAGGCGAGATATCGGCACACAATATTACCATCGAGCAATGGATCGAGCCGGATCTGCCACCCATCATCGTCGATCCCGACAAGAGCGAACAGGTGCTGGTCAATGTTTTGAAAAACGCCATGGAAGCCTCCGACCTGAACGGAAAGATCGAAATATCGGCAGTGGCGGGAGAGAGCGGCTCAGGCGCCACGGTAACCATCGCCGTAACCGATCACGGAGTGGGGATTTCTCAGCGAAATCTCAAGATTATCTTCCAGCCCTTCTTCACGACGAAGAAAAAGGGAACGGGTCTGGGACTCACCATAGTAAAGAAGATCATGGATGCGCATCGTGGCGATATATCCATAACGAGTGAGGAAGGAAAGGAAACCGTCGTGCGGCTGACTTTTCCAAGTGTCCGAGGTGTGGAATGAAGAAAATCATGATCGTCGATGACGACGTATCCCTGACTCGGACTCTCGAGCTCTATTTTCGGGGCAAGAGCTACGACGTGTCTGTTTTCAGAACAGGAAGGGAAGCCTTCGAGCACTGGCAAGCGGAGGAGCCCGGCCTGGTGCTTCTCGACGTACAGCTCCCGGACATAGACGGCCCCGAAATACTGGCCAAAGCCAAGCGGGAGGGGCTCGAAGGGGAGGTAGTCATGATTACCGCCTTTCATGACACTGAAGCGACACTAAAGGCCATTCGCCTGGGGGCCGCCGATTATCTCTACAAACCGATCGATCTGGACGCCCTCGATCTCTTGCTCGAAAAGATCCTCCAGCAAAAAGCGCAGCGCGAGAAACTGGCAAAGCTCAGCCACGTCATTTCCAAGTCCTACAAGCCCAACCAGATTATCGGCCACAGCAAAGGGATGCTCGGCGTCATAAAAGCCATCGCACAGGTGGCTCAAACACCGGCAAGCGTGCTCCTGGACGGTGAAACGGGAACGGGAAAAGAGCTGGTAGCCCAGACCATCCACCAGGAATCGGCTCCCGACGAGCCCTTTGTCGCCATCAACTGTGCCGCCATCGTGAAGGATCTACTGGAGAGCGAGCTTTTTGGGCACGAGCGGGGAGCCTTCACCGGGGCGACACACCGCAAGGTCGGGAGACTTGAAATTGCCGGGAGAGGCACGGTCTTTCTGGACGAAATCGCCGAGCTCCCCCTGGAGCTTCAGGCCAAGCTTCTCCGAGTTCTTCAGGAGCGGGAATTCCAGCGGGTGGGCGGCTTAACCACTATAGTTCTTAACGCCCGCGTTATCGCTGCAACGAATCGAGATCTGGAGGCGATGGTCGAGGAGGGCTCTTTCAGGGAAGATCTCTACTTTCGTCTCAAGGTTTTCGTCATCCGTATCCCTCCTTTGCGGGAGCATATTGAAGACATCGTTCCGCTTACGGAATATATCGTTCATCGCCTGAACGAGGAAATGCACAAGAAGGTGTCACGTATCCCCAACGCTCACCTCGACGCATTGAAGCGCTACGACTGGCCGGGAAATGTCCGGGAGCTTCAAAACGTGCTGCGCCGCGGCATGATCCTTTCTAAAGGAGAAATTCTGGATCTCGATGAGAACTGGATACAGAGAAAGGAGCTGCCCCAGGCGATAAAGCCGGAATATTCCCCGAGCACCGAGGAGGAAGAGCTGCAAAGCCTCGAAAAGGTCGAAAAGGCTCACATCATGAAAGTGCTGCAACGCACCCGGGGCAACTACGGAGAAGCTTGCAGGATACTGGGAATCAGCCGCCCCACGCTGCGCAGGAAGATCAGCGACTACAACCTGCTCGTGGATCTCAAGGAATGATTCCGAGTGCAAGGGATGATTCTCGACGCATGGTGTTCAAGGCACGGTGTTGAACGAATCGTTCAACGATTGAACAAAATGTCCCTTCCATTGAACAAAATGTTCAATCGGCCTGCAATATCCTGAAATCGATCCGCTTCGCTCAAGGAGCCGGAGATCTTTCCCTTGCTCTCGCGCGCGGCACGGAAGCCGATTGGCATCCTTGGTGCATTCTCAAGGCAGGTTGTCAGGAAGCGCCAGTGTGGTGAGCGCAAGGCATGGGGGGTATTTTGAACCCGGGAACATGGAAATTCGAAGCTAGAGGAGCTGCAGAGATGAGCAAAAAGATACCTTTGGTACTTGTGTTGTTAACCCTGTTTTTATTTGGAACAGCCACCTTCATGGAATCGAGTGCCTGGGCCAGGGCCGGCGGCGGGCGCTCTTCCGGAAGCCGCGGGGGCAAGAGCTTTTCTTCGCCGCAGATGCCCTCGAGCCCTTCCCAGAGCTCGCCCGGCATGAGCACACCCGGTAGAACCCCTTTTCCCGGCAGCCAGGCTCAGCCGTCAGGTGGCTTTTTCAGCCGTAGTCCCTTTATGCAGGGGTTGGCGGGCGGGGTTGCGGGAGGATTGCTTGGAAATCTCCTTTTTGGCGGTATGGGGCATGCCTCCGCCGGCGGTTCCGTAGGTGGAGGCATAGGACTCATGGATATCGCGCTCCTGGGCCTTATCCTTTACCTCGCTTACAGGTTCTTCAAAAAACGGCGTGCGGCGGCGAATCCCGCTGCATCGAGCTATTATACCGACGAAGGCTCGCCCCGGATAGAAGGCAGTTCGGGGTATCAGCCCTACGCCTACGGCTCGGCCCCGGAGTCTTCACCCGGCTATGGAGAAAGGGAGCGAGGCATCGATATGATCAGACGCTCCGACCCCAGTTTCGACGAAGACAGATTCAAAGAGATGGCTCAGGACCTTTTCTTCCGCATTCAGGCAGGATGGACCAACCGGAGCCTTGACGGCATCGAAAGCATCCTCGCCAACGAGATGGCCGAGCTCTTCCGCCGGGAATTCGAAACCATGAAGCAAAAAGGCATAATCAACCGCCTGGAGAATATTGCCATCCGTAAGGTGGAGCTTGCCGAAGCCTGGCAGGAAACGGGAAAGGAGTACATAACCGTCCTTTTCACCGCCAATTTGCTCGATTACACCGTGGACGCGGTGACTCGCGAAGTGGTGGACGGAAACAAGATGAGCCCAGTGAAATTTCAGGAGTTCTGGACGTTTTGCCGCGATGGCGGCTCATCCAGGTGGCAGCTCTCCGCCATCAACCAGATGGAGCAATAAGTTTTAGTAGTGTTCATCCGGAAAGTCACCGTGCACCTTTGTGGGAGTGCCTTGGAGCTGCGATATGATTTGATAGCGGCTACAAGCCGCTCCCCCGGGCATGGGTTTCCGAACGGGCTCAGGTATGCCTATGCGAAGGGGCTTTGTACAAAGCCCCTTCTTTCTTGATCTCACTTACCTGGGATAGTAAAAAAGGATGTTTGGGGAAGGGTAACCATAAAAGAAAGATCGGTCGTATGGGTAGCGGCGATAACCGTAGGGATAGAACCTGTGGCCGTAGGGCGTGAAGTACCGATCATGATGCCCTCTCCAATGGTTATGTCCTCTCCAATGGCGATGTTTTCCAAAGTGATGATTGTGATGCCGATGGTGCTTCCCAAAATGATGCCCCCAATTATTAACGAGCGTAACACTCGCTTCGCCGCTTCCGCCGATGCTCCGGCTTTCATTGGCTGGAGCCATTGCAGGGAAGGCAACGAGCACGAGCGACAATATCAGAATAGGGATTCCTTTCATAGCCTGCCTCCTGGGCTTCCAGGTAGATCGGAAGCCGCTTTCCTTCGCCTCTGCCAACAGAGCAACTGGACCCATTCTGTTAATGTAGACATCCGACGATTTGATATCAATACTTAGAATCAAAACAACGGGTCGATTTTATAGTGTTTTAGGGATATTGAGGTCTACCTGGAAGCAGGAAGTGTCTGTGCCCTTAAAGGCGATATCCGGAGCCCAATGCAGAGAATTGTGCGCTCTTGTGTTCACCGCAGAGACGCCGAGGGCACGGAGAAAACGCAGAGAATCGTTGAAATTCTTATAAAATTCCTCTGCGCTTTCTCCGCGCCCTCGGCGTCTCTGCGGTGAAAAGCTCACTCAGGTGCATCTTTTCATATTCCATCGAGTCACGACGCAAGCCCCAAAACGTCGATCGCCACCTGGTACACTTCTTCCGGATCGAGAGGTTTCGAAATGGTGCCGTCGGCACCCACCTCGCTTATGCGCCGGTTCTCGTAATCCTGCCCTTTGGCCGTGAGCAGGACGACATGAACGTCCTTCATATCGAGCTGCTTTTTTACCGTATTGCAAACTTCGAGACCGTTCATTTTGGGCATCAGCACATCGAGGAAAACCAGGTCTGGCTCTTTCTGCCTGATAGCCTCCAGCGCTTCCATGCCGTTGCCTGCAATGATCAGCTCCACGCCCTGTTCCTCAAGCTCTTCAAGAGTCTCTTCCAGCATCTGTCTGATGTGCGGTTCGTCATCTACGATCAAGATCTTCGGCATCTGTCATCACTCCTTCTCATTGGCTTCAGGCCACAATTCGCTCCCATCCTCAAGGTTTGACTCCGCTGTCCATCAAGCCCGATTCTAACGGTTCTTCTCAGTTTAATCAAACCTGCTCTCCCGCAGTCCGTGTTGACCCGCCCTCGCTGCATGGGTAGATTAGGAAAGAAGGGAGCGGTAAAACATGCAGAACCATAGAGCGAAAATATTACCCGGGCCGCCGCCGGAGGTTGCCGTGGGAGTGCCTGCCGATCTTCTCCGCCAGAGGCCTGACATACGACGAGCCGAGCGCAGGCTTGCCGCCCAGACGGCTCGCGTCGGAGTGGCCACGGCGGATTTGTATCCCAGGGTCAGACTGCTCGGCACCGTCGGACTGAACGCAACGGATATCAAGAATCTCGCTACCACGGAGAGCATCATTCACTCCTTCGGGCCCTCCTTCGACTGGAATATTTTCGATGCCGGCCGCATTCGAAACGTATAGTCCCGTGCCCCGAATTCCCGGTCTCTCAGCCCTGCAGGAGGGCTCGGGCGGCAGTCTCGGAGATATAGAGGAGATAGCGAGGATAAAGCCCGGCGCCCACGATGACGGCGACAAGCACTCCGGTAAGAAATTTCATTGAAGGAGAGAGGTAAAGCATTGGCAGTTCTTTTTCAGGCTCCAGCAGATAAGCGGCTTTTATGACAAGGAGGTAGTAATACAGAGATATTACGACATTGATCATGGCAATGAGGACCAGGGTGAAGTAGCCTTTTTCCATGGCCGCCACAAACACCAGGAATTTTCCCGTAAAACCGATGGTCGGAGGAATACCGGCCAGGCTGAAAAGCGATACCATCAGCGCCAGGGCCAAAAGAGGACATCGCCGGTGCAAGCCCGCCAGTTCTTTGATCTGCACGTTTCGGCCCTCGAAGGCGACCTTTACAACCACGAGAAACATGGTGAGCTTCATCACCAGCAGCGCCAGGGCATAAAAAATGGCACTAGCGTAACCGGCCGGATTCATGGCCAGAATACCTATAAGCACATAGCCCGAATGGGCAACGGTCGAAAAGGCAAGAAGCCTTTTCAGATCCTTTTGCGCGATAGCGGCGAGGTTCCCCAAAGTCATCGAAACGATGGAAAGCACCCCCAGGGCATGGACAAGGTAAGCACTGCCCTGCCCCGCCAGAGCCACCACCCGCAGAATCACCGCGATAGCCGCCACCTTGGATGCCGTGGCGATGTATGCCGCAACCTGGTTCATCGCTCCCTGGTAAGTATCCGGCGCCCAAAAGTGGAAGGGAAAAATGGCCAGCTTGAAGAAGAAGCCGCCAAGGGTCAGCAGCAGTCCCAAGATAACCGCCGGCTGATTTATCATTGCCGGCAGCACTCTGGCGGCCTCGCTGAGGTAGGTGGTACGAGTCGTGGCATAGAGGACGGCCAGGCCGAAAAGCATGATAGCCGAGGCAAAAGTGCCGACCAGAAAATACTTGATACCCGCCTCGAGCCCAAAATCCTGATCCCGTCTCAGCGCCACCAGGATGTACAGAGAATAGCTGGAAAGCTCCAGCGAAAGGTAGACGGCCAGGATATGATCGGCGCTCACCAGCAGCATCATGGCCAGTGTGCATGCGAACAGCAGAAAATAGAAGTCGTGGCGGTTGCGCTCCCTGAGGTCTTTCATCTCTCCGCAAAGGCAGGTGATGAGAAAGAGCCCGAAGGCCAACATTATCTTGAAGATCTGGGAGAAGAAATCCACCCGGTACGCCTTGACGAAAAGGTATCCGGTCGATCCGACCGAGACCAGGCAAACCACCACTCCCAGGGCCGACAGTAAGAGAGACGTGATATGCTCCCGTCTCGGATCGGGCCGCACCACCAGAGAGAGCATCAGGAACCAGAGGGCCGCCGAAAAAGTGTAGAGCTCGGGAATGGCAATTATCCATTTCATCTTGGCAATCCACTCATGAAGGGAATCGATGCGGTTTGAATCATGTCGAAAAGCAGCGCCGGATAGAGTCCCAGAAGCACCAGCACCGCCACCAGGATCATCCTGGGAATACCCTGGCGAAAGGAAATATCCGAGAGCTCCGCGTAGCGTTCATTCCTTGGGCCGTAGAAGGTTCGCTGCACCACGCGCAGCATGAAGAGCGCCGTTACCACCAGGGCAAGGACCGCCGCGACGCCTCCAACCGGATAGACTCTGAAGGCCGCAATGAAGACAGCCAGCTCTCCCCAGAAGTTAGCAAGCCCTGGAAGCCCCATACTCGCCAGGGCCGCCACGATAAAATAGGCGGACGCCACCGGCATGATTCGGCTCAAGCCGCCAAGCTCCGGGATCGACTTGGTATGAGCCCTGTCATAGATATAGCCGACCGAAGAAAAGAGCAGCGCCGTCATCACTCCGTGGGCGAACATCTGAAACACCGCTCCATTGAGCCCCTCCGCCGTAACGGTCGACAAGCCCAGGCCGACGACGCCCATATGCGACACACTGGAGTATCCTATGACATACTTGAGGTCGGTCTGCCTCAAACCGACCAGAGCCCCGTAGACAATCCCGACCGAGGCCAGCAGCGCCATGAGCTGCGCCCAGTACTGCCAGCCTTGAGGGCACACCATGATGGCGACCCGCAGCACTCCGAAGGCCCCGATCTTCATCAGCACGCCGGCGTGAACCATGCTCACCGCATGAGGCGCAGCCACATGGCCAACCGGCGACCAGGTATGAAAGGGCCAGACACCGGCTAAAATGCCAAAGCCCAAAAAGAGCAGAATGAAAGCGAATTCCTGCTCCTCAGCCGTAAAAGTTCCCGCTCGCATCAGGGATACGATATCGAAAGTATGCAGCCCCGACATGGTGTAGAGATAGATGATTGCCGGCAAAATCAAGGCACTTCCCGCCAGAAGGTATAGGGTCAGCTTCATGGCCCCATATTCCTTCCTCGTGGTGCCCCAAACGGCGATCAACAGATACATGGGGAACAGAGAAACGTCATACCAGACGAAGATGAAAAAAAGGTCCATACTCATGAAAAGACCGAATACACCGGTTACCAGGAGGAAATAGAGGGCGTAGAATTCCTTGACCCTCGTTTCCATTTCCCACATGGTGAGCACTCCGGTAAAAAACACGATTCCGGTAAGAAGCAGATTCGGCAGATTGAAGCCGTCGGCGGCGTTGAAATACTGGACGCCGAGCGAAGGTATCCAGACGACTTTCTCCACGAACTGCAGCCCGCCCAGGCTCTTGTCATAAGCAAAAAACAGGTATACGGCCAGAACCAGGGTAAGGCCGGAAAAGGCGGCGCTCACCCTTCTGATCAGAGTCTTTCGCTCTTCGGGAATGAAGACGATTACCAGCAGCCCCACCACACAGCTCATAAGAATGGCGGAAAGGTAAGGAAAGTTGGCATATTCCATGTGCATCGGCAAAGGTCCTTCAGTTTATGGAAGCAGGCTCCGGGCTCTTATCGAGGCAGAGGCAGGAAACGGCCTTTCGGGCTCTGCTTCTTAGAAGAAGAAATAGAGCGACAGAAACACTATCACGGCAAACGTCACTATCAGTCTGTGCTGAATCGCACCCGTATGCAAAAGCGCTATCACTCTACCGCTTTCAACCGTCCCCCTGCTCATTTCATCGATACCGCCGTCAATCACCTTGTTGTCGTTTTGAAAACAGAGGGCGGAAATGCCCCTATCGATAATACGATCCACAAACAGCCGGTAAAAATGATCGATGTACCACCGTTGGGCAAACAGGTTGTACAGAGGCGGCATGCGCTCCACGAAGCCAACCAGTCCGGCGCCGGGCCGCCCGAATTCCATCCAGGCCCACCACGCTCCAAAAACCGCCAGGGCCAGAGCCCCGTACTGAGCCCAGGCAAGATGGCCGCCTCCGGATGGCTCCGCAGCAATGGGACGTCCGATCAGAAAATCTTTCAAAGGACCTTCAAAAAAGCCCAGCACAACCGTGATAGTGGCCAATACAATCAGCGGCCGGGCCATGGTCCGATACTGCCTTTCATGCCGGCCGTCTTCGTGATTCAAACCGGAGGCATGGGAAGAGCCCTCAGAAGCTGTTGCATGCGTTTGAGGCAAGCAGATGACAAAGATCACCCGGAATGAATAGTAGGCGGTCAAGAAAACGCCCACCAGGCCGGCTGAAAGCCAGACCGGATTACTCAAGCCCGCCAGGCCCGCCAGAATCGCCTCCTTGCTGAAATACCCCGAAAGCGGCGGTATGCCCGAGAGCGCCGCCGCCGCAACAATTATGGCCACGACGGGAGCTTTGAGCCGGCGAGCCCCCAGCCATCCGAGCTCAAAGATATCGTTCGTTTGATACTGATGAATGAAGACACCCGAACAGAGGAAGAGTAGAGCTTTGAATCCGGCATGAGTCGTAAGGTGGAAAACCCCCGCGAAGTAGCCTCCGGCCGCAAGCCCCATGATCATGAAGCCCAGTTGACTGATGGTTGAAAAAGCCCAAACCTTCTTTATATCGTTACTCACCATGGCCATGGTCGAGGCCAGCAGCATGCTGATAGTCCCAATGGCAAGAAAGACATTCATGGCCGTGGGGGATAAGCTGAAAAACGGAAAGAGCCGCGCAAACAGGTATACCCCCGCAGCCACCATGGTGGCGGAATGCAGCAGAGCACTCACCGGCGTGGGTCCTTCCATGGCGTCCGGCAGCCAGGTCATCAGCGGAAACTGCGCGCTCTTGCCCGCAATTCCACCAAAAATCAGCAGGGCCGAAAGGGTGAGAACGGCAGGCGACATGCGCGCAGCCGCCTGAGGCCCGTTCATCTCAAGGATGCTCAAATTGCCCATATGCAGCAAAACCAGAAGCAGCCCCAGGAAAAACGCCACGTCGCCCGCTCGGGTCATGACGAAGGCTTTCTTTCCCGCCTGAGTCGCGCTGAATTTCTCATACCAGAAGCCTATGAGCAGGTACGATGACAGTCCGACCAGCTCCCAGAAAATATAGAGCTGTAGAATGGTGGGCGAAACGGTCAAGCTCAACATGGCCCAGGCGAAAAGGGACATGAAGGCGTAGTAGCGTGAAAAGCCGGGATCGCCCTCCATGTAGCCAAGAGAATACACCTGAACGAGTAAGCAGATCCCCGCCACGATAACGAGCATCAGCAGGCTGAGCGGATCGATCAGAAAACCGAAAGGAATCTGAACCTCGCTCGAAGCCAGCCACCTTCCGGTATACTGAATCGGCTTTTCGAGGTGCCGGTGGAGCCCGAGAAGAAACAGCGCACAACCCAGGGATACCGCGATGGCCCCGACTGACAGAGCGGCCGAAAGCCGCGGCCGCGACCGCGTCAGCAGTATGATCAGAAGAAAAGCGACGAAAGGCAGCATCGTTGCCGTTGTGACTACCGGTAGCGTCGCGTATTCACCCGAAAAAATGGTCATCTTCGCCCTCGTCCATCAGTTGATGACACAGGAGATACTTCACTTCAACAAGTTGTAAGTGCTCGGATCGAAAGAGCCGGTCCGCCGAAACGCATAGATGATGATCGCCAGTCCCACCGACACTTCCGTTGCGGCCACCGCCAGGATAAAGAGCACGAAGGCCTGCCCCTCCAGGCTCTCCCAGTGCAGGGCAGCCGACACAAAAATGATGGAGGCGGCATTCAACATGATTTCGATGCCGAGCACGATCATGATCAGATTACGGCGCGCCAGGGCACAGAACATCCCCAGCGAGAAGAGCACTCCGGCTAACATGAGAACATGACCAAAGGGTACAATCATACTTCTCCCTCAGCTTTGCTTTTCTCTTTCCCTTGTCCTTTTCCCAGGTACAGGGCGGCGACGAGGGCTATCAGCAGCAGCAGCGAGACGACCTCCACGGAAAACCAGTGGCTCTGAAAAACGTAGAGAGCAAATTCCCTAGGAGTGGCCGACAGCAGCTTCAAGCTCATTTCAGCCCCCGGAGCCGCGGCTATCATCAAGCAACCGACAACCGCATAGATCAGCCCGAAGATCGCGGCGGGAAGCCACTGACTCCGCGGAAACAAAACCTCTTCCGACGCTTCCACCTTGATCATCATGACGACGAACAAGAACAGAACCATAATGGCACCCGCGTAGATAATCACCTCCAGCGCAGCCAGGAGGGGAGCACCAAAGAGGTAAAACAACATGGCCGTGCCGAAATAGGAAAAGATCAGGTAGACCACCGCGTGCACAAGATTGCGCCGCGTGATCGCCACAACGGTCGCCGCAACGGTGACCGCCGCCAAAACATAAAAGATAAACCCGTGAAGTGTCATAAACGACTCACAGCCCAAAACCGGCTAATCATCCATGGTAAACGAGGGCAAGCTTAAGGAAGGTTGCTCTTGACGTTTACCGGTTCATCTTCTTTGACATGTTCACCCTTATCGCCCACCTGGGTTACGACGCCGGCATATTTGTAAAAATTGTATTCTTTGTCTTTTCCCTGGTGATCGACCAAAAGGTCTTCCTTCTCATAGACAAGCTTCAGAATGTCCCTCTCGCATGTTTCAAAGTGAGGCGTCAACTGAATTGCAGACGTGGGGCAGGCTTCTTCACACAGACCGCAATAAATGCAGCGGGCAAAATTGATCCGAAACCACTCGGCGTAGCGGCGCCCGTCCGGCCTCTCTCCTCCTTCCATGGAAATGCAGCTCACCGGACACACCGCCGAGCACAGGAAGCAGGCCACACAACGCTCAACACCATCGGGGTCCCGCGTCAAAATGATCACGGCGCGGCTCCGGGTGGGCAAAATGCGCTTGTACTCCGGGTACTCTTCCGTTATGGGCTTGCGAAATAGATGAATGAACGTCGTGGCGAAGCCGGACCCCAGCGCCTTTACTGCTTCCCGGGCTGATTCCATAACCTTGAATCTTCCTCCTCGAGCTCGAAGCCCCTCACTAAAGCAGGCCAATCGCACCCGTTACCATGATGTTGACGAGGGCCACCGGTATCAGGACTTTCCACCCCAGAGCCATCAGTTGATCGTACCTCAGACGAGGCAGTGTACCCCGCACCCAGATCATGAACAGAGCCATCAGCACAATTTTGATAAATAGCCACGCAAAAGGCGGCAGCAGAGGTCCGCGCCAGCCTCCCAGGAAGAGGACCGCCACGATGCCTCCAAAAACCATCATGTTGATGTATTCCCCAAGAAAAAAGAGACCGAAGCGCATGCCGCTGTATTCGGTATGGTATCCCGCCACCAGCTCGTTTTCGGCCTCGGGAAGATCAAAAGGAATGCGCTTGCTCTCCGCCATGGCGCTGATCATGAAAATCAGGAACGCAACCGGCTGCACGACAACAAACGGAAGCGTCTCCTGGGCCTGAACGATATCCACAATACTGAAGGAGTGCGACAGCATCACAACCGGCACCAGCGAAAGCCCCAAGGAAAGCTCATAGCTGATCATCTGAGCCGCACCCCGTATGCCGCCCAGAAGACCATATTTAGAATTGGAAGCCCAGCCGCCAAGAGCGATTCCATACACTCCAAGAGACGACATGGCAAACACGAAGAGGAGGCCTATATTGAGGTCCGTTACAACAAGAGGAATTTTCCTTCCCCACATAGTCAAATCGCTGCCAAGAGGCACCACTGAAAACATCAGGAAAGCCGTGGCGGCAACCACCGCCGGAGCCAGAAGAAAAAACAGCCTGTCCGCCCCTTCGGGAACGACGTCCTCCTTGGTGATCATCTTGACCACATCGGCGACAGGCTGCAGCAGTCCGAACTTCCCCGCCCGATTGGGGCCGTAGCGGATCTGCAGGCGCGCCAGGAACTTGCGCTCCACCCACACCAGATAGGCGGCCATAAGCAGCAAAAAGACCAGCGCGACTGCCAGCTTAACGATCAATATGAAGAATCCGAGCATCCAGGTCTGCATTTTCTTCTACCGTATCGCGTCAATAGTTATACTTTGAACGGTCATAATCCGGGCTCTTGTTTCTTGTGTTCACCGCAGAGGCGCAGAGAGCGCAGAGAAAACGCAGAGAATCGTTAACATTCTTATAAAATTCCTCTGCATTTTCTCGGCGTTTTCCCTGCGCTCTCTGCGCCTCTGCGGTGAAAAGCTCATTCAATGCCCGTGCGGAGTATTCACTGCTCACCCTTTTCATCGGTCAATATCCGGCAGTATATAGTCCACGGAGCCGATAATCGCGATGAGGTCGGCAATACTCGCACCGGAGGCCATAAGAGGGATTGCCTGTACATTGGCGAAGCCGGGGCCGCGTATGCGCATGCGGTAGGCGCACCCGAGACCGTCGCTCACTACGTAGTAGCCCTGCTCTCCCCTTGGAATTTCGCAGGACACATAGGCTTCCCCTCTCGGTATCCCGGGTCCGCGGGTCACGTTTACAAAATGATGAATGAGGCTCTCTATGTCTTTGAGCATATCGGCCCGCTTGGGGACCACGAAACGGTAATCGTCCGTGACATGGCGGCCCGAAGGCATGTTTGCCGCGGCCTGCTCGATGATCCTGAGGCTCTGGCGCATTTCCTCGACTCTCACGAGATAGCGCGAGTAACAATCGCCCCCCGCAGCCGTCGGAACATCGAACTCGAATCTCTCGTAGCCGGAATAGGGAAATTTCTTCCTTAAATCCCATTCCAGTCCGCATGCCCGCAGATTGGGACCCGTAACGCCCCAGTCCATGGCATCTTCAAGGGAAATAGGGCCAACCCCCTCGGTTCTCGCCTGGAAAATGGGATTCTTACTGATGAGACTCTCATATTCTCTCAAACGGCGTGGAAATATGGAGACCAGGGCATCCACTGCCTCCTTCCAGCCCTCAGGCAGGTCGGCGGCGACTCCTCCCAGACGAAACCAGGACGGATGCAGTCTTCCCCCGGTGATGAGCTCCACGATATCGAGAATCATCTCCCGTTCGGCGAAGGCATAGAAATTGGGCGTCATGGCTCCCAAATCATGAGCGAAGGTTGCAAACCAAACGAGATGGTTGCTCAACCGAAACAGCTCACTGAGCAGCACCCGGATCGTCTGTGCGCGCTCCGGCACCTTGATATCCGCCAGGGCTTCGACGGCCAGCACGTAGGGAAGATCGTTGGCCGCGCCGGCAAGGTAATCGACTCGGGCACAATAGGGGATGAATTGATGCCAGGTCTGCCGCTCACCAATCTTCTCCACCCCTCGATGATGGTAGCCTATGTCAAGATCCAGACCGGTAATCTCCTCACCGTCGAGAGAGACGATGCAGCGCAACAAGCCGTGGGTGCTCACATGGTGAGGCCCTATGTTCAGGACCAGCTTTTCCTCATCATCGGCCATTTTGTGATCTGCTCGAAGGGCAATCCCGGCATCCAGAGGCTGCCGGCGCTGAGCGTCGGCAAAAGTGTACGGGGGCATCTCGGTGGCTCGGCCGGGGTAGCTTTTTCTCAGCGGATGGCCTTCCCAGTCGTGGGGCATGAGAATTCTTCTAAGATTTGGGTGGCCTTCGAAGCCTATGCCGAACATGTCGAACACTTCACGCTCATACCAGTTTGCGGAAGGCCATATGTCGGTAATCGAGCGCGCGACCGGGCTCTCTCCGCTCACTCCCACCTCGATGCGCAAGCGGCTGGCGGCATCGAAGGAAAGCAGGTGATAGACGAGAGTGAAATCGGGATTGGGATCAGACGAGGGCGCTTTCTCCCCGAACCGGCCCGCCGCTCCCACGTCGGATACCGCTCCGGCAAAGCCCGTGCTCCACACCCGGTCTCTTCTGGCCGATTCGTCGATGGCGGTCAGGTCATCCAAACGCCGGTATTTCGGTTCAGCTTCCGTCTTGAGAAAGCGCAAAACGTCTTTGAAGCGGCTTTCATCCACATGGAAGGCCATCATATCCGAGGTCTCCGGCACCTGACGCACGGCGCTTCCAAACCTCTCCTCCATGACCGAGGCAAGCGACTGGTCTCGGCTTGTGAGCTCGATGCGCCGTGCGGGTGGCGTCCACATCACATCCGCTCTGCTTCCGAAAAAGCTCGGCGGAGTGACGGACGAACCTCTCAACGGCGTTCCTTCGTAGCCCGGACCACGCGAGTCCCTGGCCTTGGTCAGCCCATCCACGAGAACCGGCCTGTCCGTCCCCTGAGTGCCGCCACCGAGATGAAAAACCTTCCGGCTCGGTCTCTCAGTGGCCACAATTTTTTCCTGTAACATCACCAGTCCCTGAAGGACCGCTTCCGGGCGGGGTGGGCAGCCGGGTATGTAGACGTCCACGGGCAGAATCTGGTCGACACCCTGGACGACACTATAAACGTCATACATGCCTCCGCTGTTCGAACAGGACCCCATGGATATAACCCACTTGGGCTCCGGCATCTGTTCGTAGAGGCGCAGCACGACCGGTGCGATCTTCTTGAATACCGTTCCGGACACGATCAGAAGGTCCGCCTGTCGCGGGGAAGGACGCAGCACCTCGGCTCCGAAGCGCGCTATATCATAGCGAGCAGTGAAAGCAGTCGCCTCTTCCACAAAACAGCAGGAAAGCCCGAAAAACAGAGGCCAAAGACTGTATTTTCGAGACCAGTTGATCACAACATCCGCGGCGCCCAGGAAGCGGTCGCTCAATTTACCTTGTGTGCCGCCCTCCAATCGAGTCCTCCATGCTTCCAGATATAGAAAAGTCCGATCAACAGCAGAACGATGAAGAACGACATCTGCATCCATCCGGGCCAGCCGACGTCTTCATAGATAACGGCCCAGGTGAAAATGTAGGCACCCTCCACGTCAAAAATAAGGAAAAAAATTGCTACCAGATAAAAAGGAACAGGATAGCGTAAGCGCGCTGTTCCGGTGGGTATGATACCGCATTCATAGGGTCTCGATTTTTCACGACCGGGTTTCTTCTCTCCCAGCCAGGAGGCGAGAAACAGTTGGGATACTATGAAGGCAAGGACAAGAACAGAATAAACGATCAACGTGAAAACGCCCGGCTCCCAGGGCGACAAAACCCCTCCATCAGCAATCGGTTGCATGAGCCCTCCGCAACGCCTCTCTCATATTCATACCGGCTTCCATGCCCCTCTGAAACTATGCTCTCCCGAAACCGGGCCTAATACTCCGTCACTCACATCTTCTCGCTCATCTCATACATGCTTGGAGAACGTCCCATTCATGGCACTCATCACCCGGCAATCTAAGACTCATATCGGTGATAGTAAATGGGTGCGGATCTTTTGAAGCGACGGTGCAAAAAACAACGGGGCGAAGCCACGATGTGGGCTCTGTGTTCACCGCAGAGACGCAGAGGACGCAGAGAGAGCGCAGAGAATTGTTAAAATTCCTCTAAAATTTCTCTGCGTTTTCCGGCATGGTTCAAATTGGGGTTTCACCGGGTCGTCATTTCTTCCCAACGGCCTTGAAGAAAGTATAACAGAACACTCCGTCCGCCTCGGCGGTTCGGTATAAGTCAATGATACCTTGTTCAAAAACGTCCCGCTCCACTATTCCGGCCTCGACTGCCGATTCACGCACACCCTCTATCATGGCCGTAAACGTCTTTTTCGTGAATCCTTCCACCAGTTCAGGCTTACTGGAATCAACGTAGACCATTCGAGGAGATACACGAATTGAGCTATAGCCAGCGCTGTGCAACAGTGGATAAAGCTCTCTCCCTATCATGGCGTTGCCGCCGGCCCGCCGTTGCAGCTCAACCTGACACTGGATCGCTTCGTGTGCCGCTCTGCTGTCGGGATAAAAGTAGGTCGAGCCATGGTCTCCTTCGATGACCGTGATCGTACCACCTTCCCGCAAATGGCTCTTCAGTGTATGCAGCACCTCGACGGGCCGCGAGAGATGCTCCAGGACGAAGCAAACGAAAATGTGGTCAAATGATCCCAGCCCGGGCGGCAAATTGAAGATATCAGCCTGTTGAAACTGAACGTTGGTCAGGCCCGCTTCCGCTATCTTTCTTCTGGCTTCACTGACGGACGCCTCCGATATGTCGACGGAAGTAATCAAGGCCTTCGGGCTGTTCCTTGCAAGGGTTACAGTCTGTGCACCGACACCACAACCGGCTTCAAGAACACGGCTTCCTGCCGCATACGAGGTATCGGAGTGCAGTAACTCGACCAAGGTAGAGGCCTGGTCTTGTAAGCGTATGTTTTCTCGATGATCGTAGCCGTGAACGTATGATTTATTCATTTTTCCTCTTTTGTGGCAACACGTTTGAGCGGTTGGCCTAAAGCAAAGCGGAAGGCCAAGCCCGGCTACCAACATAAGCCGGGACAACCTTATAAGTAAGTATACTCTGAACGGGCACCGGCTGGGCTTTCTTCACCGCAGAGGCGCAGAGATGCAGAGAAAAGCTCCTGGAAATCTCGAAGCTCCTCTGCGTCTCTGCGGTTAACACACAAGCCCCGCGTGACTCGGTGCACATCATGCAAAATCAGGCGTTCTCCTCTTCAGCAGGTGCTCCCGAGGAGCATCCGCGGTCACCATTTCGCATGGCTTCAACGGCTTCGGGCAGGGCGTGATAGAAGTTTTCGGGGCCCAGGAAGTCGTAGAAGCCCGACCTGCGCATTACTTCGAGAGCCGGCTTGGTCACGGCCACCATGAGGAAATGAACCTCCTTGAGGATCGCGATCTTGAGGAGCTCCCACAGGACCCTGTCGCCCGAGCTGTCAATGTCCGTGATGGCACCGGCGTTTATGATGAGGGCTCGCACATCGGGATTGTCCGCAAGAAGGTTGATGACGGAGCTCTCGACCTGGCTGGCGCCGGCGAAGTAGAGCGGGCCTTCCACTTTGATGATGAGGAGATCGAGCCAGGTTTCCGTCTGGCACACTTCGACGTCGCGGAAGCTGGCCTCGGTTCCTTCCACCCGGCCCATAACGGCTATACGCGGCCGGGCAGACTGCCAGATAATGTAGCCGAAGGAAAAAATGATTCCGAGCAGGATTCCCGTCTGAACTCCGAGTGCCAGCGTGGTCAGGAAGGTCACCACGATGACCATTCCGTCTGTCTTCTTCACTTCGAAAGCCCGAGTGATCTGCCGCACATCGATTAGGTGGTAGACCGCCACCATGACAATGGCTGCCAGGCACGCCTTTGGCACGATGGCCAGGAAGCGGGTCAGAAAGAGTACCGTAAGGATCACCATGGCGACTGCCATAATTGCCGCCAACTGGCTCTTGGCGCCCGCCTGGTAGCTGACCGAAGACTTGGACAGGCTTCCCGCCGCCGGATAGCATTGAAAAAAGGCCCCGCCCAGGTTGGCCAGCCCCAGGGATATCAGCTCCCGGTTGGCGTCAACGCGGCGTCCCGTGCGCCCGGCCATGATCTTAGAGATGGAGAGGGTTTCGAGGAAAGATACGAGTCCAATAACAAGGCCGATTTCCACGAGATCCCAAATGTTGAAGGATGATCCCGTAAAGAGCCAGGACATCTTCAAATCGGGCAGCGAGAAAGAGGGCAGTGCGCCCTTGATTTCTCCAATGACTTCGATTTCCGTTCCGCCCATTCCGCCCAGCACAGTCGCAATGCCCACTCCCAGTACGACATTGACCAAGGGTCCGGGAATCAGAGGACTGATCCGTTGGCTGAGAAAAATCGAGGCTATACCGAAAAAACCAATGAGCATGGTCACCCAGTTACATTCCCCCACATGCACGATGGACAGGTAAAGAGTGTAGAGGATGTTGCTCGAGCCGCTCCCCGTGTGCAAGTGTATGCCCAGCAGGTGCGGCACCTGTGTGATGGCCACAATGAGCGCGGCTGCCGTCGTGAAGCCGGTCAGCACGGGATGTGAGATGAAATTTTCGAGCTGACCCGCTCGCATGATTCCAAGAAGAATAAAGAAGATGCCGCTCACAAGCGAAAGAATCGTTGCGCAGGCCACGTATTGGCCCGGGCTCAGATTCTCCCCTCCGAGCGCCGCGGCCACCATGAGCGACACCACCGACACGGGAGCGACCACCAGTTGCCTGGATGGACCCACCAGGGCGTAAATGAGAAAGGCCACAATTGCGGTATAGAGCCCCATGTTTGCCGGGAGACCGGCCAGCGAAGCGTAAGCGATGGTCTCGGGAATGAGCACCACCGAAATGATGGCCCCCGCCACAATATCGGTGACGTAGTCCCGCGGGCGGTGAGTGGCGAATGCATCGACGACGGGGAAAAATCGGGCCAGCCGATGGGGTTGCCCGTGCGGTTTCTCATGTCCGTGTAGGTAACTGGAGTCTTTCATACAACCATCCCTCGGGAGGCATGACTGAGCTCATATGACTGAAGTCATACCCGTTCCCATCCATTTGAGCGGAAATCAGACGGATCGCATTTCAAATCTGTGTGACCACTACCACCGGGGTCGAGCCAGGCTATCCATTTGAGCCCCTGATCTGCCTCCAACGACCGGAGGATTACAGACCCAAAGCCTCCGAAATCACCCCTGAGCCTGACGACCAACCCGTTCTCCGGAGTGTAGTGACGAATAACTTTGGCACAAGCGGCCCGACCAGGCAAGCACTGACTTGCACTCAACACGACAAACTGAACGTGGCCATAACCGGCGGCGCGAGGATTCCATGGACTCTCATTTTGCACCACGAACCCGAAAAGAACACGCAGTCACGCCATCCGGCTCTTCAAAACTCTACCATCAAAACCATTTCCGGCTACCGGCATAAAACGGGACATGCCTAAGGCGGAGCTTGTGTGTTCACCGCAGAGGCGCAGAGGACGCAAAGAAAGCGCAGAGAAACGTTAGAGATTTCCAAGAGCTTTTCTCTGCGCTTCCTCTGTGTCCTCTGCGCCTCTGCGCCTCTGCGGTGAAGAAAGCTCAGCCTCTATCCGCTCAGAGTATATTGAATCGATAGGTTGTCCCGTCTTATGCGGGTAGCCGCCCATGAGCCGCTATGGGCTTGACACAGGCAAGAACTTAAGTTAGCCTGCTTTTGGCTTATGAATAAATGGATCTCTGGTATGAGGCTCGAACCCCCTATGACGCTCAACGACATCAGCACGTTCGCTCTTTCCGCTGTTCGCCCGGTACCGGCAGGCGTCGTGGTCGTCGTATGCGTAGTAGTCGTCGTCGCTTTCGCGCCGTAGAGGGATCAGCCGGAGCCAATCAACTCAGGAACTTCCAACCCCCCGTCGGCGCGAGTCGGCGGGGGGTTTTTTGTGCCATATCACCTCGCGCCGCGCTCGACGCAGCCACAGACAGGGGCAAGAAAAGGAGAAGAGCCCCATGATAAGTAGAAACGGCGCACAGATCATCACCCATCTGCTCGAGCGCCAGGGCATCCGCATTATTCCCGGAATTCCAGGAGGCGCGAATCTGCCCTTGTATGATGCCTTGTCGCAGAGTAGCTCGATTCGACACGTCCTGGCCCGCCATGAGCAGGGAGCGGGATTTATCGCTCAGGGCATGGCGCGTGTCAGTGGGCTTCCGGCGGTTTGCCTCGCCACCTCCGGGCCGGGCGCAACTAACCTTCTGACGGCCATCGCCGACGCCAGGCTCGATTCGGTGCCTCTCATCTGCATTACGGGCCAGGTTCCCCTCCCTATGATCGGGACTGACGCTTTTCAAGAAGTCGATACCTACGGCTTGAGCGTCCCCATCACGAAGCACAACTTCCTGGTGAGATCGGCCGCCGAGCTGCTCGACGTGATTCCCAGGGCCTTTCGCATTGCTGCTTCGGGGCGGCCGGGGCCGGTGCTGATCGACGTTCCCAAGGATGTTCAATGCCAGATGGCGGAATTCGAGGCGTGGCCGGAGCCGGGTCGCCCCGCGGACCCTCCCGCCTTCGATCTGGTGGATATCGAGCGCGCCGCGGCGTCTATCAATGCCGCCCGAAGGCCGGTTCTCTACCTCGGCGGAGGAGTGATTTACTCCGGTGCGGGCAGGCTGGCCACATCCCTGGCCGAGAAGGCTTCAATCCCCGCCACAATGACGCTCATGGGTCTGGGAGCCTTGCCCGTGGACCATCCGCGCGCCATGGGAATGCTGGGAATGCATGCGGCGCGCTACACCAACCTGGTTCTGGAAGAATGCGATCTGCTCATCGCCGCCGGCGTTCGCTTCGATGATCGCGCCACGGGCAAGGTCGAAGCCTTCTGCCCTTCCGCCGATATTATCCATATCGATATCGATGCAAGTGAGCTGGGCAAAATCAAGCCCGCCCACGTGGGCATCGTCGGTGACGTGGGGAAGGTTCTGGAAGCCTTGCTGCCAAAGGTGGAGACGAGGCGGCGTAGCGAATGGCTGACTTTTGTCGCCGGTTTGAAGGAACAGCATGCCCTCCCGACGTCCACCGCCGACGACCTTCGAACCCCGTACGGATTGATCAGCCGGGCAGCCCGTCTCCTCGACGAGGAAGCCATCATCGCCACCGACGTCGGACAGCACCAGATGTGGACAGCTCAGGCCTATCCCTTTCGCCGGCCCCGTCAGTGGCTTACTTCAGGAGGGCTCGGGACGATGGGGTTTGGAATCCCCGCGGCCATCGGAGCGTCTCTCATCCGCCCGGAGCGCAAGGTGGTCTGCTTCAGCGGGGACGGCAGTCTGATGATGAATATCCAGGAATTGGCGACCGCCGTCGAGCAAAACGTGAACATCAAGATCATTCTCATGAACAACCACTCCCTGGGGCTTGTGCACCAACAGCAGGAGCTGTTCTACGGCAACCGGATCTATGCTTCCGTATACCAGTCGCAGGTGGACTTCGTAAAGATCGCTCAAGGCTTCGGTATGAAGGCCTATGATCTGGCAGTCAGCAGCGACCCGGCGGCAACGCTGGCCCGAGCCCTCGGCTGCGACGGGCCTTGCCTCATTCATGCCCCCATCGATGGGAGTGAAAGCGTCTATCCGATGGTGCCTCCCGGTGCCGCCAACAAAAACATGATAGGAGGTGAAGCTCATGGCTACACTTGCGCCTGAAATGCAGGAAACGCAGCAGGATACGAACCACCGCCCGAACATCGGCGGCAACAGGCATACGGTGATCGAGCTCACCGTCAACAACCACCCCGGAGTCATGTCGCACGTGTGCGGCCTCTTTTCGCGTCGAGCCTTCAACGTCGAGGGCATCTTGTGCATGCCCATGGACGAAGGCAGGCTGAGCCGAATGTGGCTGCTCGTTCATGAAGATCAGCGCCTCGACCAGATGACGAAGCAGGTGAGCAAACTGGAGGACGTGCTGGACGTCCGGCACAGTGGCGCCGACCACGAGGTGTTCGTGAAGTTGGAGGAATTCTTCGGTTCGGGCCGAATAGCTTGAATGGCTTGATTTGAAGAGCATGGCATGGGAGTGGAAAGATCCCTGTTTAACGGTCATAATGTGTGCTCTTGTGTTCACCGCGGAGACGCCGAGAGCGCAGAGAAAACTCAGAGAAAATACAGAGGGATTTTATAATAATTTCAACAATTCTCTGCGCCCTCTCTGCGCTCTCGGCGTCTCCGCGGTGAACACAAGAGCGCACATTATGACCGTTCGAAGTATAGTGGAGGTAAAGGATGGCGGGAACGTCGCGGAAGAGCGTCATCGTTGCGCGGGAGCTGACGCGGCTCTATCATCTGGGGGGCTGTGATGTTGTTGGAATCAGCGACGTCGATCTTGATATATCGAGAGGAGAGCTGGTTACTCTCAAGGGCGAGAGCGGCTCCGGGAAGAGCACGTTATTGTCTTTGCTGGCGGGTCTGGATCGGCCGACGCGCGGCGCTTTAACGGTGGCGGGGCAAGACTTGGGAAAGGCTTCCGAGGCTGAGCTAACCCGCTATCGACGCAACGTCGTGGGCATGGTTTTTCAATCTTTCAACCTGCTTCCAACGCTGAGCGTTCTCGAGAATGTCTCCCTCCCTGCCCTGCTCGCCGGACGGCCTCGGCCTCACGTGCGAGCCAGGGCTCAGGAGCTTCTGGAGTGGCTCGGTCTTTCCTCGCGCAGCCATCATCTGCCGGCTCAGCTTTCCGGCGGCGAGATGCAGCGAACGGCCATCGCTCGGGCTCTCATCAACGATCCGGCCATCATCCTTGCCGATGAGCCCACCGGTAACCTCGACAGCAGAAACGGACGGATCGTGGTCGAGCTTCTGACCGAGCACAACCGCAAGTCGGGCAGTACGGTCATTATCGCGACGCACAGCACCATTGCGGATACTTTCGCCACCTCGACCATCTTTCTCGAGGACGGCGTCATCATCGAGAGCACATGCAGGATATAGTCTTCTTCTTTCGTCTGTGGATCTGGTTTTCATTCCGCCAGTTATTGGCGCACCGTTGGCGGGCAGTGGCGGTGCTGGCCGGAATCGCTTTGGGGGCGGCGGTTTTTACCAGCGTTCGGCTGGCCGTCAATGCTTCAGTGGATTCCTTCACCAACAGCATGGACGTCATCACGGGAAAGGCAGACTGGGTAGTGGCTTGTCCCGGAGGCCGCGTGCCGGAGACGCTTGTTCCGCTGCTGCTCAAACATCCCGCCGTGCAGGCGGCTTCGCCCTTGCTGACAACCTATGTCCGGGCCACGGACAAGAAGGCGGAGCCCTTTCTGTTGATCGGTCTCGATCCTATTCTGGACCGCTCCCTGCATAACTGGAAAACCGAGGAAGCCGCTTCCGTCTCCGCCCCCGCGGAGTCTGCCGCTGACTCCCGACGCATCTCCCGCCTGGATCTGCTCTCGAAGCCATACACCATGATCATCGGAGGAAAACTGGCCGAGCAACATCATCTGGCGGCCGGAGACAGCATCACTCTGGAACATGTGCAGCAGCAAAAGGCCTTTCACGTACTGGGCACACTCGCTCCCCGAGGGCTCGCTCTGGTGGACGGAGGGATTGTCGCTCTAACTGACATCGCAACGTTTCAGGAATTCACCGGCCTCGAAGGGGTCGTGGACCGTATCGATTTGGTGCTCAAGCCGACGGCGGGCAGTGCGGCTCCGGAGGAGCTTCGCGCACTGCTGCCCGACGGGATTGTGCTGGAACAGCCAGGTGAATCACGGGAGACCGGCAGGCGGATGATAGGTGCCTACCAGCTTAACCTCTCCGTCCTGAGCTTCGTTTCGTTGTTCGTGGGGATGTTTCTCGTCTACAGCATGGTGGCGCTGCACGCAAGCTCACGCCGCCATGAACTGGCGGTGCTCCGCTCCCTCGGGGCTTCATCCCGGCTGCTTTTCTTTCTCTTTCTTGCCGAGGGAGCCTTTTTCGGCGTGGTGGGCTGGATCACGGCTATTCCTCTTGGCTCTTTCATGGTGAAGCAGCTTTTGGGGCGCGTTAGCGCGACTATCACGCATCTTTTCGTGCGCGTGCAGGTAGACCGATTAACCTTGGAGCCCCTGGAAATCGCTCTTTCGTTTTTCATCACGGTAGCGATCTCCATGCTGGCGGCCTTCCGACCCGCGCGGGAAGCCATGAATGTCCCGCCACGCGAGGCACTCCTGATGCTGGAAGACTCCCCGAGTCAGCAGGGCTCGGTGAAGAAGGCGTCTTTGACGGGCTTAGTCCTGATTGCTCTCGTCTGGCCTCTGGCGCAGCTCCCCGAAACTTCTGGGGTGCCTCTCTCGGGCTATCTGGCCACTTTTTTTCTTTTCGCGGGCTTTTCCTTGCTCTCTCCCTGGCTCCTGAAGCTCATGGGCACCTGCCTTCCTCCCGTCCTTCGGCACCTGGGCGGCGAGCCGGCTTATCTTGCCGGGCGCTATGTGCGCGACTCCGGAACACGCATCGCCATTTCCGTGGGAGCCCTCATTACCGCCATAGCCCTTTTCGTAGCTCTTTCCATCATGGTGCACAGCTTCCGGGAGACCGTCCGGACGTGGGTATATCAGAGCATCAGCGGAGACCTTTTTCTACGTCCCAAGCTGGCGGACATCAATCATTACCGGGACCCGGTCTCTCCGGAAGTCGTCACAGTCCTCAAGCGCCTCGAAGCACGAACCGGGCAGCCTCAAATAGATCTATTGCCCTACCGCAGGATTTTTCTCCGCTATGGCGGCAAATTTCTCTACCAGTTTGAAGCCATCGATTTCGACGCTTTCCTTCGCACCTCGAAATTCCTCCTCCTGGAGGGACGCCCCGAGGAGATCTTTCCCGGGCTCGCACGGGCGGAGGGCGTGCTGGTTTCCGAAGTCTTCGCCAATCAGACGGGCCTCACCGTGGGCAGTCACTTCCGCTCCCACGTCGAAGGCGCAGTGCTGGACCTGCCGATTTTGGGAATTTTTCGGGATTATAGAACTCAGGGCGGGGTGGTCCACTACTCGCTGCCGCATTTTGTGGCCACCACGCGAGATACGTCCTGGAGCGGAGTGCGCATTGATTTTCGGGATCTAAGAGACAGTGAGGCGAAGTCGGCAGCCATACGGCTGCGGGGCGAAATCTTCACCCAAGCCGGCCCTCTGCGTCACACGGTAGAGATCACTGTCGGAGAAGATTTGCGGCGGGAAATCCTCAGGATCTTCGATGAAACCTTTGCCATTACCACGGTGCTGCTGCTTATCGCATTGCTGGTGGCCGCTCTCGGGATCACGACCACCCTCACGGTGCTGGTCCTCGAGCGCACCCGGCAATTGCACACACTTCTTGCCGGGGGAGCCGCCAGGGGGCAGATCCGGGCCATGATCTTATGGGAAGCCATTCTGATGGTGCTCGCCGGTGAGTGTGTCGGCCTTGTATGCGGATTTTTGTTGTCGTACCTGCTCATATTCGTAATCAACCGCCAGTCTTTCGGCTGGACGTTCATTTACAGCATAGATTGGGGGTCTCTGTGGGCCTCGCTCCCACTCATTCTGCTCACGGCTCTCTTGGCCTCCCTACCCGCCGGGCAACTGGTGTTCAGCCGTTCCCCGGCGGCAGTCTTGAGGGAGCGGTAGGGGAGCGGCATAGAGAAACGCCCGATCACGTTTCTTCAGCAAGAACCGGGTGCTCCAACGCATCATAATTGCAGTAATGACATTGGAGGGATTCATCATACTTGTTAGATTCAGCCGCAGCCTGGCACAATCCAGCGATAAGAATTCCCGCAAAAGTGCCGACGAAGACGCCTATTCCAAAAGCTAGCCAGATCATCACTACCCTCCTTTGTTTATGATCTTTCTGCAAAATGCATCAAGCAATTTGATTCAACTGTTGATTTGAAGAAAAGCATCCGTTAAGGCAAAGGAAAGGTAGGTTAACCTTGTATTTTGGATATGGAGCATACCGTATCCGCGGATACCGGATCACCGTACCGCAGATTCGCTCCCTACCCCGTTTCAGAGCTTCAGCTCGGGAATAACGGGGGAACATAGGATAATTCAGAGGCTAACAATATTAACTACTTTTAGACTTTTATGAAGTATGCCCCGCTTTTCGTGTTCTTCGTGTATTTCGTGGCTCAATGCTCACGCACGCTATTCCGGCATTCGAGCCTCCCACGGACTCCCGCCAAGGCTTTTCGCAACGTTCCACCATATTAACGATTTATAATTTGATCTCCAATAATTCTCACGCTAGAATGCTTCTCAACCGTGTATCATTCCGGTATGCGAAGCGCTATCATCGCCCACCGGAGCTCCCAAACAAATACTCAATAAGGAGAAAGCCGTGAAAGTTTCAAGGAGAGATTTTCTCAAGTATTGCATCGGCTCGGCGGCGGCCCTGGGTTTGGACATGTCCACCCTGGGCTGTTTGGAAAAGGCTCTGTCCGCGGGTGGCGGCCCGCCTATTATCTGGCTTGCCGCGGCAAACTGCACCGGCTGTACCGTCTCCCTGGCCAACCGCATCTCAGTCGGCAGCCCGGCGGATGCGGCTGACCTTCTTATCAACACCATCAACCTCGCTTACCATCCGAACCTCATGGGTGCCGCAGGGACGCTGGCGGTAAAGAACGCCCTTAGCGCCGAAAGCTCGGGCTCGTTTGTCCTGGCCGTGGAGGGCGGAATTCCCACCGCTTTCGGAGGCCGGTGCTGCTATGTTTGGAGCGAGAACGGACGAGACATGACGGCCATGGAGGTGGTTAAGCGCCTGGCGCCCAAGGCGGCGGCGGTCCTCAGTATCGGCACCTGTGCAAGCTTTGGCGGCATGTCCGGGGCTGCCCCCAATCCCACGGCCATCCAAAGCGTTCAAACCGTTACGGGAATCCCCACTATCAACCTTCCCGGCTGCCCCTCGCACCCCGACTGGATTGTGGGAGCCATTGCAAAGCTCCTTACGGGCTCCGCAGTGAGCCTGGATGCTTCGAGGCGCCCGACGGACTTCTACGGCTCGATCATCCACGACAACTGCCCGAGAAAGGGGATGCCATGGGCCACCAATTTCGCTCAAGAGGGGCTTTGCCTGAGAAACAAAGGCTGCAAAGGCCCCAATACCTACGGCGATTGCCCCAGCCGTAAGTGGAACGGCGGCGTCAACTGGTGCGTGGGCGCTAACGCTCTTTGTATCGGCTGCACCGAGAGCGGGTTTCCGGACCGCTTCTCGCCCTTTTTCACTTCCGCGGGGTCGACTCCTGCCGGCCACCAGACCACCAAGCAGTCATGCTCGACCTGCCATACCCAATCGCAGTTGCCCTAAGTGGGCGGAAATGCTCTGTCGGCCATGGATTCGGACGGCAAGCACTTGGAACATGAAACCATCGCTCGGCGGCATGGCGGCATTCCGAGTCGATCTCAAGCGCTCAAAAGGATTGGAGATTATCATGGCCAGTGTAATTACGGTTATGGATCCGGTAACGCGGATCGAAGGGCATATGAAAGTAGAGGTGACCATTGATCAAGTCGGAGGCATCACTCAGATTGTAGACGCCAGGTGTACGGGAACCCTGTTCAGGGGCTTCGAGACTATCCTGACGGGAAGAGATCCCAGGGACGCTGCCTATATCACGCAAAGAATATGCGGAGTTTGTCCGGTTTCTCACGGCATGGCCGCCACTCTGGCAGCGGAAGCCGCAGCCGGAAGCACGGCGGCGTCCAACGGAAGAATCATAAGAAACCTCGTTCTCGGGTCTAATTACATCCAATCCCATCTTTTGCATTTCTATCTTTTGGCGGCCATGGACTATGTCAAGGCCCCCAATTCCGCGCCCTGGACTCCGGCTTGGAACCCGACGGACACTGTAAACGGACAGAGCCTGGATTTTCGCTCGGACTCCATGCTGGATGCCGTTGGGAGCCACATCCCCAAAGCGGTCGAGCTACGCCGGAGCGCTCATCAGATGGGAGCGATCTTTGGCGGCAAGCTCCCCATGCCCGCCAATTTCCTTGCCGGTGGATCATCTTCGGTCCCGAGCGCCTCCCGCCTCAGTGCTTTCCGCTCTCACCTGACCGTTCTCCGGCAGTTCATCAACAACATTTACATTCCCGACGTCGAGGCAGTGGCCAGCATCTATTCGGATTACAGGCAGATCGGGGCTGGAAGCAGGAACCTGCTCTCTTACGGGGTCTTCGATCTCAATGACGCTGGAGCCACGAAGCTCCTTTCGCGTGGAATTTTCACCGGTGGAACGAGGCGAGCCCTCGATCTCAATCAAATCACGGAGCACGTTGCCTACTCCTGGTACAGCGGCTCCACGGCTCGGCCCCCGGCAAGCGGCGTCACCACCCCGGTGGACCCCGCAACGAAAACCAATGCCTACTCCTGGCTCAAAGCCCCCCGCTATAGCAATGTCCCCTACGAGACGGGAGCACTTGCAAGGATGAAGGTGAGCAACAGGTACAGCGGCGGCATCTCGGTCATAGACCGGCATCTGGCGCGCGCATACGAGACCAAGGTGGTGGCCGACGCCATGAACGGGTGGCTGACTCAGTTGGAGCAGAACCTGACCGGCGCGGTCTACAACAATTACACCACTCCGACGAGCGGAACCGGCATTGGATTGACTGAAGCCCCTCGAGGCGCTCTGGGGCACTGGGTTAGCATCAGCGGTGGAAAGATTTCCAAATACCAGGTCATCACTCCCACCTGCTGGAACGCTTCGCCCAAAGATGCAAACGGCGTCAAAGGCCCCATGGAGCAGGCACTGATCGGTACTCCGGTCATAGATCCGGCTCGTCCGGTGGAGGCATTGAGGGTAATCCATTCCTTCGACCCATGCCTCTCCTGTGCCGTCCATGTGACGCGGCCCGAAGGAAAGCCCGTCGTGCTTCATGCCGGCGCCTGCCGATAGGCGCTGCGTCATGCTCCAATTCACATGCAACGGCAGGCTGACTTTAGCGTGCCTTCCTTGAGAGCTTTTATGAGATCGCGCATTAAGGAGATCATATGAAACGCATTGCCAGTATATTCTTACTTGCGCTGCTCGTTGGGGGCCTCTGGGCTTCCAGCGTTCACGCACGTGCAAGCTACGGCGGCGACTGTATGGTATGCCATAACTTTTCCAACCAACCACCGGTCGCCAACGCGGGACCGAATCAAACGGTCGTTGCCGGTGTGGGTGTCACGCTGGGCGGCGCCGCCTCGACCGACCCGGATGACGGGATCGCTTCCTACGCCTGGAAGCAGACTGCGGGAACGGCGGTAACCCTCACCAATGCCAACACGGTAACGGCGAAGTTCACCGCACCGAACGTTACGACATCGACGGTCCTCACTTTCCAGCTCACGGTAACGGACAGGCGTCCTCAGAGCGCGACCGATACCGTCAATATCACGGTAACGCCCGCTTCCACCAACCGGCCGCCGACAGCCAACGCTGGACCGGATCGAACGGTCTCGGCCGGAGCGGGTGTCACGCTGAGCGGTGCCGCTTCGACCGATCCCGACGATGGCATTGCCTCCTACGCCTGGACACAGATTTCGGGAACGACTGTAACGCTTGCCAATGTGAATACCGTTTCAGCAACGTTTACGGCGCCAAATGTCACCGCTGCAACGGCGCTCACTTTTCAACTGACGGTAAGGGACAGGGCTAACCAGGCATCCACGGACACCATCGTGCTAACGGTAAATCCCGTCACAACGCCCACAAACAGGCCGCCGACGGCCAATGCCGGCCCCAACCAGGCCGTGGCTTCCGGCGCACGGGTGACGCTGAACGGCGCCACCTCGACGGACCCGGATGACGGGATCGCCTCCTACGCCTGGACACAGACCGCAGGGTCCGCGGTGACGCTATCGAGCGCAACCGCCGTCAATCCCACTTTCACGGCTCCCCAGGTGACGGCGCAAACCACCCTGACCTTCAGCCTCACCGTGACGGACAGGAGCAATGCCAAATCACCGGCCGATACGGTCAATGTGGTTGTAAGCCCTCCGGGCGGCTCCACAATGAATCGACCTCCCATCGCCAGGGCAGGGCGTGATCTGGCGGTCCTTCCCGGCACTTTGACTGTTCTCGAGGGATTTTACTCGACTGACCCCGACAACGGCATTGCCTCCTACTCCTGGACGCAGACCGCGGGTCCCGCCGTTACACTCTCCAACCAGGCGGCGATGGACCCGATCTTCCAGGCCCCCTCGAGTCCGACCACACTCACCTTCACCTTGGTCGTGACCGATAAGGGAGGGCTGCAGAGCAGCGATACCGTGAACGTGGTGGTGCTTGCCGCCGATAGTGGCACTCCACCACCTCCTCCTCCGGTTAACAAGCCGCCTGTGGCTAAGGCGGGGGCCGACCAGAGCGTTCGGTCCGACGCTACAGTAAGGCTCTCGGCAGCCGCATCCACCGACCCCGACGACGGTATAGCCTCCTACCAATGGCGCCAGACCGCTGGAATTGCCGTGAGGTTGTACAGCGCGACCTCGGTCACCGCGGCCTTCGTTGCGCCAGAGGTAAGCTCGCAAAGAACGCTCACCTTCCAATTGACAGTCAAGGACAAAGCGGGCCAAAGCTCCACCGACACCGTGAATATCACGGTCAACAGGTCAAGCAGCGGAGAAGAGGAAGATGAAGAAGAAGACGATTAGGACGGCAATTAACAAAAAAATGACAGTCGGCCTCAGTCTCAGTTCTTATCCTGTAAACTCATAACCCGAACGGCCACTTCGCTGAGAAGCTCGCTGAGAAGTGGCCGTTCACCTCCTGTCCGGTGTCCGGAATGAGCCGGCATCGTTTTGAAAGCGGATTTCAGGTTATGAAGAAAACCCTGGTTCTCGGAATAGGGAACCTTCTGCTCCGTGACGAGGGCGTGGGCGTGCACGCAGCCCAGGCTCTCATGCAGTTGGAGCTCCCCGAGGGGGTGAAAGTTCTCGATATCGGAACGGCGATCCTCGATGCGCTTCCGGAGCTGGAAGACGCCGACCGGGTGATTGTGGTCGATGCGATCAAGGCAGACGGAACGCCCGGATCAGTCTATCGGCTTTCCTTCGATGAATGCGCCGGAAAGGAAACAATCGCCTCCATGCACGGGTTCGACCTGGCGCGTGTACTGGCACTCACCGGGAGGAAGAGCCTTCCCGAAGTAGTGGTGCTCGGAGTCGAGCCCCTGGAGATCACGTGGTCGTTGGATCTTTCCCCGCCCGTGCAGGAAGCCCTTCCCTTCCTTCTTGAAGAGCTCAGGAAGGAAATCGCCGGTAGTAGCGCGGAATAGGACAAACGGACATCCTTCATAACAGCCCCAAAGTATACTTTGAACGGTCATAACGTGCGCTCTTGTGTTCACCGCGGAGACGCCGAGGGCGCAGAGAGGACGCAGGGAATTGTTGAAATTCTTATGAAGCTCCTCTGCGTTTTCTCTGCGCTCTCGGCGTCTCCGCGGTGAAAAGCTCACATTGTGCCCGTTTGAAGTATAGTTTAAACTACCGAATGGAGGATGCCGACAAACGCCATGACTACCACTCTTGTTATTCTATCTATTTTCCTTTGCTTCTTCGTATCGCCTCATTCCTCTCATGCGGATGATTCCGGCTACACTTCCATTGCCGGACCATGCCATCCGGAATTTCCCAAAGACCACGGGGCTCACCCCGGCTATCGCACCGAGTGGTGGTACTACACGGGGAATGTGCATGGAGAAAGCGGTGAGCGCTTCGGTTTTCAGTTGACCTTCTTCCGAAGACAGCTCAGTCCGCCCGGCGCTGAGAAGGAATGGCCAAAGCCGGGCTCAGCCTGGCGTACCCAGCAGCTTTTTCTCGCGCATGCGGCTCTTTCCGATATTGGAGGGAAGCACTTTTACCACGCGGAGCAAATGGCGCGTGGCGCTTTGGGGCTCGCGGGCGTGAGAAGCGAAGCCGAGCCGCAAAGTCAAGTCACTGTATTCTTGAAAGACTGGGCAGCTCGCTTAGGACCATCCTCACAAAGCCTCGAAGCCAAGACCGACGACTTCGGCTTCTCTCTGTCTTTGATTCCGGGGAAGGACCCTGTCCTTCACGGCGAATCAGGCTACAGTCTAAAAGGAAGAATGCCCGAGAGTGCCAGTTGCTACTATTCTTTCACTCGTCTCGAAGTGCAGGGAGATCTGGCTTTGAAAGGCAAAACCATCCCCGTCCATGGAACCGCCTGGATGGACCACGAATTCAGCTCCGCCGCTCTCGAACCCGATCTCATGGGATGGGACTGGCTCAGTCTCCAATTCGAAGACCGAACGGAGCTCATGATCTACCTTCTGAGACGGAAGGACGGTACGTATTCAACCGCATCGGCCGGAACCTTCGTGGATGCCTCCGGAAAGATCACGCACCTGGATCGGGAAGCCATTCGTCTCGAAGTCACTGACCACTGGAAAAGCCCTCATTCCCGAGCGAGCTATCCCGCCGGCTGGAAGCTGCGCATCGATTCCCTCCAGTTGGACGTAGCCGTTGTCCCAAACCTCGAGGATCAGGAAATGCAGACTCAGGAAACGACGGACGTGACCTATTGGGAAGGTAGTGTCACGGCGAAGGGATCGGTGCGGGGCAAACCGGTATCGGGTGAGGGCTACGTCGAGCTCACCGGTTACGCGAAGCCGCTGGACGCACCGCTTTGAAGTGTTGCTCCGCCCGACTCGACCGGTTTGTCGCCATCGGGAATCAATCGTCGCTATGCATACGTATCCAGACTTCCTCGTTCAGTTGCTATGTGCCTCCATAAACCATATTTTATTCGAATAGGACGATAAAGAGGCGGGAGCAGCCGGAGACTCGCCGAGACTCCCCAAAGGCTCCAACGATGAGTGGACGGCAACCTCTGACCTCTTCGCATGAGACATTTCAAGCACTGGGATTTTGTTAGGGATGAGGAAGCAGACAAACGCTGGGAGGTCAAAGCCATGGAATCATGCGTGAGGAAGAGGGATGTGGACGTGGAGAGGACAATAGCCGGGCGCGAACCGACACAGGAGACTCTGCGCGAGAATGCCGCCAGACTCCAGGCCATATTGGATACTACGGTGGACGGCATCGTTACCATCGACGAGAGTGCCGTCATTAAGTCTTTCAACAAGGCGGCGGAGCGAATCTTCGGCTATTCCGCGGACGAGGTGATCGGCAGGAAGGTCAACACTCTCATGCCGTCTCCCCACCGGGAAGATCACGATACCTACATTGCCAACTACCTGAGAACGGGAGAGGCCAAGATCATAGGCATAGGCCGTGAGGTCATGGGGCGGAAAAAGGACGGCACCACCTTTCCCCTCTATCTGGCGGTGAGCGAAGTGCGGGTAGGCAGGAGGAGACTCTTTGCCGGAATCCTTCGAGACGTCTCCGAGCAGAGGAAAGCGGAAGAGGCTCTGAGGCAGTCCGAGCAAAAGTACCGTGCTCTCGTCGAGAGCTCTTCCGATGCCATTCTGATGGTGGATCAGAACCGAAAGATCGTTTCCTTCAACCGGGCTTTCCTTCGTCTCTTCGGTCTTAGATGGGATGAGGTGGAAGGGAAATCCACCAGGATTCTTTACCCGTCGGAAGAGTCCTTCGTCTCGTTCGGCGAGCTGTCCTTCCCTGCCGTGGAAAGTGAAGGCTCCTCCAGAACGGAATGGGAGCTCATACGAAAGGACGGCACCATTTTCCCCTCCGAGGCAACGATGGCCGCCGTAAGGAATGCCGATGGCTCGATCAAGGGATACGTGGCAGTCATACGGGACATCACGAAGAGGAAGCGGGCGGAGGAGGAGCTGGAGCGATATCGCGAGCACCTGGAAGAAATGATTCGCGACAGGACCCGTGAGCTGGAGAATGCCCATCGGGCCCTCGTACAAAAGGAGAAGCTAAAGACCCTGGGAGCTATATCCGCCGAAGTCGCCCATCAGATCCGCAATCCCCTTATGTCCATAGGCGGCTTTGCCAGGCGCCTCAACGAGAAATCCCCCGGTGTGGCCGAAATAGACATCATTTTGAAAGAATCACGGCGCCTCGAGAAGATTCTCGATAGAATCAGCAACTACTTGAAGCCCGTCGAGCTCCGTCCGCAGGAGTGCTCCATAAATGCCCTCATAGAGGAATGCCTGGACCTGCTTTCTCCTGAACTGGAGAGGGAAGGCGTTGCTCCAAAACTTGTCCTCTCTCCCGATCTTCCTCCCGCTTATGTCGACCCCGGCATCCTGATGCAGGCACTCGTCAACGTGGTCAGGAATTCCGTGAGGGTCATCGACAAAAAAGGGAAGCTCATAATAGGGACCTTCGAAACCGACCGAAATATCCATATTTACGTTCAGGCTCCCGTTCCGGGAATGAAGGCCAAAGATCCCGACCTCTTTCTCCTGCCCTTCGGTGAGGACAGGCAAAATATCGCCATGCCGATCTGCTTCAGACTGCTCAAGGATATGGGAGGGACTCTTTCACTTAAACAGGAGGAGGGCTCCGTGGTATTTGCGGCATCTCTTCTGAAAGCCATAGAGGGCGAGACGAAGGTGGACGAAACGAAGGTGGGTGAAACGCACGAATGACATTCCGGTGTGTGGAGGCTGAGCGAGCTTTCGTCCACCGTATCCACCGTGCATCGTATCGAAGCAAAAGAAAAGGCATGCAGCTCCTCATCGTAGAAGCCGTACGCCTTTTCTTTTTTCGTGCTCGTCAAGAGAGCCGGTTGCATACAGTTACAAGTTACGGTGTGATGACTATAACCGGCACGGTGGTACTGCCGCCTTTCTGGGAGCTATACTTTGAACGGTCATAATGTGCGCTCTTGTATTCACCGCAGAGACGCCGAGAGCGCAGAGAGGACGCAGAGAATTGTTGAAATTCTTATAGAGCTCCTCTGCGTTTTCTCTGCGCTCTCGGCGCCTCTGCGGTGAGCACAAGAGCGCACATTGTGACCGTTTGAAGATATGTCCCGTGATTCTCGAAAAACAAAAAAACAGGGGCACAAGATGCCGGGTGGCACGGGCAAGATCTCCCATGCAAGGCAACTTGAACCCCTTATTTGAAAACAACTACTTGACCGGCGTCTCCGCCGCCGAAGTGCCCTACGGTACCAGTACTACGAACTGGCTTTGCGATCCTCCCTGAGAAGAGGAGACCGTAACGCTGGTCGGTGGAATAGGCAGGCTGACCGTCACGGAACCGGCTATCAAAGCGGTTGACGCACCCCAACCCCTGGCTGTCAGGACAGGCGCTCCCACTGTATCACTGGAAGTCGCCTTGATCGTCAAGAGCTGACCGGAGAGACTGTAGGTTGCCTGTGTGATGTCCACCACGTCGACGAGAGGCTTCTGGAGCGTGGTGGGCTTAAGACCTGCCGTTGTTCCGGTAACTTGCACATTCGTGGGAAAAGCGGGCGCCGCAAAAGGAAACTGAGCGAAGAAGAAGGCGCCTGATTGAGTCATGGCAACGGGCGCCTGCCCCCCTACCGTTGCGGTGAGGCTGATTGTCGGATCGATGGGGAGAGGAATGTGAGCCCAGACGTCAACGGTCGTGCCCGACGCAGTCCGTGAGTAGGTAGCGCGGTTTATGGTGAAAGCCGTACCGCTGAAGATCTTGCCCGATACTACAAACTGAGTGGTTTCCACAAAATTGACGCCCACTCCTCCAATGTTCGATCCATTGGGGCCAACGATGCGGAACCTGTTGTTTCCAGTGGGGCTGCCGGTAACCGTGCTGGAAGTCACCCCATCGCCAACCCACTCGGCGGGACTTACACCGGGAGCCATGGTGGTTGCCTTCAGGAAAGGGCCGATCTTTCCCTTCAAAGCTCCGGTGAAGGAGCCCGGGCTTACCCCTATGTCTATGGTTTCATTAATGGCCTTGGTGCCGGGAGTCGTGACGGTGAAAACCCTTTGCCCGTAAGGGTGTATGACCGTATAATCGCCCGCGACCGGAGCGTCGATGCGGATACGCACTCGAGCAAACACGATCTGCTGTTTGTCAACGGCGTCACCACTGGCGAAAGCCGCTTCCAACCCCAGGACAAGGATGGCTTGTCCGCCATTTGCCAGATTCATAGTGGAAGAGGCAAGGAAATAGAAGGCCTCGGTACCGAACCCGATCTGGCTGGAAAACGGATTGGCCGCATCTACCGGGTCAAAGATCATCGTGGGTGCCGTCACCCCATCACCAGCGGGGGGATTGGGGAGCTCCAGAGCCACGCCCTTGGCGTCTCGATACCACATCGGAAAGCCATTGTAATTAGGATCTGCCGGGTCCGTCGGGGATACCGGTCCCACAGTCCTCAATGCAGGATAGGCTGCCTGGGCAAAAAGTAAAACAAGCAGCGAGGCAAACAATACTGATCTGATTTTTTGGTACATGATCTTTAGTCCTTTTTCTGTAGGTTAATTCTTACGCCCACCCAAGTGGGCACCTGCCCAAACGTCACTATTCATACTTGCTCAGTCACGGGTGACATACGAATGCTAAACGGCGTTTTGTCTTGTCGAAGCTGCTTCAACCACTTTCAAGCACAGACTAGCACGGACGAATCGATCTTAGGAATGGGTAGAGGACTGTATTCTGCGATAATCAATACGGTATGTCATTTATACGCTTGCCTTTACAGCGAATACATACCGGGAGGATCGAGAAATCCGAGTCATTCCCGCAAAAAGCATGCGGGAATGACGGGGGAGCACAGGGTGATTTACAGGTAACAAGTACAAGCTGCTTTTGAGCTGTCATGAAGAATGCTAAAGCGACAGCAGAAACTGGACAAGGTCGCTCTTTTGTTGAGGGGTAAGGGCTAAGCCCAGACCCGCATCCAGGAAGTTGACGACGTCCGGAAGCGTTGCAAAGCGGCCGTCATGAAAGAAACCGCCCTTCGTATGTGTAAAGAGCCCTTTGAGCGGTGAAGTCCGGTAGTGCCCGTCCGGTGAACGGTTTGCCTGGAAGTCGTCGACACCGAGCTCCGCGGGTGAATGCATATTCCAGCCCGGCTCGGTATAGAGAGGCGGGACATGGCAGGTGGCACATTTGGCTTTGCCATTGAAGATAACCTTTCCCCGTCTGGCTGCCTGTGGGTCGAAAGACCCCGACGGTGGAGCCGGTGCGCGAACGGACATCTGGTATGTATGGAGCGGGGCCAGCTTCGAAGTAACCAGATCGGGAACGCCGCGCACATTTGCAAAACCCTGGGCGGCGGCAATGGGGAACTTGACCGGATCATTCAAGCGGGCATCGGAGAAGCTACCGCTGCCGTGCATTGCGAGAACCGCCACCAGGGCATTCCAGTGAGGCACCCCACCCCAGCCGGTCCAGGTATGAAGATTTACACCGGCAAGACCGAAAATAGGCGGAATCAATACTGACGCGGTTTTACCGTCGGGGCGAAAAGCCTTGCCATCCAGTGCGAGCTCCGCATCGAACCTTCCAGGCCCCCAACTGTTGAGAACTGTCTGTACCGTGGCAAGATCGACGCCCAAAAGATCGACGAAGGGCTGCAAATTCGGTGCGAGGGCAATAATTGCGCCTACATTGAGATCCCGGTTTGCCCAAAGATCCAGTCGCCGGCCGATGCCGGGAGCAAAGGAATCATCCACGACGGAATGACACAGAGCACATTGAATGCCGATGGATGTAATCTTCCCATTACAGTCGAAAAAGCCGGTTACCCCAAGGACCGCATTCAATCTGAGCAATGCCAGAGTCACCGCCGGATCGTTGAGATCCACCGTCCCTGCCTTGATCGCGTCAAGAGTCTGGACCGGCACTGCCGCCACGTTTACCTTCAAGCCCAAGGCCAGAGCCGCATTCGGACTCAAACCGGGGCCAACACCTCCATTGGCGGCGCCGGCAATGGCCTCATGAAGCCTGAGTGTATCGCCCCAAAAAGCCTCATCCCCGAAAGTGTCGGAGCGAAAGATCTGCCTTCCCGTGGTGATCGGGCCTGCGAATAATGTCGAAACATCGACGATCAAGGGCACGACGAAAACCAAAGTGAGTAGTGCTAACAACATTGCCTTCTTCTTCATACTTTCCTCCCTTTTTACTGATTCGTGTTCATCCGTATTTCCGATCCGTATCCTGACACGCTTCAAGCTACATCCGGAGATAGTAAGGCGTAAATAAGGTGAATCCCCTATTTCCTGCTGATGAAACATGTATTGGACATGGGGGGATTGCTCTTCATGCCTCACGCGGAGCTTGTGTGCTCACCGCAGAGACGCAGAGAGGCAGAGAGGCAGAGAAAAGCTCTTGGAAATCTCAAAGATTCTCTGCCTCTCTGCCTCTCTGCGGTGAAGAAAGCTCAGCCAGTGCCCGTTCAGAGTATACTTATAGAGTATGCTTTCTCGTGCAATCGGCAGTCGCACTCAAGCTTCAAGTTGCTTCTTGACTTCGAAATTCCATTTCCATATCTCGTAGATCACCGGATAAACGAGCAGCTCCAGGAAAAATGAGGTAAATATGCCGCCGATCATCGGTGCCGCAATCCTCTTCATAACGTCGGCCCCCGTGCCCATGGACCACAGGATTGGAATGAGGCCGAGAAAGGTAGTGGCTACAGTCATGAATTTCGGACGAATACGTTTCACGGCCCCGTGCAGAATGGCGGTTTGCAGCTCTTCCAGGTTGCGAAGACGTCCTTCTTTCTTCGCTTCCTCGTAGGAGAGGTCGAGATAGAGAAGCATAAAGACCCCGGTCTCGGCATCCACCCCCAGCAGGGCAATCAATCCGACCCAGACCCCGATGCTCATGTTGTAGCCGAGCAGGTAGAGGAACCACACGGCCCCGATGGCGGAGAAGGGTACCGCAAGCAGGACTATGAAGGTTTTGGTGATCGACCTGGTGTTCATATAAAGCAGCACTAAGATGAGAAAAAGCGTCAGGGGAACAACCATCGTCAGCTTCTCTCTCACCCGCTCCATTGCTTCGTACTGGCCGCTCCAGGAAATGGCGTAGCCGGGCGGAAGCTTCACCTTGTCTCTTACCAGGAGCTTCGCTTCCTCGACGTAGCTCTTCGGATCACGCCCCGCCATATCCACGTATACGTAGCCGGTCAGCAGGCCGTCCTCGTTGCGGATCATCGCCGGGCCATTGGCTGCCTTGATATTGGCGACCTGCCCTATGGGGATCTGCTTCTCTCCTCCGGCGCTCGCCACCAGAACCCGGCCCAGCGCTCCGATATCGGCTCTGAAATCACGCATATAGCGAACGTTTACCGCGTAGCGCTCACGCCCCTCGACCGTCGTGGTCACGTTTTCCCCGCCTATGGCATTCTGAACCGCCGCCTGGGCTTCATCCATGTTCAGGCCTGAAAGAGCCAGCTCCTCACGATTCCAGTCGAAATCGAGAAAATAGCCGCTACCGGTTCGTTCCGCGAAAACACTGCGGGTTCCCTTGACCGAGGGAAGAAGGGATTCGATTTGCGTTCCGATTTCCTCGATGATGCCGACGTCGGCGCCGGTGATCTTGAGACCGACGGGAGTCCGTATGCCCGTGGTGAGCATATCGATTCGTCCCTTCACCGGCATGGTCCATCCATTGGCAAGTCCGGGAAGCTTCAGCGCATCGTTCATCAGGCCTACAAGCTGCTCCTGGGAGATACGATCCGGTGTGAAGTGGCGGAAGACCGTCTTGGCCCACTCCGGTGCCCACGACGAATACCAGGTGTCCACATGGCGCCATTGCTCTCTCGGGCGTAAGGTGATGACGGTTTCCAGCATCGACAGGGGCGCTGGATCTGTGGATGTTTCGGCCCGGCCGGCCTTGCCCATTACGCGATCCACTTCCGGAAGCTCCCTTATGATGCGGTCCGTGGCCTGCAGGAGCTTCTGGGCTTCGGTGATGGAAATTCCCGGCATGGTGGAGGGCATGTAAAGAATGGACCCTTCATCCAGCGGGGGCATGAATTCGGAGCCGAGCCTGGAAAAGATGGGAACCGTGACGATCATCATTGCAAGTGCCCCGGCAATGACTCCCCACTTCCAGCGTAGTGCCCACTCGGCTGCCGGTTCATAAAAACGAATCAAGACGCGGCTGAGGGGATGCTTGTCCTCGGAATGGATCGTGCCCACCAGCACGGCGTTCGTTGCCCTGCACAGCCAGGCGGGGCGGAATTTGAAATTCTTCATGTGCATGACAAGCAAGCGCAGGGCGGGATCTAGAGTGATCGCCAGCACGGCGGCTATGATCATGGAAAGGTTTTTCGTGTAAGCGAGCGGCTTGAAGAGGCGGCCCTCCTGGGCTTCCAGCGTGAGCACGGGAAGGAAAGAGACAGCGATCACCAGCAAAGCGAAAAAGCTCGGACCCGCAACCTCTTTCACGGCTTTTACGACAACCTCTCGATAGTCCTCCCGCCTTCCGGTCCGTTCCCATTCCTCAAGCTTCTTGTGGGTTTGCTCGACCACCACGATGGCTGCATCCACCAGCGCGCCGATGGCGATGGCGATACCCCCAAGGGACATGATATTGGCGGTAACTCCCATCATCCTGAACGGGATGAACGAAAGAAGCACTGCCACGGGGATGGTGATGATCGGAATGACGGCACTGGGGACGTGCCGGAGAAAAACCAGGATCACCAGCGCAACCGTTATGATCACTTCCAGCAGGGTGCCCTGGAGATTGTCGATGGAGCGCAGTATCAGCTCGGAACGGTCATAAACGGGAACGACTTTTACCCCTTCGGGAAGTCCCGGCTCAATCTCCCTGATTTTCGCCTTGACGCGCTCGATGACATCGAGGGCATTCTGTCCCTGTCTCATGACGATGATTCCGGAAACAACCTCTCCGTCACCGTCGAGATCGGAAACACCCCTGCGGATATCCGGGCCCAGAACGACCTGCCCGACATCTTTTACACGAATGGGGGTACCGCTTTCGCTGACCGTCAAAAGGATGTTTTCGAAATCGGATGTGGATTTCGCATAGCCTCGACCGCGGACCATGTATTCGGTTCCGCCGAATTCAATGAGGCGGCCTCCCACCTCGCTGTTACCGTTGCGCACCGCCTCCACCACGCGGCTGATGGGAAGGCCGTAGGCCTGGAGCCGGTTGGGATCGACGTTTACCTGGTACTGCTTCCCGAAGCCCCCGAGGGGAGCTACTTCGGCAACGCCGGGGACGGCCTTCAAATGATAGCGCAAGTACCAGTCCTGGCATGAGCGAAGCTCCGCCAGACTGTGCCGGTTGGAGTCGTCCACCAGTGCGTACTGGAAGATCCAGCCAAGCCCCGTGGCATCGGGCCCCAGCTCCGTTTTGACACCTTCGGGAAGGTTCGGGAGCACTCCCGAGAGATATTCCAGAGTGCGTGAGCGCGCCCAGTAGATATCCGTGCCGTCTTCGAAAATGACGTAGACATACGAGTAGCCGAAATCGGAAAAGCCGCGAACGGCTTTTACCCGTGGCGCTCCAAGCATCGCCGTAACTATGGGATAAGTCACCTGGTCTTCGAGAATGTCGGGGCTCCGGTCCCAGCGGGAATAGATGATAACCTGCGTATCGCTGAGGTCCGGGATGGCGTCCAGGGGCAATCTTTTCATGGACCACCAGCCCGCAAGACAGGCGGCGGCCACCAGGGCGAAAACGATGAACCGGTTCTTCGCTGAAAACTCGACTATGCGGTCAATCATTTTGTTCTCCCTTACTGGTGGAAGCAGCATGCCGCGCTTCGGATCGAGATGCTTTTTGCGCGTAGCGCCCCGGCGCCTTGAGGAATTGCCCCCTGCATGTTCCCGAGCAGAAATGATATGTTTTTTCCTCGTACTCGATAACCATTCCTTCCGCTTTTGCCTTGTTCCCATCGATGAGCATTTCGCATACGGGATCTTTCACGAAGCCGTGCATATTCTGCTTGCCGGGGGCCTCGAGCGCGCCGTAGCGTTTTTCGGCTCGGACCGGCTTCGGCTTTTCAACGGAATGCGCGTGCTCTTTGTCGAAGCGATCCTTGCACTCCCGAGAGCAGAAGTAGTGTGTCTTCCCCTCGGACTCGGTTTCAAGACCCGCCGCCTTTGCCTTGCCGGGATAAACCTCCGTGCCGCATACGGGATCCTTGGCGGGCGTTCCGGAGAGCCCGGCGGCGGCCAGCTTCATCCGGCTTTCCGAGTCGATGAGGAAATTACCCGATATAACGATATTCTCCCCTTGTGTGAGTCCTTTGAGGATCTCGACCCGGTCCCCAAAGCGCCAGCCGGTCTCCACCGTCCGGGGCTCGAAAAGACCGTTGCCCAGATCCACAAAGACGGTCTTCCTGAGTCCGGAATCCAGGATCGCGTCCGCCGTGACGGTCATGGCCGGGGGAAAGACAATCTGAAATTCCACATCGACAAACATATCCGGGCGAAGCACCAGTTCGGGATTGTCGGTTTCCAGGCGCACCTTCAACGTGCGCGTGACTGCATCGAACTGCGACAGCACGTCGCTCACTTTAGCCTCGAACACCTTGCCCCGATGGGGAAGAGACACCCGCGCACCGATTCCCGGCCGGATATACTGCGCTTCGCGCTCATACACATCGGCCACGATCCACACCCGGTTTATGTCCGCAACACGGAAAAGCTCGGCACCCTTCTCGAACCTCTGCTGCGGGGATACGTTGCGCGCGAGCACGATGCCAGTGACCGGCGACCTTATTTCGAGGTTGGTGGAAATCTGCCTGGTGCGTGCGATCTCCTGCAACTGGTAGTCTCCCGCGCCCAGGTTATAGAGCTCCAGCTTGGCCAGCTCCAATGGATCGTTTATATAGTAGACTCCTCCGGCTGGATTCACTCCTCCTTCGTTTGTCTGGACCATCGAGTAGGAAGCGAGCGGTACGATGTATTGCTGCTGTGCTCCAGGCTGTTGCTCCTCGGGTTGCTTCGTTCCAGAAGATTGTGCTCCGGACTGTTGCCTGCGATCCGCCACGCCCAGTGCATAGAGGTATTGCTGCTCCCTGGCCAGGAACAGATAGTTGTACAAAGTGCCCATCAACTGGTCCTTTTGAACCAGGCTGCCCGTGGTGCTCTCGCGCACATCCCACATCCAGCCGTCAGCGCCCGCAAGAATCCGGTATACCCGGTTCTCGTCGGGAGCCACCCTGCCCAGAGTCCGAATCGTATGAGTCTCCGATACCATATCCACCGTACCGACTTGCACGCCGATCATCTGCTGTTTTCGATAAGAGAGCTTCACGGTGCCGGGAGACATGGAAACAGCGGCTCCCGCGGAATCCTTTCCCGTGGCTTCCTCGTCCGCATAGACCGGCTCCAGAGCCATGCCGCAAGGTGCAAAGCCCGGCTTATCCGACGTGTGCGAAGGATTCATGGGGTCCACGTAATAGAGAATCCGGCGTCCCCCTTGAACATCATGGCTTTGGCCGGCTCCACGCTGGTTATACCAGGCCCCTCCCCAAAACGATCCAAGAAGGAGGACAAGAAGCAGCATAACGTAGGCAAAGGATTTCTTCATGGCGATCATCACCCCTCCAGCGCGGAACAGATCCAATGAATTATGAATTACGACGTTGGGTCGGATTCCTGATTCGTAATTCCTGATCCGAACCGTGGCGCTCTACCCGCGCCACGGTCCGTAGCCGTCTCAGGCGGTGATATTGATGGGAATCTGAGCAGTCAGCACGCGAGTGCGGCCCCTGGTGTCCAGAAAATCGACCTTGGCAAAACCGCTGACGGGCGTTGCCGATCTGATCAGGGCATCATAGCGCCGGGCGGTGCTGTTGATAATGGGGGTGCCGGCCGGCACCAGATAAGCGTGGTTGTATCGGCCGAAAGGTGGAACCCCAAGTGGCCTGCCGTCCCAGGCGATGATAACGATATCCACCGGGTATGTGACCCTGGTTGTGTTGTACGCGGCATCGAGATTTCGCAGAAGGATAGTCTGGTTCACTTTGGCATTGATGTCAACCATGGACCCGGAAACACCGCTGTTCAACGCCGGCGGAATGATGTTGCCTGTTGGGATAGTCCCGACGCCCCCCCTGTGAGCGGGCACGGGGACACCCGTTACAAACCAGTAATCGGCTCTGAAGTCGTTGAAATTGAAGAAGCCCCTCTTGCCGGGGTTATTGAAAAACTTGTCGTTTATGCCGGGCTGGCTGCCGAATTCGGGGAAAGTGGTGAACGCGTCACTTGCCAGGTCACTCCAGATGGAGTCACGGTCATCAGTAACCCAGATGGCCTCCACGTCATAAGGAACGGTAAAGGCATGCGGGTCTCCGTTCTTGACTCCTTCCACGGGATCTCCTCCGACGAACCCGGGGAATTGCGGAAATTGGGCGACGTTCGCCGCGATCCGAAACTTACCGTCCGAACCCGCGCCTACGGGGACGCCATTGAGGTTGACTGTGCCGTCCGGATTCGTGGAAGCGATAGAAGCGAAATAGGCATCGGGCGGCACGACAAAAAGGTCGCCGAAGAGGCCGAACTCGAAGTGCTGCATCGTGTTCCTATGACAATGGTAGAAATAGGAGCCGATGAAGTTGGGCTGAAACTGGTAGGTATAGTTGCCGATTTCCATGGAACAGTGCCCCACGCCGTCGTTCATGGGGGTGGGCTCGATGCCGTGCCAGTGAATGGTATGAGGCGGCGGACCCTTTCCCTTGGTTTGACCGTGGAAGATCACCCCTCGGGGAACCCGAATGGTTGGCGCTGGATAATGAGGAGCGTTAAAAGGCGACTTGAGGGCGGTATCCCTGAAGGTCATGAAGAACAGATTCTTCCGGTTGTCCCACGTACGGATTGTAAGGCCGTTGAGCAAATCCGACTGGCACGTATGAGGGGGGTTGGGCTTTTCCCTCAAACCCAAAGCCTCCATGACTTCGGGGACGGGATTGGTCGGCGCCAGGGGCTCGGGCAAGGCTGGATTCGCCCCAACCGGTCGAGGATCGAACATCTTCGCATATTCGTTTTCATCACCGACCACTGACGGACGGGCAATATGAAAAGCCGGGTTTGTAACTGACATATTCTTTCTCCTTTTTCACTCTTCCTAAAGAGAGCGTGGTTAAGTCCTGACTTCACATCTCTGGAACACGCCGACAGGGAGAGCTCACACGCCGCTCGAGGGTGGGAATACACCCAAAGGACCGGGGCCATGAACAAGCGGAGCGTTCGGAAAAGTCGTCACGCCGCCGGCGGTGTTGCGGTCTCCGGTGAAATTCATCCCCGAGATCATACCCATGTTGTAGTTACCTCCCTGGGAGGTCTGGCTCGGCTCGGAGTGGTCATGCATGGGGTAGCACAAGGGCGAGAGCTGTACCGACAGGTCGATAGCGCCGGCGAACAGTCCGTCCGGGATGCGCGTGTTGATCTCTTCATTGGGCGGCCAGACAGGTTGGCCATGGAGACTGACGAGGGGTGTGTCCGCCCTGCCGACGCCCGTTACATTGGGGACATCAGGCGGCCTCATGTAGGGATTCAGCCAGTCAATGGTGTCCTGGGGATTTATGGTAAAAACGTCCACCCAAAGCGGATTGTCCTGGACGACGCCGTTAATGCTGGTCACGTACACGTGGTTCGCGTGAATGTGCATGGAGTGGGTCCACAAGCCGGCGTTCAGTATCCGGATCAAAACAGGCTCGCCTACACGGTTGTTGGGACAAAGGAAGGGATTGTTGTGGGAAAAGTGCCCGGACTGGCCGCTGATGGTAAAGTATTGGGGCACGCTGTTGGCTCTGTCCGGAGCATTCCTGTCGAACCGCTCGTCCAGGAACTTCTTCCTGAACTGGTCCGCCGGGTAATCCAGGCCGGCTGTGAAGTTACCTACTTCGGCAAAGAGATTGGGGCTTGCCTGATGCAGAAGCCAGATGTACTGCCGAAAAGCCGGGGTATCGGTGGCCGTATCCCCCAGCTCCCAGGGAAGGCCGGGCCACCAGGCAGTTGAGCCCAGATCGTTGAACAGTTGCTGGACGGCGGGTGTGGGTGTCCTGTACGGGGTAACCCTCTGAGCGGGTGTACCGGTCAACACGGCGGGCATGACGATAAAGGCGCCGTGCAGTCCCATCACCCGATTCACCGGTCGATTCAAGGTGTCCTGGTAGAGGAAGGTACCTGTTTTTCTGACCACAAAAGATTTGGTAACAGTAGCCCCCGGTGCGATGGCGCCGCTGTCGAACATGCCCGGGACGACAAAATTATGCGGCTCATCCAGAGCGTTTTTTATGGTGATTTCGATGGTATCTCCTTGCTTGACAAAGATCATGGGGCCCGGAGATTCGGCAGGAAGAGGATTGACGGCTCTGGTATCCTTATAAATCCAGAAATAGCACTGAGCGGCGTTTATGTCGTTATTGGTCGCCATGTCCTTGATTGCATCGGTGATGGTAAAATTGAGAGTCTGTGCCGGAACCGCCGCGAACACTTCGCTCTCGAGCAGCCAGGGCATGCTGTTCCCCACGACCAGAGCAGAAAGACCTCCGGCCGCATACTTTAGGAATTCCCGTCTCTTCATGGCATGTTCCTTTCTCTTTAAGAAATAAGTTGAAAATCAAAGGCCACGCACACCCCGCTCCGTAGCGGAGCACAATGTGCCAGGCCACATAACTCGGGACTGCTGAGCCAATCCGGAGCCCAACAACCTGCGACAATATCGCTGAGCAACGAACGTTCCAGAATTGGCCAGGAGGCCTAAAATTTGTTTTTATCCAGTATCAACCGAGTGTTAGTAATCATAGGGTTGTCGAACAGACGGGTGGGGATTATGGGACGAGCATGACATGACAGGCAAGAGTGCTGTCATGAAAGTGTGTCATGTTACACTACGCTGAACAGTTATAGGAATCTGTATCCGTCCAGATGATCTTCGACAGCGCTTTTTGCCCTGAAAGGGCTTCATAAATCAGCCCGGGGTAGTCACCCCGGGTATGATGACCGTCCAGGCTGTTCTCATACCCTGAAGGGGTTACATAAAGGGGAAGCTCTGTCTTTATGTAACCCTTTCAGGGTATGAAACTGAGGTGTGTCCTCCCTTCCCGGGGTGGCGCTGTCGCTTACCCCGGGCTGATTTATGAAGCCCTTTCAGGGCAAAAAACACGGGTGACGGGTGACGGGTGACGGGTGACACGGGCAACTTGTTGCCCGTGCCGAAGGCAAGAGGTATTCCTCTTGTGCTTCGCACCCAGGCAACAAGTTGCCCGGGCCACCCGGGGTGAAAAGCTCAGTCGAAGCCCGGAAAGAGGCCAAGCAGCCCGACCATCACTTGCGGTCATCACGGTTGGAGGTGCTCGAGCTCTCCAGCTTCTGGCTCGACCAGCGCTTGAGAAAGCCTGTAACTCGCGATACGGCCGTAGGCTCAGGGGCGGGCGCACGCAGCATGGCTCTCAGGAGCAGCGCGCGCTTCGAGCAGCTCTTGAGCAAACAGCAGGAAAGGCATTCCTCCTGAGGTTTGAGGAGTCCATTTTCATCCTCCCGGCACACCATTTCGGGGTCACCAAAGCAGGGAGGGCGATCATGCTTATAGAGAGTCGGTTCTCTTGCCCGTTCCGATGTCGATTCCATTTTCTATTTCCGATCCGTAAGGCCTTTCTTCCTCAACCGGTATAAGTGCTATTCTCCGGCTTCAACATATGACAAGGCTTCTTTTTTCATCTCGAAGCTCCACCTCCAAATCTCATAAATCACAGGGTAAACCATCAGCTCGAGAAGAAAGGAAGTGAAGAGACCCCCGATCATGGGCGCCGCAATGTGCTTCATGACATCGGAGCCCGTGCCGGTCGCCCACATGACGGGCACGAGTCCCACAAAAGTGGTGGCAACAGTCATGAACTTTGGTCGGATACGCTTCACCGCGCCGTTCAGGATAGCTTGCCGTAAGTCGTCCAGGCTGCGGAGCTTCCGCTCTTTCTTTGCCTGCTCGTAGGCCAGATCCAGGTACAGCAGCATGAAGACGCCCGTCCCGGCATCCACTCCCATGAGGGCGATCAATCCCACCCAAACTCCGATGCTCATGTTGTAGCCGAGCAGATATAGAAACCAAAAGGCACCGATAGCGGAAAACGGCACAGCCAGTAAAACAATCAGGGTCTTTACAGCGGAGCGGGTATTCATATAAAGCAGAAGGCAAATCATGAAGAGCGTAAAGGGGAGAACCACCGTAAGACGCTCCCTCACTCGCTGCATGGCCTCATACTGGCCGCTCCATGCAATGGCGTAACCCGCGGGAAGCTGAAGACTTTCCCTCAGCACCTTCTTGGCTTCCTCGACGTAGCTGCCCGGGTCCCGGTCAGCGATATCCACGTAGACATAGCCCGTAAGCAACCCGTCTTCGTCGCGGATCATGGAAGGGCCGGAGGCCATGCGGATGGACGCGAGCTGTTCAAGCGGCACCTGGCCCTGACCGTCCCTGACCGGAACCAGGATGCGGCCCAGTGCTTCCGGATCGGAGCGGAACTCCCGCATATAACGGACGTTCACCGGATACCGCTCCCGGCCTTCGATGGTCGTTGTCACATTCTCCCCGCCGATGGCGTTCTGCACGATTGTCTGAGCCTGATCGACGCTCAGGTTGTAGCGTGCAAGCTCCTTGCGCTTCCACTCGAAATCTAAAAAGTAGCCGCTTCCCGTTCGCTCCGCAAATACACTGCGCGTTCCCCTGACGGTGGGAAGCAGGGATTCGATCTGAACACCGATCTTCTCGATGGCTTTGGTGTCCGCTCCGGAAATTTTGAGGCCGACGGGAGTCCGTATGCCGGTACTGAGCATCTCGATCCGCCCCTTGACGGGCATGGTCCAGCCGTTGGCGAGTCCGGGAATCTTCAGGGCGGTGTTCAGTCTGCTCACCAGCTCTTCATGGGAGATATTGTCCGGCGTGAAATGGCGGAAGACCACTTTCGCCCATTCCGGAGCCCAGGAGGAATACCAGGTGTCCACCTTCCTCCATTCGGACTTTGGCTTCAAGGTGATCACCGTCTCGAGCATGGAAAGCGGCGCCGGGTCAGTGGAGGTCTCGGCTCTTCCGGCCTTGCCCAACAGCCGCTCGACTTCAGGAAACTCCTTGATCACCCGATCCGTCACCTGGAGAAGCTTTTGAGCCTCGGTAATGGAAATCCCCGGCATTGTGGAGGGCATGTAGAGGAGCGAGCCCTCGTCGAGGGGAGGCATGAACTCACTACCCAAGTGCATGTAAACAGGCACGGTGATCGCCATGAGAAAAAGCGCCGTCCCGATCACGGTCCATTTCCAACGGAGCGCCCACTCGGCGGCGGGCTGGTAGAGCCGGATGAGCAATCGGCTTATGGGGTGCTTCTCCTCGGAGTGGATCGTGCCCACCAGGACCGCGTTCGCCACCCGTCTGAGCCAGACCGGTTTGAACTGAAACGACTTGAGCTGCATGAAAAAAAGCCGGAGGGCCGGATCCAGTGTGATCGCGAGCACCGCGGCAACTATCATGGAAAGGTTCTTCGTGTACGCAAGAGGCTTGAAGAGCCTTCCCTCCTGCGCCTCCAGGGTGAGCACGGGGATAAACGAAACGGCGATCACCAGCAGTGCGAAGAAGCTGGGGCCGGCCACCTGCTTCACGCCGTCGATAATGAGAAGACGGTAGTCTCCCCGCCGTCCTTCACGCTCCCACTCTTCCAGCCGTTTATGGGTCTGCTCCACCACGACTATGGAGGCATCCACCATGGCCCCGATGGCAATGGCGATGCCCCCGAGGGACATGATATTTGCCGTGCTCCCCATCAGCTTGAACGGTATGAAGGAGATAAGGACAGCGATGGGGATGGTCAGCATGGGAATAACCGAGCTCGGAACGTGCCAGAGGAAGATCAAAATAACCAGGGAGACCGTGAGAATCTCCGCAACGAGGGTGGACCGCAGGTTGCCGATGGCCCGCAGAATGAGGTCGGACCGGTCGTAAACGGTTACGATCTTGACGCCCTCGGGCAGTCCCGGCTCGATCTCCTTGAGCTTGGCCTTTACGGCCTCGATGACATCGAGAGCGTTCTGTCCCTGGCGCATGACAACGATACCCGAGACCGCTTCCCCCGTGCCGTTCAGATCGCACACGCCCCTTCGCAGGTCGGGGCCGAGCACTACCTGTCCGATATCCCTGATGCAGATGGGGGTGCCGCTTTCGCCCGCTGCCAGCACAATGTCTTCGAAGTCCTCGATAGACTTTGCATACCCCCTCCCACGCACCATGTATTCGGTTCCGCCAAACTCGATCAGCCGGCCGCCCACGTCGTTGTTTCCGCTCCTAACGGCTTCCACCACCTTATCGATGGAAAGACCGTAGGCCTTGAGCCGGTTGGGATCGACATTCACCTGGTACTGCTTTCCGAAGCCGCCGATGGGTGCTACCTCCGCCACACCGGGCACGGATTTCAAATGGTAGCGCAGATACCAGTCCTGGTAGGATCTAAGCTCCGCCAGGCTGTGCTTTCCATTCTCATCCACAAGGGCGTACTGGAAAACCCAGCCAAGGCCCGTGGCATCCGGTCCTATTTCGGTCCGCACCCCTTCCGGAAGGCGCGGGAGCACCCCCGAAAGATACTCGAGCGTTCGTGACCTCGCCCAATAGATGTCGGTCCCGTCCTCGAAAATGGCATAGATGTAAGAGTATCCGAAGTCCGAGAAGCCGCGAACGGCCTTGACCCGAGGAGCGCCCAGCATGGCGGTGACGATGGGGTAAGTCACCTGATCTTCAACGATGTCGGGGCTTCGATCCCACCTGGAATAGATGATCACTTGAGTGTCGCTCAGGTCCGGAATGGCATCGAGCGCCATATGGTGGATGGACCACCATCCGGCGATACAGGCGCAGGCAACGAGCGCAAAAACGATGAATTTGTTGTTGACCGAAAAGTCGACGATACGGTTGATCATGGCTGGTGCTCCTTGCCGCCGGCCACGTCTCCCGTGGTTTTGCGAGCCTCGTCCCGGTGTATGAAATTACTTGGGCTCTTGTCGAACCTTCCTTTGCACTCTTTGGAGCAAAAGTAGTAAGTCTTCCCTTCGTACTCGCTGGTGAGCCCTTCCGCTTTGGAATTCTTCACCGGTATGGGCATGCCGCAGACGGTGTCCCAGGCAAAGCCTTTCACGGGCTCTCCCCGGGCGACGCTCTGCCCTTGCACCGGCTCATGAAGGTCAGGAGGAGATTCATGCTGGTGGGCCGCTCGATATTCCACGGCATGCGCCTCGTGATCGTGAGCCTCTTCCATGGCCTGCTTTTCGGTGAACCGCTCCGGTTGCTTGTCGAATTCGGTTCTGCACTGCTCGGAGCAGAAGTAATAACTCTTTCCGCCGTGCTCGCTCTTCAAGCCGGCAATAGCGGCCTTGTCCGCATCCACATGCATGCCGCACACGGGGTCTTTCATGATCTCCCCGTAAAAGCCCGCCGCCGCCAGCTTCATGCGGCTCTCGGAATCGATCAGGAAGTTTCCCGATACCACAATCCGCTCTCCTTCCGTGAGCCCTTCAGTGACTTCGACCCGATCCCCGAACCTCCAGCCGGTCTTCACTTCTCGTGGCTCGAAGTAACCGTCTCCTCGATCCACGAAGACGGTCTTCTTTGTTCCGGTATCGAGCATTGCGTCCATGGGAACGGAGAGCGCCGGGTCCAGATCGACGGAAAGCTCGACATTGACGTACATATTCGGCTTTAGAACAAAATCCGGATTTTCCGTTTGAAGGCGGACTTTGAGCGTGCGTGTAACGGAATCGAACTGGGGGAGAACCGTGCTCACCTTTGCCTGGAATTCTCTCCCCTGCTGCGGGAGGGTCACCCTCACGGTCTGTCCTGGTTTGAGGTAGCGGGCTTCGTTTTCGGGCACGTCGGCCAGGACCCACACCTGGCTGAGGTCGGCGATGCGAAACCATTCCGCGCTCTTCTCGAACTTTTCGCCGGGTGAGACATTCCTCACGAGGACAAAGCCCGCCGCCGGCGCAAAAATCTTGATGCTCGTGGGGATTTCCAGCGTTCGCCTGAACTCATCGATCTGGAGGGTGGACATTCCACGGCTCCTCAGGTTCTCCACGCGCTGCAGGAAATTGGAATTGGTGGGATCGATCGTCATCGTGGGCTCCTGGCCCGGCGCCAGGTGATGCAAGGCCTGGAGTGCAAACAGCATTTGTTGACCGTAAACGAAGAGATCGGCTGTCGCATACGTGCCGAGCAACTGGCCATTTTCCACCTGGCTGCCCGTCGTTACCGGAGCAACACTTTCGATCCAGCCATCCACCGCGGCATTGACCTTGTAAAGCCTTTCTTCATCCGGAGTGACCCAGCCGAGTAGGCGGAGTGCATGGGTGACGGGGGCTTTCTCCACGCGGCTCACTCGCACGCCAATGAGCTGTTGTTTTTCGGGCCCGATCTTCACGGCTCCGGGAGAGAGGGGGGGACCTTCCCTCGACGAGCCCTCTCCGTCGGCGTAAACGGGCTCCATGGGCATACCGCAGGGCGCGGGACCGGGCCTGTCGGAGGTATGCGCCGGATTCATGGGGTCCACGTAGTAGAGGATCTTACGTCCCCCATCGGTGGAGCCGGGCTTTACGGCCCGTTGGCCGTACCAGGACCCGAACAGGAACGTCACGGCAATCACCAGGAGCAGCAGGATGACATACGCCTTCTTCATGAGTGATAGCTTCCTCGAAAATCTTCTCTCCACCAGGGCGCGGCCGCTTTTTCCCGGTAAGTTGTTTCGGTTGCGATGCTCTTGAGCGCCCGAGGCGGATTGGCGGTTCATAATTTCGGATCGTGGCTTCGGTCTCAAAAAGAAACCCCGCACCGTCGCGGGGTTTGAAGCACCCCGGCGCCTGAGCGCCGGGGTGCTCGTTTTAATTGCGAAGGACGCCCATGCATTGTTTGGGCTTTCCGTCACTTCCCTGGTTGGAGCAAGATCACGGAATGATCGTCCACCCGAACATCATGGAATGGTCTTCGTGGGCCAGGTTGTGGCAGTGACAAACGTACTTGCCCAGGAAGGTCCTGAAGTTCCGGTAGAGCACCACCTCCTCGCTGGGGTCGAGTGCCACCACGTCCTCCTTGGACACGTCGTCCGGGTGCGTATTTTTGCTGCCCTTGCGCGAGAGAACCTGGTGCTCCTCCATATGAATGTGGAGAGGATGGACCCACCCACCGCCGCCGTTTTTGATGGTCCAGACCTCGGGCACACCACGCTTGGGCGTGGCGAGGGGGACCAGGGGATCGAATGGGAGGCCGTTGATCAGCCATTCGATCTCGGGATCGCTCGGGGCGCTACCACGCGACAGAGTGAACGTACGGTGCGGCAGACTATCCAGGACCGCCTGCGAAGGCAGGACCGGCGTGGGACGCAGCACTTTGGTTGCGGCAGGAATTTGACTGTGGTCCGGTACATCGGCGCCTATGACGAACTTGAGGACCGGCACCTTGTAGTTGGGGTCCAGATAGTTGGATGGTTGGCGCCCGTCCGGCATGTTACACTGGTTCACAAGATAGATCACGTCACCGGGCTTGGTGGGAGTCCCATCCATGTACCTTCTGAAATCGACGATGACCTCTCTGCGCTTCGCCGGCCAGATCTGGATGTTATTCCTGACGATTCGCTTCGGCAGAAGCCCGCCTTCACTCGCGATCTGGTAGAACTTCATGCTCTGCTGCCCGTCGGGAAGCTGCCACTGCCCCTGCGATCCGGGGACCGCCACGGGGCCGCCGGTCGAGCTCATGAGCTTGAAGGTATAGATTCGCGCAATGGAAGCATCCAGGAAACGGAAGCGGTACTTTCTACGATCTACATTGAGGACCGGATAGGCCGTTCCGTTCACCGTAAAGACGTCTCCAACGAAGCCATGGTTCGGGAAGTGCTGGAAGAAAGTCTTCCCCCACCACTCGGGATGGGTCCCGGTGTTTCCGTTGTGGAAATCATTGTGGAGAGTGACACCGTCGTCCAGCATGCAATCATAAAAGGCCAGGGGGATGTCGTACTTGACGCTGAAGGTGCCATCAGGATTGGCGGTCCGAACGCCCGGCAGGCGAAGTCCACCCTTGAATGTCTCGTCTCCGTTATCGATCAGAGGGTCGTAGATGGGAAAAAGACCGACCATGCCCTTGTAGACGTTTGCCCCGGTATGGTCCATGCGGTGGTCGTGGAACCACATGAAGGACTGCTTCTCATTGTTGTCGCCACCGGCGGGATAATTGAGATAGAGGTTATCGACCCACATGTTGGGCTGGTAGCCTTCAGGCCTGTAGTGTGGCTGGCCATCGCTCTCGGGCGCCGTATGTCCATTGTGCAAGTGGGTGAGGAATGCCCAGTCGGGGGCCCCGAAGTCCTGCCGATCCAGATTCAACGGATTATCGTTCAGGTGGTTTTCGAAGCGAACTAGAGTAGGTCGTCCATAAGCGGCATTGATCATGGGTCCCGGGAATGTCCCGTTGAAGCCGTAGATTGTGCTGTCCGGCAGCACCCTTTGACCGCCAATGCCGTCCGGGGGAGTCACGGGAAATCCAGCTCTGTCGATGGGCTGGACCTTTGACGTTGTGAAGCTGTGTGCTCTCACTTGCAGCTTGATTTGGTAAAAGATCGGAGTGGGCAGTCCGAGGGCCGTGGGCCAGATCTGATGCGTACCTCCGTAAGAATCCTGCTGGCCGGCTCCCGGGCCGGGAGGCTGCAGTTTACCGGTTGCGGGGTCTCTCCACGTTGTTGGGTCGGAAGGGGCAAGTGGTGCCGGGATGGGAAGCGGATCCGTGAACGGGTTGAGGATAAACGGACTGGTAGGATAGACCTCGGTGTAAATAGCAGCGTCGGCCTCTTTGGGATTCATAATGCCTGATCCCAACAGGCTCGAGCCGACCACAGCGGCGCCTCCGCAGATAACCCCGGCTTTGATTACTTCTCGTCTCGTCAATTCAATCGATTTTCGTGTTTCCATCACTTTTACTCCCTTCTGTTTCTTTGCAGGAAATCCACCTGCAAGGATGTGAGTTGAGCAGTTAACTATATCGCACATACGCTCTAGGGTTAGAGATGATGTGCATCACGCTCCCCGGCGGAGCGCACTGCGTTGCGCCACAAAACTCGGGACCGGTAAGGCTCCGGACCCAAAAAGGTATCGTATCGCCAACGAAATCACCTTCGGCTTTTTCAAAGCTCTCGTCAGTTGAATAAGCAACGACCGTTCCACAAATGGCCTAGAGGCCCTTAATTCCATTTTCATACTGCATTATCAATATCTTATTTAAGCAAAGGATTGACGAGAGACGAAGAGAATTGACCGGGAAAGCATGACATGACAGGCAAGAGCGCTGTCATTAAAGTGTGCCATGTCATGCCACGCCACGCGCTTCGGTCTCGGCGATATTGTATTCCTTGATCTTTCGATGAATGGTCCGCTCGCTGATGCCCAGAATGCGAGCCGCCTTTGCCTTGTTCCAGCCGGTTTTTTGCAAAGCGCTCAGAATGGCCTCCCGGTCACTCTCCCCGGATGGCTCGGGGGAGGAAGAGGGCTCCTTTTCCATGGGGCCCTTGAACTCAATCAATTCGGAGGGGAGATGATCGAGAGTGATGGTGCTTTGGCGGCACAAGATGAAGCCGTGCTCGATTGCGTGCTCGAGCTCCCTCACGTTTCCGGGCCAGGGATAGGCCATGAAAGCCCCCAGGACATCTTCGGAAACCGCCGTGATCTCCCTGTTGAACTTTTCGTTGAATTTCTTGATAAAATGCTCCACCAGGAGAGGAATGTCTTCTCTTTTCTTCCGAAGCGGCGGGAGAGTGATCTGCACCACCTTCAGACGATAGTAGAGGTCTTCCCGGAATTCCCCTTTCCGTATCTTATCCTGAAGATCCCGGTTTGTGGCCGCGATGACGCGAACGTCCACTTTGATGGGAGATGAATCGCCCACCCGCTCGAATTCCCTCTCCTGCAAGACCCTCAGCAGGCTCAACTGCATCCTCGAAGAGATATTCCCGATTTCGTCGAGAAAAATGCTCCCTCCGTCCGCCTTCTGGAATCGCCCCACCTTATCGGTCGCCGCGCCGGTGAAGGCCCCTTTCACGTGCCCGAAGAGCTCACTTTCAAGCAGACTGTCTGAAAGTGCCCCGCAGTTCACTTTGACAAAGGGCTTGCGGCTGCGCGCTCCGCTGCAATGCAGGGCTTCGGCGACCAGTTCTTTTCCCGTTCCGCTCTCACCGATGATCAGGACCGTGGTCTGCACGTCGCGCAGCGATTCGACAAGACCATAGATCTTCTGCATCACTTCACTCTTGCCGATCATATTGTGGAATTGGCGACGCTCGTTCAGATCTCTTTCCAAAGTGGCCAGCCGCGTCTCGTCCCTCACCACCATGACGGCTCCCGAAAAGGCACCCTGATGATCGATGAGAGGAAATACGGACAGGTTCACCACTTGGGAGTCATGCTCTTCGTGGCCGCACTCGATGCGGTGCTTTTCTATGAATTCTTTCTTCTCGATCGCTTCCCTGATCGCCGTCAGACATTTCCCCCGGCAGCACAACGGAGTGGAGTCGATCGCCCCCCCTATGGCCTCGCGGGAAAGAGAACAGATCGTTGTAGCCGCCTCGTTGAGCTCGATGATGTTCAGCTTCCTGTCCACGGTCACGATGGCGTCTTTGACGCTTCGAAAGACCGCTTCCATGTTGGAGCGGTACTTTTCTCTCTCATCGGCCAGGACCTTGTAGCGCAGAGCCAGACCGGCGGTGTGCAGCAAAGTCTCCTGTACGACCGGTTTGGGAAGGTAGTCGAAGGCGCCCAGGCGGACCGCCTCGGCTGCTGTGTCGATATCCGGATAGCCGGTGATCATCACCACGGGACATCTGGGATTGTGCTCTTTGGCCGCGCGCAGGACATCGATTCCTGTCTTGCCTCCCAGTACGATATCCGAAAAAATGAGGTCAAGGTCGGTCTTGGCAAGAATGTCCAGGGCCTCTTCATAGCTTTGCGCGGTGAGGACATTGTGCCCTTCGTCCGAGAGAAAGCTCTTCAGGGTGAAGCGCATGCCTTCTTCATCATCGACGATCAGAATGTTAGCTTTCATGCCTGTCCTTTGCGGGCAAAGCGACCACTACCTCGGTCCGCTCGCCTTCCACGCTGTGGACCATGATCCTGCCGCCATGGTCGTTTACGATACCGTGGCTGATACACAGCCCCAATCCGGTCCCCTTGCCCGTGGGCTTCGTAGAGAAAAACGGGAGCATGATCTTCTCTATTATGTTGGCCGGAATGCCCGTCCCCTGGTCGTGAAAGGTGATATTCACGCAAGGACGTCCTTCAAGGCTCGCTTCATTACCCCGAATTTCGAGAACCTTGTTTTCATGGTTATCCGGATATCTCTCGTTCAGGGCGTAGCGGGCGTTGCTGATAATGTTGAGAAAAACCTGTTGGATCTGTTGGGGATTGGCGACGATCTCGGGGAGGTCGGCGGGCATATCGACGACTATCCGTATCCCCTGCTTTAGAATGATCGACTCGGTCAGGGCCAGGGAGTCCTTCAATATTTCCCCGACACGGACCGGGGCTTTTTCCTCTTTCCTCTCGCGCGCAAAGGACAAGAGGCCCCTTACTATACCCGCGATGCGCATGCCTTCCTTGATGATGCGATTGGAGATCTCGTTCTGCTCGGTCTCTTTTTGGCTCTTGTTGGCGAGGATCTGTGCATAGTTGATAACACAGTTGATGGGGTTGTTGACCTCGTGGGCGACACCGGCCGCCAGCTCGCCAAGAGACGCCAGGTGGGCGGCCCGCATCGCTTCAGCCTGAAAGGCAACCCTTTCGGTAACGTTCGAGACCAGGTCGATCACGGAGATCACTTTCCCTTCTCCATCCAGGATTGGATAGGTCGTGACGCTCCAGAATTCTTCCTCCGGAGTCGAGAACTCCTTGAATTCCGGTCGTCCCGAGACAAAGCTCTTCCTGGCTGGACAATGCTCGCAGGGAGTGGGGCTGCCGTGCCAGACCTCGTAACAGTATTTTCCCGTGAGCTCGGCAACATCGAGGCCGGCAGTCTCCGCGGCGCTTTTATTGGCCCAAAGAATTCGAAAGTCCGGCGAAAGAAGGGTGAGCCTGTCGGGGATGGCATCCAGGAGAGTGTGAAATTCAAGGGAGAGCCTTCGAAATTTCCTCTCGCTCTCCCTCAGGGATTCTTCCGCCCTCTTGCGCTCGGTGATATTTTCGAAAATAACCCCTACGCAGTCATTGGGAAGAGGAAAGGCCTTTCCTGAAAAGAAGCTCTCCGCAATGTTTTCATCACCGTAGCGTATCTCCCCCAGATCTTTGGCCTTGCGGGAATGGAAAACTTCCGCGCAGGCTCCGGGGATCTCCTTTTCGAATATATTCGAAAAGCTCTCCACGATTGTCTTTCCGAGGACTTCTTCACTCGCCGATCCCGTGAACTGCCTCGCCAAAGGGTTGCTCGCAATCATCCTGAAAGTCTCTTCATTCCGGAAATCCTCCAGGTGAAAGACATACAATCCGATGGGCATGTTGTTGACGACTTCCTCGTAGAGCCTGAGACTCTCTTCGGCACGCCGGCGCTTGGATACCTCCCGCAGGAGATATTCATTGGCGGCCGTCAGATCCCGCGTGCGCTCTTCCACCCGCTGTTCGAGCTCATCACGAGCCTCCAGCAGGGCTTTTTCCGCTATCTTCTTTTGAAGCTCGCGGTTCCAGAATCCGATGACGGCAACGATGACGATCGAGATCCAAATGGCGAGAATGCCGAAAAAGAGCCGCTTCGAACGGATTTGATTGCGGACCTCGTCCCTTTCGGCGGCGATGCTCAATTGACCGGCCCCGGCAATTACATCCCTAAACACGGCATCGAGGCGCTCGTCCTGGAGCGTGCCAATTCCGGACTTCTCCGGATCACTAAACCGCTCGAGGGCAATGCCTTTGAATTGAGCCAGACGGAATCCAACGGCTTCCACCTGAGAGCGAAGATCGGGGGCGACGAACGGCTCGATAACCAGGCCCTCCTTGGTCTTCCCCCCGTTGAGCAAAGTATCGGCAAGCACAATGGCACGGTCGACATCCCCCCAGACTTTTTCCATGTCGACAGAGACATCACCCGCGATGTACTGCTCCAGCCAGAGATGCGACACAGCCAGTTTGATCTGCATCTCCATGACCGTATCGGAGCAGACGGAGTCGCGCTGCAGGTCTTTACCGATCTGATTGATCCACACGAGCAAAACGATAGAAATCGTACCCAGAGCGAAGACCGCCGCCGGCATCCAGAACCATCGCTGCGGTGATTGCACGCACATGAAAAACTGCTCCTTCGGCTGCGACGCGTCTTGCACAAACGCACCGGACCGCAGCGGTCCCAAAGACCGAGTCGGTCCCGTGAGAGAATCGAGAAAAGCCGGATTGAAAAAAAGTAAATTCCCCCCACTTAAGCAAGCACACTGATAGTATTTATTTTAAGCAGCGAAGGCGTGATCATCAAATAATGTGAAGTCAGTATTTGGAGGTCAATAAGACAGTAGTTTGGACTATAGGGGGTGAGCGCTACCCGGACGGCGCACATTTGAAAGAAGGGGCGATGATCATCGTTTCGGCCATTCCGAAGCATTTATCCATGTGGGGCAGGCTTTCCAGCCTGCCATTCCTGTGGAGGTGGCAGGCTGGAAAGCCTGCCCCACATACGACCATGGACCAAAGGATGATCAAGGCCAAAGAAGGCATGGTTCAAATGGGGGATAACACGGGTGGCACGGACAACTTGTTGCCCGTGCCAAAGGCTGGAGGTATTCCTCTTGTGCTTCGCACCCGGGCAACAAGTTGCCCAGGTCACCCAGCGTCCCCTCACGGTCTAAAGGGGGGAACGGATTTACGGCGCGGTGATCTGTGGTCCGTCGTTCTCAAAGATCCGCACCCTTCCATTTTCGAGTAATGGGCGCCTCTGTTTTTCTTACCCTAATAACTCTCTTTTTGAACTATGGTGTCCTCCCATCGCCCGTCCTTGCAGACCAGGCAATATCCTTCACAACACTCTCTGGAACCGTTGAGATATACAGAATCACCAAAGCGGCAGCTACCTTTCTCATGGAGCTCCATAATCCACTCCTTACTCTGCGTAAAGGAATAGTATCCTTATCGGGACCTATTCTACAGTTATCGATTTTTTGTTGTTATATTCGACCATGTCATGTAAATGGCCGGTCATCCTCATTATCGTCCGTCAAGAGTATTACGCTCCGATCTTTGCGAGCTTCGTCACACCCCATCGGGGTCCTCTCTTTCCCTTCCTGATCTCTAAATTTAAACACAGTACAGGATAATTCAATCGCATGGGCGGATGCCCGGACAACTTGTTGCCCGGGCACCCGTGATTACGATGAGGCGGACTGAAGGTGGCGGTATCGTCCGTTCGAGCATTGAGTTACATTTTGAAGTCCCAGCCAAGGCAAGGCTTCGATTCTATGCCCTGTGCATCCAGCTCCGCATCGTTAGGTTCCGTGTGCCTTTTGTAGATCTCGCATTCCTGGAAATTCCCACCGCAGTAATACACGGCCCTGTCGATGCTCGAACTGCTCATGTTGGAAATGTAACAGTCGTCGAACGGGGTCTTGATATAGGGGCACGGAGCTCGATTAAACATGGTATTGCCCTTCCCATTTGTTCTGCTCAGGCGGACGTATCCCGATCACACGACATCCGGCAAGCTTCCTGATCGATTTATGGCCGAAATTGATTAACCCCGAGAAAGGTAGTCAAAAGCGGCAAGGCCTGAGCCGTACGGCCGCCGCCTCCCACTGCCGGAATTTGCTTGAACTTCGCATTGCCGACAAAACCGGCTCGAGCCCCGGAAGAAACCGAGGCGGTTCCATTGATGGGAACGAACAGCTCCGGGTGATCGAAAGGCGCGGACTCGTCCTTTACGCGCTGGTCCGTCAGGGTCAGCAGAAAAGCGACCAATTCGTTCTTACGGGTGGAGCTCCCCAACAATATGCCTATGGGGCTGATGCCCGGATCCAGATCCATATCGTTCGTAAAAGAGAAGTCACCGCCCCGTGTGTAGAAGTCCACCACCTGGCGCAGGGTCGCCATCCCTCCGTTATGCATGAAGGGTCCGGTCAGCTCTATGTTGCGCAGTTGGGGCGTCTTGAAAGCGCCGAAGTCAGCGGTCCGGCCGGCAAACGGCGTCGTGTCGGTCGGCCGGAAGCCGATCGGTAACGGCGGAACGAAAGAAGACAAGAAGGCGGGCAACGGCGGTCCCGAAAACCCGATCTTACGCATGCTCAAACGGCCAAACGACAGGGGAAAGTTCTCCAACGGCGCGGCAAGTCCCGAATCTCCACCCCGGCCAATATCTTCATTGATTGCCAGGAATTCAGGCGCTGTGGGGTCCGTGGCGCCGCCGGGCCTTACGCCGGTGTTATGGAAGAATCCGTCATAAAGGGCGAATCCCGTAAGAAAAGGCATGAATTCCTGGGCGGCAAGCGGATTTCTGCTAAGCGGCTGGGGAACCCCGTTCACGGGATTTGCCCCCTGGACCAGACCAACCGCGGCGTCGGTGAGCTCAGCGCCCGCATGACAGACGGCACAGGAGCCCATGAAATGAGCCATCCCTCGCTCCTCCTGAAGAGTCTGGGTTCCGGCACCCTCCAGAAAGAGATCCAGGCGGGAATTGTTGGCCAGCAGGGTCGCTTCGTAAACTTGCACGGCCAGCCCGAAGAAGAAGGAAAAATTGGCCTCCATCTGGGTGTACTGGTCGGTGGTCAGAGGCGTGCCCGGATTGGGAGCGAAGCTCGGAATACCATTGGCATCGAAGGTGACGATCTGGGCAGTGTTGGCCCAATACTTCGAAGGAAAAGCCTTTTTGATCAAAGCACTGTAAGTGGTGTTGAGGCCGGTGCCCGTAACAGTGTCGGCCAGTATGCCGAGCACGCTGTCCTGCGGGTGCACCTGCTGCTGAGCCAGAGGCTTCAGGCTGAGCATCTTCTTACCCACCTTGGGCCAGGTACGGCCACGCCAGGACATTTCGAAGTCACTCAACGGAGGGCCCGCCGCCTGAGAAGCCAGATTGGATTGGCGCAGACGCAGCAGCTCCGGTGTCAGCACACCCGCGACATTGGCTATGAGGTTGGGCCTCGGGTCCGCCGGGCCGAAGGGGTTGTTGCCATTGAAGATATTATTGGCTCGACCTTCCCAGAAGCCGGCAAAATTAAACACCGCGTTGATCATCGTGGGAGTATTGCGCGGCTCCACCCGGCGAATGTTGACGCCGCCGATATTGAATACCGGATCGGCCAGGGGAGCGGACAGGTCCACGGGAGAGCCGGGCACGACATCCACAAACTGCCTGAGCTCCACTCCCTGGGAAGAGGCAACGTCATTGCAGTCGCTGATCACATTGCCGGAATTGTGCAGGGGCTCACCCATGGTACTTTTGTCCGTGAGCTTGTGGAACGGGAATCTGGCCAGGCTCAAACTGCTGTTGAGACCGAATTGCCCGGCCGGCGGCGCGGGCAGGCCCAACAGATTATTTCCGAACAAGGAGTCGCCGGCATTGGTGCCTGGATTCATCTGGTTTCTGGTCCTACTGTCGGCACCGGCATGGAAATGACAAGTACCACACGCCTGGACCCCGTCACTGCCCACCTGCATATCCCAGAAAAGGGCTTTACCCAACTGAATGGCTGCAGCTTCGTTCACCACATAACTATTGAGATTGAGCGGTTTAGGTACCGGCACTCTTTTCAAGGAAATCAGTTGGGCCAGACACGGTGAGGCCGAAAACAACAGCGCCACGGTCAGAGCCAGAGCCGTCAACATCGTGGTTGTCCCTATCGTCTTTATTCCTGCGCGGATCTCGATTTTTGCAGCCATCATCTCAATGACCTCCTTTTAGGGGGTTGCTGGTGAACATCGATTACGGGGTTGCCCTTCTCAAGCAAAACAACTTAGCTTACCTTGCGGGATGCAGTCGAAGTGGGCGATATCACCCAGACACATCCCGACACCCCAATTCCAATAATCTCGGCTGCTATTTAGGCAAGCAATGACCGTTCCAAACTCGAGTCAAAGATGTAACTTTTATTTTACGTTGAACATTCAGTAAGTTATGAAGGGGCTTAAGATGAAGAGGTGGAAACCGGCCGGATGAAATCCGACCGGGAAAGCATGACATGGCAGGTAAGTACGCTGTCACTAAAATGTGCCATGGCACGCTTTAGATCGGTGAATTGGTGAATCGGTGAGTGGGTGAATCGAATCAACGCTCCTTGGCAGGCAGAGAAACCACGACTTCGGTCCACTCGCCTTCGGTGCTGTGAACCATGATCTTGCCGCCATGGTCGTTGACGATGCCGTGACTGATGCAGAGTCCCAAACCGGTTCCCTTGCCCGTGGGCTTGGTCGAAAAAAACGGGAGCATGATCTTCTCTATCATAGCCGAAGAAATGCCCGTCCCCCGATCGTAGAAGGTGATATTGACGCAGGGACGTCCATCCGGAGCTGTCTCTTTGCCCCGAATTTCGATGACCTTGTTTTCATGGTTATCCGGATATTTCTCATTCAAGGCGTAGCGGGAGTTGCTGATAAGGTTCAAAAAGACCTGTTGGATCTGTTGGGAATTGGCCATGATTTCGGGAAGGCCCGCAGGTAGATCGACCACCACCCGTATTCCTTGTTTCAAGAGGATAGATTCCGTCAGGGCGAGGGAGTCCCGCAGGACCTCATCGACACGGACCGGAGCCTTCTCTTCTTTCCTTTCACGCGCAAAAGACAGGAGGCCCCTTACGATGCCGGCGATGCGCATGCCTTCCTTGATGATTCGGTTGGCGATGTCGTTTTGCTCGGTCCCTTTCCTGCTCTTGTTGGCCAGGATCTGAGCATAGTTGATGACACAGTTGATGGGGTTGTTGACCTCGTGAGCCACACCGGCCGCGAGCTCGCCAAGAGATGCCAGGTGAGCGGCCCTCATCGCTTCGGCTTGAAAGGCAATCTTTTCGGTAACGTCCGTGGTCAGCTCGATCACATTGGCCACCTTCCCCGCATTATCCAGGATGGGATAGGTGGACACATTCCAGAATTGTTCATTGAAAGTCGAAACCTCCGTGTTTTCCGGCCTACCCGAAACGAAGCTCTTTTTGGCGGGGCAATACTCACAGGGGGTGGAGCTGCCATGCCACACCTCGTGGCAGCGTTTTCCCTTGAGGATGCCGACGTCGAGGCCCGAGGCCTCGGCGGCGGCTCTGTTCGCCCACAGAATCCGGAAATCGGGCGCAAGAAGAGTGAGCTTGTCTGGAATGGCGTCCAAAAGGGTGTGAAACTCCAGCGAAAGCCTATGAAATTTACCCTCGCTCTCACTCAGAAACTCCTCTGTCTGTTTCTGCTTGACCGAATAACGAATGGAGCGTTCCAACAGATCTTCGGTAATGAGGCTCTTTACCAGGTAGTCCGCAGCCCCCGCCTCCATGGCCCTGAGATCGATTTCACGGTCCTTTCGAGCAGTAAGAAGAATGATCGGCACGCTGCAGCCCTCTCCCACAGCCGTCTGCAGCAGATCGAGTCCATTTCGGTCGCCGAGATAATAGTCCAGCAGATAGACATCATGCCGGCGGCGGCGTATCTCATCCAACGCTTCGTCGTAGGTTGCCACCCATTCCAGCTCATAGTCCAGGGCACGACTCTCCATCAGCAAGTCTCGAACCAAAATGAAGTCATCTTCATCATCTTCGATAAGAAGAACTTTCAACCTACGCTTTTCCATACCGTTCCGTTTCCATTGAAGCTTCGTTGCACTATCCGCAGTCAGTAACTCAGCGATCACCCTCGATCGACGAACCATCGTATCTGCATCATATCCCGTACCTTTTCACCAGGACAATCTAAAGTTGCCGGGAGTACCACCCATTCATCCTGTTTTATGGCCGCTGTTCTTGATCTTATGGGCTTCAGAGGCTAATCTAAGCGATGAAATCAATGACGGGGCCACCAGGCCCATGTCCATCCGCCGGATACCGGCCTTGGAGATCATCAAAAAGCGGGAGCAACAAATGGCTCATTGGATTTTTATCGAAGAAGGCGCCTACCGGGTAGAAGCCGCATTTTTTCTAACGCCCGGATACACTGCGGTCACTTTGGAAGATGCCCTCATGGAGGTCTACCTCGACGCCAAGGGCGAGCGGCGTGTGCGGGGACAAGGCATCGCAATGAACCTCCTCATCGTGGAGCTTCTGGAGGAGCACGACGACATCGATCTATTGCTGGATCTGAACGGTGAATTCAGGTATCTGCTCAAGACTCCTTCCATCATGGCGGGAAAGATCTTCTCGCCCGACGTCAAATCCACCGTCCACTTCGTCGCAAAGGAGCCTTTGCAAAAGCTCACAAATGACGAATATCTGGATATTCAATCACGAATGGTTATGGTCGATCTTCAAGCCGGCTGAGAGTGAGCATTCACCGCAGAGGCACAGAGGACGCAGAGAAGACGCGGAGGGTCCGTGGAATTCTTGTAAAATTTCTCTGCGCTTTCTCTGCGCTCTCTGCGCCTCTGCGGTGAAAAGCTCAGCTTCCGCCTCTACGCCACATGCTGGAATGTATAGTTGCCCTTGAAGAATTCATCCACGTACCAGTCGATCTGCCCGGCGTCGGAGAGCACCATGTCGAGGAGTCGCACGGCGCCCAGGAGGCGGCCGACTATGTCGAGCTTTTCCTGCATGAGGGTGCATTCGTATTTCTTGATCTCGCCTCGAACCATATCGCCTCTCATTTCGGTTTTAAAACCAAGCCGCTTGAGGATCTTCGCTATGAGCTGGGCTCGCCGGGATCTGCGCCCGATGTCGGCGGCGCCGCCTTTGAACGAGAAGGTGATGTAGTTGTCGTTCACATGGGAGCCGCAGTAGGCGTCCAGCACGGCGAAGTGGTAGCCCAAGCGGGAATTGAAGTTCAGGTATTCGCCGGACAAAACCACGTAGTTGGGGCCGCCCATGCGATCATCCATGGAAGGATCGGCGAAGACCGACTCGGCCACGATGGAGGCAAAACCCTTGAAATCGACTCCGACGGCTCCGAGCCAGCGCACCTCGGGGTGAGTCATCCCTCGAAGCAGGGCTTGAAAGGGCACGGACACCACGTCCTGTACCCCGGCCACGGCGGTACCGGCGGGGATCTCCAGGCCTCCGCCCAGGTCCACGGCAAAGATCTGCATGGGCAGCGGGGCTTTGATGCGCACGGCAAACTGTTCGCTCATCGAGATGTCGTCGCTTATGCGGAACATCTCGCGCATGGACATTTCGTGGGCGAAACGAATGATATCGTGAAGCGTCCGGCAGCCTTCGGCCGAGAAGTCCTCGCTCTGAGGATCGAGCAGGTTCAAGACGGCGATCTTTTTCAAAGCCGCGTGCGCGGCCTTGTAGGTCGGGCTGCCCTTCATGGGGTTGACGGGCTTCTTGCGCTCGAGAATGCTTTCCACGCGACCCTTGAAAATGAGGCCGTTCGTTGCGTCCACGGTGATTTCTTCTCCGTGGGGGATCAGTTTGGTGGCACTGCCCGTTCCGACCAGGGTGGGGACCGCGAACTCGCGCGCGACTGAAGCCATATGGCCCGTCACGCTGCCAACGTCGGTGATTATGGCCTGCACGCGGCCGAGGATGGCTACGTAGCGCGGTGAGGTCTCGGGGGCGATGAGGATCGATCCTTCGGGAATGTTCAGAAGGTTGTGATCCGAGGCCAGCACGTAGGCCAGGCCGCTCGCTTTTCCGCGCGAGGCCGTCACGCCTCCCTGGAGGAGAACAGGATTGCCGGGAAATTTCCTGCGGATCGACTCGAGGTCCTTGTCCTGCTTTGCAGCCTCACCCCGCATGTTGGTGAAATTCAAATTGAGAGGACGAGCCTGGAGCAGCACGAGCTTCCCATGCCCCTTCATGGCCCATTCGATATCCAGCGGCACTCCGTAGTGATCCTCGAGAGTGAGGCCGTAGTCCACCAGGGCCGCCAATTGCGGCGGGGTAAGACAGGGCTGGGTCCGATGCTCTTCGGGCACCGGCTGCAACTGAATTCCGGCGTTGTCGCCAAGCACCACCATGGTGGCTTTGTCCGCCACTTTGGTAGCCAGGACCTGCCTGGTTTCCTTGTCGACCTCATAGTAGTCCGTGGCCGCCGAACCGTCCACCGCCCCCACTCCCAGCCCCCACACAGAGTTGACCAAAACCACCTCCCGCCGGTGATCGTTGGGGTCCCTCGTATACATGACGCCGCTCGCCACGCCGCGCACCATGGCCAGGCACAGGACGCTCATGATGACGAATTCATCCGGGTATCCCTTGCTGCGCCGATAGTATATGGCCCTGGGGCTGAACGTGCTGGCCACGACTTCTTTATACGCCTGAATGACCTGGTCCTTGCCCACACCCAGCACCGAAGAATGCTGACCGGCAAAGCTCGCTTCCGAATCCTCGCTGGTGGCGCTGCTGCGCACCGCAAGGCGAATGCCGGGACCGAACTCCTTGATGAGCACATTCACTTCGTCGAGAATGCCGGCTTCCAGATCGGGAGGAACCGGCGCATCCATGATGAGCGCCTGCACCTCGCGGCTGCATTCGATCAGCTTCTCCGTATCATCCACGTTCAGGCCACGGAGGATTTTGTCGGATTCCTCGTAGAGCCTGTTTGAATGCATGAAATGATGACAGGCGTAGGCCGTGACCGCAAAGCCGGGAGGAACGGGAAGGTGGACGCGGTTACAGATCTCCCCGAGGCTGGCCGCCTTGCCGCCGACCTCGGGAACGTGCTCGAGACTCAGGTATTGCAGTGACAGAGTGAAGCCCGTTTTCTCGACCGTCTTCTTTCGCGCAAGATCCTGCATCAGGTTCTCGCGGATACGCTCGAAGGAATCGAACAGCCCGGGGTACTTGCCGCCGGAAAGAGCGTTTAGATCCTCGGTAATGTCGTAAACCCGCGAAAGCAGACGCTCCGACCGGCCAATGATGTAATCCAGCGAAAAAGGCTTGCTCCCATAACAGACCTGCTCCAGATCGGTAATGATTTCCAGCGCCCCATTGTTGCCGTTCAGAAGGTTACGGAAGTGTTTGTACTTTTTCTGGAAGGCGACCTTTTCAGGTGAATCGCTCTGGAAAAGCCGGCTTTTCCGAAACATGCTCAAGAAATTCCACATAGGCTGTTCCTCTCTGGGTTGTCTGCTCACTCTTCACTGATCTAACCAGCTCCTACCAAAGGCCTCTTATGAATTCTCCCACGGCCCCTACCCCTTCCCGCTCCATCAGGCGAATAGTCTGGGTCCCGATGACGGCAACGTCCGCCTTGCCTTTGAGGAAATCCACGTCCGCCCTGTCCTTGACCCCGAAGCCCAGGGCGAGTGGGAGGCTGGTGGCATTGCGGCAGCGGCTCAGGTAGTGACCGAGCTGTTCTGAAAAAGCGGTATCGAGGCCGGTTACTCCCTTTCGGGCCACGCAGTAGACGAACCCACGCGCGAAGGAGGCGATGTATTGCATGCGCTCCTCGGCGGTCGTGGGGGAAAAGATGAAGATCGGCGCCAGGTTGTGCTTTTCCATGGCCTCCAGATAGTCCTTCCCTTCCTCGGGAGGAAGATCCGGAACGATGGCACCCCGCAGGCCGTGGCCGACCATGGCCTCCGCGAACCGGTCCAGGCCGTACTTGAACAATATATTGTAGTAGCTCATGAATAGAAATGGAATATCGAAGGCCTGAGTGACCTTTTGGGCAAAATCGAGACATTGCCGGACCGTCGTTCCCGCCGCCAGGGATCTCTGATTGGCGTGAAGAATCACCGGACCGTCTGCAATGGGCTCGGAAAAGGGAATCTGCAATTCCATCAGGTCAACGCCCGCTTCGACCATAGTCTCGACAATCCTGTAGGAATCTTCGAACGTCGGGTAGCCGAGGACGATATGGGTCATCAGCAGGATGTCTTTCTTCTTCAGCCTGCCCCTCAAGTATGACTCAAGCATGGTATTTCTCCGCCTTCTTTATGATGAAATCTTGCCATTTCGGATCTTCGAACGCGTCGGCGATGGTGAAGATGTCCTTGTCGCCCCTCCCGGATTGATTGATTATGATGACGTCTTCAGGGGAGAGAGCCGGGGCTTCCTTGAACGCCTGAACGAACGCGTGGGCCGATTCCAGCGCAGGGATGACGCCTTCCTTCTGAATGGTCAGGGAAAGGGCTTCCACCACCTCGCGGTCCGTCGCAGCTTCGAAGCGCACCCGGCCTTTTTCCTTGAGATGCGACAGGATGGGCGACACCCCCACGTAGTCGAGACCGGCGGCGACACTATGCGTTTCCTTCATCTGGCCGTCGGAATTTTGAAGAAAATAGGTTTTGTAGCCTTGAGCCACCCCGATGCTCGCATCCTTCGAACAAAGCCGCGAAGCGTGCATGCCCGTATCGAGGCCTCTTCCCCCGGCTTCGACGCCCACCAGCTCGACCGGATCATCCATGAAGCCGGTGAAGATACCCATGGCGTTGGAGCCCCCCCCCACGCAGGCGTAGACGCGGGTGGGAAGCTTCCCTTCACGCTCGAGTATCTGCTTGCGCGCCTCCTTGCCGATGATGGACTGAAAGTAGGTCACCATTTCGGGAAAAGGATGAGGACCGCAGGCAGTTCCCAGAACATAGTGGGTCGTGTCCATGTTCGACACCCAGTCACGAAAGGCCTCGTTGATAGCATCCTTCAAAATGCGCGTCCCTTCGCGCACCGGCACGACTTCGGCTCCCAGCCGCTCCATCCAGAAAACATTCGGGCGCTGCCGCTCTACGTCCACCTCTCCCATGTAAATGGTGCACTTAAAGCCGAATCTCGCCGCCATGGTCGCCGTCGCCACTCCGTGCTGCCCTGCCCCCGTTTCGGCGATCACCCTCGTCTTTCCCATGCGCTTCACCAGAAGCCCCTGACCCATGACGTTGTTTGCCTTATGAGCCCCCGTGTGGTTGAGGTCCTCCCGCTTGATATAGATGCGGGCGCCTCCGAAGAGACGGGTGAGGTTCCCGGCGAAAGTGAGCGGAGTCGGCCTGCAGGAATAGGTGGACATTATATCCATATATTCCGGCCAGAACGCCGGGTCGGCTTTTGCCTTCCCGAACGTCTCGACCAGCTCGTCAAATGTCGCAACAAGGATCTCCGGCAAATAAGCGCCTCCGAATCCTGCGTAATAGCCGCGGTCGATCATGCTTCATTCCTCCCTCTGGACATCCCTTAGTCCTCCTATGGTTTGAGAAAAAACAAACTGGTCCGTTCGACAATAAAGCTCCGCGTAAATGGCGTTTTTCGCCTGGTCAAAGTGGAGAAAGCGCTTGACGACAAGAATGGGCGTCGTCGGTGAGACATCGAGACCGGCGGTCGTCCGTCCGTCCGGGTAGCCGATCCTGAAGTTCTGTTTTCCGTCCGTCGGGCGCATGTAGTAGCGCTCATCGACGATTTGAGAAAGAGACCGGCCGGCGAGGTCGATGGAATCTATGCCCGAAAAGAGCTCGGCATGGAGATAGATGTTTTCGATGAGAACCGGGGCATCATCGACGCAGCTCAGCCGCGAAACGAAATAAGCCTTCCGGCCGGAGAAAGGGTTTTCCGGGTCCGTAGCGCCGACATCTTTCAGGCGGGTCTCTTCCAGGATGTGCATCGTGAGCGATATCCCTTTGCTATGAAAGGATGAGATCGTTCCCGCCAGAGAAAAAAGATCCACTTCCTCTTCCCCGGCCCGCACATAGGTGCCCGAGCCACGCCGCTTCACAAGCACGCGCTTTCGCACCAGAAGATCGATTGCCTGCCGCGCCGTGGGCCTCCCGATCCCATAACTCGCCGCCAGGCTGTGCTCCGAGGGAATCCTCGATTCCGGAGCGTATTCCCCCGCGCGGATCTTGGCCATGAGAATGTCCGCCAACTGATGGTACAACGGTAGCGGGGACTGCGGGTTGAGCATATGAGGCATTTCTCCTTGTGAGGGATGATAAAACCTTATCGATCATGTCGTTTGAGTGGATTCTCGTTGAAATATGTAAAGTTGTCAAGACAAATTATTGTGAGGTTTGTAAGGATGGGAAGAAAAAAGGGAAGAGAAATGGGAAGCTGGAACTTCCGAAGCATCGCGGCGATCTAATGAGGATGATGCGTGATGAACAAACCGAGCTCACAGATCCTTGTGTCTCAATCCCACCAACAGATCACTCAACGTTGCTCATCGAACACACTGTTGAAAAATTCGTCCTTTGTGAGTCCGGCCTGCCACAGCCGATGACGCTTGACGGATTCAATCTTTCTCGCTCTCGACAGGGACAGGAACCTGCTCGTCTCCACAGGCCCTAGTTTCTCCATAAGAAGATCGATCGCCCTGGCAATTAGTTGATCTTCACTCATAAGGCTCTTTTTCTTCATCTCAAGTTCTCCTTGACACAAAATTCAACCGGATTCATAGCCGGAATATCGATGTTGGCCTTTCTGCATTTCCTGATAAGCCTATCGTCACAAGAAATGAAGAAGTCTGAGCTCGCCTCGGCAAATGCTACGTGAGCGGCATCAGCAACGCCGAATTTCAAAGAATAGAGATGGTCGGCTCTTGTGCGTGTTTTCAGTACATCATATTCAGCCTTCATACCAAATTCCGCAAGCAAGGCCAGCAGCTCACTTGGAATTCCCCATCTTCAACAGCCTGAAGAATCAAGTAGCATGCGTCCGTTTCAAGGCGTATTCGCAGCGGACGTTGGTCATCAAAAGGACGACAAAGCGTGCAGACATCAAGGTACAGTCTCTTTTCTGAACGTTCCTTCCGATTCACCATTTTCACAGACCCCAATTCAAGCAATCAGATGGTTGGCTAGGCAGGTTCTTCCAGCCATAGCAGCCCGAGCTCGAGCTCTATTTCCTGAAACGGCTCGGCTCGCACTTTTTCATTTCCTGCAAAAGCGTCGGCTAGAAACCATCGGCCGGTTTCGAGCTTGAAGACTTCCAGGGTCATGAGGACCGGATCGATCAGCCATGCGTATGGTACTTCGTGCCTGGCGAAGGTACGCATTTTCTTGATCCTGTCTTTCGAAGCCGTCCTGGGTGAAAGGATCTCGCAGACCCAGTCGGGGGGAACGACAAAACGATGCTCTCCGGGTAAAGTAGTAAGCCGCTCTTTTCTCCAACCGGCCAGATCCGGTACGATGATATTCTTTTCATCGAAGTGTATTTCCGGCTCATCGTAGATGATCCATCCGCCCGGTCCACCGCGTCCGAATTGATACGATGGGCCTACCGCGCTCCCTAAGACGGAGGCTGCGTGTACGTGCCTTCTGGCCGGCCTGGGAGTTGCAACGAGCTCACCGTCAATGATCTCACCGGTCATGTTTTCGGGAATATCATAAAGATCTTCGTAGGTCGCCTGTTTCTTTGCCGCCTCTGACATAGGATTCCTCCTCGCTTTGGTCTGCTCGCTCATTTCATGGATTATTCCATATGATACCGCTTCAGCTTCCGCCACAGAGACACCCGGTCGATGCTAAGAATTTCGGCAGCCTTGGTCTTGTTGTCGTTCACCTGCTGGAGGACCCAGGCTATGTATTCCTTCTCGTTTTCTTCCAGCGTGAGGAATTCCCGCTTGCGCCTGCATTCAATGCGAAAAGTGAGCTGCTGAATGTCGGAGGGAAGATGGTGCGGCTCGATGATCGGGCCGTTGGTGAGAGCCACGGCGCGCTCGATGATGTTTTCCAGCTCCCGGATGTTTCCGGGAAATTCATAGCACGTGAGGACGTCCATCGCGGTGTCGGAAATGGCCTCGATCTTCTTGCCCTGGCTTTCTGCAAACTTGTGGAGAAAATGGTTGCATAGCAGCGGGATGTCGTCCTTTCGCTCGGCCAGGGGAGGCACATACAAAGTGATGACGTTCAAGCGATAGTAGAGATCCTGACGGAAGGTCCCGTGCTCGACTTCCCTTTTAAGATCCTTGTTGGTGGCGGCAAGCACGCGTATGTCCACGGGGAGCTCTTCCGTGCCGCCCACGCGGATGAGGCTCCTTTCCTGAAGCACCCGGAGCAGCTTCACCTGCATGATCAGGGGCATGTCCCCGATCTCGTCCAGCAGGACGGTACCTCCCCGGGCGACTTCCAGCAGGCCTTTCTTGATTCCGCGAGCGCCCGTGAAAGCTTCCTTTTCATGCCCGAAGAGCTCGTTCGCCAGCAACTCTTCGCTGAAAGCGCCGCAGTTGAAGGCAAGAAAGCGTTTTTCAGCCCGATTGCTCAACTGGTGGATGGTCTTGGCCACCAGCTCCTTTCCCGTCCCCGTTTCACCGAAGATGAGGACGTTACAGTCGGTTGTGGCGATCTGCTCGATGGTCTGGCGCAGCACCACCATCTTGGGGCTTGTCCCGATGAGGAGAGGGATGCCCTGCTGGCTTTTCACCTGGCGCCGCAGCTCGCTCACCTCCTGCCGCAGGAATCGCTTCTCCAGGGCCTGGCGCACCAGAATCCGCACTTCATCGATCTTATAGGGTTTTGGAACATAGTGATAGGCTCCCTTCCGCATGGCTTCGACGGCGGAAGAGACGGAGGCGTAGCCCGTGATCACGATCACTTCGCTATCCGGATAGAGCTCCCGCGTCCGCTGCAAAACCTGCATACCGTCCACCGGCTGCATGCGCAGATCGGTCATCACCAGGTCGAACTCGCCTCTTTCCAGCTCCCGGAGGGCGACGGCGCCGTTTTCAGCGGTCACTGTCTCGTAGCCTTCCTTGAGCAGGACATGATCGAGATTCTCCCGCGCGATGCGCTCATCGTCAGCAATGAGGATTCGAGCCGCTTTCATCTGTCTTGTATCTCCCTTACTGTTAGCTCACTCGACTTCTCAGGCGACCGGATGTAGCGGCAGACGGATGATGAATCGGGTGCCCTCCCCTTCCCGGCTTTCGACCGATATGGAGCCCTGGTGTCTTTGAATAACGCCGTAGACGATGGAAAGTCCCAAACCGGTTCCCATGCCCACTTCCTTGGTCGTGAAGAATGGATCGAAGACTTTCCCCAGATCCTTTTCCGATATGCCGATCCCCGTGTCCTCGACGGAAAGGACCGCCTCCTCGCCATCGTCACCCATTCTCGCAACGATTCTGATCTGCCCGGGCGGGTACTCGATGGCCTGGATAGCGTTCATGAGCAGGTTCAGGAAGACCTGCTGCATGCGCTGGCCGTCCATGTCCAGCACCAGCCCGGCGGGGACATCCTTGACGATGTCAATGCCAGGAGGGACCTGACTGGAAACGAGGCTGACGGAGCGGTCCACCACGTCCGTGAGGGACGTGGGAACGAGGGAAAATTCCTTCACACGGGAAAATTCGAGGAGCCCTCTCACGATATCCCGTGCACGATGGACTTCCTGTTCTATGTTGGTGAGCATTTTCCGCAGGAAATCCCGTTCAGCCTGCTCGAATTCTTCAAGGAGGATCTGGCAGGAGGTGGAAATATTGTTGAGAGGGTTGTTCAACTGATGCGCGATTCCGGAGGTCAAAATGCCCAGAGACGAAAGCTTCTTGGCCTGAAGCAACTGATCCTGGCGCTTTTCGATCTCGGATATCATCCGGTTGAAGGCTTCCACCACGCTCTGAGTTTCATCCCGCGTGTCCAGGACCGGGATCGGGTTGAAGTTCCCCTCGGCGATGCGAAGCGTCGTCTTTTCGATCACTCGCAGGGGACGGATGATCTTATGAGCGACAACAGGAACGAGAAAAGCGCCCACGGCCAGAAAAAGCCCGAGAGAGGACAGCAACTGCGTCTTGAGGCTCCTGATGATGTTGAGAATCCGCTCGCGCTCGAAAGTAACGAGGCGCTGCGATAAATCCACCAACCGCTTCCCGCGCTCGCGCAGTTGATCCATGCCGGCGTCGTCGGGATGCTCCGCCGGCTGTGCCACCCCGGCTGTCAAACGGCTCATGAGCTCGCGGTAGGCCGTGAATTCCTTTTCGAGAAGCTTGAGCTGCGGAGCCCCCTCGAGGTCCTCCACTTCCGGAACGATCTTGCCCAGAACATCCATCCCCTGCTGGATGTAGCGCCGGTTTTCCTCGAGATCTTCCCTCGAGCCATAGAGCAGGTAGTTCTTTTCGTAGCGGCGAATTTCCAGTATGGTATTGCTCAGATCGTCCGCGACTTCGACCAGATGCTGCTTGCGCTCGATCTCGCGTAGATATCGAAAAGACATCCCGCCGATGGAGCCGATCACCACCATACTGACGGCGAGCCCAACGATCACCTTCTGACGAATGTTCAAAGCGAATGGCATCGTCCAACGCGCCATCGAAAACCTCCCTTTTGCTTTCCTGCACCGAGTGCAGTGAAATGAACCGGTTTATGAAAAAACAATGTCAGTATATACCACTCATCAAGATCGCTCAATGCAGCAAGTCCGCCTGCTGTGGAAAGCTCGCCAGAGGCGGTACGTGACGAGAGAAAGAGACGTGACGAGACGCCCTCGTACGCAGTTCTTATCTTGTGTCAGGCGGAAGGCAATGGTCCATCCCTCCGCCCTGACCGAAATCAAGAGCGACGAACGGGACGTCATTCAATTCACTGTGTAGCACATAGGAAAAACCAGAAAAAATACAAGAAGAAAAGCAGGAGAAAATATGATCGATCTTCAATTCCTGGGTGACCTGGCCATGGAGGCCGGAGAGGCCATCCTGGAAGTCTATAGAACCGAATTCAGCGTGGAAAAAAAAGAGGACAGGTCCCCTCTCACCCTGGCCGATACCCGCTCTCATCAGATCATCAGCCGGAGCCTTCTGTCACGTTACCCGAACATCCCCGTCCTCTCCGAAGAAGGCAAGGAAGTCCCCTACTCCGTTCGTAAAGAATGGTCTCATTTCTGGCTGGTCGATCCCCTGGACGGCACAAAGGAATTCATCAAAAGAAACGGAGAATTCACGGTCAATATCGCCCTGGTGGAAGGAGCTTCGCCCGTAGTCGGAGTCATCTACCTTCCGGTTCCCCGGCTTCTCTACCTGGCCGACACACGTGAAAACTGCTGGGAGATGATCGACGGCGACCGAAAAACTCTGCGAATCGACGACCCCGCGCCGGGAGACGTCATCCGGGTAGCTAAAAGCCGCTCTCATCCTTCTTCGAAGCTCCAGTCCATACTCGATATCCTGCCCTCTTACGAGACTCTCGACAGGGGAAGCGCTCTAAAATTTTGCGCCCTGGCCAAGGGAGAGGCCAATTTCTATCCTCGCTTCGGCCCCACCTGGGAATGGGACACGGCGGCAGGGCAGGCAATCGTAACCGCAGCCGGCGGCGTCCTGGTGGACCTCACGGGGGAGCCATTCGTTTACAATAAACCAAGTCTACTCAATGGCCCGTTCCTGGTGGCCTCGAGTGTCGAATGGTTGAGGCGGATGGGCATATTGGATAAAACAGCATCGCTTAAATGAGGAGTGGGGAGTGGGGAGTGAGAAGTGAGAAGGAGAAGTGAGGAGGCCGTTCTTCCTCAGGGGCTATAGCTCACCGCAGAGACGCCGAGAGCGCAGAGAAAACGCAGAGAAGACATTGGAATCCTTAGGTAATCTCTCTGCGTTTTCTCTGCGCTCTCGGCGTCTCTGCGGTGAAAAGCTCAGCCAGCGCTCGCGTGACGGTCATGGCGTGCACTTCGGACGCTCCGGCATCTTTTAGCGTCCTGGAGCATTCGCTTAGGGTGGTCCCAGTTGTGAAGACGTCGTCAACCAGAACAATACGCCGGTCTCTGACCTCCTCTGGCCTGGCAACCTCGAAAGCACCCTTTACGTTTACAAGACGTTCTTGCCTGTTGAGCCGCGTTTGCGGGTCGGTCCAGGACTTGCGGACGAGAGCGTCGAAGCTCACGGGCAGACCGGTGCGCCGCGCAAGCTTCTTCGCGATCAACCCCGCCTGGTTGAACCCTCTTTGCTTGAGGCGTCTCACGTGCAGAGGAACCGGCACGATGACATCCGCACCGATTCCATACACTTCCCGCCCATGGTGAAGAACCATGGCCAGGAGCTCCGTAAGTGGCGGCACCCAATGGAGCTGCGCCCCGAATTTGAGCTGATGGATTCGCTCCCGCACCACTCCCGCATGCTGAACGGCTGAACGGGCGGTGTCGAAAGGAAATTCCGACCGCGAGCAATCCCCGCAGAAATGATCGTCCGAGGTGGGGCTGTCGGGAAAGGGACGTCCGCAGCAAGGGCAGAGCGGAGACTGAATCCACGGAAGCTCCCGGAGACACTTTTCACACCAGAAGCCTTCATGAGACGCAAGCCACGCTTCCCGGCAGCCGGCGCAGCGACCGGGGAGGCATAGGTCCAGCAAGGCCTCGCCGAGGCTCATGAAACCGTTCGCCAGTTTCCCGATCATGGGATATGCGCTCCATCATAGAGTGCTGTTCAATGCCTGTCACATTTGTTGCTCTGAGCGTGGCACTCACTTCAAGAGCCTGAAAGGACATATAGGACAAATACGACAAATAGGACAAAAAAGACACGAAGAGGATACAGGGCACTAAAGACACTAAGAGTGCCAGGGGAATGGCTTTCACCCTTTTCGCATCCTTATGCAGCTTTCGCGAACCTTGTAGTTTACGTGTTCTTTTAGTCCTATCTGTCGTTTATGTCCTATATGTCCCTTCCGCTCGTTATGTCCTCGGATAATCCTCGGATGGTCTTCGCATCCTTCGACACTAGGCGCTCATATGCTCCACAATAGCCTGCCCAAACTGCGAGCATTTAACTTCCTTCGCGCCTTCCATCTGGCGAGCCAGATCGTAGGTAACGATCCGTGCCTGGATGGTCCTCTCGAGAGCTTCCACAACCAGGCTGGCTGCTTCCAGCCATCCCAGATGTTCCAGCATCATGACACCGGAGAGGATCAGCGAGCCGGGATTGACCTTATCCATACCTGCGTATTTGGGCGCGCTGCCGTGGGTGGCTTCAAAGATGGCGCAGGCATCCCCGATGTTGGCACCGGGAGCCATTCCGAGGCCTCCCACCTGAGCGGCCAGTGCGTCGGACAGGTAGTCGCCGTTGAGGTTAGGAGTGGCGAGCACCGAGTATTCCTCGGGGCGCAGCAGCGCCTGCTGGAACATGGAGTCGGCGATTCGGTCCTTGATGAGCACGCGACCGGGGGGTATCCGGTCCTGGTATTTCTCTGTCAGATCGGATTCGCTCACCGTCTGTTCGGGAAATTCCACGGAGGCCACTTCATAGCCCCACTTTCGGAAGGCACCTTCGGTAAACTTCATGATGTTACCCTTGTGCACCAGTGTGACGCTGGGAAGGTCTCGTTCGATGGCATAGCGAATGGCCCGGCGCACGAGACGCTGTGAGCCTCGCCGGCTCATGGGCTTGATCCCGATGCCGGAGCCTTCAGGGATCGTCGCTCCGAATTGTCCCTTCAGGATGGCGGCGAGGAGCTCGGCTTCCTTCGAGCCGGCCTCCCACTCGATTCCTGCGTACACGTCTTCGGTGTTCTCGCGGAAGACCACCACGTTCACCTTCTCGGGATGCTTCACGGGAGAAGGAACGCCCGGGAAATACCGCACGGGCCGGATGCAGGCGTACAGGTCCAGGACCTGGCGCAGCGTGACGTTGAGGCTTCGAATGCCTTCCCCCACCGGAGTGGTCATGGGGCCCTTGATGGCCACAACACATTTTCGGAGCATCTCGAAGGTGCTCACGGGAAGGTACTCTCCGGTCTCCTTGTAGGCTTTTTCTCCGGCAAGGAGCTCGAACCAGTGGATCTTCTTCTTTCCCGCATAGGATTTCTCGACGGCCGCATCCAGAACCAGCCGGGCGGCTGACCAGATGTCCGGCCCTACTCCATCTCCGGGCATGAAGCCGATATTGGGATCGGAAGGCACTTTGAGCTTCAAGTCCTCCCCAACGGTAATCCATGTTCCCGTTGTTTCATGATTCACTAAGGGCATTATGCTGATCCTTTCTCTGTCAAACCACTCAAGCTATTCACACTACTCAAACACCAAAAGGCGCCACTCGCCGTCTGTCGTGGCACCGACGCAACGTACTCCACAGGCTTCAAAAGCGGACTGAACTTCTTCGCTCTGTTCCACCAAAACCCCGCTCAACACCAGCCGGCCGGAATTCTTCAAATGTTGAATCAGTACGGGAGCCATATCGATGAGCGGCAACGACTGGATATTGGCAATCACTACGTCGAAGCGGCCGGAGACGTCGGATGCAGTGCCCACCTGGAGCCGGATCTGATCGGAGAGGCTGTTTAGAGCCACATTTTCCAGCGCCACTTCGATGGCTTCAGGATCGTTATCCACCCCTGCGACGGGCGCAAAACCGACCAGCGCGGCAGCAACAGCCAGAACGCCCGACCCGGTACCGACATCCAGCAGAGAACCGCGCGCCGCTTCACCCCGCGCCTCGGTCCAACCCTCGATCCATTCGAGGCAAAGCCGTGTGGTCTCGTGATGACCCGTTCCGAAGGCCCTGCCGGGGTCCATGCGTATAAGCCGGTCCTCGGGCGACGGGATCACTTCCTCCCAGGTGGGGCAGATGAGAAACCGACGCCCGATGCGAAGTGGCTTGAAATGTACTTTCCACTTTTCTCCCCAGTCCTCTTCAGGCAAAAGGGATGTCGTGTATTTCATGGGCGTCACAGGCACCAGGGAAACATCTGCACGCTCCGCTGCTCCGAAGGCATCCAGGAGGCTTCGCAGCCTGGATTCCCACTCATCCAGGAGGGAGTCTCCTTCGAGGTAAAACCGGATAGCCTCCCCTCCGATCTCGACCCCCACACCGAACGCATCGGCCACCTCCGCCGCCAGATCGTCCGCACTCTCAGGGCTGCACGCAACTTCAACACAAATCCATTGTCTCTTCATTCTTCGTCATTATCCTTAACGATCCGCATTGGATGAGCCGTTCACCGCAGAGACGCCGAGAGCGCAGAGAAAACGCAGAGAAATTTCACTGGAAATCCATATCCTCTCTGCGTTTTCTCTATCTCTTCTCTATCTCTTCTCTGCGTTTTCTCTGCGCTCTCGGCGTCTCTGCGGTGAGCAAAAGAACACTCGCCGACCCTTCGAAGTACACCTTCAATCCACGGAAGCTAGAAGCTAGAAGCTACTCGCTTCGGCAAGCAACGCACTTGATCTCGACCAGAGCCCCCTTCGGCAGTCCCTTTACCTCCACCACGGCACGGGCGGGCTTATGGCTCGAGAAGAATCGTTCATAGATGCCGTTGAAGGCCGCAAACTGGGAGATGTCCGTGATAAAAACATCCACGGCCACCACGTCAGTCAGCCCAAAGCCAGTCGCCTCGAGAATGGAGCGAAGATTTTCGAGAGCCTGCTCGCTCTGCCCGGCAAAGCCACCGTCCGCCAGCTCTCCCACGCCGGGCTTCAATCCCAACTGTCCGCTCACAAAGAGAAAAGAGCCTGCCCTGACGGCTTGAGAATATGGTCCGATGGCAGCCGGCGCCCGATCCGTATGAATCATCTGCAAACTCATGATTGTCTCCTCTCCCGGTTACTGACGATATCCGAATTCCAACAAGGCACGAGGATCTTTGCGCCAGTTTTTCTGTACCCTTACAAACAAACCAAGATAAATATGGCAATCCAGCAGGCCTTCAATATCCACGCGGGCCTGTTTGCCGATTTCTTTCAGCATCTGACCCTGTTTGCCGATAATGATGGCTTTTTGCGAATCGCGCTCGACGTGGATCGTGGCTTCGATTTCCACCAGGTTTCGATGCGGATCTTCTGAAAACTTCTCGATGGTCACCGCTACGGCGTAGGGAACTTCCTGGTGCAGCATATGGAAGATTTTCTCCCGAACCAGCTCTGCAACCAGAAAGCGCTCCGGCTGGTCGGTCACATAATCTTCAGGATAGTAGCGCGGCCCCCGGGGCAGGATTTTCAAAATTTCGTCGAGAACTTCCCCCACCCCTTCCCCCAGAAGCGCGGATATGGGGATGACGGTGTGAAAGGACATGAAATTCCGATAGCGCTCGATTATGGGCAGCAGATCACTTTTGTTTCGAAGAACATCGATTTTGTTGATGAGCAACAGGACAGGAGTCTTCACTCTGGCGAGGTGCTCCAGGATATACTCGTTGATCTCCTTGTTGGCATCCTCGGCGTCGATGAGGTAGCAAATCACATCCACCTCGCCGAGGGAGGAAAGAGCGGTATCTACCATAATTTTATTGAACGAATCCCTGGCCCTGTGAATTCCCGGCGTGTCCATGAAAATGATTTGAAATTCAGGCTCGGTCAAAATCCCCAGAATGCGGTTTCTCGTAGTCTGAGGCTTCGGAGTCGTGATGGAAATTCTTTCCTTGATAAACTGGTTCAGAAGAGTCGATTTGCCCGCGTTGGGAGCTCCGATGAGCGCCACATAGCCGGATTTGAATGAAGTGGGCGGTGAATCATGGGTCATGTACAGTATGCCTCCGTTAAGGAAATGCCGGACAAGGATGGCTGCCGGATGGTGAATCTAAATTCGTCTTCATATCCACATGTCAATACAGAAAATCCAAAAGTCCCTCACAGAGTATGCCATGCGCACCATCGGCGCAAGAGCTCTTCAATGCTCACTCTTCAGTCCTCACCTTCACTCTTCGCGCTCTTTCCGCTCCCATTCACACACGAAGCATCTCGCCTGCATTTCAGCATCTCCCTTCACCTTCACTTCGTCAATGCGCCACTTGTCCTGCCAGTAAAGGATATTGGTCCTATGGGGTCCCACGACTTCGCTCAAGGAGCGCTGAGGGATTCGAAGGATGAGGCGCCGCTTTTGTTTCGGCTCTTTTTCGGTCTTTAGCTTTTTATCCACCTGCTCGCGCCACCAGTAGACGCGAACGAGGTACCCGAAGGAGGGATGGTGAGGGCCTCCAACGACTTTTCCCGGCTTCCAGAGCTCGGGATCGGCGTGCAGACCCATGCGGGCAACCGGGATATCGGCCTCCAGGAAGGCATTGTAGGCGGGAACGCACCATATGATGGCTTCATGCAGAGTGAGAGGCCGGTAGGTGCCATTCCGATGCCATTCGGCAAGGAGGGTATCCTGAAGAACCAGGGTTGGATAGAGGCGGACCAGATCGGGGCTGAGTCCGATGACACGGGTAACGGATTCAAGAAAACGCCGGCGGGTGTCCCCGGGGAGGCCGGGCATCATCTGCAGGCCGAGGGCCCAGCCATGAGCTTTCACTGACGCGGCGGCGTTGCGCACTTCTTCTGTCGTGTAGCCTCGACGGGATTGTGAGAGCACTTCGTCGCACATGCTCTGTACGCCCAGTTCAATTGTCCGGACCGGGTAGTCCTCGATGAGCCCGCAGATTTCAGGTGTGATTGCATCGGGGCGGGTTGAAAAGCGTATTCCGGTGAAAACTCCCTCTTCAACCCAGGGAGAGGAGGCCTCGAGAATTTTCTTCAAGGTATCCGGAGGCAAACAGGTGAAAGTGCCTCCGTAAAAGGCGATTTCCCCGGGCACGGCGGCACGGCGGGCGTCCTCGCCCACTTGGGTGAGGTGATCCAGCACATGGTCGATGAAGGCGGACCCGGAAGCCGTCGAGGTCGAGCCCGTGGCATGACAAGCCGTTACCGCACGCTGGTTGCAATAGACGCAACGAAACGGGCAGCCGGCATGGGGTAAAAAGACGGGATAAATGCGAAGCTTCTCTGTCATAATCTTTTCAAGGCGCGTCTGCTTCTTCGAGGCTGACTTTTTCAAGGGCCTTTTGAGCCGCCTCCTGCTGGGCTTCCTTCTTGCTCTTGCCCGAGCCTCGGGCAAGAATCAGCTCTCCGAGGGCGACACTTACGTGAAAGGTCTTGTCGTGGTCCGGACCTTCCTCGGATTCCAGGAGGTAGCTGGGCGCCAGCTTGAAGCGCGCCTGAGCAAATTCCTGCAACTGGGTTTTGTAGTCTTTGTCCAGGGTCTTGAGCGGATGTTCGAAGGTCCGGGGGTCCAGGTAATTGAGAAAGAGCTTCTCCACCACCTTGATGGCGGCCTCGAGCCCGCCGTCCAGGTAGATGGCCGCAAAGAGCGCCTCGAGGCTATCGGCGAGCAGAGAGGTCTTTTGCCGCCCCCCGGTCATTTCCTCGCCCTTGCCCAACAGGAGATAGGCTCCCAGGTCCAGGGAGAGCGCGACGGCGGCCAGCTCCCGTTCGTTAACGATGGAGGACCGCAGCCGTGAGAGATCTCCTTCATTGTAGTCGGGGAACCTCGCCAGGAGCAGATGGCTGACGGACAGGCTCAGCACGGCGTCACCAAGGAATTCGAAAGTCTCATTATCCGCCTGATCCATGTGAGGGTTCTCATGAACGTAGGACCGATGCACCAGAGCCTGAACCAAGAGCTCGGTCTTTCGGAAGCGATATTGGAGAACTTCTTGTAACTCTTCAAGATGACTTGCTTCATTCATTACTTTTTGCTACCTTACCGTCACATATTCAATAGGGAATTTGTGTAGTTAAAAATGATTTTTTCGCGATCTTCCATGGATGTCAAGTGCTAAGGGCATGGCCTGATCGAAGGGCCATTTTCAGTCCTTTTTGTCAGCCCGGACAATCCCGGTGAAAATCGCGGCAGCCATCGAGTAAGAGAAGAGCACCATGCTGATCTGGATCGGGTCGCCGGAAGTTCATAGCACAAAATTCCTTTTTATGGACAGAGACGGAGTCGTAAATCACGATTCGAGTGCCTATGTGAAGCACTGGCGTGAATTCCATTTCTATCCCGACGCTCTGGAAGCCCTCCGCTGGCTGCATGAGCGAGGCATCGGAGTGGTCCTCATCAGCAACCAGTCGGCCTTGCATAGGGGCATCATCAGTCCTGAAGATTTCTGGGATCTTCACGACCGGATGATTCAGGGTATCGGAGAAGCCGGAGGCAGCCTGACGGCGGCGCTCTACTGCCCTCACCGCCCCGACGAGCGATGCTTCTGCCGAAAGCCGGCTCCCGGAATGCTTCTGGCCGCCTCCAGTATCTACGGCATTTCTCCGGAATCCGCCTGGATGATCGGCGACCGAAGCACGGATATCCAAGCCGCCCGGCGAGCCGGCTTTCGCGGTGTGCTGCTGGATCGAAACGGCCCGGGCGGCGAGTCCGCCGCGGCTTCGGGTGATCCGGAAGCCGTTTCATGCCATGCCACGCTGAGCGGAGCTGTTCGGGCGCTTTTTTAGTCGCCGGCCCTTTATAAGCGAAAAGAAGGCATCTGTCAGCCCTCGGGTGCTACAACAGCAGCAGATATTCCTCGCTCCGAAGCTCTGACTTCCTTCGCTCCTCTTTCCCAATCTCCACCCTGAGAGCGCAAATAAGTTGGAAGCTCCAGCTTCCTATGCTATTCAGGTTTTCTTCTCGCGTTTTCTCGTTCCCACGCTCAGCATGGGAACGCACTGCCGGAAATGGCCGTGTAGTTGCGATCATCATAGTACCAGGGCTCAAAGCTCGGGACCGGTTGTAAAAACAAACCACTTAACCCGGAAAGGAGATCTTTCAGTGTCATCATTCAATACGCAGTGTTACCAGCCAAAGTTTCCCATAGAAGAACAGGGTATCCGCAATTACACCAGAGTTTACTACAGCCCCACGGCCCCGGAGCTCTATGAACAGGCGATTCGCAGGCAGGAGGGGCTTTTGGGCTATCAGGGTCCGCTTGTCGTGCGCACGGGCCATTTCACGGGAAGAGCCCCCAACGACAAATTCATCGTGAGAGAGCCCGGCTCCGCCGACAAGGTCTGGTGGTGCGAAGTGAACCGCCCCTTCGAGCAGCAGGATTTCGACCGGCTCCATCACCGGATGCTGGCCTATCTGCAGGGGAAGGAAATCTACGTCCAGGATTGTTATGCCGGCGCGGACCCGGAATACCGGCTGCCCATCCGGATCATCACCGAAAGGGCGTGGCAGAGCCTGTTTGCCAGAAACATGTTCATCCGCATCTGGGACCGGGAAGTGCTGAGCCGGTTCATGCCCGAGTACACCGTGATCGCGGCGCCTCATTTCTGCGCCAGTTGCGAAATGGACCACACCAATTCCGAAGCGTTCATCCTGCTGGATTTCGCAAAGAAGCTCGTTCTCATCGGGGGCACCGGCTACGGCGGAGAGATCAAGAAGTCGATTTTTACCGTCATGAACTACCTGCTGCCTCAAAGGAACGTTCTTCCCATGCACTGTTCGGCCAACGTGGGAAAAGACGGGTCTTCGGCCATCTTCTTCGGGCTTTCCGGAACGGGGAAGACGAGCCTTTCCGCGGACCCGGAACGGCAGTTGGTGGGAGACGACGAGCACGGGTGGAGCGATAACGGGATCTTCAATTTCGAGGGCGGCTGCTACGCAAAAGTCATCCGCCTTTCGCGGGAAGCGGAGCCCCAGATCTACAAGTGCACCCAGCGGTTCGGAACGGTTCTCGAAAACGTGGCCATAGACGTGCACATGCGCCGTCTCGACCTCGACGACGCCTCCCTGACGGAAAACACGCGTGCCGCATATCCCATCTATTACATCGACAACGCGTCTCCAACAGGGCAGGCCTCTCATCCGCGAACCATCATCATGCTGACCTGCGACGCCTTCGGGGTGCTTCCTCCCATCTCCCGCCTGACGACGGAGCAGGCCATGTACCATTTCATGTCGGGCTATACGGCCAAGGTGGCCGGAACCGAGGCCGGGATCGTGGAGCCCCAGGCTACGTTCAGCACCTGTTTCGGTGCTCCTTTCATGGCTCTTCCGCCCACCGTCTACGCCGGACTTCTGGGAGAGAGGATGACGAAGCACAAGAGCTCCTGCTGGCTCATCAACACGGGCTGGATAGGCGGGGGATACGGCACGGGCCACCGCATCGCCATCGAGCAGACCAGAAAGATGGTCGATGCGGCGCTAAACGGCACCCTGGATAAGGTCGAGTTCGTGCAGGAGCCCTATTTCAACCTGCACATTCCCACGGAATGCCCCGAAGTTCCCTCGGAGCTCCTCAATCCGGTCAATACCTGGACGGACAAGGAGGCTTACGCACGGCAGGCTGAAGATCTGCGCAATCGTTTCAGAGCCAATTTCACCCGCTTTGAATCGGAAGTGGACGCGAAGCTTCGCAACGTCATGTAAGCTGGAAAGGATGGGTCATGTTTTTTCCTCCGTTTCTTGCCTTCTTCCTGTTTATCTTTGTCTTCCTGTTGTTTTTCGTCTTCGGGCTGATCCAGTTCGGTATTTTCACCTGGGCCTTCACGCGCCTGGGGATTCCTCCGGAGTATTTGTTTTCTCTGCTCTTTCTCTGTATCGTGGGCAGTATGATCAATATTCCCATCCGGAGGCTCAGGATCGAGGAAGAACCGGAAGAGTGGGAAACGGTTGCTTTTTTCGGAATGCGCTTCCGGCCTCCCCGCTGGTCTCAGCGGCGTGAGATGATCCTGGCGGTGAACGTCGGAGGCGCTATCATCCCGACCCTCATTTCCATCTACCTGCTCACCCATGCGGAAAATCCCTTTCGCATGCTTCTGGCCCTGGGAGTGGTGACCTTCGTAATCTACCGGCTCGCCCGCCCCATCCCCGGGGTGGGCATCGCCACCCCCATGTTCATCCCTCCCATTGCGGCGGCTCTCGCCGCCTTCCTGTTCAATCCCAACTGGGCGCCTCCCACTGCCTATGTGGCGGGAACCCTGGGCACGCTCATCGGAGCGGACATACTGCATCTGGACAAGCTAAAACAGCTCAAAGCCCCGGTGGCCTCCATCGGAGGTGCGGGAACCTTCGATGGAATCTTTCTGACTGGTATTCTGGCCGTCCTGCTTGCTTGACTTTGGCCCGCTCGAAACGAACTGGTTTGTTACTCGAACGGCTTTGTTACTCGGAAAACCGAAATCGAGACCGAAAGACCGAAACCGAAAATCGAATGCAAAGGATCAGTGAGCCATGGCAAATCAGGTTTTTTACATCGATTTACGCGCCGGCAACAATCAGAGCCTTCTGACCAAGATACAGGCCCTGGTGGAAGCAGCCGGCATGAAGAAAGTAATCAGGAAGCAGGCACTGACGGCCGTCAAGATCCACTTCGGCGAGCGCGGCAATACCGCCTTCATTCGCCCCTTGCTCGTCCGCCCCATAGTGGACTCGATAAAGGAAGCAGGAGGCAGACCCTTTCTCACCGATGCCAATACGCTCTACGTGGGAACGCGGGGCAATGCCGCGGATCATCTCACCACGGCCGTCCTGAACGGGTTTTCCTATTCCACGGTGGGGGCTCCGCTGGTCATCGCCGACGGGATAGATGGAAGAGACGAAGTGACGGTCCCGGTCGGCCTCAAGTGCTGCAAGGAAGTCTATATCGCCTCGGCCATAGCGAGGGCCGACGCCCTTGTCTCCGTCGCTCACTTCAAACTGCACGAAATGGCCGGGTTCGGAGGCACCATCAAAAATGTCGGAATGGGCTCGGCCTCGCGGCGCGGAAAAATGAGCCAGCATTCCGAAGTGCCACCTGAAGTCATCTCGAAGAATTGTATCGGCTGCGGCATGTGCCGCGAGCACTGTGCTCATGGAGCCATCACCCTTGTGGAGCGCCCCTCCGAGGTCGAGCGTCCGGGGCCGGAAGCGGTCAAAATCGTGAGCATCGACCCAAAGAAGTGCGTGGGCTGTGCAGGCTGCATCCACACCTGTCCGCAGGGTGCTCTTGGAATCGACTGGGGACAGGGCATCCCCAATTTCATGGACCGAATGGTCGAATACACCGCGGGAGCCCTCCAAGGCAAAGAAAGCCATTCCCTTTTCGTCAACTTCCTTACTCAGATCTCCCCGGCCTGCGACTGCTATCCCTTTGCCGACGCTCCCATCGTTGCCGATATCGGCGTCCTCGCCTCGCGGGACCCCGTCGCCATCGACAAGGCCTCCATGGACCTTCTGAACGATCAGCCTCCCCTCGCTTCCTCATGTATCAAGGATTCTCCTCTGGCCCACACGGACAAGGTCAAAGCCGTCTATCCTCAGATCGAATGGATGCATCAACTGAACTATGCCGAGGAACTGGGGCTGGGGAGCAAAGCTTACGAATTGATTCATCTTTAAGAGAAGAGCTTCCTCATTGGAGAACGAGCTTTCGCGGAGCGTGCGCGTACCGATATCGATGTGAATCGGTACCAGGTAAACAGAATCAAGCAAAGCCGCCATTTTTCCGCCCCTCCAATGAAAAAGAGGCTTGTCAAAAGCCCCTTCATTGAGTACATTCGCTGCTTGGAAGCGCCAAGCTCACTGGTGGGGCTCCCGGACTTCAAATCCGGTGTGGGGGCGTGAAGGCGTTCCCAGGTGGGTTCGATTCCCATGCGCTTCCGCCAACTTGCAAAGAGGCTCCCTTCGGGGAGCTTTTCTTTTTAAAAAAGTGTGCACGGATGCAGATTAAAGCATCTCAAACCATCAAAAGCAGATCTCCCCACCACGGCAAAAACCGGCCACAAAAAAACAAAAGAATCACGATGGAAGGAGAATTCACAGCCGTTGTTAAACAGGAAGGCAACTGGTGGATCGGCTGGGTTGAAGAGATTCCCAGTGTGAACTGCCAGGAAGCATCCTTAGAAGAGCTTCTGGAGAGCTTGAGAATAGCGCTCAAGGAAGCTCTTGAGCTCAACAGGCAGGATGCACGCTCCGTCGCCGGAGGGGACTTCCAGGAGATTTAAGATAGCTGATGAGCGACAATTATTTTTCAGGTTCAACGACAATTACAAAACGCCAAAATCTGAATCAACTATCTTAGATCTGTTGAGATTTAATCTGAGCACGTTCAACTGGTTAGAGAAAAAGGATGATGATTTCTTTGAACCAGTTACAAGATGCCTGTAATTGTCGTCGGGCGGGAAGAATAATTGTCGTTGATCACAACAAGGTGAGAGTATTGCTCCAGGGGGGCGTTGTCTGATCTCGGGCAAGAGCTTTTGAAGGTTATCCCTGGCTTGGTCGATTCGAATTGACTCAAGGGATCGAGGAGTGGCCCTGGCCTTTAGAATCCTCTCGACCGCCCGCCCCTCGAAGGCCTGATAGCGGGCGGCATGGGAAAGAGCGGCATCGATGTCATCGCAGCAGTACTTCTCTTTCATCTGCAAGATGAGCCGGGCGTGGAATCCGCAATTGCGGGGATATTTTTCTTTGAGTCCCGCCAAGAAGATCCGCGCCGAATCGCCCAGGGCCAGAAAGGCTTCCTTTACCGGCTCGAGGCCATAGCGCACCTTCGGATGAGAGCGGTGCTCCGGGCTTTCCACCTTTCGGGCCTCCCCCAAAGGCACCCGCTCGTGATGGGCCACCATGTCGAGCTCCTGGTTGTAGATGAAGATCTCGCGCTCGGAGGCCTTGAAGGTGAGGATATCCCCCACGCACTAGATCATCGCGCCATAAATTCGTCCCCCCCACTGACGTCTTTCAGTCAGTCTCCAAGCCAATCGAGAAGCTTGTCAGGGGGGGATGAATTTACGGCGCGAAGATCTAGGGTAGTTTAGGCGGAAGAATAGATTTTTCAGCCTGCTGTTCGAGAGAAAAATATCTTGCCAAGTCCTTTAAGGCATCGTTCATTTTTGCGCCTCCTGTAGCGCTCCTGGTGAAGTAATTCCAAGGGCAGACCGGCCAGGAAACCGGCTTTTCGGATCGTCATCTTATCCCTTGGAAACTGGTAATTCATTTTTGATAAGCGTCTTTGCGGTGCCGCACGTGGAAGACGGTAACGGTTCGGTTTTGAGTATCCACCTCGTAGATGATCCGGTAATCACCAACACGCACGCGATAACTCGCACTGGAGCCCTTCAGCTTGCGGCACCCAGTTGGGAAGGGTTTGTCCGCCAGGGAGCGTATCTTTTGCAGAATCCGGTCCAGGATTGCGCGCTCGACATTTCGCACATCCTGTTTTACTGCGTTGGAGATATTGAGCCTATATGCGCCCATCGGTTTCCAATTCCCTTTCGAATTGTTCAAGGCTCATCGTCGGTTCATCCCGTCGCTCGGCAATTACCGCAAGGTCATGCAAATCTTCCAAGAGGGCTTCGTATTCCTTGACCGAGAGTACCACAAAAGTCTTTTTACCTGATTCGTCTTTAAGGTATTGGGGGTGAAAATCTTGCTTTTCCATATCCTGTGCTCCTCTTTCTTCATCGAAGAGTTCCTTGAATTGTTGGTCTTACAGCTTTTCTTGGAGGTGGGCTTTGAACGTTCTCATTGGATAAGCTCCCTAAGCTGTTTTTTGTCCGCCTGTTCGCCGGAATGCGCGCCTTATTTTCTTAACTCAACCACATTGTCCGTCTTGTCCTTTTTCGCCGCTGCCGTGAATAACTTACCTGATTTCGATGCGGCATCCTTTGCGGCCCCAGGCATCAGGTGTGCATATCGCTGTGTCGTTGATGCATTCTGGTGGCTCATGAGCTTCTGGACGGTTGCCAGATCAACGCCGTTGGACACCAGCCAGGAAGCGAAGTTATGCCGGAGCCCATGGAAGCGAAAGCTCGTGGGGATGTCCGCATGTTTCTTCATGCTCTTCCATGTGTCTATGATGGAAGACTTGGCCTTCATCCCTCCGTCCGGGTTTGGGAACACGTATTCGGAAACGGTCTCCATCTCGCGCAATATCTCCAGAGCTTCCGCGCTGATCGGTATGGTTTCAGTCTTGCTCCCTTTTGGGTCCTGAAGTGTCACCATTGAGTGTTCGAAATCCACATCATTCCATTGCAGCTTCCGGAGCTCTCCTTGCCTGAGTCCGGTGAAGAGAGCAAACTTGAAGAGACATGCGGTCGGTCTGTATGGCCATGATGCGATGGTGTCCATCAGCCGCTGAAATTCCTCCTCGGTCAAGAATTCCGTCTTCTGGTTATCCAGCTTCGGCATTTGCACCGATGAGACGGGATTGGGACCATCGTAGAGCTGCCACTTCTTGGCCAGGTTGTAGAGCCTGCGAATTATGACAATCTGATGCTTGATGGTTGCTGCCGCGTAGGGCTTGCCGTTCTTGTTGGTCCCCTTCCTCATTTCTATCTTCATACGCTCGAGGTCTATCGGGGATATTGCATCGAGGGTTTTCTTTCCGAAGCGCGGATCAATGTGTTTGCCGTAGTAGAGCTCATCATCCTTCCATGATTTCTTGTGCTCCTTGGCCCATGGCAGATACTTTTCCCATATATCGTCGAGCGTGAGGACCTTCTTGCTCTTGTGAACCGAAATGTCGAATTCCTCCCGCAATAACTCTGTCTTTAAACTCGCCTCAAGTTCTCTTGCAACGGTCAAGTTTGGCGCTTGGCGGGTGATACGCCGGCCCTTCACTGTTACGTCCACTCGAAAGGTTTTATCCCTGCTGAAAGTGGCACCACATTTCTTGCAGCGCTTTGCCGCCACATCATTTGATGTCTTACACACCTCGCAGTAGACTTGAACAGCCATGATCGTACCCCTTCTTCGCGCTGAAAAGCTTAATTTCTTACGTACGCATTACGTACGCATTACGTACGCGGATGCATAAAAACAGGTCAAAAACCATCCTAAACGGTACGTAGAAAGTAAGGGGATAAGCACCGGAGTTGTCAAGATAAATCGCAAACCATCAAAAACCGTCAAAAGCATAATAACCGGACTTCAAATCCGGTGTGGGGGCGTGAAGGCGTTCCCAGGTGGGTTCGATTCCCATGCGCTCCGCCAACTTGCAAAGAGGCTCCCTTCGGGGAGCTTTTCTTTTTCGCGTAATGTTTGCTTCCTTGCTTGTCTTATGATTTTAGGTACATATGTAGATTCTGACACGTTTGCGCCTCCTGTAGCGCTCCTGTGAAGAATCCGGGGAAAGCCGGCCAGGATAATCGGCCTTGTCGGGAAGGTTCATGACGCCGACCCTATCCCCGAAAGGTGTATTCAAAGGGCAATTATTCGACTGGCCTCCGTATAAGGGATGATGCGGCCAATGGACACACTCTTCCAGGCTTCCTCGGTATGGGATGCGTCGTAAACCGATTTGTTGGTAGGGAACCTTGCCGCTATCCTTGCAAGAATTCTCATCTCATGATCCGTAAGCTTCTCGGCGCCGCTTTCGTCCGCTTCTTTGATGAGCTCAACCAGATCCCGGTAGTTGTTCAATTGCGGACCTTGCGGTAGAGCCGCGTAGGCTGCCCCGGTCATGCTCCTGCCCGTCTCCCTGAAGCACACCATGTCCGCGTACCAAAGGTACTTGGCCGCGTAGAGAAGGCGGTTTCCGGTTCCTTTCAATACCTCGATCACTGGTTCCGTTTCTTCATAATCAACATAGAGGGGGATTTTGCGCCCACTCTCCATTTCCATTTGCGCAATGGCCAACAGGAAAGCTTCCAGCGCTACGTCCTGCGGAGCCCACTCGAGGAAGCGGTCCCCTCGGCCTTGAGCCAGGCTTTGAGCTTTAGCGTCATACGTTTTTTCGTTAATGATTATTTTGATTGGCTTTTTTCTCCTTTGTCGGGGTACTCCCTTGTTCGCAAGCAGAAAATTAATTGATAGTGTCGTTGCGACCGGCGCCAACGAGCTCTCGTCCGGTGAGCGTGCGGCAGGAATGATATAGAACCGCAATGTACCAGTCTTCTCCCGGAACCCTGTCGCATACGGCAACCACCCCCGCATCGCTTCCCTGGTAGTAGGTCGTGTCAGAGAGAAAGAGTGTTAAAGTCTCTTTGTCCTCGGATACGATGAAGCGCAGGACGGAGATGTTGGGATGGTTCTTTTTCTCGACCGGCAAAAGCACGTTGAGGCCTTCAATATTGAGAAGCTCGACGTCCCCTGCATGAAGGCTGTATTCCCAAGACCATAGCTCTTGCTTTTCTATAAGAATATCATAGCGGTAATGCCTGATCAGCTCAAGGGTCTCCGCAGGAAGGTCCTTGATTCTCCTTGGTTCCGCCATTGTCTCGTCCTCCTTGCTTTCTGATCCAGATGGCCCCTGGTTGCACGACTGTTGGGTTTAACCCGTTTTTAATGAGCTTCGGATAAAATTTTATTCAGAGAAAACGTTTAAACGCTCTCTCATCTTGTCCATGCAAGTTCAAAAAAATCGTGTCGCGAGAAATGCCCTAAAATACATTTTCTCCAGGCGGGCAAGGGCGAGGGGAGCTCCTCCTGCCCTTACATCGCCGATGAATGTTTCATCATGAATGGCAGGTTATACCGTTAATTGAGGACACCACCCGGAGCCTTGTCCGGCATGGAGGTGTAGGATAGCATCGCTTGCTCGATTGGCGTTACATCAAAGCTGGTGATCAGCCATAAGCTTTTGGAAAGATCCTCGCAATGGCCAACCACCAACGGATCGTCCGCCGGCATCGGCGCGGTGAGATCGAATTGCCATTCTCCAGGCTCGGCGATAAGAAAAATTCTTTCAAAGAGCCGCTCCTTCTCTACCTCGTTTATCTGCTGCCGGACGCCATCTGGGATCACGCCATTGAATTCGCAGGAGATTTTCAAGTTCTTTCCCGCGCTCCGATGGCTTTCCAGCGTTTCAAAAACGTCGGCATAGCACTGGGCTATCGACTCCGGGAAAATCGGCTTCAACTGATATGATGGCTTGAATGTCTTAAGCGGCGCCCCAATGAGCTCCACCGACATGCTGAACGTTGACTCTCTCATGCTGAAGACGACGAGACGCGGCAATCCTCGGTTATCTCTCCAACGCAATGGATCAAGCGAGAGTCTTTTGTATCGTTCAACAATCGGCGCGGCTTTCTGAGCTTTCTCCATTTGTTTCATCAGCGCAGAATTTTGACCTTCCAGTGCCAATAATTGTTCAGACACTTTTCTTCTGGCCTGCTCCTCGACTGGCAGGAACGACTTAGCCACTTCCTCCAATCGGGCGATCAAGGTATTGTTTGTTTCTGTTTGCTGCCGATGGGCACTCATGTCCGGAAGCTCGACATAGCGTGCCACCTCAGCGAGTCTTGGTATGAGATTCATCATTTTCCTCCTTAAGTGATTTTTTAAGATAAACCGCCGCAAACTGGGCAAAGGGTATGCATAGCTCGTTCCATCCCCCTTGAAGATACCAGTTTAGATGAATCCCTTGTCTTTTAAAATACTTTTAGCCTCTTGTCCGGAGAGCCGCAGATAGATCGCCATGGTCGAAAGGGAGGAGTGCCCGAGGATGTCTTGAACGGCGGTGACAGGGACCCCGCTGCGGAGAAGCTCGAGGGCCCGGGTGTGGCGGAGGATATGGGGGTGGGCGAGCTCCTCGGGGATTCCGGCCTCCTTGGCCCGCTGATAGAACATGCTCCGGAAGGTCATGGGGATCATCTGAAAGATTTTCCCCCTTCTCTCCGGGAAGTGTCCCCAGTAGGCGGAAATTTCGCTCGTGACATTCAAACTGTCATCGACTTCGTACTTTTCACGCAGTTGGTGCCAAAAAAAACAAAAAAAGCGCGGAACATCCTCCACTCTTACGAGCAAAGAACATTCCGCGCTTTTTTTGTTTTCTGCAGTGTCTCTCACTGCTAGTGATAGACACTGCGTATTGTGCGACCTTAAAGCATTAGCTAACTATCTGATTTCCCTTGGTCGGGACGACTGGATTCGAACCAGCGACCTCTGCGTCCCGAACGCAATAGTGCCATGTCATCATCATAATTTTATTATCGTTTTCCACCTTGATCACCATCGAAGGTGACCAAAAGGTGACCAGGAATCGGGGGGACCTTATTGACCACCTGCCTGTGCTGATCCTTGGTAGTATGCTGGTAAAACCGCAACGTCGTGTCCACTCGAGAGTGCCCCAGGACCTCCGATAGAGCCTTCAGGTCACCTCCGTTTTCGAGTACGACCGTAGCCATTGCATGCCGCAGATCGTACAGTCTCATACGCCTAATAATACCGGCCTTCTTTTTGGCGGTCTTCCAAGACTTTTTCAACGATAGAACCGGTTTCAAATCATAATGAACAACAGGAATCGAGCCGAGCTCCCGCCCTTCATCCAAAGCCATCCCATCTTCCTGCTTCCACTTGAGGAAGAAATTCCGGATCGGATTGGACTCCGGGTCGGCGATCGGAACGAAACGCGTGACCGGCCCGCCCTTACGCGCACTGGTGATTTTCACCTTGTTCGAGGTAAGATCCACATCGTACCACCGTATCCTGCTCACTTCCCCGCCAGGCCGTATACCAAGGCACCATTCGATCAGAATAGCCCGAATCAAGTGGGGTGGAGCATACTTCAGAATGGCTGCGACTTCTTCGCCCGTTGGGGGCGCAAGCACTTCCGAGACCCTGGCTCCAGGCACCTTGAAATTGAGAATCGGATTTCTTAGAACGAGCGGTGGCTCCTGCATCAGCCCCCAGTTGTATGCGGCCTTCAAAAGGTCCAATTCCCTACCTACCGTTCTCCGGCTCTTGCCTGCCTCAAGGCGCTTTTGGACGTATTCGTTGAGCTGCTGGCTCGTCAGGATATCCGCCATAAACCCTCCAAGCTCCGGGATTATGACGGCGCTGATTCGGTAGAAATCGCTTTTGGAGGTGCTCTCCTGGACGGGGTGATAGAGGTGGTACTGCTGGCAGAGCATCTCGATCGTAATGCCGGTGTCGGATTTCAGCTTTCCTTTTTTGCGCTTTTGTTCTTCATCGAAGCGCCTTGCCTGTTGTTCGGCGATATCTCCGCGTCCAAAGAATTTCCTCTTTTCCCCACCCTCTTCACGCCACTTACAGAACCACCGTCCGTCCGGTTTCTGGTGTACACTCATAACAGATCCTTACTCTGCACACTCTTTGGCAGGAATCTTTTATGTCGTTGTTATCACTCATTCTTGTTGAGTTGTTTGCGTTAAGCTCCGAAGTGTTTCCTTCATCTCCCGAAGCTCTTTCCTCTCACGAGTCCGTGCAAGAACATCCTGCACATCCGCATCATCCATTTCAGCCAACATGAGCACAATGGATTTGATGGGCGGATGACTCTTGACCGCCGCCAGAACATCCTCCGAAACGTCTACCGTCTCAGACCTAAACATCCGATTCTCGCCAGCTATCAGCCATCCCGGGTTCAGGTCCTTTACGTCCCCAAGGAGAGCCATCAGTTTATCCGATCCGGGAACCTGCTCCTCCTTCTCGTATCGGCGATAGACCCTTTCGCTGACATTCATTTTAGCTGCCATCTCCTTCTGGTTGAGTCCCATGCTATCCCGCAGCTTCACTAATCTCCCGGCGAGGCCATTATTCATAAAATCTCCAATGCGGCTCAAAAAGTCCTTGACATAAGACTCAAACGTCCTAAGATGTCGGCGTTTACTACAGGAGGATATAACATGCAAGCAGCAGAGGCAAGACCAAAAAGTCACATTGATGATTTACGGGCACGGTTGCTTTTAGTGGGGCTTACCGTGTCTGGATTCGCAAAAAAGCACGGATTCAAGCCTAAGACAGTGGAACGCGTTATCGCCCGCCATTGGGACCAGCCGACTTCGCCAAGGGGAAAATCGAGAATAATCATCGAGGAGCTCAAGGATGAAATCTCAGGAGTCATCATCTCCGACGCCCAACACTGACAAAACAAGGCTTCGCGATCTTTCACTTCAGTTGCAGGAGCTCGAAGCCGCCTTTTCCAAGAAAATAGCCTCCATACGCCGGCAACTCCATCTCCTGTCCGGCGACACCAAACCTGTGTCACGCATCACAGAATTCAGATCGCCGAGTGGAAGAACTCGACAGCTCAAATAGCCATCTCAAGCGCCTGTGAGATGGGCGCTGGAGTTTTATTTTGAACCTCATCAAACCACAAGACAACACCATTCAGTCCAAGCGGTTCATGTAACCGAGTTGGGCGGAGCCTGGTTGCATTCAGTCACACCAATGTCACGCACTGTCACGCCAATTGCAAAATCGCAACAGGTATTGCGCTTTAGTAGGAACAACGATGGATTGGTTTAAGGTGCACACCGAGGCAAGAAATGATGCCAAGCTCCGATCCCTATCGGATAGCCAGCATCGCGTCTGGTTTAACCTATTATGCTTTGCAGCAGAGCAGGAAGAACGCGGGACGATAGGCGGCTACGAAGATGCCCTCCTGTCGGTGGAAGTAGCCGGCAGCGATGTCGCTCTACTCGAAGAAACGCTTCAGGCCCTTGTCCAGCTCCGAATAGTCGCCAGAAACAAAATGTCGATTACCTTCATCAACTTCGATAAGCGCCAGTACAACAAACCATCGGATAACCGGGAGCAGACGCGGCTTCGCAAGCAGCGACAGCGGGAGAAGGAAGCGTGTCGCGCTAATGTCACGCCATGTCACGCGCGAAAAGGCGTGACCGGGCGTGACGCGTGTGACATGTCACAAAAGACTGGCTCTTCCGATGCCGTTTTAGCGGCGAGAAAAGATAGAAAGACTGATCGCAGCAAAAAAGACGAGGCCGTAAAACACTCGGAAGATCCAGAAGATAGAAATGGTCACGCGTATGTCACGCCGATGTCACGCCCTGTCACGCAAAGTCACGCAATAGATACAGATACAGAAGTAATAGCAAAGCACCTCAGTAAAGCAAACACCTCAGTAAAAAAGAATTCCGCATCGCCGGGGGAAGAGCCACAAAATGCATCACAGATCCCCACGCTTTCCGCACCTGACGGTGCGGTACTCGCTCGGGTTTTGCTTCATGAGGAGGATGCTCCGTCCGGTGAATGCGAACAGAAGGAGCCCATGGGGAACACTCCTTCCCCGGACAGGAGCATCACTGTCGAAAACCTGTTGGAAGCAGGTACCCCCGGCATGGGGTCCATTGAAGGCGGGCACCACCCAGATGCCTGTTTGGATGCCTTCGCGGATAGCCATCTTCCAGCCGTCGCTCTCGGCGACCAGGCAACAGGGGTGACACCGCCTTCCCAGGATGCCCTTTCTGCGTCGAAACTCCCCGACCAAATCGCGATTGAAGGATTATCTCCTTGCTCCCCGCACTCGACTACCCACCCCGATGCCGAAGGCCTAAAAACGGCTTTTGGGGAACCAGGCAAACCGGAGCACCGGAAACACTCGGAAGATGAGCCAAGCGAACCCAATCGAAGCGACCCGGAAAATCATCCGGCAGGATCATCGGCCGTGCTTCTCTCCGGGAATGCCTCTCCTTCGTCAAAACTCCCGGATGAAATCGCGGTTGAAGAATCATCGCCCCGTCCCCCCTACCCAACCATCCACCCCGACGATGATGGTCCGGAAACGGCAGTCATCGGCCTCTCCCCAGATGCCTCCAGCCTGCCGGACGATGCCTCGGAACAACCGGCTTCACCGGAACTCGAGGAAGAGACAGTGGGTAAGCCGGATGGCCGGTATCCGGTGGACAAGCCAGCAGAAGAGCCAGTCAGTCCGGATGAGAAACCCGAGCCCACGTTCTACCTGACCAAACGCAAGCGCAAGCTCTCCGGCTGGAAGCTCGAAACCTTCAACGAGTTCATGGATACCTACGCCTACAAGAAAAATCGCGCGGAAGCGGCCGACGCATGGCTCGACATCCCCAACCTTACCCCCGAGTTCGCGCGGAGGATTATCGAAGCCGCAAAGATGGAAGTCCAAGCACGACAGGCTCTCCTCGACAAGAACTTGTCGCCAAAATATCCGTCTGGTTGGCTTTCTTGTCGCAGATGGGAAGACTGGGAGCAAGATGCAAGAATCACGGAGGAAAATCATGGCAAAGAATCTCAGTGTCGTCAGGAAGAATCAGAGTATGGCCAGTCCATCAGAGATGCACTCAAACGATTTATGTGATCGTTGCGGAAGTTCTCTGACAGTTACGAGTATGGAAGTGTTTGGAACGAAGATCTCGCTACGGGCTACCTGTGAGTGCCGCTACAGGGAGATGAAGGCACGGGAAAGGCGGGCTCGCATCGCGGATCTTCATGAATCGATTCGGAAACAGGGCCTGGAAGATGGCCTCTATGGCCGAATGACCCTGGATGGCTGGGAGTGCCGAGATGCTTCATGCGAAGGATCGGCCAAAATATTGGAATGTTATTTACGAAGTGCGGTGTTTGGTTCCAGAAACTGGCTCTACCTCCACGGCGGCTACGGGCTCGGGAAAACCCACCTCGCCGTTGCCGCGCTCAAATATCTGTGCATCGAGAACCAATGGGAGCCCCTTCTGGTGAAATGGTCCGAGTACTGCAGCCGCATACAGCAGAGCTGGCACAACTCCGATGCGGACAGCGAGTACGACCTGTGGCGCAGAGCGGCAAACGTAACCCTCCTTGTCCTTGACGACATCGACAAGCGCGCCTCATCCGAGTGGACTCTCGGAAAACTCTACGATTTGATTGACTACCGCTATGTGCGCCAACTGCCGACCATTATGACCGCGAACCGCAGTCTTGAAGCGCTCTCCACCTATTGGGCCAGAACCGAGCAGATGCAGGATCTGGCCAAGGCCATCGTCAGCCGCACCATTGGCCAGTTGTCCGCCGTAATAGAGTTCTCCGGCCACGACTACAGACTGGGAGGATCGTGATGCGAACCCTGGATAAAACGCAAATACGAACTTTCCGCGGAATCTTCATGTCGAAGCTCACCAGTCTTTCATTCACTCAAAAGGGTCCGATCATAGCGTTTTTCGATTCCGCCGTCAGCGAATTCAACAAGCTCGCCGTATTGACCATTCAGCATAGAGCCGCTGCACGGCGTTGCGACGGTTGTGGCCGCATAAGCCTGAAGGGAACCTACCGGAACGGAAAGAGGAAATTCTTCTGCCCGTCCTGTTCCGACGCATGAAAAGGAGCCGTATCATGGTCATCTGCAGTTGCGATCCGGATTGCACCACCCCTGCCTTTGCGATCTTCAGCGGCATGAAGCTGGTGGAATGGAAGCTTCTCAAGACCGGAAGGGATCAGGGAATAGATAAGGTATTGCCCGACATCAAAGGCCTCATCGACACATGGCGGCCCGAGCTTCTTGTGATCGAAAACCAGTACCTCCCGCCCGGGCCTGAAGGTGCCCGCCGCTTCCGGTCTATATCCCAACTGGTTGCGGCACGCGCCATGATCACCGCCGTTTTCGTCATCGGCAACATCGACTACCGAATCGTCGAACCCTTCACATGGCAACGATCGCTCGGGGGATCGGCCCGGGGTAGACAAGAGCTCAAGGCGCTTTCTATCATCAAGGCCTCGGATATCGCCAGTGCGAGGATCGAGGACCACAACATCGCCGACGCCATAAACATTGGCTACTGGTTCGTGACCAAGAACAGGATTTCGTTCAGGTCAGCCGATTGCGTCAGGTAACCGGAGGCGCCGATGAAGGAATACTACCTGATCCAGGAAGTTGCCGAAATTTTCAGCGTGAGCGAGTCCACGATAAGACGGCTAATAAGAGATGAAAAGTTGGGCACCATCAGGATTCGCGGCTGCATTCGGATACCTCTCAAAGACATCGAGAAGCTAAAAAAAAGAAGAAAAAGCCGGTCTACAGTGGTCAGGAATGATCAACCCGATTTGCATTTCAGACTCTGAGCCGCTATTTCCCATCGAAAGCGAAGAACTGCAAACCATGGAGGACACATCATGATCGAGCTTTGGGAAGGATTCGAATCGGAACAAGATTCGAACATCAAGGGCTTCAAGTTCACACAGGTTGGCGGGACATTTCAGAACGTCAACACGATCGCAAGGCGCCAGGGAGGAAGAAGTGCGCTCCTCTCGGCCAATGGGAGCTCAACATTCTATGCCAGGCTCACCCGCGATATGAAGCCCACCACTCAGAAGACCATCGGTATTGGCGTAAGGTTTGGCCGCGTATCCCCAAAGAACCTTCCCTTCATGCGGATCGGAAACGGGGCGCAGGCTATCGAGCTTCTAACCGACGAGAGCAACCGCCTGGCCGTGAAACACTCCGACACCAATGTCATTCTCGGGGTCAGTGAATTCTCGCTGGCGCCTCTCACCTGGTACTACATCCAGGCCATGGTCGACCTGACGGCGGGCTCCGTGTCCGCCTGCATCGGCACCAGAGAGGTGATCTCTCTTGCCGGACTGAACATCCCCATTTTGAACAATCTTCTCACCACCCTCACCTTTCAGGCGCAGCCGGCAGATAATATCGTTCTCCAGCTCTGGCTGGATGATCTCTATGTTGCAGACAACCGCGATCCTGCTACCGGATACCTCGGGGTAGTCTCCATCTACGGCGCTCTTCCCAATGCCGACGGAGATGTCATGACCTTCAAGCGAAACGGCGGCTCCGATAGTCCCTACAAGTACGTAAACGAACCATCAGCCTCCGTGCTCAACTACCTTTACGGTGATGACATCGATGCCAAAGCAACTTTCAAGATGTCTCCCGTCCCCCAAGGCCAGGTCATCGGCGCCAACCTCTTTGCCTATGTCGCAAGATCCGACCAGGGCTCGGGCATTTCCAAATACAAGCTGCTTTTACGAGCACCCGACGGCTCGGAATACTTGAGTGAAGAGCGCGTACTGTCCAGCGCTCCCTGGACGACGGACAATCTCCTGCTCTTCACCAACCCCTTCACCAATGCTCCATTGACGGCGGATGATCTCAATGCGTTGCAGCCCGGCATCCTGGTGACGCAAGTCGAGTAAGACGGAGGGAACGCCATGGCTACAGAGACAAACGCAGGGATCGCGATGAGTGCGCCCAGAGTGGCAAAGCTCGGCCTGGAGAGTATCTATCGGGACAACCTTTCTCAGTCACTCGAGATGGCAAAGCTCGGCATTGAGGTGCTCTCGCATGACAACGTGCCGACGCAGATGCAACTGGCCAAAACAGGGATCGAAGTGCTTTGTCGCGAGACTCTCCCCCAGTGTGCCCAACTTGGAAAGCTCGGCCTCGAGGTTCTGGTGACGGATGAGCGCATGCCCCCTCCGGCGCTGCTCTCGAAAATGGGCGCCGAGATTCTGATACTCGATGAACCCATGCCGTATCCCATGCTCCTTTCCAAACTGGGTGTCGAGGTCCTGGTCCTCGATGAGCCAATGCCGCAACCGGCAGGTTCCCCAATCAAGATCACTTTCAGGGCGGCGCTGCGATGCACGAAGACCGATGAGGGTCTCATCAGAAAACGAGTGCTCAAAGCACTTGAGCTCCAAAACGTTCAGTCCGTGCGAATGAGCTTGGAGTCGGGAACGACCGGAGACCGATAGATGGCAGGCAAAAAGCAAAAGATCCTCAAAGATCCCGATGAGAAGCGGCACATTGAAATTCTCGCGCGGAAGCTCGTTCCACTTTCTCTGCCATCGGCCAGAGAAGCCATTCGAGCGGCAGAGAAGGTTCTTGGCGCCGTCGTATCCACAATCGTGCACACCATGACGGAGAGGGATGTGGTCATTCCTGGACTCGGTGAGTTTAGAGCATCGATCGGCAAGACCGGTCGGATCGTAATCTCTTTCAAGCCGGCCGAGAGGCTGCTGAACGCTGTTGCCGCACGCCTCAAGGCCAATCAACCATAACAGAGGAACCGCTTAACACGAGGAGGATCATCCATGCCGGAAAACACACTGATGCAAGTTACCGCAAACGCCATCGTCTTTGTGCCCGACTTTGCGACCTACAAGAAGCTCACCGGGCAGATCAACAACGTGGTCGACGACTACCTGGTCGAGAGCATGAGCATCTCGGCGGAACGGGTTGAGATTGTCGAAGACCCCACCGATGAAACCGAGGATCCCCCCGCACCGGATCCTCAGCCGTCCACCTAAAGGGCACTTTGATGAATGATGAGTGATGAATGCTGAATGATGAATGAGGAACACGTGGAATGCACTTGCTCATCATTCAGCCCTACTCATCACTCATCATTCATCACTCATCATTTCAATGAAAGGAGTTTCCATGAACGGCAAAGCCGAGCTCGTAAAGCTGGTTGCACAGAAAAGCGGGATGAGCCTTGTTGAAGCCAGGGAGGCTGTATCCCACACCATTGAGAGCATGAAGGAGCTGATCGGGCAGGAAGGCATCGTGCTCGAGGGATTCGGCTCCTTCAAGATCAAGGTCCGGGCGGCCAGGAAGGGCAGAAACCCCAAGACGGGAGAGGTCGTGGACATTCCCGAAAAGCGGGTCGTCACCTTCAAACCCTCCGGCGCACTCCGTGTGGCGGTGAATGGCTCCGCCGGGCAGTCCGCGGCCACCGCATCCCCCGCAGAGCCTGTGCCCGCACCGGCTACCACTGCGGGTCCCGAACCAACTGCTGCGCAGTCCAAAAGTACACAGGTTCCGCGGCCCAGAAAGAAGATCACGAAGTAAGATCTCTCCCGGCGGGTCGGGTAACTGAGCCTGGTCTGCCGGGACCATTTCACGGGAGAGGGAGAGATGAGCCCATTCACTTTCAAAATCGCTGATCCCAAGCTGCAGCACCTTACCATCACAATCGATGTGGCTATCGCACCCCATGACACCTTCCAGGCGAGGCTCATGCGAGTAATCGACGGGGATACGATAGAAGTTCTACACTCCGATCTCAGCCTCATCGAGTCCGTGAGGCTCCTTGGCATCGACACTCCGGAGACCGGCTCGGACGATCACGCCAGGCAGCAATGCCGCTATCTGGGTGTGGATATGAGCACTTTGCACATACTGGCCAGGCTCTCTACCCTCCACATCCAGTGGCTCTGCCCCAAGGGGAGCGAGCTGACACTCAAAACCACCGTCACTCCCAGGGACGGGAACAAACGAATCCTTGCAGGTTTATTCATCCGCGAAGTCTGCATCAACCGCCTCATGGTCGAGCATGGCTACGCCATGGCCTACCGGGGCTACAGCGACTGGGAGGACCTGCATGAGCTGGAGCTCCAGGCCAAAGAGGCGAAAAGAGGTATCTGGGGATCATGCGAGGAGCAGTACTACCTGGCATCGTCAAAGGCTTATCACCGGTCGGGCTGTTCCAGCGCACGCTCTTCCGCTGCCAGATTCCAAACGATCAAAGAGGCCAAAGCCTTCGGCCTCATTCCATGCTCTTCCTGCATACCCGACTACACCCGGCCCTGAACACCCTTTCGGCACTGAGAGATTGTTTCAATCACTGAAGAATGGAGGGTACCCATGCCAGGAACTGGAATGATCACGGGGATAGTGTCCGATTACATCACGGGTAAAGCCATCGCTGGAGCCGTCGTGCACACGGACGGCACTTTTGCTCAAGTCATCACCGGCTTACAGGGCGAGTACTCCGTAGTGGATACCGCCTGCACGATGAATGTCTACATCACGCATCCCAACTACTACAGAAAAGATGCGGTAGTGGTCATTGAAGAAAATATCTACAACAAGCGAAGAGACTTCAAATTGAAGCCTAAGATCGCCGAGACCCCGATTCTTGTCTACTGACCCGGCGAACAAGCTCGGGAACTCTAAGGCCCGAAGCGTGAAAATCGGGGATTTGGCGCCTGATTCTTATAACTTCGATAGCTCGGGAGGCGTTCTTCCCGCCTCCTGAATTCAATGGGAGAGAAGTCGATGAAAAAAGCACTCCTTGTGGGGATCAACAACTACCCTGGAACGTATTGCGACCTCATGGGCTGTATCAATGACGTGAAAAACATGCAAGACCTTCTGACGGTCATCTTCGGTTTCAGAACCGAGGATATCTGCATCCTGACCAACCGGGATGCAACGGGTGCATTTGAAAAAAGGGGGTAGCCAAGAGGGCCTGTCAGAGTTATGAATAGATCGAGTGAGAATTTAGTGCTATTGACGTTAACATATTAAAATAGAAGAATAAAATTGCCAAATATGAT
>Ga0074199_1000079_pt1 | contig 109522 bp, 112 predicted proteins | sample EPASupsiteSAE347_FD_64528 | JGI IMG/M metagenome (GOLD analysis project Ga0074199, IMG submission 64528) | Bioremediated contaminated groundwater from EPA Superfund site, New Mexico - Sample SAE3-47 | ecosystem: Environmental > Aquatic > Deep subsurface > Groundwater > Contaminated ...
ATTATTAGGTTGGGGGGAAATTACTCTGCATAGATATGAATCAGGAGCAATACAGGATGAAGCACATAATACTGTTCTGGTATTAATATCTCAACCTAGAAATATGTTAAAAGTCTTTGAAAAAAATAATTCAGCCTTAAATCAGCAAGAGGCGGAAAAACTCGAACGAATAATTGGTGAATTGTTAGCTGTGGAATTGGAACCGCGATTCAATAATATTCTAGAAGAACTTCTTTCTATGAATATAAGTGAGCTGACAGGATTTATGAAATTTGACTTAGAGAAAACCAAGAATATGATTCTTTTTATCTTGGAGTTTCAAAATACCTTTGCCACAAAAATTAACAAACTTCTTTGGTATATGGATTTCTTATATTTTAATAAATATTCTGTTTCAATTGCAGGCAATACTTATCTTCATTTTCCATATGGTCCTGTTCCGAAAGGTTATGAACTGATTTTAGGAATGATGCAAGAGGAAAAAACAATAGAAAAAGAGGGCATTTTGCGTCATGACGCGATCCAAGAATTGTTAAAGCCAATTGCGACTTATGATAAAAAGATATTCTCAAAAGAGGAGCTCCAGATCATGACGTTTGTATTAGATAAATTTAAAGATTTTAGTTGTTCTGCTATCTCAGATTATTCTCATAAAGAAAACGCTTATTTAAATACTCCTCCTGGTGAAGCAATACCGTATTCTTTAGCAAAAACTCTTTCGTTTACTTGCTAGATTGTACTTTTCTTAAACCATAAGTATATAAAAAAACTATGTTGAATTGGTTAATTGAGCTGGTTACTAATGTGACATTCCTTGCCACAATTATTGGAGCATTAGTGGCATTCATGGGTGTGTTAGTGGCTCTACGAGCAGAACGTAAGAAAGCAAAAGAAGAACGAGATTTTTGTGTTAAGCATAAAGTTTTAGAATCTGCATCTGAGTCAGTAATTAGGTTTCTTGATTACTATTTGACATTGCCAGATAGGTTACTTCCGCAAGATGGTAATATCCCTGATTGTGTTTCTGAAATGTCTGTTGCACTAAGCCGGCTGCATTTCTACTGTGGTATTGAGACAATTAAGGATGCAATCAGTATGGGAAAAGTACTAAGCAACGCATATACGAATTGTTTAAAGACGAAAATGCCGGCGATGTTTATTGCAGAAGAAATAAAGGCTTTAGATATTGAAATCGCAGGCTTTAAAGAAATGGATGATAATATACAGAAACAAATTCTTGCGCTACTTCCAGTAGATAATACAGGTGCGTTTGTTTTATCTCTGAGACAGAATTCAGCAGATATTTATAATAAGATTTCTGGGTTGTATGATAAGAAAAGCGCCTTAATTAAGAAGCGATATTATGCAACTGAAGTTTGTCGTGATGAAATGAGAAAACATCTAAAAGAAGTTTATGGGGCAGTATATAAAGTTCTGTTGATGGCAAGAAAAGAACTTTCGTTTCCAATTGACAACAAAGAGTATATGTACATGATTAATCAAACTACTGAAGAAGCCCTTATTAATATGGAAAAACTTTACGAAGAGATAAGGTCAGAAGTCGATAAGAAATTTGGAGAAAGAGTGAGAGAGGGTTAGGGGGATGTAAGATACGAAAATTTTATAATAAAGAGAGGACTGATAAAAATATAAAAGTGTTTTAACCGACAGTAACATGTGTCGGTTTTTTATTTTACGGGGGATTGGTAGGAGGCGAGGTGTATTGGCGCGTAAAGAGTCGTGAGGACTGTGGCACAAAGCGAGTTCCGCAGGCCTTAAGGCCGAGGACTGTTTGAGCGACTGACACAGTCCTCACTGACACGATTTAAACCCTCGCCAGGACCTATCAAAATATCTTTGACAAATTAGCCAATTTCGTATATATTAGTGTTTCTAATATCACCCGGCGCAATCGGTATATGCGCTGGTGTTTCGCATGTGCTCAAGGGAGGCAGAAAATGGCAAAATTGACTGTAAAAGACCTGGATTTGAAGAACAAAACCGTATTAATGAGAGCGGATTTCAATGTTCCGCTTGACGCTAACCTCAATATCACTGATGATACCCGCATCCGCGAAACTTTACCCACTATCAAGTTTATCCTTGAAAAAGGCGCCAAAAAGCTGGTCCTGATGAGCCATTTAGGCAGGCCGGACGGCAAAAGAGTGGATAAATACAGTTTGAAACCGGTAGCAGCCAAGCTGGAAGAATTACTCAAAGAAAAAGTGAATTTTCTGAACGATTGCGTTGGCCCGGAAGTAAAGGCCGGAGTGATCAATTCTAAGGAAAGGATCGTTCTTTTAGAGAACCTCAGATATCACGCTGAAGAAGAGGGCAATGACGCGGATTTCGCTCAGCAGTTAGCCGCTTTAGGCGAAGTTTTCGTTAACGACGCTTTTGGCACAGCGCATCGCGCGCACGCTTCCACAGCCGGTGTGGATAGATTCCTTAAATCCGCCGCTGGTTTCCTGCTGGAAAAAGAGATCAAATATTTAGGCGACGCGGTAAGCAATCCGCAGAAGCCTTTTATGGTCATTCTGGGCGGGGCCAAAGTTTCCGATAAGATCGGAGTTATTGAGAATTTACTGCCGAAATGCGAAGCGATTATCATCGGCGGCGGTATGGCTTATACCTTCCTGAAAGCCCAGGGCAAGGCTATCGGTAATTCTAAGTTAGAGAAAGATAAGCTGGACCTGGCTAAATCCATCCTGGATAAAGCCGCGTCTCTGAAAAAAGAAATTCTCCTGCCGGTGGATCATGTGGTGGTTGAGACAGTGGACGCCAACGCCAAGTTCGAGATTACCCCGACAGACGCTATTCCCGACGGCAAGATCGCTGTGGATATCGGCCCGAAAACAATAGCTTTGTTCAATGCTAAATTAAGCACGGCAAAAACCATTGTCTGGAATGGTCCTCTGGGTATTTTTGAGATGGACGCGTTCAGCAAAGGCACTGCTGAAGTAGGCAAATGCCTGGCCGGGCTGAAAGCGGTAACCATTATCGGCGGCGGTGATACCGCGGCCGCTGTGGCTAAATTCAAATTACAGGATAAAATGACCCATATTTCCACGGGCGGCGGAGCAAGCCTGGAATTCTTAGAGGGCAAAAATCTGCCGGGTATTGAGGCATTGACTGATAAATAAGATAAGGAGTTAAATCTTCATGAGAAAAACAATTATAGCGGGTAACTGGAAGATGTATAAGACCATAGGCCAGGCCATTGAATTGGCTAATGGTTTAAAAAGAGAACTTTTCAAAGTAGATGCCGCGAAAATAGATATAGTGATCTGCCCGGTGTTCACCGCGTTAAGCGAGACCGCTGAGGTAGTGGCTAATTCCAATATCGCTTTAGGTTGCCAGGATGCTTATTGGCAGGATGAAGGCGCGTTCACCGGCGAGGTATCTGTGCCGATGGTAAAAGACGCCGGATGCAAATACGTGATCATCGGACATTCCGAGCGCAGGCAGTTCTTCGGCGAGACCAATGAAACAGTGAATAACAAGGTCAAGGCGGTATTAAAGCACGGGCTTACCCCGATCATCTGCTGTGGCGAATTGCTGGCGGAGAGGGAGAGCAACAAGACTTTCGATGTTTTAACCGATCATATCCAGAACGGCCTTAAAGGGCTGAGCGCTGATGACGCCTTGAAATGCGTTATCGCTTATGAACCGGTTTGGGCGATCGGCACCGGCAAGACAGCTACCCCGGCCCAGGCCCAGGAAGCGCATAAATTTATCCGCGGACTGCTGATAAAGATGTATAATAAAGAAACAGCCGAAGCCATAAGGATACAATATGGCGGAAGCGTTAAGCCTGAAAATATCTCGGAATTGATGAACCAGCCTGATGTTGACGGCGCCCTGGTGGGCGGAGCCAGCCTTAAGGTGGAGTCATTCGCTGAGATCATCAAACAGGCAGAAAAGGTGAACAAATAATGACCATAATTCTCTGGATCCATATTATCGCGTGTTTTATGCTGATCGGCCTTATCCTTATTCAAAGAGGAAGAGGCGGCGGGTTCGTGGATAGTTTTTCCAATCTGGAATCCATGTTCGGGACCAAGACCAGCTCGTTCCTGACTAAATTGACCACTGGCGCGGCAATAACTTTTTTCCTGACTTGCCTGATCCTGACCGGTTTATCCCTGAAACAGAGCCGTTCTTTGATGCGCGATGTCAAGAGCAAGCCGAAAGCCAACGCGGCTGCTGCGGCGACTCCTGCGGTAAACGCAACTGCTGCTCCGGCTACCCAGGTTCCTGCTGCCACAAACGCGGTAACTGAACAGAAAGCTCCGGCAACGGAAAAGGCCGCGGAAGAGACTAAGCCAGCGGTTAATAAATAAACCTAAACTCAGTGGGCAATGTAATTCCTAAGAATATTGTTATCATAAGAAAGCTACCAATCATACTGGTAGCTTTTTTATTTGTTTCGCTTGGCGGGCAGGTTTTCGGCCAGGACAGGGGCGACGCGATTGTCAGCGCCTCTATAGCTGACGCCCGGAATCTTCTGCCTATGCTGGCTTCGGACAGCTCTTCCAGCGAGGTAAGCGGGATGATCTTTAACGGCCTGGTCAAATACGACAAAGACCTGAACTTGACCGGGGACCTGGCCCAAAGCTGGGAGGTCCTGGAAAACGGGCTGGTCATTATTTTTCATCTGAGAAAGAACATTGCCTGGCAGGACGGAGTTCCTTTTACCGCCGCGGATGTGGAATTCACCTATAATAAGATGATCGATCCTAACGTCAGGACGCCGTACGGCGGCGATTTTGAGCGGGTAAAATCCCTGGAAGTCCTGGATGACCATAATATCAAGGTAACTTATAAAGAGCCTTTTGTTCCGGGATTGGCAAGTTGGGGGATGTCCATAATCCCCAAACACCTTTTGGAAAAAGAGGACCTGAATAATACCAGATTCAGCCGCAATCCTGTGGGCACTGGGCCGTATAAATTAAGGTCCTGGAAGCCGCAGGAAAAGATCGAGCTTACAGCCAACCCGAAGTATTTCGAGCATCAGCCGTATATCGACCGGGCAATTACCCGGGTTATCCCTGACGAATCCACGATCTTTTTGGAACTGCAGACCCAGGGGGTTGATTCTTCCGGACTGAGCCCTTTGCAATACAGCCGCCAGACTGACAGCGAGTTCTTCACAAAACATTACCGGAAGTTCCGGCTCCCGGGGTTCAATTATACATATATGGGGTATAATCTGCGCGATCCCAGGTTCTCGGAGAAGCTGGTCAGGCAGGCCTTAAATTACGCGGTGGACAAAAAAGAGATCATTGATATGGTCTTATTGGGATACGGCAATATCGCCACCGGGCCGTATGTCCAGCAGTCCTGGGCGTATAACCGGTCGGTAAGCCCGGCGCCGTTCGATCCTAAAAAAGCGAAACAATTGCTAAAGCAGGCCGGCTGGACAGACAGTGCAAAAAGCGGCTGGCTGGAAAAGGACGGAAAGATCTTTGAGTTCACTATTGTCACCAACCAGGGCAATGAAGAGCGCTTGAAGGTCGCTGAAATAATCCAGCGCAGGCTTAAAGATATCGGCATCCGGGTAAAGATCAAAGTAGTGGAATGGAGCGTTTTTCTTTCGGAGGTGATCGATAAAAAGAATTTCGAGGCGATCCTTTTGGGCTGGAGCGTGCCCAGGGAGCCGGATAATTTCGATATCTGGCATTCTTCCAAGACCAGGGAAGGGGAATTTAATTTTATCGGTTACAAGAATGATGAAGTGGATAAACTTCTTCTGGAAGGCCGCAGGAACTTTGACCAACAGGAAAGAAGCAAGATATATAACCGTATCCATACCATAATCTATGATGAGCAGCCTTATATGTTCCTGTTCACTGCGGAGAGTTTGTCCATACTGCATAAGCGTTTCCAGGGGATCAGCCCGGCTCCAGCGGGGATCGGTTATAACTTCATCGACTGGTGGGTCAAACGCGACGACCAGAAATATCGAATAACTCCATGAGCAGATATATCCTAAAAAGATTATTAGGGATGATCCCGGTGCTTTTGGGTATAACTATTATCAGTTTTGCCCTGATCCACCTGGCTCCGGGAAAGCCGACTACCCTTGACCAGGCGCTGAACCCTAAAGTCTCGCCGGAGATCAGGCTGAAGATGGTCAAGCTCTACGGCTTGGATAAGCCTTTGCCGGCGCAGTACATTGACTGGGTCAAACGGCTTTGCGCCCTTGACCTGGGCCGTTCTTTCGGGGATAACCGCCCGGTCCTGGATAAGATCCTGGAAAGGATCCCATTGACCTTAGCCATAAATATAAGTTCTTTGATCTTTGTTTTTCTGGTGGCTATACCTGTGGGCATAAAAGCCAGCCTTAAGCCGGGCAGGGGATTCGATAACTTCACCACTTTCCTGGGATTTATTCTTTTTGCCATGCCGACTTTCTGGCTGGCCTTGCTCTTGATGCAATTCCTGTGTATAAACCTGGGCTGGCTGCCGATCTCCGGTATAAAATCCCTGGACTATGAGTATTTCACTTTGCCGCATAAAGCCTGGGACCTGGTATGGCATTTGATCCTGCCGGTATTTGTTTCCAGCCTGGGCAGTCTGGCGGTGATTTCGCGTTATATGCGCTCAAGCATGATGGAGGCATTGAGCCAGCCGTATATTTATACTGCCCGGGCCAAAGGTTTGCCGGAAAGCAAGGTTGTTTATAAGCACGCCCTGCGCAATGCCGGCCTTCCCATAGTCACGATCATCGGGCTTTCCATCCCCGGGCTTTTAGGAGGGAGCGTTATTTTTGAATCGCTTTTCGCCTTGCCCGGGCTGGGCAGGCTCTTCTATGAAGCGGTAATGATGCGGGATTATCCTTTGATCATGGCTGAGGTGGTGCTGGGCGCTGTGTTGACCATGCTGGGCAACTTGATCGCGGATATCAGTTACGCTTACGTTGACCCGAGAATACGTTATAAATAGACATAGGTAAAGGTAGAGGTATAGGCAGAGAAATGCGAAAAAATCCATATTTAATATCAGGCATTATTATTATCGGGATATTGAGCCTGGCCGCGATATTCGCTCCGTTGATCAGCCATTATGACCCGTCATCGATCGATAGCCGGAGTTTGTTGAGCCCGCCGTCTTCAAGCCACTGGCTGGGCACGGACAGCCTGGGCAGGGACCTGTTCAGCAGGATGATCTGGGGGGCGCGGATATCTTTGACTATCGGGATCATTGCCGTGGGTATAGCCACTTTCTTAGGGCTGTTCCTGGGAGCTCTTGCCGGGTTCTATGGCAGGTTCATCGATACTTTGATCATGCGTTTTTGCGATATCATGTTATGTTTTCCCACGTTCTTTTTAATTTTGGCGGTAGTGGCGGTATTAGAGCCATCGATCTTCAATATTATGATCATTATCGGTTTGACCAGCTGGATGGGGCCGGCCAGGCTGGTCAGGGGAGAGATACTCTCTTTGAAAGAGCGGGAATTCATCCAGGCGGAAACCGCTATCGGCTGCTCCGACCTTCGCATTATCGTCCGGCATCTGATACCTAATGCCGCGGGCCCGGTTTTGGTCAACGCTACCCTGGGTATTGCCGGAGCCATACTGTTGGAATCCGGTTTAAGCTTTTTAGGCCTGGGCGTGCAGCCGCCGATCCCCAGCTGGGGAAATATCCTTATTGAATCCAAATCCACTCTGGGAATAGCCTGGTGGATAACTGTGTTCCCCGGATTGGCTATCCTGGTCACCATACTGGGTTTTAATTTCATCGCCGAAGGTTTGAAGAAAGTAATCGGGTAAGTATTATGGAAAAACTGCTGGAAGTGAAAAACCTGAAAGTCGAATTCCAGGTGGAAGATAAGGTGATACACGCTGTCGCCGGCGTCGACCTGCAGGTCAACGCGGATGAAATAGTGGTCCTGGCAGGCGAATCCGGCTCAGGCAAAAGCGCTACGGCATTGGCCATGACCAGGATACTTCCGGCCAACGCCAGGATAGCTTCCGGAGAAGTCGTTTTTAAAGGAAGGGATATCCTGAAGTTTACGGAAAAGGAATTGATAAATATCCGGGGCAAAGACATCGCCTATATATTCCAGGAGCCTGCCAGTTACCTGAACCCGGTTTATACTATCGGCAGCCAGATATCCGAAGTTATCGTTCTGCATCAGCAAAAGAGCAGGAAAGAGGCTGATGAATTGGCCCTGGGGTTGCTGGAGCAGGTCCGGATAACCGAACCGAAAAGGGTTTTCTTCAGCTATCCGCATCAGCTTTCCGGAGGGATGAACCAGCGGGCTTTTATCGCCATGAGCCTGGCAGGCAACCCGAAGCTTTTGATCGCCGATGAGCCGACTACTGCCCTGGATGTCACTATAGAGGCGCAGATACTGGAATTGCTTTTGCAATTGCAGCAGCGGATGAAGTTTTCCATGGTCTTTATCACTCACAACCTGTCCATCGCCCGCAGAATAGCCCAGAGGGTCATTGTCATGTATCAGGGCAAGATCGTTGAGCAGGCGGACACAGCAGCTATATTCAAGTCGCCGGAGCATTTTCATACTAAAGAGCTGATCGCGGCTTATGAGAAGATCGGAAGGATTTAGAGATGATCCTGGAACTTAAAAACATCACCAAGTCTTTTTCCGGCAGGCAGGGCCGGGTATTCAATGCGTTGGACAATGTCAGCCTTAAGGTCGATGAATTTACTACTCTGGGCATTGTGGGAGAATCGGGCTCGGGAAAGACCACTTTAGCCAAGATAATACTGGATCTGATACCTTTGAGCTCAGGAGCGGTTGTCTTTAACCGGGAATTGATCAGGGATTTCCGCAAGGACGTGCAGATAATTTTCCAGAACCCGTATAACAGCCTTGACCCCAAGATGAGGATAAAGGATATGCTTTTTGAGCCGTTATCCATTCACCGGATAGCCCAAGGCAAAGGCCTGATGAGCAGGGCAGTGGAATTGCTGCAGCTGGTGGGGATGGATGACACCGCTTTGAACCGGTATCCCGCGGAATTCTCCGGAGGCCAGAGGCAGAGGATCTGTATTGCCCGGGCATTGGCCAGCGAGCCGCGGCTCTTGGTCCTGGATGAGCCGGTGTCGTCTTTGGATTTGACCATCCAGGCCAGGATATTGGAGCTGTTAGCCAAACTGAAACAGAAGTTCCAACTGACCTATATATTCATCAGCCATAACCTGGGGGTCGTTAAATATATGACGGATTCGGTGGCGGTGATGCGCGAAGGCAAAGTAGTGGAGTTCGCCAGGGCCGGGGATATCTTCCGCGATCCCGGGCAGGATTATACAAAAAGGCTCTTGGAGGCGGCGAAGGGGCCGTATTAAAAAAACTTAAAAAAATGTTTGACAGAATTACAAAGTGTGATATACTTTTAAAACTATGCAAAAAACATACTTACCTAAAGAAAATGAAATTCAGAGAAAGTGGTTCCTGGTAGATGCTTCGGATCAGATCCTGGGCCGGCTTGCTTCACGCATAGCCATGATCTTGAGAGGAAAACACAAGGCTATTTTTACCCCGCATATGGACACAGGAGACGGGGTTATAGTTATCAACGCCTCAAAGATCAAAGTTACCGGAAAGAAGCTCTCGGATAAGGTTTATCAGAGATATTCCGGATATCCGGGTGGACAGAAAAGGGTCACTTTGGATACTATGCTGGCTAACAGGCCCGAGACAGTGATGAAGCTGGCTGTGCAAAGAATGCTGCCTAAAGGCGCTTTAGCCGAAAAGCAGATAAAGAAATTAAAGATCTATGCCGGCGGCGATTATCCGCATGCTGGTTTAAAACCGGAAAAGGTAGAATTGGTCAAATAATATGGATAGCATAATCAAACATAACGCAGTTGGAAGACGTAAAGAAGCGGTTGCCAGGGTATTCCTTATCCCGGGCGGAAAAGGCAACATCACGGTTAACGGTGTGGCCGCGGATAGTTATTTCCCCAGGGAGACCGACAGGATCATCATCAGGCAGCCATTGCGGTTGACCAATACTATTACTAAATATGATGTAGCGGTTAATATACACGGAGGCGGGATTACCGGACAGGCAGGCGCTTTAAGGCATGCCATATCCAGGACATTGGTTCTCGCGGAGCCGGAATTGAAGGATCTGCTGCGCAAGAACGGATATCTGACCCGCGACCCCCGCATGAAGGAACGTAAGAAGTACGGATTGAAGGGGGCCCGTAAACGCTTCCAGTGGACAAAGAGGTAAAACCTATATAAAAAGGTTCGCAAAAAATTTAGTAAAGGTCATAAAGATCCCGCTGGTAACAGCGGGATTTTTTTTTGAGGCCACGACTTAGCGAGTCGCGCGCAAAGGTCGTGGATGAGCTAAGCCGTTTGGCCGAAAAATCCCGTTATCCAATGAGCCGCTTTGTGGCGAATGTGCTTGGATAACGGGATAACAGTCATCCTGGAGAGGATAGCGTCGTGGATGAGCTAAGCCGTTTGGCCGAAAAATCCGGGCTACTACCGGAGGCAGTAGCCCGGAGAGCAGGGCATAAGCACCAATTTTGTCGAGAAGGGCTATTTTAGCTTCCGACGAGAAAATACTTGAAAATATTTTTTATTACAGGTATAATAAATATCTAATTGTTAAAAAATCCGAGGAGAGAAAATGAATATAACTGTGGACATCGTCGGGGCAACAGGCTACACCGGCCAGGAATTGATCGGGATACTGCTGCGCCATCCCAATGTCAAGATCGGCCGCCTTTATTCTACTACCGACGAGCCTAAGAAGCTTTCCGAGCTCCTGCCGCGGTTCAATAATAAGACGGACCTGGTCTGCCAGAAGCTGAATATAAAAGAACTGGTCTCAAGCAGCGCCAACCTGGTTTTTTTGGCTATGCCGCATACTCATTCCATGGCCATTGTCCCCGAACTGCTTAAGGCCGGCAAATGCGTGATCGACCTGGGAGCGGATTTCCGGATCAAAGACCACCGGCTTTATGAGGAGTACTATGACGTTAAGCATACGCAGAAGAGCCTGCTTAACCAGGCGGTTTACGGCCTGCCGGAGATATACCGGAATAAGATCAAAAAGGCCAAGCTTATCGCCAATCCCGGATGTTATCCGACCGCTGCTATCCTGGGGCTGTCGCCTCTCCTGACAACTTATTCAATAGACCTGGATTCGATAATAATTGACGCCAAGTCCGGGACCAGCGGCGCGGGCAAAAAGGCGGTGCAGGATTTTCTTTTTAGCGAAGTGGATGAGGATTTCCGCGCTTATAAAGTAAATAAACATCAGCACATGCCGGAGATCGAACAAGAACTGTCAAGGTTGGCGGAGAAGGTGGTCAAGATCACTTTTGTCCCGCATTTATTGCCTTTGAAACGGGGGATACTGGAAACCATATATGTAAAGAGCAACGCCAGCAGAAAACCCGACACGCAGGATATAATCTCACTGTATAAAAGATTCTACGGTTCCGAGCCGTTTGTGCGGATCAGGGAAGAGGGCAAGTTCCCTACCTTAAAGGACGTGGCCGGGACTAATTACTGCGATATCGGCATAAGCGTGTCCGGCAAGGACATTATTATAATCGCGGTTATAGATAATCTGTTAAAAGGCGCTTCCGGCCAGGCTGTGCAGAACATGAATATCATGTTCCGTTTTCCGGAAGAAACAGCGTTAATATAAGGGGACCATGGCGCGGATGATCAAGAAGGCTGTTTTACCTGCGGGATTCACGGCTAACGGCGTGAACTGCGGATTGAAGAAATCCGGCAAGCCGGACCTGGCGGTTTTTTATTCCGCTGCCCAGGCTAAGGCCGCGGGTATGTTCACTACCAATAAGATAGCTTCGCCAGCAGTAGCGTTGTGCAAGAGTTATCTTAAGTCCGGCAAAGGTTTCCACGCGATCATCGCCAATTCCGGCAACGCCAATTGTTTCACCGGGAAACAGGGATTGGCTGACGCGGTCAAGGTGACCGCTGAAGCAGGAAAGATACTTAAGATCGCCAAGAGCGCGGTTTTTCCGGCATCTACCGGTATTATCGGGAAGCGGCTGGATACAGCTAAGATAACCAGGGCCTTGCCGGGCTTGATCAGCGGCGCTTCGGCCACAGGCATAGAAAAGGCCAAGCGGGCGATCATGACCACGGATAAATTCCCCAAGGAATTTACCGCTAAGTTCGATATCGGCGGTAAAACAGTAACCATCTGCGGGGTGGCTAAAGGCGCGGGCATGATCTCCCCGAAAATGGCGACCATGCTGGTCTTTATTTTTACCGACGCGGTTATTTCGCAGAAAGCCCTGGGAAAAGCCCTGGCTGGCGCGGTGGAGCGCTCTTTCAACCGCATGACCGTTGACGGATGCATGAGCACCAATGATACGGTGATCCTGCTGGCCAATGGCTGCAGCGGCAATAAGCTTATTACTGAGAAAGATAATTTCAAGCCTTTCAGCAGCGCGTTGGATATGATCTGCCTGGAGCTGGCCAAACTTATGGCCAAAGACGGCGAGGGAGCGAGCAAGCTGATCGAGATCCGGGTCAAAGGGGCGCGGAATGATATTCAGGCGAAATCGGCTGCTTTGGCGATCGCCAATTCCAACCTTTTCAAGACCGCGGTATACGGAGAGAATCCGAATTTCGGCAGGGTGGTTCAGGCTGTGGGCGCAAGCGGCGTCGAAGTCAAAGAGGAAAAATTAAAGATAAAGCTGGGGCCCCTGGATAAAAAAGAGGTATGGGTCGATGTGGATCTGGGCCTGGGTAAAGGCGGGTGCGTTGTTTATACCTCGGACCTTACCCCGGAATATATAAAGATAAACGCGGCATATAATTAGGAATTTGGGACGGTTCTGTTTTTTGATAGAACTGTGATTTATTAAAAAGCAGAACCGTCCCGGAATTTCGGCGTATAATTAAAAAAGGGTGGATAAATGGAAGAAGCCATTAAGAAAGCCGAAGTATTGATCGAAGCCCTGCCTTATATCAGGCAGTTCAAGGATAAGGTCATTGTGATCAAATACGGCGGCAGTATCCTGGGCGAAGAGAAGATCAGGAAAGGCGTGCTCGAGGATATAGTTTTCCTGAATTTCATGGGGTTAAAGCCTGTCCTGGTCCACGGCGGCGGCCCGAACATCAGCGGCAGGATGCGGGCTACCGGCAAAAAGACGGATTTTGTGGACGGGATGCGGGTGACCGATGAGGAAACCCTGGTGGTGGTCGAGGAAGAGCTGAAGAAATTGAACGACCTGATCGTCAGCGAGATCAAAGAGCTGGGCGCGAAAGCCACAGGCTTGAACGGCAGGGATAAAAACCTTATCCAGACTGAAAAGAAAAAGGCCAAGATCGACCTGGGCCTGGTCGGGCATATAGTGGGAGTTAACGGCAAGGCGATAACCGACGAATTGCAGCGCAATCATGTCCCGGTGATCATACCGATGGGCATAGGCGAGGATAAAAAGACTTACAACGTGAACGCGGATGAGGCGGCGGCAAGCATCGCCGCAGAGTTGAAAGCGGAAAAACTGGTCCTTTTGACCAACGTCAAAGGGATCATGCGCGACGCCGAAGACCCGCATTCATTCATCTCCACGCTGACCGGCGAGTCGGCCAAGGCATTGATCGAGCAGAAAGTCATCCAGACCGGGATGATCCCGAAGGTAATGGCCTGTATGGATTCTTTGAGCAAAGGGGTAAAGAAAACGCACATGGTCGACGCCTGTATACCGCACGCGCTGCTTCTGGAGATATTCACCGATAAAGGTATCGGCACGGAAATAGTCCTTTAGATCAAGGCGCGGCCTTGAGAAAGACAGGATGAAATTGCAAGAGATATTCGATACATATAAAGATTACGTTGCGCCCAGTTATACCAAAGTGCCGCTGATATTCATCAAAGGCAAAGGCAGTTATCTTTGGGACATCCACGGCAAGAAATATTTGGATTTCTTTCCCGGTTGGGGAGTGGGGTCTATAGGGCATTGTCATCCCGGGGTGATGAACGCGGTCAGGGACCAGATATCCAAGCTGATCTTTGTCCCCAATAATTATTATAATGTTCCCCAGGCAAAACTGGCCAAAGAGCTGAATTACTGGACCCGGCAGGATTTTAAATCTTTTTTCGCCAATTCCGGGGCAGAGGCCATTGAAGGGGCAATAAAGCTTTCCCGGAAATACGGCAACGGCCGCAACGAGATCATCACCTTTGAGAACGCCTTTCACGGGCGGACCACCGGGGCTTTAGCTGCCACCGGCCAGGAAAAATACATGCAGGGGTTTAAACCGCTTTTAGGCGGTTTCAAGCAGGTCAAATTCAACGACCTGGATGCGGTAAAGAAGGCTGTATCCGAAAATACCGCGGCGATCATGCTGGAATTGATCCAGGGCGAGGGCGGGATCAATATAGCGGATAAAGATTTTGTCCTGGGCCTGCGCAAACTTTGCGATGAGAAGAAGCTTCTTTTGATCGTCGATGAAGTCCAGACAGGCATCGGCAGGACAGGAAAGATGTTCGGCTGGCAGGCTTACGGTATCGTTCCGGATATTTTCGTCCTGGCCAAGGCTTTGGCCGGAGGATTGCCGATCGGGGTGATGATGGCCAGGAAGGATCTGGCTGACTTGCTTACTCCGGGAACGCACGCCTCGACTTTCGGCGGCGGCCCGGTGATCTGCAAAGCGGCCCTGGCTGTCCTGACCGCGGTCCAGAAAGAGAAGATGCTGGATAATACCTTAAAGATGGGCGAGCTCCTGTTAAAGAAGCTGAACCTTTTAAAAGAAAAGTGCCCGGTGATCAAAGATGTGCGGGGAATGGGGCTGATGTGCGGGGTGGAATTATCCATACCCGGAAAACCGATAGTCGAAGCCTGCGCTAAAGAAGGCCTTTTGATCAATTGCACGCATGACCATGTGCTCAGGGTCATGCCGGCTTTGAATGTCACCGCCGGGCAGATAAACACAGCGATAAAAATACTGGAGAACGTAATCAAAGAGGCGAAATTATGAAAAGAGACCTGATATCAATAAAAACATTAACCTTGGAGCAGATCAAGGATATATTCGATCTGACATATAAGATCAAGAAGTGCCCGAAAAGGTTCACCAATGTCCTTAAAGGGAAGACCCTGGCTTTGATCTTTGAAAAGCCTTCCAACCGGACCTATGTTTCATTTCAGGTAGGGATGTATGAATTGGGCGGCAACTCCGTGTATCTCGGCCCGGATCAGATAAAGCTGGGGGTAAGGGAGACGATCCATGACGTGGCTAAGACCCTGAGCCGGTATGTTGACGGCATAGTCCTGCGCACTTTCGGGCATCAGAACGTCCTGGATATGGCTAAATACGCCGGCGTGCCGGTGATCAACGGGCTCTCCGATCTTTCGCATCCCTGCCAGGCGCTGGCTGATACCTTCACGATCAAGGAGAAATTCGGCAGTTTCAAGAATATCACCGTGGCTTATATCGGGGACGGCAATAACGTCTGCAATTCCCTGCTTTACGCCTGCGCGAAATTAGGTATAAACATCAATGTGGCTACGCCTCAGGGGTATGACCCGGACGCGGATATGGTCCTGGGCGCCAAGGCCGCGGCTGAGAAGACCGGCTCCAGGATAAGCCTTTTCCATAAAGCGCAGGACGCGGTGGCCGGGGTCAACGTTATTTATACCGATGTCTGGGCTTCGATGGGTCAGGAGAGCGAAGCGGCCAAACGCAAACAGGATTTTAAGGATTATCAGGTGAACAAAAAACTGGCTTCTCTGGCGGATAAGAACTGCCTGGTGATGCATTGTCTGCCGGCGCACCGCGGGGAAGAGATCTCGGATGATGTTATTGACGGGGATAATTCCGTAATATTTGACCAGGCGGAGAACCGGCTGCACGTGCAGAAGGCGATACTGGTAAAACTGTTAAAATAAATCTGTTAATCTTGTTATTTGCGTTAATTTCGTTAGTTGCGTTCAACAAAAATAACAAACTAAACTAACTTAACAAAAATAACTATTTCGGGAGACAAGTCATGAAGAAGATCGTGTTGGCTTATTCGGGCGGCCTGGATACATCCTGCGCCATCAAATGGCTGAAGGACAAAGGTTTTGAAGTTATCTGTTTTATCGCCGATCTGGGCCAGGGCGAGGATTTCCAGAAGATCGAAGAGCGGGCTTTAGCCGGCGGAGCGCTGAAAGTTTACGCCAAGGACCTACAGGAGGAATTTATCAGCGATTTTATCGTCCCGGCGATAAAAGCCAACGCGGTTTATGAGGGCAAATACATGCTGGCTACGGCGTTAGGCCGGCCGCTGATCGCCAAATACCTGGTGGAGGTGGCGCATAAAGAAAAGGCCGAGTATGTCGGCCACGGCTGCACCGGAAAAGGCAACGACCAGGTCCGCCTGGAAGTGACCACCGGTATCCTCGACCCGAAATTAAAGATCATCGCCCCTCTGCGGGAATGGGAATTTAAATCCCGGGAGGAAGAAATAGATTACGCGCTCAAGCATAATATCCCTATCGATGTCACCAAAAAGAAGGTCTACAGCCTTGACCGCAACCTCTGGGGGATCAGCATCGAGGCCGGGATACTGGAAAACCTGGATCAGGAGCCGCCGGAAGACGCCTATATAATGACCAAAAACCCTTCCAGCGCGTCGACCTATCCTAAATATATCGAGATATCCTTTGAGAAAGGCGTGCCGAAGAAGCTTGACGGAAAGGCCTGTAAGCTAAAGGATATGATCGAGGAGCTCAACCGGGTCGGCGGGGCGTTCGGCATCGGCAGGTATGATATGGTGGAGAACAGGCTGGTCGGGATAAAGTCCCGCGAGATATACGAGGCGCCTGCCGGGACCATACTTTATACCGCGCATAAGGAGCTTGAGGCCCTGGTCCTGGACCGGGAAACCGCGCATTTCAAGGATATCATCTCTTTGAAATATTCGGAGTTGATCTATTACGGGTTATGGTATTCGCAGTTGAAAGAAGCGCTGGACGGGTTCATTAACTCGACCCAGAAAAACGTCACCGGCACGATCAAACTCAAGCTGTTCAAGGGCGCTTGCGTGGCGGTGGGCAGGCAGTCAAAGCATTCGCTGTATAAGAAAGAGCTGGCCACTTACGGCGCCGAGGATAAATTCGACCAGAAGCTGGCTGAAGGCTTTATAAAGCTTTGGGGCATGCCGTATAAAAGGTAAGCCTAAAAACGAGGATAGAATGGCAAAAAAATTATGGGGGGGAAGGTTCAAGAAGCCTATAGACAAGGATTTTGAATCTTTTCAGAGATCCATAGAGTATGATCATAAATTAGCCAAGTATGACATTTATCATTCGCTGATCCATGTCCAGGCGCTGGTCTATACCAAAGTATTGACCAATGCCGAGGCTAAGAAATTGACCGCCGCGTTAAAAGGCATTTTAAGCCAGATAGAAAAAGGCGCGTTCGTCTATGACCCCGATTCCGAGGATATCCATACCGAGATCCAGAACCGGCTGGAGGCTAAAGCGAAATCCGCGGCCTTAAAGCTGCACAGCTTCCGGTCCCGGAACGATATGGTGGCTTTTGACGAGCAGTTCTATTGCTATGAGCAGGCCGGCCAGATACTGGGATTGATCGCGGATATAAATAATAATTCGATACCGCAGTTGGCCGGGAAATATCCCAAGGATAATATCGTGGGATATACCCATACCCAGCGGGCCCAGGTGGTAAGCTTCGCAGAATATATGAACAGCTTTGCCTTTATGTTCCACGCCGATTTCAAGCGGATATACGGGTTCAAGCAGAACCTGAAGGTCTCCTTAGGGGCAGGGGCTTTGGCCGGGAGCTTTATTAAAAAGGCCGATTATGACCGGGCGATCAAAAACGTTCTGAACGCCGGGTTTATCGGGACCGCCGGTAATTCCCTGCATAATGTCAGCGGCCGGGATTTTATCATCGAGTTCATGGCCGCGTTGGCCGTACTGCAGATGCATATTTCCCGGATGGCCGAAGACCTGATCCTTTACTCGACCAGGGAATTCGATTTTCTGGACCTGCCGGAGGAATTCTGCACCGGCTCAAGCCTGATGCCGCATAAGAAGAACCCGGATTTTCTGGAGTTGGCCCGGGGTTATTCCGGAAGGATATACGGCAATCTGGTCTCTATCCTGACCACGATGAAAGGCCTGCCTTTGACCTACAACCGGGATATGCAGCTGGATAAGGAGCCTTTATTTTCTTCGGTGGAGACGGTCAAGGATGAGTTGAAGATCCTGGCGAAATTCATTCCCGGGATCAAGCTGAATAAAACCGCGGTCAACAAGGCCCTGGAAGACGAAAGCCTGTACGCTACGGAGCTGGCCGAGTACCTGGTAAGCAAGGGCGTGGCTTTCAAGACCGCTCATGAGATAGTAGGCAAGCTTATCCGGTGCGCCGAAGATACGAATATAAAGATCAAGGATATAGAAGACAGCGCGTTGAAGGTATTCTCAACGTATTTGAACAAGCAGGTGATCAAAAAGGTGTTTGATCCGGCTTTCGCGGCAGCTTCAAAAAGATCGATCAAGGGTAAATAACAGTTCAACTCTCGGAGCGGATATGCATGATTTCAGGTATAAGAACGGCCAGCTTTATTGCGAGGATGTCAGGATAAAAGACCTGGCGGAGAAGTTCGGGACACCGCTTTACGTGTACAGCTACAACACCTTTACCGGGCATTTCCTTAAGCTGAAGAAGGCCTTTCGCGACGTAAACCCGTTGATCTGTTATTCGGTCAAGGCGAATTCCAACCTTTCTATATTAAAGGCCCTGGTAGCCAAGGGCGCGGGCCTGGATATCGTCTCCGGAGGAGAATTATTCCGGGCGTTAAAGGCCGGATGCCCGGCGCAGAAGATCGTTTACGCCTCGGTAGGCAAGACCGATAAGGAGATCGAGGCCGCCATAAAGCAGGGGATACTTTTCTTCAACGTCGAATCATTGCCGGAGCTGGAAAATATCAACCGGATCGCCAAGAAGCTGAACAAATTCACCAACGTGGCCTTAAGGATAAACCCGGATGTCGAGCCTAAGACGCATAAGTATATCACTACCGGCAAGCTGACCAATAAATTCGGGATCGATTTCGATACCGCCTCAGGCATACTGGAGATGGCGGATAAATTCTTCTATGCCAGGATCAAGGGCCTGCATATCCATATCGGCTCCCAGATCACCGAAGGGGATTCTTTTGTCGCGGCGATCAAGAAGGTGACCGCGTTCATCGCGGCTCAGCGGGACAAAGGGCTGAAACTGGAATATCTGAATATCGGCGGCGGCCTGGGCATCGTTTATAACAATGAGACCCCGCAGACCGCGGATGAATTTGCCCGCAAGGTTATCCCGCTTCTGAGAAAAAGCGGGTTGAAGATCATTATGGAGCCGGGCAGGTTCATTATCGGCTCAGCCGCGGCCCTGGTGGTTAAGACCCTTTACGTGAAGAAGACCCCGCTTAAGAAGTTTGTGATCCAGGACGGCGGGATGAATGATCTGATCCGTCCGGCTCTATATGAGGCGCATCATGAGATCTGGCCGTTGGCTAAGTCCAGCGCGAAGAAGAGCAAGGTTGATGTGGTCGGCCCGATCTGCGAGAGCGGGGATTTTTTCGCCAAGGGAAGAGATATCCCGGAAGTCAAAAGCGGTGATTTCCTGGCGGTGCTTTGCAGCGGCGCGTACGGATTCAGCATGGCCAGTAATTATAATTCCCGGCGCAGGCCGGCGGAGGTCCTGGTCAACCGTAAGAAAGCGATGCTTATCCGTCGCAGGGAGACCTATAATGACCTGATCCACAATGAAGTAATTATAAGTAAGTTTGATTAAATATAAGTAATTACGAGTAAGTTTAAGTAAGTAAGATTGAGTAATCTAAAGTAGATATAAGTAAAACCGAGTAAGTTTAAGTAAGTAGACGGGAGAGGGCTGATGACGCAAAAGATCAGTTTTACGAAATTAGTAGGCGCGGGAAATGATTTTGTCCTTATCGATAATCGCGCTCTTAAAATATCTTCAAAACCCAAATTATCCGCGTTGGCAAAAAAGATGTGCGACCGTATATTCGGTATCGGCGCTGACGGATTATTGGTCTGGGATAATGACCGGGACGCGGCGGCCCGGATGCGTATTTTCAATTCCGACGGTTCTGAGGCGGAGATGTGCGGTAACGGGGCGCGTTGTTTCAGTCTTTATGTCAGCCGCAGGATAAAAGGGCTCAAGAGCTGCTTTGAGATCAGGACCATGGCCGGCCTGGTAAAGGCCCAGGTAAATGGCGCTGAGGTAAGGATACAGCTGACCGATCCCAAACAGATTAAATTCAATATGCCTTTGAGATTGAACAACCGTTCGATCCGGGTTAATTTCATCAATACCGGCGTTCCGCATACAGTGATATTCGTTCAGGACCTGGATAATATCGCTGTGGCCCAATTAGGCCGGCAGATCAGGTATCACAAGGATTTCGCGCCTGCCGGGACTAATGTTAATTTTGTGGAGATCGCGGACAAGGACACAATAAAGATCAGGACCTATGAAAGAGGGGTGGAGGATGAGACACTGGCCTGCGGCACAGGCTCTACCGCGGCCGCTCTTGTTACCGCCGAAAAACTTAACGCTTTGCCTTTGAAAAAGATCAATGTGGTTACCAAAAGCGGCGAGGTCTTAAAGGTGCATTTTGAAAGGGAAGATAGTTCATTCAAAAATGTATGGCTGGAAGGAAAAGCCAGGATAGTCTACCAGGGGGTATATTATGTTTAGCGGTTCGCTCGTAGCTCTGGTCACACCGTTCAAGAACGGAAGGATCGATGAAAAGAAGCTGAAAGAGTTGATCGAATTCCATATAAAGAACGGCACTTCCGGCATTGTCCCCTGCGGGACCACCGGAGAGTCGGCGACTTTATCCCCGGCTGAGCATGAACGGGTCATTGAGATAACCGTTAAACAGGTGAATAAAAGGATCCCGGTAATGGCCGGGACAGGGTCGAATTCCACTGAAGAGGCGATCGAGTTGACCAAGCACGCCGCAGCCAGCGGAGCGGACGCTTCTTTGCAGGTGTCTCCTTATTATAACCGGCCTACTCAAAAAGGCCTTTACCTGCATTTTAAAGCGATAGCCGATGCCGTGGATATCCCGATTGTTCTCTATAATATCGCCGGCCGCACCGGGGTGAACATCGAACCGGAGACCATCGCCAGGCTGGCTAAAGAATGCAAGAATATAGTCGGGGTGAAAGAGGCCTCAGGCAGCCTGGAGCAAATGACCAGGATAAAGGCTTTGTGCCCGGAGAATTTTGACCTTATTTCCGGCGATGACGCGTTAACTCTTCCGCTTTTGTCTATTGGCGGCACCGGGATAATCTCGGTGGTGGCTAATATAGTTCCCAAGGACGTGGCTAATATGGTAAAAGAGTTCCAGAAAGGGAATATCAAAAAAGCCCAGGCAATGCATTATAAATTGCTTCCGTTGACCAAATCCATGTTCATTGAGACTAATCCCATACCGGTTAAAACCGCGATGGGGCTTTTGGGTATGTGCGAACCGGACTTGAGGCTTCCGATGTGCGAGATGCTGCCGGAGAACCTGGAAAAATTAAGGAAGGCCCTGAAAGAATACGGGCTTTTAAAATAGCCAAAAGCGGATGGCTTAACAGACGAGGTTTTTAAATGATAAAATTAGGCGTGGCCGGCGCGATCGGCAAAATGGGGAGAAGGATCATCGAGTTGGCCCAGCAGGACAAGGATTTTGAAGTCGCGTTCGCCCTGGAGCGCAGGGGTATCCCTGAGATCGGCAAGGAGATCGGCAGGCTTAAAATATCTTCCAATCCCGACGGGATGTTCCTGATCGACGTGTTCGTGGATTTTACCCTGCCTGAAGCCACCGACCAGCACCTTGATTATGTCGCCAGTTACAAGAAAGGGCTGGTTTTGGGGACCACAGGTTTGTCCGAGGCCCAGATCAAAAAAGTCGAGGAAGTATCCAAGGTCGTCCCGGTAGTTTTCTCTCCGAATACGTCCATTGGGGTGAATACGCTTTTTAATATCCTGCCGGAGATCGCCAAGAAACTCGGACCGGATTACAGCGTGGAGATAGTCGAGGCGCATCATAAGTTCAAAAAAGACGCGCCTTCGGGCACGGCCAAAAAATTGGCTGAAGTGATCACCGCGGTGACCGGAAAAACCATACCTACCCATTCCATCAGGCTGGGGGATATTTTCGGCGACCACACAGTTGTTTTTTGCGGCAATTCCGAGCGCATCGAGATAAAGCACCAGGCGCATAACCGCGACCTCTTCGTGGTCGGGGCTTTGAAAGCGGCTAAGTGGATCGCCGACAAGCCCGCTGGATTATACACTATGCAGGATGTTTTATTCGGAGGTAAATAAAATGGATCCGTTGCTCAAGAAAATATTGGACGCCTCCGGGGTTTCCGGGTACGAGGAAGAGATCGCCGGGATCATGAAGGCTGAACTTAAGAAAAGCTGCGATGATGTCCAGATAGATAATTTCGGCAATGTCATCGCCAGAAAAGGAAAAGGCAAGACCAAGATAATGCTCGCCAGCCATATGGATGAGGTCGGTCTGCTGGTCAAGCATATCTCCAAAGAAGGTTATTTGAATTTTATCAAGGTCGGCGGGATCGATGACCGCGTGCTGGTCGGCCAGAAGGTCATAGTCAAGGCCAAAGACGGCGATATCCACGGGATAATCGGGACCAAACCCCCGCATCTTCAGAAAGACGAAGAACGCAAGCATCCGCTTAAATACGAGGATATGTTCATCGATATCGGCGCCAAAAGCAGGGAAGACGCGGAAAAAAGAGTGAGCATCGCTGATCCGGTGGTTTTTGATTCGCAGTCCGGGGTATTGAACGGCTCTTTATGTTACGGCAAAGCGGTGGATAACCGCGTAGGCTGTTACGCCCTGATCAAGATCATGGAGAAATTAAAGGTTAACGCCGAGGTCTACGCTGTGGCTACGGTCCAGGAAGAGGTGGGCTTAAAAGGCGCGCGCACTTCGTCATTCAAGATCAACCCGGATTTCGCCATTGCCCTGGATACCTCGGTTGCCGGGGATACCCCGGGGATCAAAGAAACCGAATCTTCGTTAAAGCTCGGCGGCGGCGCGGGTATTACCATTATCGAGGCTTCCGGAAGGGGCCTTATTGTCAGCCGCAAGATCAAGGATCTGTTCGTAGATACCGCCAAAAAGAACAAGATAAAATACCAGATGGATGTCCTGGAAGGCGGGATGACCGACGGGGCGATAATTTATATGAACCGCGAGGGCGTAGCCACCGGGGTGCTGAGCATACCTACCAGGTATGTGCACGCTCCGACCAGCGTGTTTTCGATCGAGGATCTGGGGTCAGCCGTGGAACTGGCGGTCAAAATAGTCGAAAAGGTAGCTAAAGGATATTAGAAAGGAGCAAAGTATTCAAATGGAATTTCCGATCTCAAAACGCCTGCAGGAATTGCCTCCGTATCTTTTTCTGGAAATCGACAAAGCCAAAAGAAAGGCCCGCCAGGAAGGCCGCGATATAATCGATTTGGGGATTGGCGACCCGGACCAGCCTACACCGGATTTCATCATTCAATCATTGCAGAAAGCCGCTACCGACCCGGCAAACCACCGTTACGCCCTGGACCAGGGCATGCCGGTATTGCGCCAGGCGATCAGCGAGTGGTATAAAAAGCGTTTTAACGTTGCGCTGGAACCGGATTCCGAGGTGCTTCCTTTGATCGGCTCGAAAGAAGGGATAGCGCATTTCCCTCTGGCATTCATCAATCCCGGCGAGTACACTTTAGTCCCTGACCCGTGTTATCCTCCTTATAAAGGCGGGACGATCTTCGCCGGAGGCAAGCCCTATTTGATGCCTTTGCTGGAAAAGAACAAATTCCTGCCTGACCTGAAAGCGATACCGCAGTCCGTGCTTGAAAAAGCCCGGATGATCTATATCAATTACCCGAATAACCCCACCGGCGCCACCTGCGAAAAGGATTTCTATGAACAGGTGATCGCTTTCGCGCTTAAATATAAACTCATAGTCATCTCAGACCTGGCGTATTCGGAGATGGCTTATGACAATTATAAACCTTTAAGTTTCCTGGATGTTAACGGGGCGAAGGAAGTCGGTATCGAGTTCCATTCGCTTTCCAAGACCTGCAATATGACCGGCTGGAGAGTGGGCTGGGCCTGCGGTAACAAAGCGCTGGTCGCGGGGCTGGCTAAGGTCAAATCCAATATCGATTCCGGGATATTCTCCGCGGTGCAGGTCAGCGCGGTCACCGCGATAAAGGAAAGCGACAGCCATATCAGCAAGATGTGCGCGGTATATCAGGAGCGCAGGGATATCCTGGTGGACGGATTGAACGCCATGGGCTGGAAGGTGAACAAACCCAAGGCTACTTTTTACGTCTGGGCAGGCATTCCCAAGGGTAATAAGTCCATAGATTTCTGCGCCAGGATCCTGGAAAAGGCGAACATCGTGGTCACGCCCGGCGTGGGATTCGGGGAAAGCGGCGAAGGTTATATCCGCTTCGCTTTGACCGTGGATAAGGCCAGGATAAAGGAAGCAGTGGAGAGGTTGAAGAAAATAATTTAAATCGGATTATATGGTCACTTGTTACATAGGTATTGGTTCTAACCTCGGCGATAGAAGATATCATATCGATAAAGCCATAAAAGAGATCCGGATGCTTGGTGTAACCAAAGTAAAGAAAATCTCCCGCATCATTGAAACTTTACCGCAAGGCGGCCCTGTTCAGGGCCCGTATCTTAACGGCGTTTTGGAAATTGAAACGCAGCTCACCCCGTATCAGCTTTTGCAGGAACTTCAAAAAATAGAGACAGCCCTGGGAAGGGTGCGCACCGTGATCAACGGCCCGCGCACCATAGACCTGGATATATTGACTTATGCCGACCTGCGTATCCATGAGGACGCGCTGTGTATCCCGCATCCCAGGATGATGGAGCGCGATTTTGTCCTTGTCCCTTTAAAAGAGATCGCTCCCGCGGTTGTGGATACTCTCAAGAAAATAAAAGGCAAACCGGTCAGATCAGGGTTAAAGAAGAAGGCTGCTGTTAAAAACAGGTCAAAGGCTAAGAAATAACCTATGAAGATCATCCGCGGCATAAAGGCGATGCAGGGCTCAAGCGGTAAATGTAAGAAAAAAGGCCTGCGTATCGGCCTGGTGCCGACAATGGGCGCTTTGCATGAGGGGCATCTCAGCCTGGTGCGGAGCTGCCGCAGGGATAATGATATTACGGTAGTGAGCATATTCGTGAACCCTATCCAGTTCGGCCCTAAAGAGGATCTCAAACGTTATCCCCGGCCGGCGGGAAAAGACGCCATGCTCTGCCGCGAGGCGGGAGTGGATTATATCTTTTATCCGTCAGCCAGGGATATGTACCCGCCTGATTTCAAGACCGGAGTTTCTGTCAGGGAACTGGGAAAAGGTTTATGCGGCGCCTCAAGGCCGGGGCATTTTGACGGAGTGACCACAGTAGTGGCTAAACTGTTCAATATAGTCCGTCCGGATAACGCTTATTTCGGGCAGAAGGACGCTCAGCAGGCGGTGATCATCAAGCGGATGGCCAAAGACCTGGACTTCGGCATCAATATAAAAGTGCTGCCTATCGTAAGAGAAAAAGACGGCCTGGCTTTAAGCTCAAGGAACATTTACCTGGATCGCGTTGGCCGGGCTGAGGCTTTATGTTTATCCGCGGCTTTAAGGCTGGCAAAAGACCTGATCATATCCGGGCAAAGGGATACCCGGGCGGTTATCCGCGCAATGTCGGCTTTGATATCATCGGCGAAGAACGCCGATATAGAGTATATAAAAATAGTTGATCCAAACAACCTGAAGGAGATAGAACGGATAAACGATGAATGTTTGATCTGCCTGGCGGTAAGGATAGGTAAGACCAGGCTGATAGATAATGTCGTGATAAAAAGATCCGGCTTGAAAAAATGAATAAGAAATTGAGGATAGGTATTGTCGGGTGCGGGGCGATAGGCAGTTCGTTGGCTAAGATAATCACCAGGGATTTCGCTCAGAAGGCCATTTTATCCGCGTTAGAGGATATCAATTGCGCCAGGTCCAGGGACCTGTCAAAGCGGGTTTCCGCCGGTAAGAACCTGGCGGTCGCCGGATTGGATGAGTTGATCCGCAAGTCCGACCTGGTCATTGAAGCGGCGCATGCCAGCGTATCGGCTGAGATCGCGGCCAGGGTAATAAAGGCAAAACGCGATATCATGATCATGAGCGTGGGAGGCGTGGTCGGCAGTTTCAGCGCGTTGCAGCGTTTAGCGGACGCGAATAACAGGCGGATATATATACCCAGCGGAGCGATCGCCGGGGTGGATGCCTTAAAGGCGGCGGCCATGGGTAAGATAAAAAAGGTTATCCTGACCACGCGTAAGAACCCAAGGTCGTTTGCCGGGGTCAAATACGTAGCGGATAAGAAGATCGACCTGAAAAAAATAAAAAAGGATACTGTGATATTCTCCGGCGCCGCCCGGCAGGCGATGAAATTCTTCCCCCAGAATATCAATGTGGCCGGGGTTTTGAGCATTGCCGGGATAGGGCCGGTCAAAACACAGGTAAGGCTGATCGCGTCGCCTTCGACCACCCGCAATATCCACGAGATCCAGATCCAGGCTGAGGCAGGCGATATTTTTACCCGGACTGAGAATATACTGCATCCGGATAACCCCAAGACCAGTTATATGGCGGTCCTTTCCGCCCTGGCTACCTTGAAACAGGTGCTTTATCCGGCGCGGGTAGGGACTTAACCGAAGATTGTCTTGCGCGGGCGATTATGATCGCCGGCGAATGTTTAACTCACAAACTTGTGAAGGGAGGTGAATACATACATGGCCAAGAAATTAGTCAAAGTAGGCGTAAAGAGGGAAAAAGGCTACCTTTACTATGTGGATAAAGCCGGCGACGTGTCTTGCGCGAAGATGGCAAGAGGCAAGAACAAAGGCGGTAAACCCAAGAAGGTGGCAAAAGCCGGCATCAAGAGAGAGGTTGGTTATCTCTACTTTGTAGACAAGCAGGGAGATATCTCCTGTGCGAAGATGCAAAGAGGCGGCAAAAAAAAGAAGAAGTAAGCAGGTTTTCTAAAATAAGGCCCTTGTAAATCCAAACCGGATTTGTTCGACAGGGGCCTTATTTTTTGTTATAATCCAGGCTATGGAAGAATATATAGTTATACGCAAAGCGCGGGAGCATAATCTTAAGGGCATTGACCTTAAATTGCCGCGCAATAAATTTATCGTGGTCACCGGGCTTTCCGGATCAGGCAAGTCCAGCCTGGCTTTCGACACCATATACGCCGAAGGCCAGCGCCGTTACGTGGAAAGCCTGTCCAGTTACGCCAGGCAGTTCCTTGAGCAGCTGCAGAAGCCGGATGTGGAATACATCGAAGGCCTTTCCCCGGCCATAGCCATAGAACAACGGACCGCAGGCGGCAGCCCGCGTTCCACAGTAGGGACGCATACCGAGATATATGATTACCTGCGCCTGCTTTTTGCCCGCATCGGGCACGCCTCCTGCTATAAATGCGGTTCGGCGATAAACCGCCAGAGCTCCCAGGAGATAGTGGATAAGATCATGGGGCTGCCCCAGAATAAGGCTATTGTTATACTGGCCCCGGTCATCCGCGGCAAAAAAGGGGAATATAAGGATATTTCCAGCCAGATGCAGAAAGCCGGCTTTGTCCGGCTGCGCGTAGATAATGAAATAGTCGAGCTGCCGGCAAAGGTCAAGCTGGATAAATATAAGATCCATAACATCGAAGCTGTGGTGGACAGGCTGGTCATAAAACCCGGGATAAAAAGCCGGCTGGTGGATTCCGTGGAGACCGGTTTGAAATTCGGCAAAGGCCTGATCATTGTAAATCTTCCCGATGAGAAAAAGGACCTGGCCTTCAGCGAAGAATACGCTTGTACATCCTGCGGGATCAGCATCCCTGAAATAGAGCCGCGGCTGTTCTCTTTTAATTCCCCGTTCGGCGCCTGTCCGGAATGCAACGGCCTGGGAATAAAGATCGAGTTCGATCCCGCCTTGGTCATTCCCGACCGCAGCAAATCCATAAACGAAGGCGCCATCGCTGTATGGAAACGCGGCGGCAGAGGGTACATACTTTATTACCGCTGGCTGCTGCGCGAACTGGCCAGCCAGATCGGGTTTGACCTGGATACTCCTTTTAACAAGCTGGGCAAAGAGGTCCAGCGGATCGTCCTTTACGGCACGGATGAATATATAGCCGGCAAGCGTTTTGAAGGGGTCATCCCGCATCTGGAACGGCTCTTCCGCGAGACCGACAGCGAGTATTTGAAAACCGAGATCCATAAGTTCATGTCCAGCCAGGACTGCCCGGAATGCGGGGGGACAAGGTTGAAGAAGGAGAGCCTGGCGGTAAAGATAAACGGGAAGAATATCCACGAAGTGACCCGGATGTCATTGATCCAGGCCAGGGACTTTTTTCGCAACCTTTCCTTGAGTGATAAAGAGAAGATAATAGCGCATCAGGTGCTTAAAGAGGTGATCGCCAGGCTGGGATTTTGCATTGACGTCGGCCTGGATTATCTTACCCTGGACAGGAAGAGCTCCACTCTTTCCGGAGGCGAATCGCAGCGGGTCAGGCTGGCTACGCAGGTGGGTTCAGGCCTGGTCGGGGTTTTATATATCCTGGATGAGCCCAGTATCGGCCTGCATCCCCGGGATACCGCGAAATTAATATTGACCCTTAAGGCTTTGCGCGACCTGGGAAATACCCTGATCCTGGTAGAGCATGACGAGTCGGTTATCCGCGCCGCCGATTATGTGGTCGACCTCGGCCCTGGCGCGGGGCGGCACGGCGGAGAGGTCATCTTCGCCGGGACAAGAGAAGCTTTGCTTGAAGACCGGCGTTCGCTTACAGCCCGGTATATGAACGGTGAACTGAAAGTGGCCTTGCCTGCGGCCCGCAGGAAATGGAAAGATAATAAGGCCCTGGAGATAAAAGGCGCCTGCGAGCATAACCTCAAGAATATCGACGTTAAATTCCCTCTGGGCGTATTTAATTGCGTGACCGGTGTATCCGGGTCGGGTAAATCCACGCTGATCTCCGACATACTCTACAAGGAATTAATGCGCCAGCTCTATCAATCCCGGGAAAAGCCCGGGGTTTTCAAGAAGATCAACGGGCTGGAGCATATCGACAAGGTGATCATGGTGGACCAGGAGCCTATCGGAAGGACCCCGCGCTCCAACCCGGTCACTTATACCGGTGTTTTCAGCCTGATCCGGGACATTTTCAGCCGTCTGCCTGAAGCCAGGGCCAGGGGGTTCAAGCCGGGGCGTTTTTCATTTAATGTGAAAGGCGGCCGCTGCGAGGCCTGCACCGGAGACGGGATAAAGAAGATCGAGATGCATTTTCTGCCGGATGTTTATGTCAAATGCGACGTTTGTAAAGGAAGGCGTTTTAACGACGCGACCCTGGAGGTAAAATACAAAGGCAAGTCCATCGCCGATGTATTGGAAATGACCGTGGAGGACGCTTTAACCGTATTCGACAATATCCCTCGGATAAAGAATACCCTGCTTACCCTTTTTGAGGTGGGGTTGGGGTATATCCAGCTGGGGCAATCCGCTACCACTTTATCCGGCGGCGAGGCCCAGAGGATAAAGCTGGCGTCTGAATTGAGCCACAGGTCTACCGGCAAAACATTGTATATCCTGGATGAGCCGACCACCGGTTTGCATTTCGCGGATGTGGCTAAGCTTCTGGATGTCCTGCAAAAGCTGGTTGACCGGGGCAATACCGTGATAGTCATCGAGCATAACCTGGAGGTGATCAAATCCGCGGACCATATAATAGACCTTGGCCCGGAAGGCGGCGACCGGGGGGGGTATCTGGTGGCCAGCGGAAGCCCGGAAGAGGTCTGCGGCGTGAAGAATTCATATACGGGAGAGTTCCTCATAAACGTATTGAAAAATAACCGGAAAGTGATATAGTGAAACCATGAAAATAAAATCCCTGTTCAAAAGCTCTGTCTGCGTAATTTTTATCGTGACTGCGTCTTTTTTTATCCTGTGCCAGGCAGTTGTCCCCGCGAAGCTTTTAGCCGAAGATAATTCCAAAGAGGCGGAGGCGTTGTTCGTGGCCCAGAAGGCCTTTGAGGACGGTTTCTACGATGTTTGCCTTTCGCTTCTGGAACGTTACCTGAGGAATTATCCGGCTTCATCAAAAACGGCTGAGGCGAACCTTTTGATCGGCAGGTGTTATTTCCATCAGAACAAGTTCCTGGAGGCGCTGAAAAAGTTCGAGGAGATATTCGACCTGCCCGGAGGAAAAGATATAAAGGACGCTGTTTTCTACTGGATCGCCGAGGTCCATTTCCGGGGGAATAATTTTCCCCGGGCGGCGTCTTACTATAAGATGATCGTGGACGGATTCCCGGATTCGGCGTACGCGGTATCCGCGTATTATTCCCTGGGCTGGTGCCTTTTTCAGGAACAGAAATTCAATGAGGCGCTGGAGAATTTTAAGATCGTGGAAGATAAATTCCCGCGCCATCCCCAGGTGCAGGAAGCGACTTTCAAGATCATCGAATGCCTTTATAACCTTAAGGATTACGCCGGGCTTAGGGATAAGCTTAAGGCTTATCTGAAGACTTATACCCGGGATAACCTGAAAACCGCGTATCTCTATTTTTATCTGGCTGAAGCTGACTATTACCTGGATAACCTTAATGACGCGGTAGACGAATATTCCAGGGTGGTCAACGCTACGGATGATGTCAAGATCCAGGCTTTGTCCAGGCTGGGTATGGGCTGGGCGTATTTGAAGCTGAAGCAATATGAATCGGCAAATGAAGCGTTCAAGGGGATACCGGCGGATTCCCTGGAAAAGCACAGCCAGGAGGCTTTATCCCTGGGCCGGGCGATCCTTTATTTCGAAACCGGGAAATTCCAGGAATCAAAAGAGATATATGAGGGGTTGATCAGGAGCACGAGCGATCCGGTAACTCTGGTCCAGGCGTACCTGGGCAAGGCGGATTCGCTTTACAGCCTGGGAGAATACAAAGGCTCGGCAGCCGCCTATCTGGAGGCGTCCGATAAAATATCCGACAAATCCATACCCGCGGAAATGGGCGATAAACTGCATTACGGCCTGGCCTGGGCTTACCTGAAAGACGGGCAGTTCAAAGAGGCGATAACCGAATTCAAGAAGATCGTAAGCTTGAGCGGGGACAAGATAATCAAGATCAGCGCTCTCTGCCAGATCGGCGACGCCTATCAGGACTCAGGGGATTATGTAAAGGCGCAGGAGACCTATGACAGTATATTAAGGGATTATCCGGACAGTTTTTACGGGGATTATGTCCAGTATCAGCTGGGCCTGTCCATGCTCAAGCTTTCCAACTATGAGGGGGCGATCTTAAGTTTCCTGAATTTCAAGCGTAATTTCCCGTCTTCGACGCTTTTGGATGACGCGTCATACGCGCTGGGCCTGGCTTATTTCCAAAAGCAGGACTATAACTCCAGTAAAGAGATCTTTCTGAAGTTCCAGGAGGAATTCCCCCAGAGCAATCTTGCCTCCCAGGCGATGTATCTTCTGGGGACCAGTTTTTATAACCTGGGCGATTTCGCCAGGGCGATAGAGGTATTTAAGAACATCATCAGGTTATACAGCCAGGATACCGAACTGTCGCAGAGGTGCGAGTATGAGATAGCGGATTCCTATTCGCAGATGGGCAATGATAAAGAGGCTATGTCCAGGTTCAACAGCCTGCGGGCCAAGTACCCGGATTCGGCGCTGACCCCGGCGATCATCTGGTGGCTGGGCGAATTTTATTACCGGCAGAACGACCTGAACCTGGCGAAAAGGTATTTTTCCACGCTTATCCGGGATTTTCCCAAGAGCAACCTTACCGCCGACGCGTATTACGCGCTGGGGTCGATCTATACCGAGGAAGGGAAATACCAGGATGGGGTGAGTAATTTCGACAAGGTGATCGGCCTGGGCAAATCCGAGCTTGCCGGTCAGGCGGAAATAGCCATAGCCGACATATACGCCAGGCAGGAAAAACTCGACTTGGCGGTCAGCACATATAAAGAGAAGATCGAGGAATACCCTAATCTGGCGCATTTGATATATCCCAAGATCGGGGATATCCTTTCCCGCATGGGCAAGTATGATGAGGCGTTGAACGCCTATTATAAAAGCCTTGATCTGGTCCCGCTGCGCCAGGTCCCCCAGATCCGTTTCAAGATAGCCGAGATGCTTCAATCCCAGGGGAAGAACCAGGAGGCGGTCGAAGAGTATTTGAAGGTCACCTACCTGGATACCCAGAACACCGAACTGGGGATAAAGTCTTTCCTGAGAGTGGCTAAGATATACGAGGATTCCGACAAATTCAAGGAGGCGGTCAATATATATAAAAAGGTGGCGGAGAAAGGCGTTGCGGAATCCAAGTTCGCCCAGGAGCGGATCGAGGCTTTAAAAACGCAATAACGGCGATCGCGGTGTTGTTTTATTAAGGAGGCGTGATGGACCTTTACAATATGAGCTTATGGCAATTGTTCCTGGCCGGGGGCGTGATGATGTGGCCTATCCTTGCCTGTTCAATACTTGCCCTGGGGGTTATCATTGAGCGCGTGTGCTATTTGCGCAGGCTGAAGACCGATATCCACAGCCTGCTTTCCGCTGTTCTGGACCGGGTGAAGCATCATCAGATAAAAGAGGCTTTGCAGATATGCGAAAAGAACGATCATCCTGTAGCGCATATCCTGAAGGCGGGGATACTTAAATACGACCGGCCGCGCTCGCAGATAAAAGAGGCGATAGAAGACGTGTCATTGTATGAGATCCCCAAACTGGAGAAGAATATCTCTATTCTGGCTACCATAGCCCATATCTCGCCGCTTCTTGGGTTTTTGGGGACAGGGGTGGGGATGATCCGTTGTTTTCAGGTCATCCAGGCCAAGGCCACGCTTTTGCATCCTGTTCCGGTGAGCGACCTGGCTTCAGGCGTGTGGGAGGCTTTGTTGACCACGATCGCCGGACTGATAGTCGCTATACCTGTCTTTATGGCCTATAATTACCTGGTCAGCCGGGTTAACGGCCTCATCCTGGAAATGGAAAAAGCTTCCACTGAACTGATCAATTTCCTGAGCGAATAATGAGATTTAAAAGGCATTTAAAACTGGAGAGGGGCCTGCGTTTGATCGAGGTCGCGCCTTTGATCGACGTGGTATTCCTTCTGTTAATATTTTTCATGCTCAGCTCGAATTTTACCGCCCTTTCAGCTACGCAGTTGGCTTTGCCGAATATGGTCACCGGGTATGCCCTGGGATCCCGGCCAACGGAGATAATCATAGGTTCTGACGGCAGTGTTTATCTGGACGGATATAGATCCGGCTTAGAGGAATTAAAGGCATACCTTACGGAAATATCGAGGAGGAAGTCCGGCGTTTTGATCAAGGCGCAGCAGGGCGTGGTATTCTCCAAGGTGATCAAGATCTGGGATATTTGCCGGGATAACGGGATATCCCGGATAAGCATAGCCACTGACCGCGAATGACCACTGTTAATCTTAAGAACACGCTTTTATTATCTTTAGCCGGGCATATTCTCGCCTTGAGCCTTTTTACTTTATCTTTCGGCAAAAATCCCAGGGGACTGAATTACGGCACTTTGCTTTTCTGGGGCGATATTCTTCCCCGGGCGGATCTTTTATTCCGGGCCCCGGGCAAACCCCTGGGTATTCCGGGTTTGCCGGAAAACGCTTCAAGGGCCATTTTGCCGCAGGTGTCTGCTCAGGAAGGCCGGGCCGCGGTCATCAAATATAACCTCAAGCCGTTTGCCCGTTTTGTTTATTCAGCGCAGGATAAGCCGGTGATGCTCCAGGAAGCTCCGGCGGTGTTCGGCAGGCCGGCGAGGAAAGACTCTCAGCTTATATTCCATCCGCTCCTGCCGTACCAGCTGCAGTTGTATTTCCGGGACCGGCAGGCGGTGCATATAGAACTTATGTTCAATATAATATCCGGAAAAGGGAATAAGGCTATCGCGGTCAAGCGCAAGATATCCTCAGGTAACCTGGAAGCCGACCTTTTATGCCTGAGATATATAAGCCACTATCTTTTTATACAGCAGGCCAGGTTCGCGCCGAATAAGTGGCAAACGGTCAAGATAGACCTTTCAAAATAAATATGATAAGGATCGATTTTACGCTGGCTATAGCGGTTTACCTGATAATTGCCATGGTTGTTGTGTTCTTCTTATGGTTTGCCGGCAACCGGCATAAGGGAAAAGAGCTTTTCCTTGACCAGAAGTTCATCTGGTTCTGCTCGGTGTGCACATATACCTATATAAATACGAAAGAGGAAAGTATCTCCGTATGCCCCAGGTGCGCGAGCTTTAACAAAAAATGATTGACATAAGTGTTTTTGTATTTACAATACAATCAGGAGGTGGAAAATGATCACCGAAATAGGAATAATCGCCGGAGAAATATGGCATTTCCTGGATAATAATGGCGAGGTATCGCTTAGCAGCCTGGTAAGAGGAATATCAAAACCCCGGGAAGAGGTATTGATGAGCCTGGGATGGCTGGCCAGGGAAGGGCATGTTGTGGTCCGCAAGGCCGAAGGCGAATACACCGCGGCTTTAAGAAAAAACGGATAGCTCCCCAGATGAACACTGCCAATAGGAAAGGTATAGCCTTATATTTGGTATTAGCCGTAATTTTGGTGGTAGTGATCCTCTCCAACGTAATATTAAATCTAATCTCCAATCAAAGCCAGCTCACATTCAAGCAAACCAGGCGTATCCAGGCTTTTTATGCCGCTAAGGCGGGGATACGGCTGGCTATAGCCAACCTGCAGGCGGATAATCCTAACTGGGCGACAGGAACAGGCAATTCTTTAACCCGGGTCATCTGCCGCCGGGTAACCGGAGTATTCCCGTGCACTGCCGCGAACCTGGTTTATCCGAACATGACTGACGCGGAATTCCCAACATCTATAAATTATATCCAGGTTATTGTCGGGCCGTACAACAGCGCTTTAGGCAGGCGCCAGATAAACGCCACAGTGAATTATACCTCAAGTTGATCCTGTCTTTTTGTTTTATCCTGTTTTATCCTCGATGAATTCCCCAAACCCGTCGCGTTCTTCTTAAATCCCATGAGTAAGTCTGAGTAAGTTTAGGTAATATTATAATTATAAACATATGAATGTTATGTTATTTTATGAAATTTAAAAAAAAATACTTGACAACAATGAAGTATTATGTTCTAATTAAAACAATCGTAATCTAACGCTATTTAAAGAATATCTATATGTCGAGATTAATGAACATTGAGGAGTTGGCTGATTACCTGAGGATCCAGAAGCAGACGATCTATAACTGGCTTAATCAGGAAAAAATATCCGGGATCAAAGTCGGCGGGGTCTGGCGCTTTGACCGCAAGGATATTGACGATTGGCTGCGCAGCCGAAGACGAGGTTCTAAAATAGGAGCTATGCGATAAGATGAGCGTTCTTGGCATTTATTTCGGTCCCAGCGGCATACACCTGGTGGAAACTGAAGGCAAACGCGTGCTTAAGAATATTAAGATACCCGCGCAGAAATTCGCCGCCAGCGAATCCGAATTCAAGGTCCCTGATGATGTGCGCATGGCCACGGTCATTAAGGAAGAATTAAGCAAGAATCAGGTTTTGGTGAAAGAGGCAAATATCGTCCTGTTGGGCCGCGACCTGATCGTCCGGACATTTCATATGCCGGTTTTGCCGCAAAACGAGCTTTATAACGCGGTGCGCTTCGAGGCAAAGAAATATATACCTTTCAAGGTAGAGGACCTGGTCTCGGATTTCCAGACACAGTTCGATAAATCCAACCATAAGAATTTTATCCTTTTTGTGGGTATAAAAAAGGAAAGCCTGGATAAATATCTTTCTATTTTTACCCAGCTGGGCATCAAGGTCAACGCGATCGAGTATGCGGGTTACAGCGTGCTGCGCCTGCTCAAACTGGCCAAGGTCAGGGAAAACGGTATTGTAGCGGTAGTCAACGCGGACCTGGCCGCTGAAGATGAAGTTAATTTTATCGTGCTGGAGAACGGGTTCCCGTTATTCAGCCGAGATATTATATTAGGAGGCGAATCCGCGGCCATGGCGGTCCAGCCCCAGCAGCCGTTGCCGGTCAGCGCGTCCGACAATCTTGAAAAGATCAAGGTCGAGCTGCGCATTTCGTTCGATTTTTATCTGCGTAAGTTCCCCACAAAAAACATCCGGAACGTGGTTTTTATCTCTTCCGATGAATACCGGACTGAGCTCGAGGGTTTTATTAAGGAAAGAGGCCTGAGTGTCCAGTTCGTTTCGTCCAAGAAGCTGGTGGATACCCAGGCGCCGTTCTCGTTAAGCTTCTTTAAGGCCTATGCCAGCGCGCTGTCCAAGGTCATAAAGACTAGCATCAAGGTCGACCTGCTTCCGCAGAAAAAGAAGGCGTACAGCAAATCCGGGGAAAGCGCTGGTCTATTTGACATGTCGTCCCTGTCCGAACTCAAGATAAACAGCAAGATCGTGCTTTTGGGGTTGATCATCATCGCTTTGCCGTTCCTGGCGGATTTTTATCTTAAAAAACCGGTCAAAGAGGATCTGGTCCATATTATTAATTCCCGCGAGCAGGTCCCTTCAGTGTCCGCGGGTATGAGTTACGGGGATCTGACCAACGCGAATAATCAATACAGGGAGAAGCTTAAGGTCATCAAGGACCTTTTGCGCCGGCGTATTTTTATTACCGAGCCGCTGGACGCTTTGCCCAGGGTGATCCCGCGGGGCGTCTGGCTTAACGAGATAACCTTCAAGAGCTCCGACCGCAAACTCGTCCTGAATCTTCAGGGTTCGGTATACCTTGATGACAGCGACCAGGAATTCCTGATGATAAATAAGTTCCTGGCCGATCTGCAGGGGAACAGCGTTTTCAGCAAACATTTCAAATCGATGAATATAGTCTCGATGGACCAGGGGAGTTCCGAAAGAGGCGGATCATTGACTAACTTTGTAATTGTCTGCAGGAGCGAATGATATGGGTACTGACGCTTTGATGAAGAAGGCCCAGGGGAATATCCTTAATCTGGCGATAATCGGTGTTTCTATCCTGATCGCCTTTAACATTTACCGCGGCAAAGAGACCGAGCTGAAGGCCTTGAAAGAAGAGCGGGACAATGAGGTAAAAAAGAACGAGGTCCTGCTGGATATAAATAAACTTCAGAAGAATATCCAGGTAATAAAAGACGACGTCAATAATAAGGCTATTTCCGAGGTTATCAGCAAACTGGGCAACATCGCCCGGGATGCCCAGGTCAAGATCACTTTTATCAAGCCCCAGAACGAGATATTCCCTTCGGGCGGCGTATATATCAAATATCCGTTCGAGCTGGCCATAACCACGAATAGTTACCATAAGATGGGCAAGTTCATCAGCCGGATCGAGAAATCGCCGGATATCTATAATATCGACGATCTTTCCATAGTTTCCAATCCCAAGGCCGCGGAAGATAAGATCTCGGCCAGGATCTCGATAAGCACTATCCTTATTAAGGATTAAAGGGTGATTATGAAGACAAAAAACGTTTTCTTATTCATGATGGTCATAGGATGGACGGTTCTGGCGGGTAATGACCGCGGTATTTATTTATACGCTCAGCCGGAAACCGCAAAGGTAACCGCGGAGCCTGATGTAGATTATAAGGCCCAGGATTACCGTGACCCTTTCGATTCCAATATCGATGAGATGCCGGTCAAGCAGCAGGAAGTCCCGGTGGTGGCGGCCCAGGAGACCGTGATGGTCAAACCTCCGGAATTGGAGATCCAGGGCATATTCTGGGGAAGCAGCTACGCGCAGGCAATAATCGATAATACGGTGGTGAAGGCGGGCGATACTATTAAAGGGGCTAAGATCACCGCGATATCCAAAGACGGAGTGAAAATCCTTTTCTCCGGGAAAGAGTTTAGTGTATCCGCACCGGGCGGGAATTCCCAGGCTGCCGGAAAAGCGGGGGATAAAAAGAAGAAATCGGGAAAATCAACAGCTAAAAAGAGCGAAAAAGCGCCCAAAAAGGCGGTAGGCGAGGCTGAGTCCGACGAGGAAAACCCGGCCAAGGCTTCCCAGGCGGATCCCAAGGATACCGCCGGATAAGCGGCATAATAATTATATGGAATCGATGATGAACATTGAGAAAACCAAAAGGAGGCACGTGATGAAGAGCCGTTTTAGACTATTCGTTTTGACCTGGATTTTTTCCTTTTTCTTATTCCCTCCATCTGTATTGAACGCGGAAGACAAGCTGCCGCCCATAGACAGCGGGCAGAGCATATCCATGGATCTGCAGAACGCGAACCTTAAAGATGTGCTGAAGATATTCTCTATACAATCCGGGCTTAATTTTATCGCCGCGGAGAATGTGGAGAACAGGCAGGTAACCCTTTATCTGGACAAGGTCCCGATAAAAGAGGCGATGAACAAGCTTTTTGAGGCTAACAACCTGACATATTCCTATGATAAGGCCTCGAACATCTTCATTGTCCAGTATTGGGGCGAGCCGCAGATAAATACCATCACCAAGATATATAAATTGAAATACCGCTCGGTGTCGGGCTCTAATCTGGAAAAGGAAAAAGTGGATCTGTTTGAGGAAGGCCTTTTTTCCCAGAGCCAGACGGAGACTGATTCCGAATCCAGTTCCAGCAGCAAGTCTTCTGAAAAAACTACGACAACAACCGAGGCCGATATCACCGGTTCGATCAAGCAGGTCCTTAGCACGAATGGTAAGCTTACCGAGGACAGCCGGACCAACAGTCTGATCATTACCGATATACCCAGCCGTTTCCCGATCATTGAGGAGGTCCTCGCGGCCCTGGATGTCCCGCAGCCTCAGGTAATGCTGGAAGTAGAAATGCTCGACGTTAATAAGAACACAATGGATGAGATCGGTTTTGACATCGGCGACCTGGATTCCCCGAATCCTTTGACCCTGTCCCTGCCGCAGGGGCTTTCGCTATCCAAGTTCGACTTTTATGTGGGTGATTCCACCAAAGCCAATACCGCAGGCAGGCTTACCCTGGGCACCAAATATAACCTGCTTTTGGATTTTATGATCCAGCAGAGCGACACTAAATTCCTGGCCAGGCCGAGGATACTGACCTTGAACAACGAGACCGCGGAGATCGGCGTAACTAAAGATACCATCGTCAGCGTGAAGAGCACCCGCACGACGGACGCATCAGGTAATCCGATAGTCGATACGGAATATGAAAGAGCTACATCTTTGACCCTTACTCCTGAAGGCATCGGTATATTCCTGAGGGTCACTCCTCAGATAAACATGGATACTAATGAGATCACTATGGTGATTAATCCCAAGACCAGCTCTACTACGCAGAGCGAGAGCGTCGCTGATGAAGTAGCTCTTGACCCCGAGGTCAGGAGCACTAAGTCCATAGTAAAGATAAAAGACGGGGAAACCGTGGTCTTGGGCGGGTTGATCCATCATGAAAAATCGGTAATAAACCGGAAAGTCCCGCTTTTGGGGGATATCCCTTTCCTGGGCGCGTTGTTCCGGCATAAATCCACAGACAAAAATCTTGAACGGGAGCTTTTGGTTTTCATTACCCCGCACATCGTGAGGGAGCAGCCGGTTAGATTGGCGCAAAACATCTCGTCTGAACCGCTGCCTCAGCCGGCCGCGTCAGCCAATGACGAACAGCGCAGGCTTGAAATAAACAACATCCTTAATGTTTTTGACGAGAAAAAGAATTAATGGGGACTGAAAAATACCTTAAATTAGGCGAACTTCTCATTAAAGAAGGGTTGATCACCAAGGCGGACCTGGACAAGGCGTTCGCGTCCCAGAAGCAGGATGGTGGCCGTCTGGGCGAGGTGATCGTGAAGTTGGGGATAATTAAGGAGGAGGATATTGTCCGGCTCCTCGCCAAGCAGCTGGGCATACCTTATTGCAGCCTGGGTACCGGGATGTTGAAACCCGCCGCCGACCAGAAGCTGGAATCGTTCATCCCGCATGATTTCGCCTATAAGAATTTTGTCCTGCCGTTAATGCATACCATGAAATCTTTAACGGTGGCTATGTCCGATCCGCTGGATCTTTTCCTGATCGACAACCTGCGCAAGCTTACAGGCTGCGAGATCAATCCGGTGATCGCGACTAAATCCGAAATATTGAAATCGATCGAGGATTTTTACGGCAAGTCTTCGATGTTGAAAGACGCGGTAAAGGCCTCATACGATGTCGGGGCGACCTATGATATCGCCGAGTCTGCCGGCGACAACGCCGAGGAAGAGCTCAGCCTGGATAAGCTGGTGGCCAAGGCGGAAGAGGCCCCGGTGGTCAAGCTGGTGGACCTGATCATCCGGCAGGCGATCAATGAGCGGGCGTCGGACATACATATCGAACCTTTTAAAGACAGGATATCCCTGCGTTACCGCATTGACGGCAAACTTTTCGAGATCCCGCCTCCGGCAAAGCATCTGCATATGGCGATAATCTCGCGCGTGAAAATACTGGCTAAGCTGGATATCGCGGAAAAAAGGCTCCCTCAGGACGGCGCGATCCTGGCTAAGATAGACGACCGGGCGGTCGACCTGAGAGTTTCCACTGTGCCTACGATATACGGGGAAAAGGCGGTATTGAGGATCCTGGATAAAGGCTCGACCGTATTGGACCTGGGGCAGTCGGGATTTGAGGCCAAACAGCTGGAGCTTCTGCGTAAGGCGACGAGTTCGCCATACGGCCTTATCCTGGTCACCGGGCCGACCGGCAGCGGTAAATCCACCACGCTTTACGCGTTACTGAACGAGGTCAAAAGCCCTACACGGAATATCGTGACAGTAGAGGATCCGGTCGAATACAAGATGGATGGGATAAATCAGGTGCAGATAAAACCGGATATCGGGCTGACTTTCGCTTCCGCGTTGCGCAGCTTCCTGAGGCAGGACCCGGATGTCATGCTTGTCGGCGAGGTCCGTGACCTGGAGACCGCGGAGATCTGTTTGCGCAGCGCCTTGACCGGACATCTTGTTTTAAGCACTATACACACTAATGACGCCCCTTCGGCGATCAACCGCCTTATGGATATCGGTATCGAGCCGTATCTGATCACCCCGTCGTTGTTATGCGTAGTCGGCCAGCGCCTGATCCGCAGGCTTTGCCCCGATTGCAAGGAGGCGTATGAGCCTACAGCAGATGAGCTCAGAGCCGCGAATATACGGGCGGATCTTTTATATAAGCCCAAAGGATGCTCCAAGTGCAATCATATCGGTTACCGGGGCAGGATCTGCGTAGCCGAGGTTATGCTGGTGAATACCCAGATCAGGGAATTGATCAGCCAGAGGGCGAGTTTTCAGAAGATAAAAGAGGTAGCCCGCCAGACAGGCATGCAGACATTATCCGAGTCAGCCTATAAAAAAGCGGCCGAGGGGTTGACGTCGTTAGAGGAAGCGGTTTCCGTATCTATAGGAGTGGAATAAAATGCCTAAATATATTTATATTGCAAGGGATAAGATCGGCCAGAAAGTTTCCGGGGCTCAGGACGCCTTGAACGAAGAAGAGCTGATCTCCCGGTTGCAGGGCTCCGATCTGCTTGTAGTCAGCGTCATGCTTGCTTCCAAGGAAGGGATGGACAGCCTGACGAGTTCCTCGCAATCCAAGATCGGCTATAAGACCAAACATCATAGCGGGATAAATAACGCCGACCTGGTGCTTTTTTGCCGCCAGTTAACCACATTGCTGGGCGCCGGGATCACAATATTGAAAAGCCTGGATACCATTTCCAAACAGGTGTCCAGCCAGAAATTGTTTAAAGCGATCGAGTCGTTGAAGGCCGATATGGAACAGGGGCTGAGTTTTCATGAGGCTCTGGGAAAGCATCCGCTGATATTTTCCGAACTTTGGGTCAATCTGGTGGAGAGCGGCGAGGCTTCCGGCAACCTTTCGGTCGTCCTGGACCGCTTGGCGCTTTACCTGGAAAGGGACGCCGAATTCCGGAGCAAAATGATATCCAGCCTGATATATCCGGCTATATTGTTATTCGCTTCTTTAGGGGCGTTGTTCTTCCTGACGATCAAGATCGTCCCGGCGTTCGCCGAGGTGTTTAAAAGCTTTAATATCACTATGCCCGCACCTACCCAGATACTGATAAATTTCAGCGCTTTCATGCGTAAAGGCCTGGTCTGGATGGTCGGCGGAGGCGTCGCTTTTTTCGTTTTCTTCAAGCGTTATATCAAGACAAAGGAAGGCCGCAAGAAATATGAGCAGTTCCTGTTCCGCCTGCCGGTTTTCGGGGAGTTCTTCCGGGCGATCAACGTCGAAAGATTCTCGTCGGAAATGTCCACGCTTATCGAGAGCGGCGTTCCGATCCTTTATTCCCTGGAGATCACCGAGCAGAGCGTGGGCAGCGTGATCATCGCGAATATAATCCACGATATAAAAGAGGATGTGCGGGCGGGCAAGCCTTTAAGCCAGCCGTTGGAGAAAAGCGGCTTCTTTGAGCCTATGGTCATCCAGATGGTCAGCATCGGCGAGGAGATCGGCGAACTTTCGCAGATGTTCAAAAGGATAAATGTGTTCTACCAGGATTACGTGGAAACATTTTTAGCCAGGTTTGTGGCTTTGTTCGAGCCGTTGATCCTGATATTTATGGGCGTGGTTATCGGCTTGATGGTTATCGGTATGTTCTTGCCTATCTTCCAGTTAAGTAACATGGGAAGCGGCGGTTAAGGCGCAAATAAAGCGGTTGACAATCAATAGTTTAGTTTGTTATACTTAATTAAAAGGAGGCAGGTATGAAAAGGGGTTTTACGTTAGTCGAACTTTTGATCGTTATCATAATCGTAGGCATACTTGCCACAGTCGGTTTTACGCAGTACACGGACGTGGTGGAAAGGTCCCGCGGAGCTGAAGCTAAGAATGTCCTGGGGCAGTTAAGGAGTTTGTGCGCGGGATTTTATATGGGTAAGGACGCCAACGACTGCACAGCGGCAAATCTGGGCATCGGCACCGGAACTGACCTTGTGCCCAGCGCGTGCCGCTCTTCGCATTACTTCAGCTATGGCGTTGCCAGCGCAGCGTCGGCAGCTACTTTTACCGCTACCAGATGCACGGCATCAGGCAAAGCGCCTAATCACGGGACAGCGCATACGGTCACCCTGGCGGTCGATTACGGGGCGGGAACAGATACTTATACCAGCGCAGCCGGATATTAAAATTTGGGTTGTTATGGAAGGCAATGTGAACGGGTTTTTCTAAAAAGGGGGTAGGTATGAAGAGGGGTTTTACGTTAGTCGAACTTTTGATCGTTATCATAATCGTAGGCATACTTGCCACAGTCGGTTTTACGCAGTACACGGACGTGGTGGAAAGGTCCCGCGGAGCTGAAGCTAAACAGATCTTGGGGCAGTTAAGAAGCCTGTGCGCGGCCCTTTACATGGGTAAGGACGCCAACGACTGCACAGCAGGAAATCTGGGCATCGGCACCGGAACTGACCTTGTGCCCAGCGCGTGCCGCTCTTCGCATTTCTTCAGCTATGGCGTTGCCAGCGCAGCGTCGGCAGCTACTTTTACCGCTACCAGATGCACGGCATCGGGCAAAGCGCCTAATCACGGGACAGGACATACGGTCACCCTGGCGGTCAATTACGCGGCCGGGACAGATACTTATACCAGCGCAGCCGGATATTAAACGGGTTAACCGTATAAAAAGTTGAGAAATAGTTTCAGGGCGTTTACCATAATCGAATTGATCATTACGGTGATCATCGTCGGTATTCTGGCAACTGTGGGGGTCGGGCAGTACACCGGGACCCGGGAGCAGGCTGTGCGCCGGGAGGCTATGTCCAATCTTCTGCTCATAGCTTCGGCTGAGAAATACTTAAGCCTGCAGACCGATACGTATAAGAATTATACGAATGCCACTGAGATCAACAGCAACCTGCGGCTTTCTTTGCCGTTGGCCAGCCCGAATTGGAATTACAAGGTGATCGACGCCAACGCCACTGCGTTCACGGCAAAGGCAGGCAGGGTCAAGGATAATAACGTTACAGCCTGGTGCATAAACGCCACTTCGCGGGAAGCTTTTAGTTCCGGTTGCTCGTGGTAACTGATTATTTAAAGCCATAATTATGCGAAAAGCCATTCTTGGGTTTACTATCGTTGAGTTGACCGTGGTTTTGATCGTCGTCGGCATCCTGGTCACGCTGGCGATAGGGCAATTCAGCGGCTCACGGGAACAGGCTTTGAAGAAAGAGGCTACGGCTAATTTAAAGCTTATTGCCGCGGCTGAGAAGATATACAGGATGGAAACGGCTACATATGTAAACCAGACCAACAGCACCGATGTGAACAACAACCTGAAGCTCTCGCTGCCGATATCCAATCCTAATTGGAATTATAAAGTGGTCGGGGCCAATGACACAGTATTCAGCGCTAAGGCCGGCAGGGTCAAGGATAGCAATGCCACGGTATTGTGTATCAACCAGACTGCCGAAGAGGCTTACACCGGGGCTGGCTGCTCCTGGTAGCCTGCTTAACGGCAGCTTCTGGATCCGTAAAAAAGTGATTACACCGTTTTCGGGATTGCTGTAGTCACTTTTAATTTTTTACAGGCCTGGAACAATTCGGGGGGAATATGCTCCTTGTGTCCGCGCGGCAGGCGAGGGCCGGAATTTCGCTGGTGGAGATATTAGTTTCCATGCTGCTTTTATCTTTGGTGATGATCGGCTTAGTGAATGTTTTTATCACCAGCAAACGTCTGCTCATCCGCGGCCAGTCGAAGATAACCGCGTTGGAATTGTCCCGGTCTTTTGTCGAGCCTTTGAATAACGCGGTAAGGCAGGATACCTGGAACCTGGCCGGCAATAATCTCACGCTCGGCAACCGGACAGGCCCATACCAAGTCATTAACGGCATAAATTATACGTCCGTGTATAATGTTACCGACGTGCCGGCCCCTTCGGCTACCAACCTGCGAAGGGTCAAAGTCGATATGCGCTGGAATGATACGAATCCCTAAAAAAGCGGTTACACTTCTTGAATTGCTGATCTGCCTGGTCCTTATCGGCATGGTCATAATGGGTTTTTACAGCATCGAGCTGTTCAGCCAGTATCATCTGCTTACCTCTGACCGCAGGGCCAAGCTGCAAAACGATTCCACTTACATCCTGGAGCATATGGTCAAGAAACTGTCCCTGGCAATAGGGGACAGCTCAAACGCCACAGTCACCCGCTATCCGGCCGGGGTGGGCATACGGGTAAGGCTGGATACCGGAACTGTCACCGGGGCGATAGACGCGAATGATATGTTCGCGGATTACTGCCTGGTGAATTCGGAGATCAGGTTTTATACCAATACCCTGGGCCTTACTATGCCTCCAACCAGCGGTACTTACCAGGTTCTGACAGACAGGGCTGTCCCGGCCACCGGGCTGGAATTCCAGGGGAACATCGGCGCTTCCAATATACTGACTGATAATGTCCTTACGATCATTTTATCTTTACGATGGTCGCCTAATCTGGCGGCCACTCCGGATAATCCCACTATGCAGATGCGCACCACGGTCCTTATGCCCGCGGTATCTGCTTCTTAACTTCAACTTATGAAAAATAAACTCTTCGTTTTCCTGCTTTTTACGGCTGTCCTTGGCATTAATATCTATTTCCGCAGTTTTCCGGCGTATTTTCCCCAATTGAAGCTTCAGGCGGCAAGTATAGTGGAACAGGAGATGGACCGCAAGGCCGCGGAGGAACTTAACAGTAAATTCCCGGGTTATTCCGATCTGGCCAAGGTCAACCTGTTCAAGGTATATAAGGGTGACTATAAGAAAATGGAGGCCGGCCAGATAAAAAAGGACGCGCAGCAGGAATATATCAAACTGAAAGACCGGTACCAGGATAAATACGGCCAGACATATTTGATGGAGCTTGACTGCTGGCATTGGGCAAGGTACGTAGAGAACATATGCAATTCCGGACATCCCGGCGACGTTGTAGTGAACGGCAGGCAGCGCGATATGCTGATGCTCGCGCCTAACGGCGAAGACCTGCTGGGTTGGAACAATTTCCTTTTTTATTCTTCCGCTTTTTTATATAAAACCAGCCGTTTGTTCGGCGATATCCGGCTTTTCGTTTTTCTTTTTTATCTCCCGCTTTTATTCACCGCTGTGTTCCTGGCGGTCCTGTATATCTTTTGCCTGCGTTTTTACGGCGTCTGGCCCGCGGTTGTTTCCTGCCTGTTCATAGGTTTGTCGCCTGTTTTTCTCGCGCGCAGCTGCTGCGGCTGGTTCGACACGGATGTCCTGAACCTGCTTTTCCCCCTGGCAACCGTTTATTTTTATATCCGGTCTTACTGCGAAATGAAGTTGCGCCGCAGGGTGATATTGATCTGCCTGGCTTCTTTATTCGTGGGTTTATTCGCTTCTAACTGGCCCGGATGGGGGATCGTCCTGATGATCCTGGCCGCTTATGAGATATATTCTTTTGCTGACCTGTTTTCCGCCCGCCTTCAATTCAAGGAAGATATCTCAGAGGAGATCAGGACTCATTTGATCTCTTCCGGGATATTAGCGGTTTCTGCGCTGGTTTTTATTCTCGCCTTATCCGGATCAGAGCCTTTACGCGGGATCCTGATGAATATAAAGCAACTGCCGATCTTGAACGATCCGCTGACAATATCGGTGTGGCCGAATGTTTATTCTACCGTGGGAGAGTTAAAGGCCCCGGATTTCAAAGAGATCGCCGATTCGCTGGGGGGAATGTTCCTTTTTCTTTGCGCTGTGGCCGGGATGATGGCGATGCTTTTGCGGAACAGATCGTATGACCGGGGGAAGAGGGAATCCGTATTCATGATGGTCATATGGTTCATTATAGTTTTTGTCCTGGCGTCAAAAGGAGTGAGATTCACGGTATTCATGCTTATACCTATGGGGGTATTATTAGGCGGGGCAGTGACGGAATGCCTGGATTACATTAAATCGCGCCCGGACAGGTTCAGGTGGGTTTTTGCCGTTGTTTTCGCTGTGGCTAGCGCTGCGGCAGGCGTAGAATTCTGGAATAACGGCTGGAAATCCGCCAGCGCGGCTTTTCCGATGATGACCGATTCATGGTATTCGGCGATGACCACTATCCGCGATAAAACCCCGGCTGAGTCGATCGTGAATTCCTGGTGGGATTACGGCGATTTCTTCAAGGTGGCCGGCAGGCGCAGGGTGATCTTTGACGGCCAGTCGCAAAATACGCCTCAGGCATATTGGATGTCCCGGGCCTTGACCACCAACGATGAGAAAGAGGCTATAGGTATCCTGCGGATGCTCAATAACGGCGGCAACCGCGCCTATGAAACCTTGAATGCCAGGGTCAAGGATCCTTTTCAGTCAATTATGCTGTTGAAGAAGATAATGTTGATGGCCCCGGAAAACGGGCTGAGCGAGCTTTCCGCGTATTTACCGGCCGCGGACGCCCAAAAAGTGGCCGCGATCATGTACGCAAAACCGGCTCCGGCCTATTTTGTTGTCGATTCTTCCATGTTCGCCAAGATGCCGTCTATTTCTTACCTGGGTAATTGGGACCTGACAAAGGTGTATATCGCCCAGAACGCTTATAAGAAAGATAAATCCGAGATGGTTCAATATTTATCCGGGAAGCTGGGGATAGATAAGGACCTGGCGCAGCAGCTTTGTCAGGAAGTCTTGCTGCTCAGGCCGGATGATCTGAGCCGCTGGATATCCCGCAAATACGCTTTTTACGGGCAGTCCGCTGCCGGTCAGCTAAAGGATGATCTGGTCCTTTTCGACAACGGTTCGGTCTATAACCCGGGGAAACAAACGTTTTATTCTTACTCGGAAAAAGATAACCGTTTCTGGCCGCCGAATAATCTCCTTGTTTCAAAAGGCGGGGAACTGGCTGAGCGGGTTTATCCGCAGGGCGACCGGAATTTCAGCGCCGTGATAATGGATGGGCCCTCGGGGTACCGGCTTTTGATGATGAGCCCGGAATTAGCGCGAAGCGTATTCGTGCGCCTGAACTTTTTTAAAGGCGCGGGGATGGCCCATTTTATTCCTTTTACGGAAGAGAACGACGGCGAGCATCATATCGGGTTATTTGAGGTCAAATGGGACTGAGCATGCCTGATCATGACGAAATAGAATTGTCCGTGGTTATGCCTTGCCTGAACGAAGAATCCGGCATCGGCACGTGCATTAAGAAGATCCTGGATGTCTTTGCCCGGGAAAATATCCGCGGCGAGATAATCGTGGCGGATAACGGCTCGGTCGACCGCTCAAAAGATATCGCGCGGGAATTTGGGGCTAAGGTCGTTTTTGAGGAGCAGCCGGGTTACGGGGCGGCGTATCTGCGGGGATTGAGCGAAGCCAGGGGCAGGTACATAATCATCGGCGACAGCGATAATACCTACGATTTTTACGATATCCCGAAATTCCTCGCCCCGCTCAAAGAAGGTTTTGATTTTGTGATGGGCTCGCGGTTCAAGGGCAGGATACGCGCAGGCGCGATGCCCTGGATGAACCGCTATCTGGGCAATCCCATACTTTCCGGGATCTGCCGGCTTTTCTTCCATACCAGCCTTTCCGATATACACTGCGGCATGCGCGGTTTCAGCCGCCAGGCTTACCTGAAGATGAACCTGATCACCATGGGGATGGAATTCGCCACTGAAATGGTGGTATCCGCTTTGCGCAATAAATTAAAGATATGCGAGGTATCCATAGACTATGATCTGCGCAGCGGGAAGTCGAAGCTGAGCCCTTTAGCCGACGCCTGGAGGCATGTCAGGTTCATGCTGCTTTATTCCCCGATGTGGCTTTATTTCATTCCCGGGATATTAGGGTTTGTCCTGGGCGGTTTCCTTATGGCGGTTTTGTCGTCCGGGCCGGTTTTTTTCCTTGGCCGCTATTGGGATATCCATGTCCTGGCGTTCGCCAGCGCCTGGTGCATACTTTCTTTTCAGATACTTAACCTGGGGATCTACGCGCATATATTCGCGGTCAAACAGGGGTTCTTGAACGCCGACCGGCTATCTGACTTCTTTGAGCGCAAATTCGATCTGGAAAAAGGCATCCTTACCGGGGCATTGTTATTCCTGGCAGGCCTGGCGATAAATTCCCTGATCTTTATCGAATGGCTGTCAAAACACTTCGGCCCGTTATACCGGATAAGAGAATCCATCTTTGCCCTTACTTTGCTGGTGATCGGGCTGCAGACCGTATTTTCCTCTTTTTTTATAAGTTTTTTGTCCCTGAAGCGCAAATGACATTTCCCTGAGATCATGTTGAGCCGCGCGCTATATCTTTTGCTGATCCTTGCCCTTGTCTGGGCCTATGGCGGTTATTTCGCTTTTATGCGCGCGAGTTCCGTCTTATGCCGGAAAAAACGGACTGATGGACGGCCATATCAACCTAAGGCCAGCGTGATCATCCCTACTTATAACGAGGAACTATCGATCTGCGCGAAACTGGATAATATGCTCGGCCAGGATTATCCGAAAGAAGACCTGCAGATCATTGTGGTGGACAGCGGTTCTTCGGATAAGACTCCTGATCTGGTCAGGGCTTACGCGGATAAAGGGGTGGAATTGTTAAGGCAAGAGCAAAGGTCGGGAAAAGGCGCGGCTGTGATCCACGCGCTTAATTACGCTAAGAACGGGATAGTTATTATTACCGACGCCAATTCTTTTTTTGAAGGACAGGTTTTAAAGCCGCTTTTGCGGAATTTCTCCGATCCGCAAGTCGCAGGGGTGACCGGCCGGTTCTTTCTTAAAGATACAAAGAATAACGCGGAAACTTCCGGGTCATATTCTTTCCGGGAGTATGAGAATGTTTTGCGCGGATATGAGAGCTCGGTTGATTCGGCAGTAAGCCTTTACGGCGAGTTATTCGCCGGCCGCAAAGAATTGATCGTCATGGATCCGATGAACTTGACGGAAGACTTCGACGCTTCGATCAGCCTGGTCAAGAAAGGGGCTCGCCTGGTATATGAGCCTTTAGCCGGGATATATGAATATGCCCCTTCGAATGTCCGGGATGTGTTGATACAGAAAAAGAGGGTGGTAGTCGGCACTATCCAAAGCCTGATCAAGCACCGCGGAATGCTTTTCAATCCCCGTTACGGCTGGTACGGCATGGTCATTCTGCCGGGGCATAAATTATTCCCTGTCCTGGGCGTCTGGTTCATGATCGCCTTGATATCTTTGCCCGCGATATTGCGGGAAACCGCTGTTTTTTATGGGGCAGTTATTGGCATAGCGGCCATAAGCGCAGCGGCCTTTATTCCCGGGAAATGCCGGTTGATAGCGGCAGCGAAATATTTCTTTTTGCTTAACCTCGCGTGTTTTTGGGCGTGGATGGATTATTTCCGGGGAAATTACGGCGTTAAATGGGAGAAGATGCGCAGTTCCCGTCCTGAACCCGGGGCCTGATCTTATTTGCCGCCGGTATAAAGTTTGCTCACCCGCAGGTATTCCGCTAATGATTCATTGAATCCGGCCATCAGTTTTTCCCTTTCCAGTAGCTTATCGGGGATCTTTCTGTTTTTTTGGATCGATCTTCTGCGGGCCAGAGTTGAGGGCAATAACGGGAATACCCCGTATGTCCCTTTAAGCAGGGCTTTGATATTACCGGGTTTATGCTGTAGCGCGAATAAAGCCAGTTTAACGGCGGTATAACATAAAATAAGCGCGATAGAGCGCGCCATACGCATGGCGCCGAAGTTCTTTATGACTGTAAGTATAGAATTGCGCTGTATATAAAAGATACGCGCCGGGCTCTCGCGTTTTCCCATTAACGACCCGAACTTGTGGTAGACTATGGATCTCGGTTCGTAGACTGTTTTATAACCTGCCAGCCACGCTTTCCAGCACAGGTCGGTATCTTCGCAGAAAATAAAGTAATTTTTATCAAATCCCCGTAATTCCTGAAAGACGGCTTTTTTGATCAATAAGCTTGCCCCGCATATGGAGCCGGTTGTTTTCGGCGCATTGAATTCTTCCCGGTCTTTGGCGCCGAACCCGATATCGAAGCTTAAGCCCGCAGGGGTTATTTTCTGCCCGGCGCTGTTTATAGTAGGAGGCGCGTCCCAAAAGAGTATTTTGCTCCCGGCGATAGCAATGTCCGGCTCCTTTTCAACAGCAGCGACAAGTTCATCCAGCCAACCGGCAGCAACCCTGGTGTCGTTGTTCAGGAAAACCAGATATTCGCAGTCGATCTTATCCGCCGCTATATTGTACGCGCCGGCAAAACCATAATTTTTGTCCAAGGCGATTGTTTTTACCCATGGAAAGGCGGACGCAATATATTCCCGCGATCCGTCGGTAGAGGCGTTGTCCAGTAAATAGGCCTGGAAATCCTTATAGTTCTGCTCAGAAAGGGACTGAAAACAGTCTTGGAGGTGATCGCGACCGTTGTGGTTTATTACGATAACCGCGGCTTTTTTAGGCATGATGCCTTAGAATACTACTTTTTTTCTGCTACGTAAAGTTATTTCTGGTAAACGCTTTTTTATTTGCCAAGGGCGGGTAGATGTGGTAAATTAGATGCACATTTCGATCAATGGGGTTGTAGCTCAGCTGGGAGAGCGCTTCGTTCGCAACGAAGAGGCCGGGAGTTCGATCCTCCCCAACTCCACTTTCAAATTTCCGTCAAGGAAATTTGAAAGTGCACTCGAACGAGCGTAAAAAACCGCGACAAGCGGTTTAGCGAGTGAAGTGCTGACTAACATAGGCGGCAAATTTCCGTCAAGGAAATTTGAAAGTGCACTCGAACGAGCGTAAAAAACCGCGACAAGCGGTTTAGCGAGTGAAGTGCTGACTCACGTAGGAATAAATTTCCGACAAGGAAATTTAAAAGTGCACTCGAACGAGCGTAAAAAACCGCGACAAGCGGTTTAGCGAGTGAAGTGCTGACTAACATAGGCGGTAAATTCCCGGCGTTCTAACTATCATTCCGCAGCAGAATGCGATTGTAAATAAATTCCAAGCCAGAGAGAAATAAAATTTAATCATTAACAGAATGCCTCGCAGATAAAATGGATAATCCCGGTAAAAATATATTGGATAACCAGACGCTCGCTTCTATCAAGAACCGGCGCAGCGTCAGGATGTTCACCGATAAGACGGTAGGCGAAAACGAACTTAAGACCATACTGCACGCCGCGAACCAGGCTCCTTCAGCGCATAATCAGCAATCCTGGCGCTTTGTTGTATTAAAAGGCGGGAAAAAGGATGAGCTCGCGGAGCTGGTGAATTCCCGGGCTAATGACTTTCCCAGGCCTTCTTCGGCGTTGTTACGTATGGCGTCGCGCAGTATTGTCAGCGCTCCGGTAGTGATCGCGGTAGCTAATTCCGGCGAATTGATAAACAGGGGCACGGAAATGTTCAAAGTGGACAGGAGCGTTGCCCATGATTTTTTCCGGATAATGGAGATCCAGAGTTCCGCCGCCGCGGTCCAGAACCTTCTTCTGTCAGCCACATCTATCGGCCTGGCTACGGTATGGCTGGGGGTGCTGGTGCTTATTAAACACGATGTCCTTCAGTTCATCGGCGAACCGGACGGCGAATTCATGGCGGTCATCCCTGTAGGTTATCCCGCCAAATCCAGCCCCGGACCGATCAAGCAGCCTTTAGATATGGTAGTTAAATATCTTTGATCTTATGGAACGGATCATCAGGTTTTCTTTAACCGCATTTCTCGTTTTATTATCTTCTGTTAATTTATGCCTTCCTGACGCCGGCGCGCAATTATCCAAAGAAGCGCTATTCTATGAAAAACTGAATAATAAGGACCTGCGTTGCCTGCTTTGTCCCAGGGAATGTGTCATTGCCCCGGGAAAACGCGGTTTTTGCCGTGTCCGGCAGAACTCAGGCGGTATTTTGTATACTTTGTCGTACGGCAAGCCTGTGGCTATGCATATCGACCCTATCGAGAAGAAACCTTTGTTCCATTTCCTGCCGGGGAGCTCGGCTTTTTCCATAGCCTGCGCCGGATGCAATCTTACCTGCCAATTCTGCCAGAATTGGGAGATATCGCAAGCCGGTCCGGAAAAAATAAGTGTTTCTTATATCGATCCCGGGGATTTGCTTAATAAAGTCAAAGAGTCCGGGATACCCGCGATCGCCTATACTTATACCGAACCCACAGTGTTCTATGAATATATCCTTGATATATCCAGGCTGGCCAAAGCCCAGGGCATACGCGTTGTTATGCATTCCAACGGTTATATCAATGAAAAGCCGCTGCGGGAGCTGGCGAAATACCTGGACGCGGCTAATATCGATTTGAAGGGGTTCAGCGACGATTATTATTCCAGGATCGCCCAGGCAGGGCTTGCGCCGGTTTTGAGGACTTTACAGGTCTTAAAAGAAGAGGGTGTGCACCTGGAGATAACCAACCTGGTCCTTCCCGGGTACAATGACAACCTCGATACGATCAAAAAGATGTGCGAATGGATAAAGGATAATCTGGGGCCGGATACGCCTTTGCATTTTTCCAGGTTTTATCCGATGTATAAGCTTGTGGCGTTAGCGCCGACGCCGGTTGAAACACTGGAAAAGGCTAGGGCTGTTGCCTTGGCTTGCGGCTTGAAATATGTTTATATCGGCAACGTCCCCGGCCATGACGGGGAAAATACTTATTGCCCGAAATGCGGCAAGGCCCTGATCAAAAGGATGGGTTATGTTGTTTCCGGTAATGAGCTTAAAGACGGGGCTTGCGGTTTTTGCGGGGAGAAGATAGCGGGGATATGGCGATGAAAAGGTTGATTTTGTTTTTAGCTGTCAGCTTTCAGCTATCAGCTTTAAGCGCTCCGGCTGAGGATATAAAATATCCAAATGCGGCGGGGCAGTTCTATCCGGCTGATTCCCAGGAATTATCTTCGATGATCGACGGTTTCCTGGTCTGGGCTGACCCAAAGCCTTCTTCGGGCGGCATATTCGCCATTATCGCGCCGCATGCCGGATACGAGTTTTCCGGACAGTCCGCGGCTTTCGCTTACCGGCTGGTCAAGGACAAACCTTATAAGACCGTAGTGATAATCGGGCCAAGCCATCATTTTGGTTTTAAAGGCGTATCGGTTTATCCTGAAGGGGTGTTCCGGACCCCGCTGGGCGACCTTGAAGTGGATAAAGAATTCAGCAGCCGGCTTATTGTAAAAGGCGGGAATATTTCTTTCGAGCCCAAGGCGTTCGCGCAGGAACATTCGGTGGAGGTGCAACTGCCGTTTTTGCAGCGTACGCTGACGGATTTTAAGATCGTTCCTGTTGTCACCGGCGAATGCGGATGGGATGACTGCCGCAGGCTGGCCGGGCTTTTAAAGAGCGCGATCGCAGGACGTAAAGATGTGCTGGTGGTCGCTTCGTCCGATATGTATCATGGCTATGACCGTGATCAGGCGGAGAAGATCGATGGGCTCACTATTTCTTATTTAAAGAGGATGGACGCGCGGGGTTTATATGACGGCCTGGCCCAGGGGCGGCTGCAGCTTTGCGGAGGTTACGCCGTGGTTTCCGCAATGATCCTGGCGCAGGATATGGGGCATGATAAACTGGATGTTTTGAATTACACGAATTCAGCCCGGGTGACCCATGAGATGATCAAGGGGAACTGGACTGTCGGCTATACAAGCTGCGTTATTGACCAGCAAAAAGGGGGCCAGATGTTGAACAACGGACAAAGAAAGAAATTGCTCGGTATTGCCCGCAGATCCATTGAAAATTATCTTAAGACCGGCAAGAAGCTTAGCCTGGAAGAAACCGACCCGGTATTGTCGAAAGAGATGGGCGCGTTCGTTACTCTTCGCGAAGCAGGGCAATTACGCGGCTGCATAGGCAATATGGTCGGGACCCAGCCTTTGTATCTGACGGTCCGGGATATGGCGGTGGAAGCAGGGACAGGCGACCCGCGTTTTAACCAGGTGGAACTCGCTGAGTTGGGTAATATCGGGATAGAGATATCCGTGCTTTCCCCGATGGAAAAGGTGGATTCGGCGGATAAGATCCGCCTGGGCGAGCACGGGGTCCTGGTCAGGAAAGGGTTTTCCAGCGGGGTATTCCTGCCTCAGGTAGCTGACGAGACCGGGTGGTCGAAAGAAGAATTCCTTTCGCATCTGTGCAGCGATAAGGCGGGTTTGTCCCCGTCGGCCTGGCGGGATAAGGGGACCGAATTGTATATTTTTACCGCTGAGATATTCTCCGAGGAAGAAATAAGCGCGAATGAATAATTTAGCCGCCGGGATATTCCTTTCCGGATTATTCCTGGGCAGCGGGCCGTGCCTGGCCAGCTGCGGGCCGTTGATGATTTCGTATATAACCGGGACGAACAAGGATGTCCGGCAGTCAATATCAGCCTACCTGGTATTTTCATTAAGCCGGACCGCGGTTTACGCTGTCCTGGGTTTATTGTTTTTTTTCTTCGGCCAGCTGGCCGCCGAGCAGTTCTTCAGCGCCTACAGAGGGTATATTTTTATAGCTGCCGGAATATTCATTATTATGACCGGATTGCTGGTGGTCCTGGGTAAAGGGCCGCATAACAGGTTATGCGACAGGCTTGCCGGATCCTTGGTCCGCAAGGGCAATAAGGCTGTGATCCTGATCGGCCTGGTTACCGGTATCTCGCCGTGCCTGCCGCTTTTATCCGTGCTTTCTTATATCGGCTTGGTTTCAAGAACCTGGCAGTCAAGCCTGCTATATGGATTATTGTTTGGTTTAGGGACCACGTTTTCCGTCTTATTCATTCTGGTGATCTCCTGCGGTTTGATCCCCGGTTTCTTAAAAAGCCGTCCCCGAATATTGTCCGTAATTAACCGTGTTTGCGGCCTGATCCTGGTTGTTTTAGGCCTGCAGATCATTTTGCGAGGTATAAGATGAACAGATTTTATTGCGCATCCGTAAAAATAACCGGGGACAAGGCGAGCCTCACGGAGGAAAGCATCGTCCATCACATCCGGGATGTATTGAGGCTAAAGCCAGGGGAAGAGATGGTTGTATTCGACCAGGCCGGCTGTCAATTCAAAACAGTTATTGAGGATATCCTGCCCCGGGAGATCGTTGTCCGGGTAAAAGAGATCATCCCCGCGGCCAGGGCGGATCACCGGGGAAAGGTCTGCGTCGCCTGCGCGATCCCTAAAAGATCCAAATTCGATGATATTATCGATAAGCTTACCCAGCTGGGAGCGGACAGGATAATTCCCATGATCACCGAAAGGGTAGTGGTAAAGATGGAGAAGGAAAAACAGGAAGCCCGCAAGGAACGCTGGGCCAAGATCGCTTTAGCCGCTTCCCAGCAGAGCCAGCGCAGCAGCATCCCTCAGGTAGAGAAGGTTATGGATTTCGACCAGGTCATGGCTTTGTCACCGGATTTTGACCTGAAATTGATCCCTACCCTGCCTGGCGAGCGCAAGACATTTAAAGATATCCTTAATGCCGCCAAGCCGGAAAACATCCTGGTTTTGATCGGCCCTGAAGGCGACTTCTCAGAAGATGAAACCGCAGCCGCGTTGAGAGCAGGTTTTATTCCCGTATCGTTGGGAGAACGGGTCCTGCGAGTGGAGACCGCGGCTGTTTATGTTGCCGCAATACTTAACTATGAACTATCCGGCCGCAGCTAAAACAATTAAATTCATAACCTTGGGCTGCAAGGTGAACCAGTATGACACGCAGTTGATGCGGGAGTCTTTGCTTGCCGCTGGTTTTAAAGAGGCTCAAGCTAAAGACGCGGCAGCGGATGTATATGTGGTCAATACCTGCACTGTGACCCATAAGGCTGACCGGGACTCTCTTTATTCCATTCATCGCAGCCTGCGCCGGAATCCCAAGGCCAGGCTGGTGGTGACCGGATGCCTGGCTGAACTGGATAAACAGCTTTTGAAACAGCAGGCAGGATCAGCGTTGATCGTGGGTAACCGGGACAAAACAAAGGTAGTCAGCTTGATGCGCAGGAAATTCCCAGGGCTATTCCGCAGGGACCATGCCCGATCAGGCGAACTGAACAAGGGCATAACTTTTTTCCAGGGGCATACCCGCGCTTTTTTAAAGGTCCAGGACGGATGCAATAATCGCTGCAGTTATTGCAAGGTGCCGTTGGTCAGAGGGGTATCCCGCAGCCAGCCTGTATCTTTAGTCAGGCGGCAGGCAGAGGCTTTAGCCCGGAACGGTTTTAAAGAAGTGGTTTTGACCGGGATATGCCTTGGGTCATACGGCAAAGACCTTGCCCGGAAAAAAGACCTGGTCGACCTGATCAATGCCATTGAAGATATCCCCGGGCTGGACAGGATACGCTTGAGTTCGATCGAGGCCAAGGACGTATCCGCGAGGCTGATCAGAAAGATAGCTTCTTCCGGCAAATTATGCAGCCACCTGCATATACCCATACAAAGCGGGGATGCCCGGATACTTAAAGAGATGAACCGCAGGTATTCTCCTGAAGATTATATCGGGCTTATCCGCAGGATAAAGGCGAGTATCCCGGATATCGCCATTACTACCGATGTCCTGGTCGGCTTTCCCGGCGAAGAAGAAGAAAATTTCCAGAATACCCTGGATCTGATCAAAGAGATACTTCCTTTGCGCTTGCATGTGTTCGCCTACAGCCCCAGGGAACATACCCCGGCCTGCGATATGCCCCAGGCAGCCGCGGCTGAAATTGTAAAGGAAAGATGCCGCCGGCTCAAAGCTGTCGGCCAAAAGTGCGGACAGGCGTATCAAAAGCGTTTCCTTTCCCGGAAAATGGATGTTTTAGTGGAAGAGCGGCCCGCAGAGGGCAATTCGTTATGGGAAGGGCACACATCTAATTATATAAAGGTATTGTTCAAATCCCCCCTTGATCTTAAGAACCGGCTTATTCCGGTGAAATTGACCGGGAATGGCGTTGATACCATGGCTGCTGTTTTAATCTGATAAACACTGCGCATCAATTCCGGATAGTTCTATTCAACCAGGAGGCGGAATGTTTAAAAAGCAACTTATGTTGTTTTTCTGGTTTATTTCCCTGCTATGTCCGTGTTTTATTTTTGCCGCGGACGAAACCATAACCCTTACCACGTATTATCCTTCGCCTTACGGCAGTTATAATGAGTTGAATACTTACGGGAATACCTATTTATCGATTAATACCGGTAATGTCGGCATCGGGACCACGACGCCTACAGCTAAATTACAGGTCAATACGACATCGACAACCGGAACAGGCAGAGCCATGATCGGGTTTACTACTCCTGGATGGTGGGGGAACCAGGGGGTAAGTAATTATTTTGGCGGGTGGGCTACTTCCACAGCGCCTTTATTCAAGGTTGAGTCATATCATGGGAGTGATCCTAGGGATAAATTACTACAGGTGGCCAGGATGGGGGATATCCCGTATTTGACTGTACAAGGCGGCGGGAACGTAGGTATTGGAACGGTTGATCCCGGAGCGAAGTTCAATATCGTAGGCGGTGGTATTGATATCGGACAGCAGGGGTTACCCTATCAGACATGCGCTAACGGCACGACTAAAGGGGCTGGTCCGGAAATGACGTTTTGGGCTCCTTGCGAAGGATACATTGGGACAAATTTTATGCATAACGGAGGCAGGATTTATACTAAAATGCCTTACGCAGATTGGAATTGGACCGAACTTGTTTTACAGGCGGGTAATGATTGGAATAGGTTCGTAGATAATCAGCTTGTTTTGCGCGGCAACGGTAATGTCGGTATCCGCAACGCTGATCCCGGATATACTTTAACGGTTTCCGGGACAGCATGGTGCTCTTCCGGAGCTTGGTCGGGTTCTGACCGCCGGTGGAAGAAGAATATCTCCGCTCTTGATGACCCGCTGCGGAAATTATTGAGATTAAGCGGCGTAGGTTATGAGTGGAGGCGGGAGGAGTTTAAGGATAAGAATTTTCCAGCAGGCCGGCAGATTGGTATTATAGCCCAGGAAATGGAAAAGGAATTCCCGGAGTTGGTGGATACGGACAAAAATGGCTATAAATCTATAGCCTATGACCGGTTTACCGCTGTTTTGCTGGAGGCGGTAAAGGCCCAGCAGGAGCAGATAATAAGCCAAAGCCAGAAGATCAATGATATGGATGCGAAATTTAAATCGGAAGTAAATAAACTGATGGATCGGTTGGAGCTTTTGGAGGGTAATGCGAAAAAATAAACGAAGGAGGTTTAAATTGTTTAAGAAGAACTTAATGGTTTTAGGTTATTTTTTACTAGTGCCTTTCTGGGCTTGGGCCGCGGACGAAACCATAACCCTTACCACGTATTATCCCTCGCCTTACGGGAGTTATAACCAGTTGTACATTTATGATAGGCTCGGTATCGGGACGGTCAGCCCGGCCGCGCGGCTGCATTTATATAACACAGCCGGTGATGTTGAGATGCGGATGACCGCTGACGGCAATTATGACCCGATTTTCAGGATGACCGGGCAGGGCGGAGTGACTAGCGAAGGACTCAGGATACTATATGATAACAGCGTTGGCGATACGTATTTTGACAATATTTATACGATTTCCACAAACGCTTTTCATTTCCAATCCGGGGGGACGGACAGAGTTACGATCCAAAACAGCGGCAATACCGGGATAGGGACGACGGACCCATTCGTGACATTGCATGCAAGGTCAAACGCCAGTACCGGACCGGTGGTGCTGGAATCTTATGATACCTATGATACATTTTCGGTTTTGCCTTGGGCAAGCATCACTTATCTGGGTTCGGGGGTTTATTATAAGAATGGCGTATGGTATCATGACGCTCAAGGGACTTATAACTGTCTTTTAGGTTTAAGCGGCTCGAGCGGAGGCCGGTGGTACGCTTCAAGCAACAGCAGCCCGAGTTGGAATCTGGCCAGTAATGTATGCCTTTGGACTGCTGCCGGAGTGTTGCAGGGCGCATCCAGCAGAGTTCTTAAGGAAAATTTCAGCTCGCTTGATCCTGAAGATATCCTGGAACGTATAGACAAACTGGATATCAGCCGCTGGAGTTATAAATCGGAGGGATCTTCTGTGACGCATATCGGACCTACCGCCGAAAGTTTTTATGGCCTTTTCAAGGCCGGTAATTCTGATAAAAGCATAGGTTTGATTGACGAAGCAGGCGTGGCGTTGACCGGGGTAAAGGGGTTATTGCGTAAGGTGGAAACACAGCAAAAGCAGATCCGGGAACTGGAGGAAAGGATCCGCGCAATGGAAACCATGTTAACCAAGGATAAAGATAAGTGAATAAGCTGATTTAAACGTATTTTTAAGGTTGACACCGGTTTAAATCAATGTTATATTATTCACTTAATTAAATCATAAAAATTCGAAAGGAGATGATTAAATTGCCTAAAGTTGAGATCAAGGAAGGAGATTCCTTTGAATCCGCGATCCGCCGTTTTAAACGCCAGATCGAGCAGGAAGGGATATTAAGGGAAGTAAGGGACCGCAAGCATTACCAGAAGCCCAGCGAGAAGAAAAGAAGGAAGATGCGGGAAAGAAGGTAAAGATGGGGCTGGTATTTTCTACTTCCTGGAACGCCTTTCGCCACACGCACGCGGAAAAACTCGTATTTGAGATAAAGGAACTGGGTTTCAACGAAATAGAATTGAGCTTCAACCTTACCGCTGATATGGTAGGAGAGATCGAAGGCCTGGTCAAAAAGGCCGGGATCTCGGTAAGAAGCGTGCATAATTTTTGCCCTATCCCCGCCGGCGTCGAACGTAAACTCGCCTTGCCTGATTATTATTCCATGTCCTCCCCGGACGAGGAGGAACGGGCAAAAGCCGTAAAACAGACCAAAGAGACCATTGATACCGCTGCCAGGCTGAACGCCTCGGCAGCAGTTTTACATTGCGGCAGGGTTGAAATACCTGACCGGACCCGGAAGCTGATCGCGTTGTACGCCGAAGGCAAGTTGGACACCCCGGAATTCCTGAAACTCAGGGAGGAGATGGTCGTAGAACGCAAAACCCGCCAAAAACCATATTTTGAGAATACGCTTAAAAGCCTGGAAGAACTTAACAGCTATGCCGATAAAAAAGGCGTAGCTTTAGGCGTGGAAAACCGTTTTTATTACCGGGAAATCCCGGATTTTTTCGAGATCGGCCTTATTCTGGACGCGTTCAAAGGATCGCGCATATTTTATTGGCATGATGTGGGCCACGCCCAGGTGATGGATAATCTGGGGTTAGCCAGGCATATGGATTTTCTGGATTCCTATAAAGAGCGTTTGTTCGGCGTGCATTTGCATGACCTTAAAGGATGCTTAGACCACCAGGCTCCTTTTGAAGGGGGGTTTGATTTTAAAAAACTTCTCCCTTACCTTAAAAAGGACACTTTGAAGGTAATTGAAGCGCATCATCCGGCGGCCCCGGAGGATATCGTCGGTGGCCGGAAGATACTGGAGGCGGCTTTTAATGGGAAGTTTTAAGGTGCGGATGCCGGCGGTCGCGGGGCAGTTCTATCCTTCAACCCCCAAAAAATTATCCGCGTTGATCTCAGGGTTCATTGATAAAGACGCCAGGCGTTTGGACGCTGTAGCCTGCGTCATGCCTCACGCCGGGTATGTTTATTCCGGGGCAGTAGCCGGAGCGGTAGTATCCCGGCTTAAAGTAAAGGGCCGGATCATCATCCTTGGCCCGAATCATACCGGAGCAGGCGCCGCCTTCAGCATAATGGCGCAAGGCAGGTGGCAGACGCCTCTGGGCGAAGTTCCCGTTGATGAGGAATTGGCTGCCGGTATAATGCGTAACTGCGGATTTCTGGCTGATAACGATCTGGCGCATTTAGATGAGCATTCTCTGGAGGTGCAGATCCCGTTCTTCCAGTATTTTAACAAAGATTTTCAGATCGTCCCGATAGTGATCGGCTCGCATAACCCGGAATACCTGAAACAACTGGGTTCGGGTATTGCCGCGGCGGTTAAGGAAGCGGGTTTAAAGGATTCTGTCCTGATCGTCGCCAGCTCGGATATGACCCATTATGAGCCGCAGGAAAGCGCCGAGGCCAAGGATAAACAGGCTATTCAGGCTGTCCTGGAATTAGATACGGATAAGCTTATGCGTAAGGTGGCAGAACTGGACATTTCTATGTGCGGTTATGCCCCGGTTATGGCGATGATCAGCTGCGCAAAGGAACTGGGAGCGGCTAAAGCGGAGCTGGTTAAATACGAAACCAGCGGTAAAGTTACCGGCGATACCTCGAGCGTTGTAGGTTATGCCGGGATGGTCATTTATTAACAGGGACATTTTTGCGCCGGATCAAGGACCGTCCCTAACAAAAGGACATATTATGGACGAACAGATCAAAAAAAGCGACGAAAGTTGGAAAGAATCCGTGGAAAAAGAAAAACAGGCGCAGGCCCAGGGGCCCGCGGATGACGGATCGTCTTCGCCGATCCAGGCGGATTTTACTTTTTTCGTAACCACGCTTTCCATACAGGCGGCGATCGCCCTGGGCGTTATGCCTAATCCGGCTACCCAGCAGATCGAGGCTAACCTTAACCAGGCTAAGCTTATTATCGATACCCTGGCAATGATCAAGGAAAAGACCCAGGGTAACCTTAACCCGGAAGAAGACAGCCTGATCGACAATATGCTTTATGACCTGCGTATGCAATACGTGGAAAAAACTGGAGGTTCTAAATGATCGATAAAGAGCTTTTGGATATACTGGCGTGCCCGTTTTGTAAAGGCGATGTCGAGCTTAAGGAGAACAAGATAGTCTGCGTTAAATGCAACAGAAAATATCCGGTCAAGGACGGCATCCCGGTTATGCTGATCGATGAAGCGGAAAAATAAAATGAAGAAAATACTTGTAATTCACGGCCCGAACCTTGATCTGCTGGGAACCCGCGAGCCCGCTGTTTACGGCAGGGTTACCCTTAAGCAGATAAACGCGGACTTGAGAAAGGCCGGCCTGCGCAAAAAAGCGACGCTTACCATAGTTCAGTCCAATCATGAAGGCAGGATCGTTGACCTGATCGGCAAGGCAAAGCCTAAATTCGACGGGATATTGATCAACCCGGCCGCTTATACCCATACCAGCGTGGCTATCCGCGACGCCCTGGCTGCCTGCGGGGTGACTGCAGTGGAAGTGCATCTCTCCAATATATATTGCCGGGAAGAATTCCGGCAGAAATCCCTGGTCAGCCCGGTAGTTAAAGGGACGATAATGGGTTTTGGCGCGAAAAGTTATTTATTGGGGCTGGAAGCGCTTCTGGACTTGATCTCATAGGCCTTGGATGAATCCTAAAATAACCAATATCTATAAAAGCCTGGCCAAAGATAATCTGGACGGGTTGCTTTTATCTTCCCAGGCTAATTGTTCATATCTTTGCGAATATCCCAGCCGGGATTCTTACCTTTTGATCTCTCCGGCAAAGAACGTTTATTTCACAGATTCGCGCTATACAACAGAAGCCCGGAAACAGCTTAAAGGATGCGCGGTTGAGCAGTCGAACGGCTCGGTTTTTAAGAAGATCGCTGAAGTTTGCCGGGATCTACGGCTTAAATGCCTGGGGTTTGAGGAAAGGTATCTTCCGTACGCCGAATACAGGCAGATCCGCAAAGAATTAGAGGGTTCAATAGGCCTGGCGCCTACCTGGGGCTTGGTCGAGGAATTAAGGCAGATAAAGACCGCGGAAGAGATCGTCAAGATCAGAAAAGCCTGCGCTATAGCAATGGAGGCTTTTGAATTCATCCGGGAATACATCCGGCCCGGGGTCAAAGAGATCGAAGTAGCCGCTGAACTGGAGAGGTTTATCCGTTACCACGGCGCCGGCAGCGCGGCTTTTGACATAATCGTGGCCAGCGGCCCGAATTCGGCCTTTCCGCACCATATTACTTCGCAGCGCAGGATCAAGGATAATGAACCGGTATTCCTGGACCTGGGGGTTGATTACCAGGGGTATAAATCAGACTTGACAAGGGTAATCTTGTTGGGTAAAATAAATACTCTTGTGGGCAATATATATAGAATAGTCCTGGAAGCCCAGAAAAAGGCGATCTCCGGGATAAGGCCGGGCGCGCCCATAAGCAGGATAGACAGCCTGGCCAGGGATCATATAGGGAAAAAAGGATATGGCGGGTATTTTGGTCACGGCTTGGGCCATGGTCTGGGCCTGGAGATCCATGAAGCCCCGCATATCGGCGGAAAACAGATAAAAAAGCTTCAGACTGGTATGGTATTCACGGTGGAACCGGCGATCTACATCCCGGGGAAGTTCGGTATCAGGATTGAAGACATGGTCTTAGTGACCAGGAAAGGAAGCGAGGTTCTCAGTGGCTTACTCAATAAATGAAATAAAGAACGGTGTGACTATTCTGGTTGACGGCAATGTTTATATGGTCATAGATTTTCAGCACGTAAAGCCCGGCAAAGGCGCCGCTTTTGTGCGCACCAAAATGCGCAATCTGCGCAATAATAACGTCCTGGAGCAGACTTTCCGGGGCGATGAAAAGATCGAAGAAGCGTACATCGAGGAAAAAAAGCTCCAATATCAATATAACTCCGGAGATATGTATCATTTCATGGACCAGGAGAATTATGAGGAAGTGGCCATCGCCAAGGATACAATGGGGGATCAAATCAAGTTCCTCAAAGATAACATAGAGGTAAAGGCTTATTATTACAAGGATTCCGTATTATATGTCAATCTCCCCAATTTCATAGAGGTAACGATTACTCACACTGAACCGGGTATAAAGGGCGATACGGCTAAAAGCGGGACAAAACCCGCTACAATAGATACCGGGGCGAATGTCCAGGTGCCGCTTTTTGTCGATGCCGGGGACGTGATCAAAGTGGATACGCGCACGGGCGCGTATGTGGAAAGGGTAAACCAGTAATTTCTTAATCCTGCCACAAGACAAAGGGGTTTTAAATGAACGTAAAAGAGATCAAAGAAATGTTGAACCTTATGAGCGAGAACAGCCTGGTCGAGCTGGAGATCGAAAAGGACGGCATGCGCATACGCTTGAAGAAAGCCGCTGCCGCCAATGAGAACTACAGCGGGCCGATCGTCATTGAACGCCAGAAGATCAGCCAGGAGCCGGTTAATGAACCCGCCGCGTTAAGCGAAAAGTCTTCAATAAAAGCCCTGGAGATCAAGGCGCCTATGGTCGGCACGTTCTATAGGGCACCTTCGCCTGAAGCCCCGCCTTACTGCGAGGTCGGCCAGGTGATCGAGCCGGGCCAGGTAGTATGCATCATTGAGGCGATGAAGCTGATGAACGAGATAAAATCCGAAGTCCGGGGTAAACTTGTCGAGGTCCTGGTTGACAACGCCGAGCCTGTGGAATACGGCCAGTCAATGTTCATAATCGAGCCAATCTAAAAAAATGTTCTCTAAAATATTAATAGCGAACCGCGGAGAGATAGCATTAAGGGTTATTCGGGCCTGCAGGGAGATGGGCATACGTTCGGTGGCGGTTTATTCCGAGCCGGACAAGAATTCCATGCACGTGCGTTTTGCCGATGAGGCTATTTGTATCGGCCAGGCTGCCAGCAGCAAGAGTTATCTCAACATCCCGGCGATCATCAGCGCGGCTGAGATCACCGATGTCGAGGCGATCCATCCCGGTTACGGTTTCCTGGCGGAAAACGCGCATTTTGCGGAGATCTGCGAGTCCTGCCATATAAAGTTCATCGGCCCTACGGCGGAAAATATCAAGATGATGGGCGATAAGATGAGCGCCCGCACCACCGTGCAAAAATTCGGGCTGCCGGTAGTCCCGGGAAGCCTGGGGACTGTCAAAACAAAAGAAGAGGCTTTAAAGACCGCGCAGAAGATAGGTTACCCCGTGATCATCAAGGCTGCTGCCGGCGGCGGCGGCAAGGGAATGCGCATCTGCCATAATGACATAACGCTGGCCAGCAGTTTCATGACCGCCCGTTCCGAGGCCGAAGCTAACTTCGGCAATCCCAATGTATATATAGAGAAGTACATAGATAAACCCCGCCACGTGGAGATACAACTGCTGGCGGACCAGTACGGCCACGTTATTTACCTGGGCGAAAGGGACTGCAGTATCCAGCGCCGGCACCAGAAACTTCTGGAGGAATCCCCATCCAACATAGTGGACAGTAAGCTGCGCAAGAAGCTGGGAGAGCTGGCGGTAAAAGCGGCCAAGGCTGTGAATTACGTGAACGCCGGGACCATGGAGTTCCTGATGGACAGCCACAAGAATTTTTATTTTATGGAGATGAACACCCGCATCCAGGTGGAACATCCGGTGACCGAGGCGGTGACCGGCATAGACCTGATCAAGGAACAGATACAGATCGCCTCCGGGGAGAGATTGGACATCAAACAGGAGGATGTCAAGGTTAACGGCGCGGCGATAGAATGCCGGATAAACGCCGAGGATTACGAGAACAACTTTATGCCCTGTCCCGGCAAGGTCGAGTTGTTGAACCTGCCGGGCGGCCGGGGCGTCCGGGTGGACACGCACATATACCAGGGCTATGATATAGTCCCGCATTATGATTCACTGGTCGCCAAGCTGATCGTCCACGGCAAGGACCGCAAAGAGGCGATAGCCATAATGCGCCGGGCGCTCAACGAGTTCAATATCGGGCCGATAAAAACCACGATACCGTTCCATATCCGCGTGCTGGATAATCCGCTTTTCGTTAAAGGCGATATCTCCACGCATTTTGTCCAGGAGATGATGGCTGAGGGCCAGGAAACCGCCGCGGAATAAAACATCCGGCAAAGATAAGAGGTGCAAACGCTATGTTGAATAAAGACGGATCGCGCAATGACGACGGGATGATAAAGATACACCGCAATGTCATTTCCTCTATCGCCGCTATAGCCTCCACCGAGGTCGACGGGGTAAAGTCCATCGGCAAAAACCTTAAATCGCGTTTTTTAGAGTTCCTGGGCAGGCGCTCTCCCAGCACTATCAGGGTCGAATTCGATAAGAACAGCGAGGTCTGGGTATTGATCCCGATAGTCATCAAATACGGGTATAATATCCCGGAGGTCGCGGGCAAAGTCCAGGAGAATGTGCGCAATGCCCTGGAAAAGATGACCAATCTTTCCATAAAAGATATCAATATAAACGTTAAAAGCATAGAAAAGGCTTGATCAAAAAGGGGGCGGTATGAGAATCTTCAATGTTCTGGGTATTTTGTTTTATGCCAGCATTCTTATCCTTATAGGGTTGGTAATGGTGGTTTTTTCTTTTAATATTCTTCCCCCGTCCGATATAGGCAATTTCTTCCTTTATGTGCAGAGCAACATGAATTCCCGGATATTGATCGGGCTTTCCGGGCTGCTTTTGATCCTGGTCAGTTTTTCTTTCGCCCAGCTTATTCTGGGCAGGTTCCAGAGCGAGAAGACCATCGCCTTTACCACCGCCTCAGGCGAAGTGACCATAGCGCTTTCGGCCATCGAGGACCTGATCAAACATTTTGTGCTGATCATCCCGGAGATAAAGGAACTGCGTCCGGACGTGATCGCCACAAAAAAGGGCATAGTCGTGGACCTGAAGGTCGCGCTTAAGTCTGAGGCTAACCTCCCGGAACTCACCGCCCGCCTGCAGGAGATAACCAAATCCAAGATACAGGAAGTCCTGGGATTGGAAGAGCAGATAATCATCCGTATACACATTTCCAAGATAGTTTCCCGCGAGGATAAGGACCGCAAGAAACGGGAAACGGATATTCAGGAACCAGCGGTGCCTTTCGGCGGTTACGGAAGGGTTTAATAATAACAACAACTAAGACCCCTCGCCTGCATGCGCAGGCTCGGGGTAAAATTTCCCGACTCGCGGAGCGAACGGGGAAATTTGAGGAGGAAGAAAGTAATGGCAACTATCGGCATACTTACAGGCGGCGGGGATTGCCCGGGTTTGAACCCGGTTATCAGGGCAGTGGTCAGAAAGGCATTTAACGAAGGATTTGAGGTTATAGGTTTTAAGAACGGCTGGAAAGGCCTTATTGAGAATGATACGGTGAAGCTGGATATGGCCGCGGTTTCCGGTATCCTGCCTAAAGGCGGGACTATCCTGGGGACCAGCAGGACCAATCCCTACAAAAAAGAAGGTGGGGTCGAGAAGGTAAAAGAGAATTTTAAAAAGAATAAACTCGACGCGCTGGTCGCGGTCGGCGGAGAAGATACCCTGGGCGTGGCTAACAAACTGACCAAAGACGGGGTCACCAATATCGTGGGCGTTCCCAAGACCATTGATAACGACCTCTCGGCAACTGATTATACCTTTGGTTTCGATACCGCGATCAATATCGCCACCGAATGCATCGACCGGCTGCATACCACCGCCGAGAGCCATCATCGCATCATGGTAGCTGAGGTCATGGGCAGGCACGCCGGCTGGATCGCCCTGGAATCCGGTATTGCCGGAGGCGCGGATGTTATCCTGATCCCGGAGATACCCATTGATATGGATGAGGTTTGCGAGGTCATAAAGAAACGGCATGCCCGCGGTAAGACCTTCAGCATCGTAGTTGTCGCGGAAGGCGCGCAGTTCAAAGCTAAGGATGTTACCCAGGAAGAAAAGCTGGATGAGTTCGGCCATGTACGCCTGGGCGGTATCGGCGAGATGCTGGGTAAAGAAATAGAAAAAAGGACCGGTTTTGAGACCCGGGTCAGCGTATTCGGCCATATACAACGTGGCGGTTCTCCGACAGCCTTTGACCGTATCCTGGGGACAAGGTTCGGGGTAAAGGCGGTCGAGCTTATAACCGGGAAGAAATTCGGCAAGATGGTCGCGCTGCGCGGCAACAAGATCGTCGATGTTCCTTTGGAAGAAGCGGTCAAGGAATTGAAGACCGTGGATATGGAGCTGTATGAGATCGCCAAGGTCTTTTTTGGCTGATCTTTAAAAAGGGGATGAGAAAATGAGAGACAGGATCAAGGATCTGCTCCTGGAAAGCATCCAGGTCAAAGAGGACCTCCTGCGCACCCGGATCGACAACATAATCGATATCGCCGATCTGATCATCGAATCGTTGAAAAAGAACGGCAAGGTCATCCTTTTCGGCAACGGCGGTTCTGCCAGCGACAGCCAGCATATTGCCGCCGAGCTTGTCGGCCGCTTCAAGAAAGACCGTACCGCGCTGGCGGCTATAGCCTTGACCACCAATACCTCGATAATAACTTCCCTGGCCAATGATTACGGTTATGAGATAATTTTTTCCAGGCAGATCGAGGCCCTGGGGCAAAAGAACGACATTGCTATAGGAATATCCACCAGCGGCAAGGCTAAGAATGTCGCTGCCGGCATAAAGCAGGCAAAGAAGATGGGGATAAAGACCGTGGCTCTTACCGGCGGTGACGGCGGTGAGTTGATCAAACTGGCGGATGTTTCTTTGATGGTCCCGTCCGCGGTCACTGCCAGGGTCCAGGAGGCGCATATCACCATCGGCCATATAGTATGCGAGATGGTAGAACAGGCGTTATGTTAGAGGAAAAGATCAAAGGCCTGCGCCAATTGGCCCAAGAGATATCCCGCCTTAAGCGGGCCGGCAAGAAGATCGTGTTTACCAACGGTTGTTTTGATCTTTTACATTACGGCCATGTGAAATACCTGGAAAGCGCCAGAGCTGCCGGCGACATATTGGTCGTGGGAGTGAACAGCGACGCTTCGGTAAAAAGGCTTAAAGGCCCTAAGAGGCCGGTGGTCAGCCAGAAATACCGGGTCAGGGTGATCGCCGGATTGGAGTGCGTTGATTACGCGGTGATCTTCGGGGAGGATACACCGCTTGAGACTATAAAACGCCTGAAACCGGATGTGCTGGTCAAGGGCGCGGATTGGAAAGAATCGCAGATCGTCGGCGCTGATTTTGTCAGAAAGAACGGCGGCATGGTGCGGACTATAAAATTGGAAAAGGGTTTATCCACCACCAGCCTGATAAGAAAAATTGTCCAGACCTTGTGAGGCAAATAAGATATTCCGGGTGATCGACGCTAACCTGAACCGGGTTAAAGAAGGGTTGCGCGTTTGCGAGGAGGTTGTCCGTTTTATCCTGGATGACCGTTCTTTGACCGCCGGATTTAAAGCTTTGCGCCACCGTATCGATCTGGCAGCTGCCGGCTGCCCGGACCGGGATGAACTTCTGGGATCGCGCGCGAGCAGGAAAGATGTGGGAAGGACGGTATCGTCGGTCCGCGGCGAATTCAAACGCGGCGGTTACCGCGACATATTCCTGGCCAATATCCAGAGGGTCAAGGAATCGATAAGAGTGCTTGAGGAATTCTCCAAAATTAACCGGGTAGATGCGGCCTTGAAATTCAAGGCCTTGCGATACGATGTCTATGAACTGGAAAAGAAAGTTATTAAGAAATTCAGCTCTGTATGTGATAATAGATAAGGCGGTCCTGGGAAAAAGGCCGCTGGCGCAGACAGTCAAAAAGGCGGTTTCCTGCGGCGGGGTAATATTCCAGCTCAGGGATAAGGCCGCGGCAAGGCGGGCGATACTCGAGGATTCACTGGCCTTAAGCAGGATAGCCGCGGAAAATAAAAGTGTTTTCATTGTTAACGATCATCCGGATATCGCCAAGCTCTCGGGGGCTGACGGCGTGCATCTGGGCCAGGATGATCTGCCGGTAAAGCTGGCGCGGAAATTATTAGGCAGGGGCATGATCATCGGTGTTTCCTGCTCCAATATAGATCAGGCGATAAGGGCGCAGCGCGAAGGCGCTGATTATATTGGGATAGGCCCGATATTTCCTACCGCTACTAAACCCGATACCAAAGCTATAGGCCTGGAATTGGTCCGCCAGTGCAGTAAATCGATAAAGATACCATTTTTTCCGATAGGCGGAATTGACCGGAACAATATCAGGAAAATAAGGTCTTGCGGATCGCGTCAGGCGGCGGTCTGCCGGGCGGTGATCGCCGCGGCGGATGTTAAAAGATCAGTGCGCAGTCTTTCTAAACTTTTAAATTAAAATGACACAACTGGAAGCGGCAAAAAATAATTCACTGACCCCTTTGATGAAAAAAGTGGCAGGTTTTGAGAAGGTCGATCCGCGTTTCATAATGACAGGGATAAAAAAAGGCAATATTGTCGTCCCTCTTAATAAAAAACGCAGGATCAGCCGGCCTTGCGCCATAGGCGCGGGGCTTATTACCAAGGTCAACGCCAATATCGGGACTTCCACGGATAAACCCAACCTGGCCGAGGAATTGAAGAAACTGGCGGTTGCCGAGAAATACGGCGCTGACGCGGTAATGGATTTGAGCGTAGGCGGCGACCTTAAGGCGATCCGGCGCAAGATCCTGGCTGCGTCGAATATCCCCTTAGGCACTGTTCCTATATATGAGATAGCGGTTAACGCCCAGAACCGAAAAGGGGATTTTCTCAAATTCGAAGCTGAAGATATCCTGGATACGCTGCGCTCCCAGGCTGAAGAAGGCGTGGATTTCTTCACTATACACTGCGGGGTGACCAGAAAGAGCCTGCAGCAGTTAAGAAGGAATAAACGGCTGTTGGGGATAGTTTCCCGCGGCGGGGCGATGCTGGCCAGCTGGATCAGCCGGAATAATAAGGAAAATCCTTTTTACGAATATTTCGACAAGATACTGGATATCGCTTATGAATACGATGTTACCCTGAGCCTGGGAGACGGGTTAAGGCCGGGTTCGATACTGGATGCCACTGACCAGGCCCAGATCACGGAATTGAAGATCCTGGGCGAATTAGCCCAGGCTTGCCGCAAGAGGAATGTCCAGGTAATGATCGAGGGCCCGGGGCATGTTCCGTTAGACCAGATAAAAAAGAATATCGAGCTGGAAAAGGATATCTGCGGCCAGGCGCCTTTCTATGTTTTAGGCCCGCTGGTAACCGATATCGCCGCGGGTTACGACCATATCAGCGGCGCGATCGGCGGAGCCCTGGCAGCAAGTTACGGAGCTGATTTTCTCTGTTATGTTACCCCGGCCGAGCATCTCAGGCATCCTTCGATCGATGATGTGAGGCAGGGCGTGATCGCTTCCCGGATCGCCGGGCACGCGGCGGATATCGTCAAAGGAGTCGGCGGGGCACTGGAGCGGGACCGCAAGATGTCTATTGCCCGCAGCCGCAGGGATTGGAAAAAACAGATCGCCCTAGGTCTTGATCCGGAAAAGGCGAAAGAGTACCGTCTTTCTTCAAAACCTGATATGAAAGATGTCTGCACTATGTGCGGAAAATTCTGCTCCATAAAAGTGATGGAGTGCAATTTTAAATGAGCACATGACTTATGGAGTGGCCGCTTTTGCGGCCCGACATAAGTTATAGTGCGAATTACCCCTCGGTGCATGCGGGGTAAATAGGCTAAATGCGGGTGTAATTCAATGGTAGAATGGCAGCTTCCCAAGCTGCTAATGTCGGTTCGATTCCGATCACCCGCTTATTTAATCGCGACGCAAGGGATAAGCAGAATATAAATGCCGATACACCTGCGAATATTCGTTCTTTGTCTGTTGTTCATATCCGGCTGCGTTACCGGGCCTGTTCCGGTTGGTTTTAAACCGGTTCCTTTGCCTGCCGGCGGCGTATACCATAAAGTTGCCAGGGGCGAAACTCTTTGGAGGATAGCCAAGGCTTACGCGGTGAGCATTGAGGAACTGGTAGCTATCAATAAGATCCAGGATTCCAGCCGTATCGAGGTCGGTCAAATGCTGGCTGTGCCCCGGCCGCCTGTCGGGAAGACCGAGGCCCCGGCAATATCGGCGGATGATGATTTTATCTGGCCTTTGAAAGGCAAGGTTATAGCCAATTACGGCCAGAGCGTGAATAACACGGTGAATAAAGGCGTGAATATCCAGCCTTTTTATACCGGTGATGTGTTTGCCGCGGCCGCGGGAAAAGTGGTTTTTCTTGACCTGGATTTCCCCGGTTTGGGAAAGACCATAATCATAGAGCATACTGACGGATTCCGGACTGTATACGGAAGAAATAACGAGGTTTTTGTCAAACCCGGTGATATAATAACCAAAGGTGCGGTCATTGCCCGGATAACTACCGGCAGCCGCGAAAAAGGTAATTTTTTGCATTTTGAGATCCGCAAAGGCGCGTTGTCTCAGAATCCGTATTTTTATCTTCCTTAATTTAATTTCATGCAAGTTCAAAATTACGTGAATCGCAAATCTTACCAGGATATCCTGGAAAAACGGGTTGTCGCCCTGAAAGACGGTTACCGCCAGAATATCGCCCTGATCGGCGAAGAGCAGCTGGGCAAGACCACGATCGTCTTTAAGTTCCTGAATAATTTCTGCGACAGCCGTTTTATCATGGTTTATATGGATTGCCGCCCGGAGCCGCTGGTCACTTTTGCCAGGAGGTTCATCGGCGTACTGCTTTATAATTTCCTTACCTCCAGCAATACCCCGCTTAAAGAAGACCTGGATTTCCTGATCAATAAGGCCGGCAGCCATATACCGGAGACCGTGGCCAGGATCCGGGCCATACTGGCCGACCTGGAAAAAAGGAAAAAAGAGAATATCCTGAACAATTTATTCTCGCTTACCGACCTGATCCATAAAGAAACTAATAAATTCTGTGTAGTGGTGCTGGATGAGTTCCACAACCTGGAGCATCTGGGGGTAAAGAACGTTTATAAAGAGTGGTCCAAACTGCTCATCCTGCAAAAGACCACCATGTATGTGATCATCAGTTCGCAGATATTCAAGACCAAGAACATCCTTTCCAAAGACCTTTGCCTGCTTTTCGGGAATTTCGAGGTGATAACCGTAGAGCCGTTCGATATCAAAACCACCGAGGAATACCTGGGCTCGCGGCTTAAAAATATAGGGCTTGACCTGGCGGTGCGTAATTTCATCGTGCATTTCACCGGCGGGCATCCTTTTTATCTCGACCTGATCTGCGGCGAACTGCTCAAAGCGGAAAGGGCAAGCCTGGCCGATATACTGGAAAACCTCTTTTTCCTGTCTTCCGGTACGTTGAACCAGAAATTCACGAATTACCTGAAAAGGTTCGAGGACACCCAGTTCAGCCGGGACTACACTTCAATACTTTATTTGATCTCCAGCGGCCAGAACAAGGTCAAGGACATCGCGCACATCCTGCGTAAGCCTAAAAAAGAGATCGACCTTCGGGTAAATTATCTGCTGGAAACCGACGCTGTTTCACGTTCAGGGGATTTTCTTAAAATAAACGACCGGGTCCTGGGTTTCTGGCTGAAATTCGTATACCAGGAAAAGCTGCATTCCCTGACTTTTGACGCCGTTAACCAGAAGATCCTTTTCCGCAAGAATATCGACGATATGATCGGGGAGTTCCTTAAACAGGCCAATATCCCGGTATCCCAGAGGGTAACCGAATTAGTGCGGCTTTTTTCTGACGACCGCATCCAGATCGAACGCCGGAAATTAACGCTCAACCATTTCCGCGAGATAAAACCGCTGGAATTCCGGAACAAGGGTTTAAGGGAAGGGTTGATCTGCCGTTCAACGGACAGCCAGTGGATATTCGGGTTCAAATACGATCCGCTCACTGAAGAGGATATCTCGGAATTTTCCCGCGAATGCAAGAAATACAGGCACAAACAGCAGAGGAAGATAATCGTTACCCTGCGCGATATCGAGCAGAACAGCCGTTTGAAGGCCCTGGAAGAAAAGATCTGGACCTGGGACCTGAACAACATCAACCAGCTCTTTGATGTCTTCTCCAAGCCCAGGATCATAGTATGAGAATATGAAAATAGGGGTTATTTCGGATACGCATATACCTGAGCGCTGCAGCGAAATACCGTCTGCGGTGGTGAATGAATTCAAAAAAGTGGATATGATCGTTCACGCCGGCGACCTGGCCGATTTGAGCGTATTGAAAAAACTCCAGGGGCTTTGCCCGGATGTCAGGGCGGTCGCCGGGAATATGGACCCGGGAGAGGTCAGGGACATACTCCCGGAGAAAATGGTTTTTGATGTTTCCGGGTTTTCCATAGGCTTGATCCACGGCTACGGCCCGCCGGATCAGCTCCCCAAAAGGCTTACCGAGGTTTTTAAAAAAGACAAGGTCGATATAATAATCTTCGGCCATTCGCATCAGCCGATGAACGAGACGATAGGCGATACGCTCTATTTTAACCCCGGCAGCCCGACAGATACGGTTTTTTCCCCGTATTGTTCTTACGGGATAATAGAGATCAACGGTAAAATAAAAGCCAGTATCGTTAAGATAAAGAATTAAAGGTACGGTTCCCCGTCAGATCACTTTTTGCGGTAAAAGAGGCGATATGGATAAATTATGGGCTCCGTGGAGAATAACCTACGTCCAGGGAAATAAAAAGAGCGGATGTATTTTTTGCCGGGCAAAGAGGCCGGGAATAAAAAAGGATTTTGTCCTTTTCAAGACAAAGAGGTCCCTGGCAATGTTGAACATATTCCCTTACAATAACGGGCATCTGATGGTCGCGCCGTTAAGGCATGTCCGGGATATATCGCTGCTTGATAAAGAAGAGATCCTGGATCTCTTTGCCAGCCTTAACCGGGCAAAGGCCCTGTTGGAAAAAGTCCTGTCGCCTGACGGGTATAATATAGGGATCAATGTTTCCCGGACAGCAGGGGCGGGCATACCCGGGCATCTGCATATCCATATAGTCCCCCGATGGAACGGGGACACTAATTTCATGCCTGTTTTGAACAATACCAAGATAATTTCGCAGTCTTTAGAGGAATTGCACAAGAGGCTTAAAGCATGCATATCCAGCAAAGGATAAAAGAATACGAGGAGAAATTCCTGGCGCCTTACGCCATGCACAGCGTTGACAGCCGCGGCCGGCGCTACAAGGAGGATGAACATCCTTACCGTTCGGTCTATCAAAGGGACAGGGACAGGATCATCCATTCCCAGGCATTCCGGCTGCTGGAATACAAGACCCAGGTTTTCGTCAACCACGAAGGCGATTATTACCGGACCAGGCTGACGCATACTCTGGAGGTGGCCCAGATCGCCAGGACCATGTCCATGGCCCTGGGCTTGAATGTGGACCTTACCGAGGCTATAGCCCTGGCCCATGACCTGGGGCACACGCCTTTCGGGCATTCCGGAGAAGACGCGCTCAACGAATTAATGGCCAAGCACGGCGGCTTTAACCATAATACGCACGGCTTGCGGGTGGTGGATGAATTAGAGGAGCGTTACCCGGAATTTCCCGGTCTTAATCTTTCCTGGGAGGTCAGGGAAGGGATAGTCAAACATTCGACTAAATTCGATAAAAGCGCCCCGCTTAAAGACCTGGCCCCGAAAGAGATGCCTACGATGGAGACCCAGATCGTGGATATCGCCGATGAGATAGCTTATGATAACCATGATATCGACGACGGATTGACCTCCGGGCTGCTTAAGGAAAGCGACCTGGAAGAGGTCCCTTTATGGAGAAATATAAGTAAGGAAATTTCCGCGAAGTATGCTAAAATAATGCCGGAGCGCAGGAAATACCTGATCATCCGCCGGCTGATCGATATGCAGGTAACCGACCTTATAAGCGAAACAGAGGCAAAGGTCAAGAAACTGAAATTGCGCTCCAGCGCCGACGTAAAAAAGCTGGATAAAAAGATAATCTCTTTCAGCGCTCAGATGAAGTCGCTGCGCCAGCCGCTGCGCGAGTTTCTTATGGAAAAGCTTTACAAGCATTACCGCGTGATCAGGATGGCTGATAAGGCCAAGCGTTTTATCAAGGAATTGTTCGAGATATATATGGTCAGGCCGCAGGCGCTGCCTCCCAGGGTGCAGGAAAGGATAGCCCGGGACGGGGTCAGGCGCGGCGTGTGCGATTACCTAGCGGCAATGACAGACAGGAACGCGTTAGATGAATACAAAAAGCTGTTTTACCCCTACGAGAAGGTATAAGGTCCTGATATCGGCGGTGCACAGCATATACCGCCTGGTAAACTCGACTTTCGAGTTAAAGGACCTGATCCCCCGGCTGGCCAGGCTTATCTGCCAGATATTCAATTCCCGCTACTGCCTGATAATCATCCTTGATCCATCCCGGAAATATTCGACTATCAAATGTATGGTTTCCGGCAGAAAAAAAATAGTGATCGATAAGAACAAAAAGATCACCAACCGCATCGAAAAAAAGATCATCCGCACGTTCACCGCGATCAAAAAAGATTACCTTCTGGGTATACCTTTGGTCTCCGAGGATATCATGGGCCTGATCCTTTTGAAGCGGGCCAAGACCGAGGCGCCTTTCGATAAGGCCGACCAGGAGATAATGATGACCATGGCCGAGCAGGCGATGATCGGGATAAAGAACCTCCAACTTTACGAGGAACAGCAAAAGATATTCTTAGGGAGCATTAAGTCGCTGGTAACGCTCTTAGACGCGCGCATCCCGCAGGAATACACGCATTCCCCGCATTTCAGCAGGCTGGTGGTGGCCCTGGCGCACCAGATGCGCCTGGACGAGAAACAGGTGGAGAGCCTTAAATACGCCAGCCTTTTGCACGACGCCGGAAAGATAGACGTGCCTGTGGAGATCCTGACCAAGACCACTAAACTTACCGCTAAGGAATACAAAATAATAAGGCGCCACCCGGTAATGGGCGCGCAGATGTTAAGGCCTTTCCAGATGTTAAAGCCGGCTATCCCGATAATAATGCACCATCACGAAAAATACAACGGCACAGGATATCCGTCCCGTTTGAAAAAGGGGCAGATCCCTCTGGGCGCCAGGGTCATGGCTGTAGCCGACGCTTTCGAGGCTATGGTTTACGGCAGGCCTTACCGTGAGCGGGTCAATGTCGATGTGGCGATAAAGGAGATCAAGAAGAAAAGCGGAACCCAGTTCGATCCCAAAGTGGTAGAGGCTTTTCTGAAGATCGCCAAGAGCCATTATAAAAAATACTTGCAACAGGGATAATAACGATATTATAATATAGAATATGGAAAAAGAGAATTTTTCGCAGTTAGAGCTTTTCTCGCAGGGCGATGACCAATCGCCGTCCAAGTCGGAATTACCCGGCGCCTTGCGCGGTTATTTGCGGCATTTCGAGAAAGCGATACTGGCGACCATTGTTTTTCTGATCACGGCGATAGTGGCGTTCTGCCTGGGAGTGGAAAAGGGCAAACAGGTGACCGGTTTCCGCGCTAATCCTCAATTCGATACTGCGGCTAACCGACAGGAATTAAAACCCGCGCCGGTTTCCCGCCCGGTAACGATCCAACCCAGGACCGCTGTGCCGGTTGCTCCGGCTCCGATGATCGCCGGGAACGCCGCGCCGAATAAGGCAAAAAGCCCGGCTGTAACTTCAGTCCAGGATACTGCCGCGGCAGGCAATAATATTTCGGGTTTTACCATTCAGGTGGCGACGTATTCTACCAAAAGCAGCGCGCAAAGTGAGATAGGGAAATTGAAGAAAAGAGGGTTTGCCCCGGTAATTGTATCCAAGGGCGGCTACAATATAATCTGCGTGGGCAGTTTTACCAAAAAGGAAATGGCAAAATCATTGCTGTCTAAATTAAGGCAGAATTATCGAGATTGCTATATCAGGAGGCTGTAATAATATGTCAATGCATCCGTCTTTAAAGGCAACTGAAAAGGGTAAGAAACAAAGGTCGGTATTAAAGCGCATCGAGCGTTTAAAGGTAATGTTGGATAAAGAGCAGTGGAAAGAGGGCAGCGCTGTTTACGGCCTGCCGAAGATCAAGACGCTTAAGATAAAGATCAAGAAGGAAAAGGTGGAGAAGGCCGCTGACGCGACTGGCGCAGCCGGCGCCGCCGGTGCCGCCGCAGCCCCTGCCGCGGGCAAGGCAGCAGCTCCCGCGAAGAAATAATCAGGATATTTTGATACGTTGCGAATAAGGCTAAGATTAAGGTTTTGCGACCTAAACCTTAGCCTTATTTTTTAAAGAAAGGTTTTCGGGATGGGTGGCGTGGATATTGCCGGATTGTTGATATCTTTAGGGCTGCTTCTGGTGGCGATGACCGTGCACGAATTCAGCCACGGCGCCTGCGCTTATCTTTTAGGCGATCATACCGCCAAAGATTCCGGCAGGCTGACCTTGAATCCCCTGGCGCACATTGACCTTGTCGGGACTATAATCCTTCCGCTGGTATTGTTCTTCAGTACCAACGGAAGGTTTGTTTTTGGTTCGGCAAAACCCGTGCCTATCGATTACCGGTTCTTGAGGAACCCCCGCAGGGACATTATCTGGATCGGGATAAGCGGCCCGGCGGCGAATTTCATCCTTGCCCTGGTTTGCAGCCTTATTCTGCGGTTTATTCCGGCATCAGGTTTTGGTTTTTATATCCTGGAAAATCTCATAGTAATTAATGTGGTCCTGGGCGTCTTTAATCTTATTCCTATACCGCCTCTGGACGGCTCACGCGTGGTTATGGGGCTTTTGCCCCGCGAACTTTCCTATAAGTACGCTTTGATCGAGCCGGTAGGTTTTTTTATCGTCATGGGACTGGTTTTTCTGGGAGTCCTGGATATCTTTATCTGGCCGGCGGTCAGGTATATCCTGGCGGTTCTGGGCATTAACGGCTGAATATGAAAACTATAAAGGTAAATTTAAAACAACATACGTATAAAATAATCGTGGGCAGGGATATCCTGAAGCTTTTGCCCGGGTATATAAGATCCGCCGGATTGGGCTCTGACGCGTATATTATCACCAATAATTTCCTCCGCAAGGCTTACGGCAGGGAATTGGAAAAGGCGCTTGTCCGCGGCGGGATGACGGTAAGGTTCAAGACTGTCGCTGACAGCGAAAAAAGCAAATCGCTTAAGACCGCAGGGTTCGTATTGAACGACCTGGTCGCATACGACAAAAATAAAAATGTTTTTATTATCGGGTTCGGCGGTGGGGTTATCGGCGATCTTTCCGGGTTCGTGGCTTCGATCTATCGCCGGGGCATACCGCTTATTCAGGTTCCTACTACCTTGCTGGCTCAGGTGGATTCCAGCATCGGCGGCAAGACCGCGGTTGATCTGGAAGCGGGAAAGAACCTCGCCGGTTCTTTTTACCAGCCGGCGCTGGTGCTGACGGATGTAAGGCTGCTGAAAACTCTGCCCCGCAGGCAATTAAAGGCCGGTTTGGCCGAGGTGATAAAATACGCGGTTATCAAAGACAAAAAGTTGCTTGAATACCTCGAGGCTAAACGGCAAAAGATCCTTTCTGCAGACCCGGCTTGCCTGGAATTCATTGTAGGCGTATGCAGCAGGATAAAAGCGGGGATAGTCGCTGCGGATGAAAAAGAGGAGAAGGGATTGAGGACGGTCCTTAATTTCGGGCATACCGTCGGCCATGCCATAGAAGCAGCAGGCGGATTCAAGCGTTATAACCACGGCGAGGCGGTAGGGCTGGGCATGCTCATAGCCAACGATATCAGCGTTAGATTAAAGATGCTCGATCCGAAGGCGAGAACCCGCCTGGAAGCCCTTATCCGCGGTTTCGGGCTGCCTTACAAGGTCAAAGGCGTGGCTTTAGGCAGGATCATCAAGGCTTATTATCACGATAAGAAATTTAAAGGCAGGGTGAACAGGTTTGTCCTGGTCGATAAAATAGCCAAGACCAGGATAGTTGAAAATATCGCGCTTAGCGCGGTAAAAGACTCAATAAAGGAAAGGTTTTAAGGGTATCTGCTTCTGGTGGTGAGTTTGACGGCCTGGCCGTCGCCAAGTTTGAGGATAACCTCATCCAGGTTGATCTTGAAGACTTTCGCTCCCGCAACATCGTCGCCTTCCTCCACGATCTGGTTGTTGACCAGGGCAAACGCTTTATTCCCGGATAAATATACACCGGTCAAAAGATAAGATGCGCTGTCAGTTTTCTTTTCCTTAACTAAAGGCGCTGCTGCAGGGGATCCTTCTTTTGGCGCGGCAGGAGTTTGGCTGGGTGACGGCTGTCCAGCAGGAACAACCGGGGCAATAACCTGCGTTGTTTCAACCTTGGCCTTATACCCAAACGTATTTGACGGTTTGTTATACGCTTTCGGCATGACCGCCGGATTGCCGGGAGAAAATTTTACGGTCATAAAATCAAAACCTAATTTCGCCGCGCCCAGGCCTATCCCTACGGCCACCAAATAAATAAGGAATGATCTGATCTTAGAGGTATCCATGCAAAGCATTATAACAAAAATAGGTGTTTTGTAAAGGATTTAACGAAGTTTTCTATTGACAAAGAGGCGATATTGGTATAAACTCTTGTTCTAAGTAGTTTAATTAAACGGCTTTAAAGCTATAAGTCATTAATTTGCAACAATTTATGTAAAAGGAGTTGATAATGGCTGAATGGATAGGAATGGAACGGCGGGCTCGCAGGTGTTATGGGTTTGATGAAATCGCTCTTGTCCCGGGTAATCAGACTATAAATCCCAATGAGGTTGATACTTCATTCTCCCTGTGCGGGAAGAAATTCAAGGTTCCGATAATGGCGGCGGCTATGGACGGCGTAGTAGATGTTAAATTCGCTGTGGCCATGTCCAAGCTGGGAGGGATCGCTGTCCTGAACCTGGACGGCGTGCAGACCCGTTATGAGAATCCTGACGCGGTCCTTGACCGGATCGCCAAGGCGACTCCACAGGAGGCGACCAGCCTTATCCAGACAGTTTATACCACTCCGATCAAAGAAAAACTTATCGGCCGCAGGGTAGCCGAGATCAAGAAGCAAAAGGGCACTGCTGTGGTCAGCTGTATACCGGCGAATGCCGAGAGATTCGCCAAAATAGCGGTCTCGGCAGGAGCAGACATGTTTGTGATCCAGTCTACGGTTACCTCCGCCAAGCATATCACCACAGAATATAAAAGCCTGGACCTGTATAAATTCTGCGCCTCGATGAAGATACCGGTGATCCTGGGCAACTGCGTTACTTACGGGACGACCCTGGAACTAATGGAGACCAAGGCAGCGGCGCTTTTGATCGGGGTTGGCCCCGGAGCCGCCTGCACCAGCCGCGGAGTTTTAGGTATCGGGGTCCCGCAGGTTACCGCGACAGTTGACGCGGCAGCAGCCAGGAATTTTTATTTCAAACGCACCGGAAGGTATGTCCCCATAATCACCGACGGCGGTATGAACCGCGGCGGGGATATCTGCAAGGCATTCGCTTCCGGGGCCGACGCGGTGATGATCGGCTCGAGTTTTGCCCGGGCCAAAGAGGCTCCGGGACGGGGATACCACTGGGGAATGGCTACTTCCAACGTGAACCTGCCCAGAGGCACCCGCATCTATGTCGGGACCACCGGCACGGTCAAGGATATACTTTACGGGCCGGCTAAAGTGGATGACGGTTCGCAGAACCTTATGGGCGCGTTAAAGACTTCAATGGGCTCGCTCGGCGCGGGCAATATAAAAGAAATGCAGGACGTGGAGATAATAATCGCGCCTTCGATACAGACCGAAGGCAAGATCTTCCAGGTCGGCCAGAGAGTGGGGATGGGAAAATGAGCCGTGAGATGGTTTTGGTCCTTGATTTTGGTTCGCAGTATACCCAGCTGATCGCCCGGAGGGTCAGGGAGCATAAGGTTTTTTCCCGGGTAATGCCCTTTAATACGCCGGCTAAAGAGATAGCCGCTTTGGCGCCCAAAGGCATAATCCTTTCAGGAGGCCCGGCTTCGTGCATCGACAAAAAGGCCCCGCATCCGGATAAGGATATATTCAAGCTGGGGATACCTATATTGGGCATATGTTACGGGATGCAGTTGATCGCCCATATGCTCGACGGAAAGGTAAAGCATACCAAGGAGCGCGAATACGGCAAGGCTGAACTTTTTATAGACGATAACCGCGACCTGTTCAGCAGCCTGCCGGGGAATTTTACTTGCTGGGCCAGCCATGGCGATTATGTCACTAAATTACCTCAAGGGTTCGTTGTCAGCGCGCATACCTTGAACAGCCCCATGGCCGCTATATCCAACAAGAAACGAAAGATCTACGCGGTGCAGTTCCATCCGGAAGTCACCCATACCGAAAAAGGCAGCCAGATCCTGAGCAATTTCCTTTTCCGCATCTGCAGTTGTTCAGGCAGATGGAACATGCAGTCTTTTATAAAGGAAACTATCCTGAATATCCGCAAGACCGTGGGCACAAGCAAGGTGGTCCTGGGTTTGAGCGGAGGGGTGGATTCTTCGGTCGCCGCGCTTCTGGTGCACAAGGCGATCGCCCGTAACCTTAAATGCATATTCATCGATAACGGCGTCATGCGCAAGGATGAGCCGGAACAGATCAAGAAGGTTTTCCGCAATCTTTATCATTTGAACCTGGATTACGTGGACAGCTCGCGCAGGTTCCTGGCAAAGCTTAAGGATGTCGTCGATCCCGAGGAAAAAAGGAAGATCATCGGCAGGGAATTCGTCAAGGTTTTTGAAGAAGAGGCCGATAAATTCAAAGGGGTGAAATTCCTGGCCCAGGGCACTTTATATCCGGACGTGATCGAATCCGTATCCGCCACCGGCGCGCCTTCCGCCAAGATCAAAAGCCATCATAACGTCGGGGGGTTGCCGGAGCATATGAAATTGAAGCTTCTTGAGCCGCTGCGCGACCTTTTCAAGGACGAAGTCAGGCAGATCGCCAGGGAACTGCAGATGCCGGAGAATATAATCTACCGTCAGCCGTTCCCCGGGCCGGGCCTGGCTATCCGTATCCTCGGAGATGTCACCGCGGACCGTTTGAAGATACTGCGCGAGGTTGACAGCCGCGTGCTTGATGAAGTGCGCAAGGCCGGGTTATATAACCAGGTATGGCAGTCTTTCGCCGTGCTTTTACCCATAAAGACCGTGGGGGTCATGGGCGACGAGCGTACTTATGATAATGTGGTGGCTTTGCGCTGTGTTACCAGCCAGGACGGGATGACCGCGGATTGGGTAAAGCTTCCTTATGAAGTCCTGGAAAATATCGCCAACCGGGTCATAAACGAGGTCAAAGGGGTTAACCGCGTAGTTTACGACATAACCTCAAAGCCTCCCGCGACCATCGAGTGGGAATGATTTCGTAACTCGTACACTCGTAACCAGTAAACTCGTAATTGAAGTGTTTGGGGTGTTATTCTTCTTTAATCCTGTTTTAAAACTGCTAACCGCGAATTTAAATTACTAGTTACTAAATATAATACTTTACAGCGATTCTATTTACGTAACCCGTAATGAACTGAAATTTCGGGCATTTTGCTAATTTGGTTATTTTGATTAAAATTACTAGTTACGAGTTACTAATTTACTAGTTACTGAATATAATGCCCCACAGTGATTTTATCCACCTGCACCTGCACACCCAGTACAGCCTTCTGGACGGCGCCTGCCGTATCCCGGAGCTTCTGAACCTCGCTAAACAATACAACATGGATTCTTTGGCTATAACCGATCACGGCAACATGTTCGGCGCGGTGGAATTTTACATGGCCGCGCAAAAAGCCGGGATAAAACCGATAATCGGCTGCGAGGTCTATGTCGCCCCGAAATCCCGGCTGGAGAAAACCTCCAGCGGCATGAACGAAGCCGCTTACCATTTGATACTCCTGGCTAAAGATGAGGCAGGGTATCAGAACCTGATGAAGCTGGTTTCCATAGGTTACCTTGAGGGGTTCTATTACCGGCCGCGTATAGATAAGGAAGTCCTGGCCAAGTACAGCCAGGGGCTTATCGGGATGAGCGCCTGCCTTAAAGGCGAGATCCCGGTCATGCTGCGCCAGCTGCGGTTCAACGACGCCGTGAAAACCGCTGATGATTACCGCAATATCCTGGGAAAAGATAATTTCTTCCTGGAGATGCAGCAGAACAAGATCCCCGAACAGACCGTGGTGAACGCCGAGGTGGCCAAGCTTTCCCGCCAGATGGATATACCCCTGGTGGCTACCAACGACGTGCATTACCTGACCCGGGATAAAGCCAGGGCCCATGAAGCGCTCTTGTGCATACAGACCCAGAGCGTGCTTACCGATCCGAACCGTATGCGCCTTTCCACCGACGAGTTTTATTTCAAATCCGGCCAGGAGATGAAAGAATTATTCAAGGATCATCCTGAGGCTATCGCCAATACCGTTGAGATAAGCAAACGCTGCAACCTGGAACTGGATTTCTCCAAACACCACCTGCCCAGATACGAGCTGCCCGAAGGAAAGAGCAAAGAGGCTTTTTTAAAGGACCTCTGCGATACCGGGATCAAGGAACGCTACCCGGAGCTTACCCCGCAGATAAAACAAAGGCTGGAGCATGAACTGAAGACCATCCAGAGCATGGGTTTTACCAGTTATTTCCTTATCGTCTGGGATTTTATCCATTACGCCAAGAAGAACCTTATCCCCGTGGGCCCGGGCAGAGGCTCGGCCGCGGGAAGCCTGGTAAGTTATCTGCTGGGGATCACCGATATCGACCCGCTGAAATACAATCTTCTGTTCGAGCGTTTTCTTAATCCGGAGAGGATCAGTATGCCGGATATCGATATCGATTTCTGCTATGAGCGCAGGCCCGAGGTCATCGATTACGTGACCCAGAAATACGGCCAGGAGAACGTCGCCCAGATCATCACCTTCGGGACCATGCAGGCCAGGGGAGTGGTCAGGGATGTCGGCCGGGTCATGGGCCTGGCTTACGCGGACGTGGACCGGATCGCCAAATTGATCCCTCCTAACGACCCGACCAACCCCAATTACAGCCTGAAAGACGCGCTGGAAGCTGAGCCGGAATTGAACAGCCTTTATAAGAGCGATCCTCAGATAAAGGAATTGCTGGATATCGCTTTGACCCTGGAAGGGCTTAACCGGCACGCCTCGACCCACGCGGCCGGGGTGGTTATCGCGGATAAGCCGCTGGAAAATTACATGCCTATTTTTAAGACCCAGGAAGGCCAGGTCACCAGCGGATACGGCATGGGCGTCCTGGAAAAACTGGGATTGCTGAAAGTGGATTTCCTGGGGCTGCGCACTCTTACGGTGATCGACCAGACGCTTAAATTGATCAAGGAACATCAGAATGTAGACCTGGATATACGCAATATTCCTCTGGACGACAAAAAGACCTACGGCCTTTTAAGCGCGGCGCAGACAATGGGGGTGTTCCAGCTGGAAAGCTCGGGCATGCGCGACCTGCTGAAAAAGCTCGAGCCCGACCATTTCGAGGACCTGATCGCGCTTTTGGCGTTATACAGGCCGGGCCCGATGGGCTCGGGGATGCTTACCGATTTCATCCAGCGCAAAAAGAAGCTGGTCCCGGTGAAATACGACCATAAAAAGCTGGAGCCTATACTTAAAGACACCTACGGGATCATGCTTTACCAGGAACAGATCATGTATATAGCCTCGCAGCTGGCCGGCTTTACCCTGGCCCAGGCCGACCTTTTGCGCCGGGCAATGAGCAAGAAGATCGCCGAGGTAATGGAGCAGCAGCGCAAGCATTTTATTACCGGATGCGCCAAGAACGAGATAAAGGAAAGCATAGCCAATAAGATCTTCGACCAGATCGTTTATTTCTCGGGATACGGGTTCAACCGCAGCCACAGCGCCGCTTACGCGGTCATTTCTTACCGCACCGCGTATCTTAAGGCCAATTATCCGGTGGAATTCATGACCGCTTTGCTTACCTCGGAACGCGATAATACCGATAAAGTGGTCGAATACGTCAATGAATCCGAGCATATGGGCATTGAAGTGCTTGCCCCGGATATAAACGAAAGCGACGCCTTTTTTACCGTAGCCGGGCCCAAAAAGATCCGCTTCGGGCTTTTGGCCATAAAGAACGTGGGCAAGGGAGCGGTGGAGTCCCTGGTGAATTCCCGCAGGGAATTGGGCAGGTTTAATTCGTTGAAAGAGCTGTGCGGCCGCATCGACCTCAGGCTGGCTAACCGCAAGGTCATGGAAAGCCTGATCAAATGCGGGGTATTCGACGGCTTTAAACAGCACCGGTCGCAGATGTTCGCCTCGCTGGACCAGATACTGGAATGCGCCGGACGTTTGCAGAAAGAGAAGGCCAGCGGCCAGTTGTCTTTTTTCGACTCCGGACCGCAGCAGAACGGTTTCAAAGAGAGCCTCGGGGATAATTTACAGATAAAAGAGTGGCCTGAGCCGCAGCTTTTGGCTTTTGAAAAAGAACTGCTGGGTTTTTATATCAGCGGGCACCCGTTAGCGCGTTACGCCAAGCAGTTGAAGCGTTTCTCCTCATCCCAGATCAACGACCTTTCCCAGTACAAAGACCAGGATACGGTAAAGATAGTAGCGTTGATCACTACGATAAAAAATACCCTGACCCGGAAGAACCAGGAAAAGATGGCCATACTTAAAGTCGAGGACCTGGATGGGATCATTGAAGTTTTGGTATTCCCGCAAACCTACCAGAAAGTCGCCAAATATATCCAGCCCAGCAGCGTGGTCCTGCTGCGGGGCAGGCTGGACCTCAAGGAAAATACCCCGAAGATCATTGCCAGCGACATGTTCCCCATGGATGAAGTTTACCGGATAATTTCCTCGATCAACATAAATCTCGCCGGATTAAAGGATAACCTCTTCGAAAGCCTTAAGACCCTGCTGGCGTCTTCAGGCGGCAGCACGCCGGTATACCTTCATTTGGACGGCGCTTCCAAGGCAAAAACCCAGATAGTCGTGGGCAGCGAGTTGTTTATCCAGCCTTCGGACAAGATCATCCAGGAGATAGAGAACCTGTTGGGCGAAGGCCGGGTCACTATAACCATATAAAAGTCTTTTAAGGCTTTAATAAATAATTTTTATACTCTCGCGGCTTGAATTATGCCTTTTAGACGCGGATATTGAGGCGGCTTGAGTATCAATTCCCGGAAAAACCCGGCATTTATGCCCGGGTGACAAAAAATTATTGACCTTTTGGGATTTATGTGCTATATTTAACACATAAATTTGGATGTAACTTTTTGCTGATATTATAGTTGCAGACACTTTAGCTGTGTCTAATCCGGAGGAAGGAATGACCAAGAAAGATATTATCCTGAAAGTTTCCGATGAAACTAACCTTAAACAGACGGATGTCAAAAAAATCGTTCAAAAAACCTTTGATTACATGGTAGAAGCCCTGGTCAGGGGCGAAAAGATAGAACTGCGTAATTTCGGCGTTTTTAAGATCAAGGAAAGAAAAAGCCGCACCGGAAGAAATCCCCGTACTGGTCAAGTCGTTCCTGTTCCTCCCAGAAAAGTCGTCATCTTTAAACCCGGTTTGGAGATGAAACAAAAAGTAAAATAAACATAAGACATGTTCAGAAAAGTCCCCGGGACAAAAGACATCCTGCCTGATCAGACAGGTTTATGGCAAGAGATCGAAGGAACCAGCCGTAAAATCTTCTCTATTTACAACTATTCCGAAATCCGCACTCCTTTTATCGAAGAAACCGCTTTATTCAACCGTTCGCTTGGCGAATCCACTGAAATAGTCCAGAAGCAGATGTTCATCATTAAACGCGATGAGGACTCTTACGCCTTGCGGCCGGAAGGCACTGCCTCGATCGTCCGCGCCTATGTTGAGAATAGCCTGGATAAGACCAGGGGGTTTGTGAAATTGTATTATATGGGTCCGATGTTCCGCGCGGAAAGGCCGCAAAAAGGAAGGCTGCGCCAGTTCAATCAGATCGGTTGCGAGGCAATAGGCAGTTACGGCCCGGATATAGATGTGGAAGTCATCGCTCTGGCCGACGCGCTGCTGAAGCGATACGGCATAAAAGATTACACTATAGCTTTGAATACCCTTGGCTGCAGCCAGGATAAAAAAACGCTTAACGATCTTCTGAAAAACAAGCTGGAAGACAAGCTAGGCAGCCTTTGCGACGACTGTAAAGACAGGTATAACCGGAATATCTTAAGGATATTGGATTGCAAGAACGAGGCCTGCCGCGATATTGTCAGCCATTTGCAAATAGGCCAGGATCATCTTTGCCCGGATTGTAAGGCGCATTTTGAATATGTAAAACAGGGCCTGGATATACTGAAAGTTAATTACAAGGTAATGCCTACTTTGGTCCGCGGCCTGGATTACTATAACCGGACTGTTTTTGAGATCAAGCATGCAGGTTTAGGCCCGCAGCAGGACGCCTTGGGCGCAGGCGGCAGGTATGACGGCCTGGTAAAGGAATTAGGCGGCCCGGAGACAGGGGCTATTGGTTTTTCATTCGGTTTTGAAAGGCTGCTTTTGGCTTTGGAAAGCGCGGCTGCGCCTGACCAGCCGAAAGATAAGCCGAAACTCGTATATGTGATACCTTTGGGTGAAGCCGCCAAGAAACAAAGCCTGGCCATTTTGTCCGGCCTGCGCGACGCGGCTATTGTTGCGGACACAAGCGCCAACTACAGCGGCAATTCTTTGAAATCCGCTATGCGCAAGGCCGATGACCTGGGGGCTGCTTTTGTTATGATCATCGGCGACGATGAGATCAGGGATGGTTGTGTTACCTTGAAGGATATGGCCAATAAAACACAGGAAAAGGTCTTGATGGCCGGACTGAACGAAAAATTACGGATAATCCAACAGAAAGAGAACTGATGTTACGGACACATACTTGCGGGGAATTGAACGCTAACGACGCGGGAAAAGAAGTAACGCTTTGCGGATGGGTGGCTACCCGCAGAGATCATGGCAAACTGATTTTTATTGATATACGCGACCGTTACGGGATCACCCAGGTGGTTTTTATACCCAAAGAATCCGGAGAGGCGCATAAAAAGGCCCAGGACCTGCGCGCGGAATTCGTGATCCGCATCACCGGAAAGGTGAATAAGCGGCCCGCGGGAATGATCAACGCGAAATTGCCCACCGGGGAGGTGGAGCTTTTGGTTACGGGCCTGGAGATACTCAATCCCAGCCTGACCCCGCCATTTGAGATCAGCGATGAACAGGAAGTTACCGAAGAGATGCGCCTGAAATACCGCTACCTGGATCTAAGGCGCAACAAGGTGTTCAATAATTTTGTCCTGCGGCACAAGCTTTACCAGGCTATCCGCGGTTTTCTTAATCCGCGCGGGTTTATCGAATGTGAAACCCCGATACTGACTAAATCCACGCCGGAAGGAGCCAGGGATTACCTGGTACCGTCAAGGCTTAATCCGGGAGAGTTCTACGCGCTTCCCCAGTCTCCGCAGCTTTTTAAGCAGATATTGATGGTTTCCGGGATCGAGAAATATTACCAGATCGCCAAATGTTTCCGCGATGAGGACCTGCGCGCGGACCGTCAGCCGGAGTTCACCCAGCTGGACCTGGAAATGTCGTTCATCGATGAAGAGGATATTTATTCGGTTTTCGAATCGTTAATGGCGTTGATATTCAAAGAGCTTAAAGGTATCGACCTGAAGGTGCCGTTTCCCCGGATGAGCCATGCCGAGGCTTTGGCCAAATACCAGTCGGATAAGCCGGATTTGCGCAAGGAAACAGGGGAGGAATTCGCTTTTCTATGGGTAACTGAGTTCCCGCTTTTCAAATATAACGAAGAGGAAAAACGCTGGGAGAGCGAGCATCATCCGTTCACCAACGTGCATCCCGATGACATCCCCAAACTGGAAGGCCAGGATCTGAGCAATATTCGTTCGCGCGCTTATGACCTGGTCCTTAACGGCATGGAGATAGGTTCCGGTTCGATCAGGATCCATGACCAGAAGCTGCAGCAGAAGATATTCTCGGTCATCGGCATCAGCGAAGAGGAGCAGAAAAAGCGCTTCGGTTTTCTCCTGGAAGCCTTTCAGTACGGCGCTCCTCCGCACGGCGGTTTTGCCTTCGGCGTAGACCGGCTTTTATCCACTATCGCCGGTGAAGCCAGCATCAGAGAGGTGATCGGTTTTCCCAAGACGCAAAAGGCATTCTGCCCGTTGACCAGCGCCCCTTCGGAAGTTGACAAAAAACAACTGGATGAATTGGGTATCGCCATAAGGAAAACAAAGACTTGAGATCAATCGCCGGTCTGCATGAGGCAAGGGGGTTGAAAGCGGGATGGCTGTTGGTACTGGTAATGCCGCTGGTTATATCCGGCTGCAGGGTCAGGACTTATTCTGTGGTCCAAGAAAGGCCTGACCAGGAGTTAAATTCCGGCAACCGCGGCCTGGTCGCGGCTAAGTCGCCGTTGCCGCCGGCTCCGGCGGACCGCAAGCCGACGCGCTCCACTAAAGTGATCGAGGTGGAGTTGTACCCTATATTGCGGCCCAATAAGAAACCGGAGATCAGACCGGAAGCCAACCCGGCTATTAATAAGGTTGAGCCTGTTCCGGCGGCTGCGCCGGAGCCCGTTGGCCCGCGCCTGACAGGACCGCAAAAATATACCGTTCAGCAGGGGGATACGCTGCAGAAGATCGCTTCTAAATTCTATGGACGTTCCGTAAAATGGCCCCTGATCTACGAGGCTAATAAAAGTTCGGTCAAAAGCCCGGATAACATAAAACCGGGCCAGGTCATAACTATACCCGCGGAATAAAGATCATGCCGGAAAAAAAGATCAGGATCGATACGCTCGCTGCCGCTCAAGGGCTTTTCGGGCCGTATGATGAAAATATAAAGACCCTGGAAAAAGAGTTCCGGGTGAAATTAGCCCTGCGCGGCGAGTCGCTGAAGATAACAGGCGGGGCCGATAATATAACCAGGGCCGGTGTTTTTATCGAACAGCTCCTGGAGAATAACAAGATCGTAGGCCACCGTTCATCAGGATCAAAGACATACGAATCAATGAAAGACCCCAAAACCCCGAAATACGAAGCCTTCGAACCGTCCAGAGAAAAATTCCGGCATTCCGGACAGCCCCAAAAAAGCATAGGCCCAAGGACCAAGGGGCAAAAGGAATATTTCGAGGCGATAAAAAAGAATGATATAGTTTTCGGGATCGGCCCCGCCGGTACCGGAAAGACCTATCTGGCCATGGCCTGTGCGGTAGAGGCTTTGCGTAACCAGGATGTGCGCAGGATAATCCTGACCCGGCCGGCGATCGAAGCGGGGGAGTCTTTAGGGTTTCTGCCGGGTGATATGTATGAGAAGATATCACCGTATCTGCGGCCGTTATACGACGCGATATACGATATGATGGAAGCGGAGAAAATAGAAAAATACCTGGAGACCGGGATAATCGAGGTGGCGCCGCTGGCGTATATGCGGGGAAGGACTTTGAACGACGCTTTTATCATCCTGGATGAGGCCCAGAACGCCACCCCGGAACAGTTGAAGATGTTCCTTACCCGTTTGGGATTTGATTCCAAAGCGGTAATTACCGGGGACGTGACCCAAAGCGATCTGCCCGGAGGAAAGCCGACAGGGCTTCTTCAGGCGATGGAAACGCTTAAATCCATTCAGGGGATAAAATTCATAAATTTCACCGGCGAGGACGTGGTCAGGCATGAATTGGTGCAGAAGATAATCGAGGCTTATGAAAAGGCAAATCGCGATAGATAAATTAAAGCTTTATTCGCGCGTTCCCAGGATCTCCGAGAAACTGCGCGGTTGGATCGCTTTTTTGATCGGGGCTTGTGCGGTCCTGGCGTACTCGTTCATTTCCGGGGTGAACCCGGCAGTGGCGATATTGTTGATCTGCCTGTCTGTTTACCTGAAGTTCATCTACCGCGACCTTAATTCCCGCCCGTTCAATCTCCTGAACCTGGCCCTGCTTTTTCTTATGATAACCTCATTGGGTTTTTTGATGATCAATCACGGCTGGCCGTTATTCTTTATTCCGTTCGCAGCCGCGCCCATGCTCGCCGCTATATTGTTCAATGAGCCGGTGATATCATTGTTAATGACCATAGCCCCGGTGGTCGCCATTAACGTGGCTTCAGGACAGCCGCACTGCCTGGGAGTGGTTTTTTTGATCAGCGGCATAATTTCCAGCCTTATGGTCCACGGGGTCCGGCGCCGGAATACCATAGTCGTTGCCGGCCTGGCCGCCGGCTGTGTCCAGGCTGCCTTGTTCTTCCTGGTCAATAATTTCAAATGGGTGCGTCCCGAAGAATCACTGTTTTTCCTGCTCAACGGCCTTGTCTGCGGGGTCATTGTCCAGGGGATACTGCCGGTCTTCGAATATCTTTTCGGAACGATCACCAATATAAAACTCCTGGAATTGGCTGATTTCAACAGCCCTTTGCTCAACCGTTTGATGCTTGAGGCTCCCGGGACATATCATCACAGCCTGATCGTGGGCAACCTGTCGGAGGCGGCCTGCAAGGCGGTGGGCGCGAACGCGCTTTTAGCCAGGATCGGCGCTTATTACCATGATATCGGCAAACTGCAGAAGCCGGAGTATTTTACCGAGAACCAGGGTTTGAAAATGAGCGCGCATGAGGCCCTGGCCCCGAATATGAGCAAGCTTTTGATAATGAACCATGTCAAAGAGGGGCTTGACCTGGCCAGGAAGTACCGCCTTAATCCTCAGCTGGAAAAATTCATCCGGCAGCATCACGGCACCAGCCTTGTTTATTTCTTCTATCGCAGGGCCTTGGAGAATTCCGATATGCCTGAGGAGGTCCACGAGGAGGGTTTCCGTTATCCCGGACCCAAGCCCAATACCAAAGAGACCGCGATCGTGCTGCTGGCGGATTCCGTGGAAGCGGCGACCCGCGCGGTAAAAGAACCGGTCCCTTCCAAGATCGAAGAGTTGGTGCATAAGATAATCAACAACAAATTTATAGACGGACAGCTTGATGAATGCGACCTTACCCTGAAAGACCTGGAGATCATCGCGACCGTGTTTATCCATATCTTGAGCGGAATATATCACACCCGCATAAATTATCCCGAGGCCGATGGTGCGGATACACATAAAAAACCTGCAAAAGAAAATACCAATCAGTCCGAAAAGGATAAAAAGTATCACCCGTGAGGTCGTGTCCGCGGAAGGAAGATCCGTTCCTGCCGGGTCGATCACCCTCTGCTTCGTGGATAACCGGATGATCCGCCGGCTTAACCGGAAATACCACTTCCGGGACAGGGCCACCGATGTCCTGGCGTTTGACCTGAGCGACGGCAGCCGGATACTCACAGACATATTCATATCCACCGACACGGCAGTCTCCAACGCGAAGATCTTCAAAACCACGCCTCTGTATGAAAATTACCTTTATCTCGTTCACGGCCTTCTGCATATCCTGGGTTATAATGACAATAATGCTGAAAACAGGGAAGTTATGCGCGATAAGGAGAAGTATTATCTTGAAAAATGTTTGACATAGGTATAGGCAGAGGTAAAGGTAGAGAAAGACTTGGTTGTATCTGTACCTATACCTGCACCTTTACCTATGTCACGGAATAATGTAAGAAAATGGCTATATTAAGGACTGAGGCAATAGTTTTGAAGCGGTATGACCTGCGTGAGACTTCGCTTCTGGTGAATTTTTTCACCCGCAATTACGGCAAAATATCCGGTGAGTTGAAGGGGATACGCAAGGACCCGCGCAAGTTCGCCAGTTCTTTAGAGTCCTTTTCGCATAATGACATTATATTTTACCATAAGCGTAATTCCTCCGTGCATCTGGTGAGCCAGGCTGATCTGGTTAACAATTTTTCGGGTATACGCCAGGGGCTTACCAAGATAACCGCGGCCAGCCTTATAGTGGAGTTGATAGACGGGATAATGGCTCAGGAGGACAAGAACGAGGATATTTTTGACCTGGCGATGGCCGCGCTGGCGGAATTATCCGGGTACACCGATCCGGATAAGGTGATGACCATATTCAAGATCAAGGCGTTGTCTTTATCGGGGTTCCGTCCGCATTTGGATTCCTGCGTCAGCTGTTTGGGGCGTGCCCCCGGACAGGTCAAATTCAGCCTGGGGCTGGGCGGGCTGCTTTGCCAGAAATGCGGCCCTAAGGACCTGAGGGCGCGGACGATCTTCCGCGGGACGATCGCCACGATAATGCATATCGAGAAGAATGATTTTAAGACCAACCTTAAATTGGGGATGAATCCCCAGATTAAAAAAGAGCTCAACCTGGTATTGAACGGTTTTTTGAATTTTCACCTCGGCAAGGAATTGAAGTCGCAGAAGGTGATCTGTAGATTGGAGGCTTAAATGAAGATAGCCGTAGTCGGCCCCGGGGCAATGGGGTGTTTATTGGCCGCTTTTTTGACCAGGGCTAAATGCGAGGTGTGGCTGCTCGACAAGGATAGTTCCCGCGCCGCCAGGCTTAACCAGTCGGGTATCAGTATCGAAGGTGTATCCGGCAATTGGAAGGCGCAGGTAAAGTCCACGGCCGAGCCCAAAGATATCGGAACCGCCGAACTGGTGGTTATTTGCGTAAAATCATATGATACCAAGTCCGCGATAACCGCGGCCAAATCTCTGGTTGGGGAGGATACTGCGGTATTGACCCTGCAGAACGGGATCGGCAACATCGAATTGATCAGCGAAGTGGTCGGCCCGGAAAAGGTTATCGGCGGCATAACCAATATGGGAGCGACTTTGCTTGATACGGGGAAGATCCGGCATGCCGGTAAAGGCGAGACGGTCCTGGGAAGAATAGACGGGAAGATCCCGGTGGAGATCCGCTCGATACGCGAGGTGTTCAACCGGGCCGGCCTTGAGACCAGGATATCCCGGGATATCAAAGGGTTCCTCTGGTCAAAACTATTGATCAATGCCGGAATAAATCCTCTTACCGCGATAACCCGGTTGAACAACGGCAGGCTTCTGGATTTCGAAGGGACCCGGAAGATCATCTCCCTGGCGGTCAGCGAAGGGACCAAGGTGGCCAAGAGGAAAAGGATAAAGCTTATATATGACGATCCGCTGGCCAAGGTGGAGGCGGTCTGCCAGGCGACCTCCGGTAATATTTCATCGATGCTCCAGGATGTGTTAAGGAAAAGACCCACGGAGATAGATTTTATCAACGGGGTGATCGTGCGCCAGGCCCAGGAGCTGGGGATACCTGTCCCGGTCAACGCGTTATTGTTCGATCTGGTAAAGACCATCGAATCGAGTTATGACACCGTTGTGGAATCCGGCGTAAGGAAAAAATAACCAGCAAGGGGGGAATATGGCTAAGACCGTTTTGATCATCGACGATAATAAATTCGGGCGGGATATAGTTAAGATGACCCTGGAAGGCGGCGGATTCATTGTCCTGGTAGCCGGAGACGGGAATGAAGGGTTGGAGATACTCCAGAAAAACAAGGTCGATCTGATACTTCTGGATTTGATCCTTCCCGGCCTCGACGGTTTCGGGGTGCTGAGCGTGATCAAGTCTGATCCGAAAACCAAAGATATCCCGGTGTTCGTCTTGACCGGCAGGGATTCCCAGGAAGAATACGATGAGGCCATACGCCTGGGCGCCAAGGAATGTTTCATAAAATACAGGATGCCGCATGTGGAACTGGTAAAGGTGGTCAAACAGTTCCTTAAATAAACGGAAAGTTGCGCAGCTATGCCTAAAAATAATTTTATCGCAGGCGTTATCCTGGCGGCGGTCTTCCTGATAAGCGGCTGCGGCCAGCCTATGCGCCGCGATAAGCAGGTGCTGATGGGTTCGTTCGTTGAGGTCATCTCGCCTGATCCCCGGGCAGCGGGGATAGTCTTCGCCGAGATCCGCCGGATCGAGGATATCTGCACTAAATTCAACGAAGGCAGCGAACTCAGCCGTTTGAACGCGAACGGCGAAGCCCAGGTCAGTGATGACCTGTTCTATCTGCTGAAAAGGGCTAAGGATTTCTGGCTGGCCTCTGACGGCGCTTTCGATGTCACTGTGGCCCCGCTGGCGGACCTCTGGGGCTTTACTAAACGCGATTATCGGCTACCTGCCGGCGATCAGATCAAGCAAACGCTCTCGGCGGTCGGTTCGAATAAAATTGTTTTCCTTGAAACGAATAATGTGGTAAAATTTACCGTTTCCGGAATGAAAATAGACCTGGGCGCTATTGCCCCGGGTTACGCGGTTGATTGCGCGGTCAAGAAACTACAAGACGCGGGGATAACCAGTTGTTTGATCAATTGCACGGGCGAGATATATTGTCTGGGTGACAGGGCGGGAAGGGGTTGGGCTGTGGCTATAAAGTCGCCGTCCGGCAGCGGCATCCGGCAAAGGCTGGAGTTGAAGAATAAAGCCGTTGCCACAAGCGGCGATTACGAACAATACTTTGTAAAGAATAAACGCCGCTACAGCCATCTTATCGATCCGCGCACGGGTTACCCGGTGGATTCGAAAATATCATCGGTTACCGTGATCGCTCCGGATTGCCTGACCGCTGACGCGCTTTCCACCGCGGTATTTGTGATGGGCAAAGAAAAGGGCGAAGAGTTGGCTAAAAGATTTCCCGGGGTTGAGCTTATAGTGATACCGGCGACTAACGGATAAAAATAATGCAGATGTTCTTGTATTTTTCCCAGCTGATCGACAAAGAAGTCGTGGATATGAACGGCGTTTTAGTCGGTAATCTCTATGATATTACCCTTAATTATGCTGGGATATATCCGCAGTCTTCAGGGCTTATTGTCCGTAAAGGATTCCCGAACCGCAAATACGCCTTGATCAAGTGGAGCGACGTCAATTTTTTCGATGAGAGCGTGATCCGGGTCAAGCTGGACGCTCATTCGGTTAATTTCACGGAGTCCCGCGATAACCGGCAGGAATTGGCCTTGCGCAGGGATATCCTCGACCAGCAGGTTGTGGATACGTATAATCACAAGGTTATCCGGGTCAATGACGTGCATTTACTCTCTGTAGAGCATTCCCTGGTGATCGCGCACGTGGATATAAGCCTGCGCGGTATAATGCGCAGGTTAGGGGTCGAGAGATTCACCGACTTTTTGGTCCGGACATTCAATAAGGATTCGGTTTATTTAAAGGACGATCATCTAATCCCCTGTAAGTATATCCAGCCGTTGAATATTAACCCTGCGAGCATGACTATAAAGATAGATGTGCCGCAAAAACAGATCAGCAGCATACCGGCGGCAGACCTGGGAGAGATGTTCTTGGAGCTTACCTTGAAACAGCAGGTAGCGCTTTTCAAATCCCTGGACCTTAATTCCAGGGTCAAGACCTTTTCCAGCATAGATTTTAAGAACCAGAAATCGCTCGCCGAAGAATTAACCAGGATGGAAGTGGCCGAGATATTAAGCAATATCCCGTCTGACGACGCCACCGACTTTCTGGAGAAACTGCCCAAGAAACAGGCTGAGGATATACTCAGCGGCATGGAAAGCGTGCGCTCAAAGAAGTTATCCCAGCTTCTGGGGTATTCCAGCGACTCCGCCGGCGGTTTGATGACCGCCGATTATATGGCTTTTACTAAAGGGACCAGTGTGGATTCGGTAATAAAACAGATCAAAGAGCGCTTTTTTAAGGTCGAGCCGATACAGTATGTCTGTATCCTGGATGAGGGCAATCGCTTTGTCGGGGCGACCAGTTTCCGCCGCTTGATCCTGGCGGATGTGAATGATCCGATAGAGAAAGCGGCTTTCCCGAAAACTTATTTTGTTCACCTGGATTCCAGCCTCAAGGAAGTCGCTTATCTTATGGAGAAATATAAATACAACGCCATCGCGGTAGTGGATGATAATAGCGTGATCCAGGGGATCATTACCGTCGACGATATATTGAGCCAGTTGATCGCTATCGCCTGGCGCAGGCTCAAACACATAAAAACAAGGCCCGTGCAATGATAGAGAGAATAAAAAGATCCTGGAGGGGGATTTTCCTTTTCCTGGCGGTAATGGGGCCGGGGATGATCACCGCCAGCGTGGATAATGACGCCGGCGGCATCACTACCTATTCGGTAGCCGGGGCGCATTTTGGTTATTCCATGCTCTGGTCTTTTATACCCATCATAATCGCGTTGATAGTGGTGCAAGAGATGTGCGCGCGCATGGCTATAGCCACGGGAAAAGGGCTTTCCGATCTTATTCGAGAACAGTTCGGGGTAAAATGCACGGTCTATTCTATGATCGTGCTTATTTACGCGAATTTGTTCACCACGATATCCGAGTTCGCCGGGATCGCCGCCAGCGCGGAGCTGCTGGGGATCAGCAAATTCATTCTTGTTCCGGTAAGCGCTTTGGCGGTCTGGCTGCTGATCGTAAGATGGGATTATAAGGTCGTGGAAAAGGTTTTCCTGTTTTTTTGCCTTTTTTACGTTGCTTACATTTTCGCGGCGTTCCAGACTAAGCCTGACTGGGGCCATATATTCAAAGAGGCTATCGCGCCGAAGGTCTCCTGGAGCAAGGAGTATATCCTGCTATTGGTGGGCGTGGTTGGGACTACTATAACACCGTGGATGCAGTTCTATCAGCAGTCCTCGGTCGTGGAGAAAGGGGTCAAGCCTACTGAGTATAAATATACCCGGATCGATGTTATTACCGGCGCGTTCGCGGTGAATATCGTGGCGGTGTTCATTGTCGTGGTTTGCGCGAATACGCTCTTCCAGAACGGCGTGCGCGTCGAGACGGCCAAGGACGCGGCGCTGGCTTTGAGGCCTTTGGCCGGCAATTACAGTTTCTATCTTTTCGCGCTGGGATTGTTGAACGCGTCTTTATTCGCCGCTTCGATCGTGCCGTTATCAACGGCTTATTCGGTATGCGAGGGGCTGGGATGGGAAGTGGGCGTGAATAAAAAATTCTCCGAGGCCCCGCAATTCTACACGCTTTATACCGCCACGATATTAATAGCGGCCGGCCTGGTCCTTTTGCCCAGGGTCAAGCTTATTCCGGTCATGCTCGGGGCGCAGGTAAATAACGGTATCCTGCTGCCGTTCGTGCTGATCCTTATGCTGCGGCTGGCAAATAATAAAAGGCTTATGGGTAAATATGTCAATTCAAAGGCGCACAATTTTATCGCTGTGTCCACGATAATCCTTCTGATCGGGTTATCCGTGTTCCTGCTGATCTCGTATTGTTTTGGTAACAAGTGATCCAAGACCCGGTCTTGGACCGTATTACGTGGCAATAAGTAGATTAATAAAAATGGGGACGTTTCTATTTTTTGTGAGAAGCGTTATACTGAAAATAAACAGAAATGGCCCCTTTATTAAAACGAGAGGGTGATTAGTATGAAAATTACTGTAAAAGATATGCTTGCGGCAAAAGGTAAGCGCAAGCTGACCATGCTCACCGCTTATGATTATCCGATGGCTTACCTGGTGGATCAGGCCGGAATAGATATGGTCCTGGTAGGGGACTCGCTGGCCAACGTGGTTTTAGGCTTGAAATCCACAACCGAGGTGGGAATGGACGTGATGATCCATCACGCTAAAGCGGTGAACAGGGCGGTGGCGAATTCATTGCTCATCGGCGATATGCCTTACGAATCTTACCAGGTCAACCCCGATGACTGCGTCAAGAACGCCAAGCGGTTCGTCGAAGAAGCCGGCTGCGGGGCGGTAAAGCTGGAGTGGTTCGACAAATGCCTGGAGGTAACCGGGAAAATAGTCAAGTCCGGGGTCCCGGTTATGGGCCATATCGGGCTTACCCCTCAGACAGCGGATAAGATCGGCGGTTTTAAGGTCCAGGCCAAAGACGCCGAGCACGCCAAGGTCCTGATAGAACAGGCGCTGGCCCTGGAGAAATTAGGCTGTTTTTCCCTGCTCCTGGAATGCATCCCGGATAGAATAGCCGGGCTCATTACTGAGAAAGTTAAAATACCCACGATCAGCTGCGGGGCAGGGGTTTATTGCGACGGCCAGGTTTTGGTGATCAACGATATGCTCGGGCTTTTTGACCGCTATACCCCGAAATTCGTGAAGAAATACATCAACCTTTCCCCGCTGATCCTGCGGGCGATCGAGGAATACAAAAAAGAAGTGACCAACGGAGATTTCCCGGATAAAGAGCACAGTTTTACCATAAAGGAAGAAGAACTTAAAAAGCTGAAAGACGCGATCTGAGCGGTTGATAAAAAATATAGGATTTTTCGGGATTTGTGCTAAAATAACTATCTCTAATCTTCCCTGAACTAAAAAACAATAAATATGGCAGACTTAATGGATAAAATAGTTTCTTTATGCAAGCGCCGGGGATTTATTTTCCCGGGCAGCGATATTTACGGCGGCCTGGCGAATTCCTGGGATTACGGCCCGTACGGCGTTGAGCTGAAGAACAATATCAAAAAGGCCTGGTGGAAAGCCAATGTCTATATGCGCAACGATATCTATGGTATGGACGCGGCGATCATTATGCATCCTAAGACCTGGGAGGCATCGGGCCATGTGGAGAACTTTTTTGACCTTAAGGCGGATTGCAAGGGCTGCAAGAAGCGTTTTAAAGTAGCCGACCTTAAAGATCCCAAGAAATGCCCGGAATGCGGCGGGGAGTTGACCGAGGCCAGGCAATTCAACCTGATGTTCAAGACCCATACCGGGCCGGTTGAGGACGCCTCCAGCATCGCTTACCTGCGGCCGGAAACAGCCCAGGGGATGTTCGTTAATTTCGCCAATATCCAGGATTCGCGCCACCCTAAGCTGCCTTTCGGCCTGGCCCAGATCGGCAAATCATTCCGCAATGAGATAACGCCCGGGAACTTCACTTTCCGCACCCGCGAGTTCGAGCAGATGGAGATCGAATATTTCTGCCGGCCGGAAGACTCGGACAAGGTTTACGAGGAGTGGGTGGAAGCGCGCAAGAAATGGTATTTGGACCTGGGGATGAAACCGGAGAATATCCATTTCCGCAAGCACGAAAAAGACGAGCTCGCGCATTACGCCAAGGCCTGTACTGACGTGGAATATAACTTTCCCTGGGGCTGGTCTGAGCTGGAAGGCATAGCCAACCGCACGGATTTTGACCTGAAACAGCACGCTCAATACAGCGGCAAGGACTTGCGTTATTTTGATGAAGTCAAAAAAGAAAGGTTCTTTCCTTATATAATAGAGCCTTCAGGCGGGGTCGACCGCTGTTTACTGGCCTTCCTGGTGGACGCTTATTCCGAGGAAAAGGTCAAAGAAGATATCCGGGTATGCCTGAAATTGAATAAGGACCTGGCTCCGAACAAGGTGGCGGTACTGCCGCTTTTAAAGAACCGTCCGGAGATCGTGGAGACGGCTAAGCAACTGGCCGCTGACCTGAAGAAACAGGTAGTTACGGTTTATGATGACACGGCGAATATCGGCAAGCTTTACCGCCGGCAGGATGAGGTAGGGACACTTTATTGCGTCACGGTGGACGTGCAGAGCCTGGAAGACAAACAGGTCACTGTGCGCGAGCGGGACACAATGCAGCAGGAGCGTATCAGTATCGACAGGGTAAAAGAATATCTGATCAACAAAATAATATAAACGAAGTCCGCCGGGTTATAAACCGGCGGGCCTAACAATCGGAAGGAGCGGTACAAGAAATGGCGTCAAAAGCAAAGAAGTATGTGTACAGTTTCGGAGGCGGCAAAGCGGACGGCAATGAATCGATGAAGAACCTTTTGGGCGGCAAAGGCGCCAACCTGGCGGAGATGGCCGGCCACAAAGATCTTAAACTTCCGGTCCCTCCGGGGTTTACCCTGACAACTGAGGTCTGCACTTATTTTTATGATAACAAAAAGAATTATCCTAAAACCCTGGAAAAGGAAGTAGAGACCGCCCTGGCCAAGGTCGAGAAATTGATGGGCCGCAAATTCGGCGATGCCGAGAGCCCGCTTCTGGTTTCCGTGCGCTCAGGCGCGCGTAAATCCATGCCCGGGATGATGGAAACGGTCTTGAACGTAGGCACCACTGAAAAGACCATTCCCGGCTTGATCAAGCAGGCAGGCGGCAACGCCCGGTTCGTTTATGACGCCTATAGACGTTTGATCATGATGTATTCGGACGTGGTCATGGAAAAGGCCGCGGGTATTGAGCCGGCTGACGATATGGGCATCCGTAAGCAGCTGGAACGGATCATGGACAAGATGAAAAAAGAAAAAGGTTATTCCAGCGATACCGATCTTAAGACTGAAGACCTTAAAACTCTTTGCAGCCAGTTCAAAGCCAAGATCAAGGAAGTCCTGGGAAAGGAATTCCCGGATGAGCCGAGAAAACAGCTTTGGGGCGGGATCGGCGCGGTATTCTCTTCCTGGAACGGCAAGAGGGCTATTTCTTACCGCAGGATCGAAGGCATCCCGGATGAATGGGGAACTGCGGTCAATGTTCAGACCATGGTTTTCGGCAACCTGGGCAATGATTCAGCTACGGGCGTGGCGTTTTCGCGCAACCCGGGCAACGGAGAGAACGGTTTTTACGGCGAATACCTGATCAACGCGCAGGGTGAAGACGTGGTCGCCGGTATCCGCACGCCTTCTCCGATCAATCAGTACTCGCAATCAGAGCATAACAAAGGCTTGACTACCCTGGAACAGGGTATGCCGGTCATATATAAGGAACTGGTGGGTTTCCGCAATCGTCTGGAAAAACATTACCGCGATATGCAGGATATCGAGTTCACCATCGAAAAAGGCCGCCTTTTCATGCTGCAGTGCCGCGTGGGAAAACGCAACGGCCCTGCCGCTGTAAGAATGGCAGTGGATATGGCCAAGGAAAAGCTTTGCACCAAGGCGGAAGCGGTAATGAGGGTTACTCCCGCTCAGTTGGATGAGCTTTTGCACCCGGTCATCAATCCTAAAGCGGAGATGGCCAGCAAGGTCCTGGCTAAAGGACTCCCGGCCGGCCCCGGCGGAGCCAATGGGCAGATCGTTTTTACCGCGCATGACGCGGTGGAGTGGAAAAAACAGAACAAGAAAGTTATCCTGGTCCGCGAAGAGACCAATCCCGAGGATGTTGAAGGTATGCGTGCGGCCGAGGCTATTTTGACCGCCCGCGGAGGCATGACCTCGCACGCGGCTCTGGTCGCCCGCGGATGGGGAAAATGCTGTATCGTCGGATGCGGCAACCTGCATGTGGACCTGGCAAAGAAAGAAATAACCGTTTCCGGGCAAGTCCTTAAAGAAGGCGATTGGATCACCTTGAACGGGACTAAGGGAAATGTTTACGCCGGCAAGCTGGAGATGATGGACGCCTCTTCGGAAAACAAACTGCTTAATGATTTTTTAAGCATGTGCAACACTTTCCGGAAATTAGGCATCCGCACCAACGCCGATACCCCGGCTGACGCCCAGAACGCCAGACAGTTCGGCGCCGAAGGCATAGGCCTGTTCCGCACCGAGCATATGTTTTACGGAAAAGGCTCGGACGCGCCGCTGTTCATTCTGCGCAAGATGATAGTCTCAAAGACAGTCGAGGAGAGGCAGAAGGCGTTGGATGAGCTGTTCCCTTACGTGAAGAAAGATATCAAAGCCACTATCGCGGCAATGGACGGTTATCCGGTGGTCATCCGTTTGCTGGATCCTCCGCTGCACGAGTTCGTTCCCAGGGAGCAGGCAAAGCTGGAACAGTTGGCCAAGGACCTGAATATCTCTATGGAGGAGCTTTCCAAAAGAGCCGAAGGCCTGCATGAATCCAACCCGATGATGGGGCACCGCGGCGTGCGCCTGGGAGTAACATATCCCGAGGTCAGCGCCATGCAGATCAGGGCTATCTTAGAGTCTGCCGCGGAATTATTGAAGGAAGGCCAGAAGCCTTATCCGGAGATAATGATCCCGGTGGTTTGCGACAAGAAAGAACTGGAAGATCAACTGGCCATAGCCAGGAAGATCTACGCCGATGTCCTTTCTAAATACGGTTTGAAACAGATAAAGCATCTTTTCGGGACAATGATCGAGATCCCGCGCGCCGCCTTGGTCGCTGATAAACTGGCCGAGGTAGCCGCGTTTTTCTCGTTCGGCACCAACGACCTTACCCAGATGAGCTTCGGGTTCTCCAGAGACGATATCGGAGGATTTGTCCCGGATTACATCAAGAAAGGCATATTGCAGGATGATCCGTTCCAGACTGTGGATCAGACCGGTGTCGGAGAGTTGATCAAGATCGGCATCGAAAGAGGAAGAAAGACCAATAAGAACCTTGAAGTCGGTATCTGCGGCGAGCATGGCGGAGACCCGCGTTCAGTGGAGTTCTGCCATAAGGTTGGTATGAATTATGTCAGCTGCTCACCGTTCAGGGTTCCGATAGCCAATCTTGCCGCGGCACAAGCTGCGCTGAAAGATAAAGTTTCGAAAAAGAAATAAAAGGGTTACATAGGCAAAGGTAAAGGTACAGGTATGAATGATATTTTTCTCTACCTCTGCCTTTACCTGCACCTATGTCAAACATAAAGGTCAACGATGGAAGCGCTCAAGACTTACTTAAAAGAGATCCGCGTCATCCCTTTGCTTACCGCTGAACAGGAAGTCGAGTTAAGCAAACGCATACTGAGCAAGAAAGGCGATGAGCAGGCGCGCAAGCTGATGATCCGTTCAAACCTGCGCCTGGTCATCAATATCGCCAAAAGGTACATCCATCTGGGCATCCCGCTTCTGGACCTTATCGAGGAAGGCAACCTGGGATTGATGAAGGCGGTGGACAAGTTTAATTATAAAAGAGGGTACCGTTTTTCCACGTATGGCGCATGGTGGATCCGCCAGGGGATAATCCGGGCGATCGCCCAGCAGGGCAAAATGGTCAGGCTTCCGGTGTATGTTAATGAGATGCTGACTAAATGGAAGAAGACCCGGGACCTTTTGACCCAGAAATTAAAACGGCCTCCGACCGATGAGGAAATAGCCAAAAGGCTGCGTATCTCCCGGGATAAGATCGAGGATATAAATCTTTGGCTTACCACCAAAACTTCTTCTCTGGAAGCGCCGATCGGCGATGAAGACGAGAATCAGGTCTCGGACCTGGTGGAGAACCTTAACGTAGAGTCTCCCGACGCGGCGATCGAGAAGGTTTTTGACAAAGAGCGCATGGATAACCTCCTGGAAAAGATGTCTGACCGGGAAAGGGAAATACTGGACCTGCGTTTCGGCATGGCTGACGGCAGGTGCCGCACTCTAGCCGAAGTGGCCGATAAAATGGGGGTTTCCCGGGAACGTATCCGTCAGATCGAGGAAGAGGCGCTTAAGAAATTAAAGAAATTTGTCAAAGAACAGGAAGCCAACCAATGACCGCGGCGAATAAAAAAGACCTGAAATACCTTGAGGGGTCAATAAGAAGCATCCGTGATTTCCCCAAAACGGGGATCATCTTCCGCGACGTAACCACTTTATTCAAGAACGCCAGAGCCTTAAAGAAAGCCGCTGACATGATCGCGGCGGAATATAAGAATAAGAAGATCGATAAGGTCGTGGCTGTGGAAGCCCGGGGATTTATCCTGGGAGCGATAATCGCTTATAAGCTTGGCGCGGGCCTGGTGCTGGTGCGCAAGAAAGGCAAGCTTCCCTGCAAGACTATTTCCGCCAGTTACAGCCTGGAATATGGGACCGATACCCTGTATATGCATGCCGACGGACTTTTGCCCGGGGAAAAGATCCTTATTGTAGACGATTTGTTAGCCACCGGCGGCACGGTCAGCGCGGTGGTCAAGCTGGTCAATAAGCTTAAAGCCGGGATCGTCGGTATTTCTTTCCTGATCGAGTTGGTAGATCTGAAGGGCCGAAAAAAGCTTGGCGGTTATCCGGTAAGTTCTTTGGTTAGATTTGAGGGTGAATAAAAATTTGCGCCTGTAGCTCTCCGCCGCTGATATGCCGGCGGATTCGCTACTGACAAAATACTTGCGCGCCTGTAGCTCATATGGATAGAGCAGCAGTTTCCTAAACTGCTTGTGGCAAGTTCGATCCTTGCCAGGCGCACTAAATTTGTAATAAAAGGATCGAACTTAAGAGGGTGCGGGGGAAAAGTGATGCCCCCCGCGATCTTAGGGTAACAGCGAACCGCCGAAGGCGGAGAGCGCCATAGGGGCAAAGCCCCTTTGGGGAGCGCAGCGCCAAAGGCGAGGAGCGACGGTTAGACCCTTGCCAGGCGCATGAAATTGTGATAAAGGGGACAAACCTATGTATAACCTGCACAGCCATTCGCTGCTTAGCGACGGAGAATTGCTCCCCTCAGAGGTAGCGGTGCGCTACCGGGATAAGGGGTACAAGGTCATCGCCATAACCGACCACGTTGATTACAGCAATATTGAATCCGTGGTTTTTTCTATTTTAGAGTTTGTGGCCAAATGGCCTAAAGATACCGGAATAAAGGTCCTCTCAGGGGTTGAGTTGACGCATCTGCCTTTGACTCAGTTTGCGCCTCTATCCAGGTACGCCAGGAAACAGGGGATCGATATAATCGTCGGCCACGGCCAGACTCCGGCTGAACCGGTAATACTCGGGACTAATCGCGCAGCCCTGGAAGCGGATATAGATGTCCTGGCGCATCCGGGATATATTTCCGATGATGACGCGCGGCTTGCTGCAAAAAGAAAAATATTCCTGGAAGTCACCAGCCGCAAAAGCCACGGGGTTTCCAACAGCCATGTGGTCAAGCAGGCCTTGAAATGGAAGGCGCGTTTGATCCTGGACCATGACAGCCACAGCCCGGAAGATATTATCAAGCCGCAGCAATTAAGGCAGGTGGGGATCAAAGCCGGGTTAAAGCCTGGGCAGATCCTTAAGATATATAAGGATGTGGAGAAATTTTTGCGGACGAAGTGATCTGGCGCAACTTGAGCATGATTTATTTTAGACCCCTCACATTCGTTCGGGGTCAAATTTTCGTTGCTTCCGCAACTCAAATTTGAGGAGGATCCGGCATGAATAAAATAACGATCGCGATCATGATTGTTCTTTGCGCAGGGGTATTATCCGGATGCCAGACTTTTTCTTCAGGCAATTCCTCCAACGAAGGGTTCATTGAGCCGGCCGCCAGATTTAAATTCTCCGATATCCCGGTCCCCGCGGGTTTCAAGACCATTCCTCTTGAATCCTATTCTTTTGATAACGGCGGCGTGCGCGTGGCGGTGTTGAAATATCTGGGCAAGGCTGATCCTGACCAGATGGTCACCTTCTATAAGGAACAGATGAAGATGAACCGGTGGGAGCTGATCAATGTTACGGAATTCGGCCAGCGTATGCTGAACTTTAATAATGAAAACGAGGCCTGTATTATTTCTTTATTGCCTAAAGGCAGGCTGATCACCCTGGTTATTTCAGTGGGGCCGAGGGCTGAGCGCCCCGTTGTCAAAAGATCGAAAGAAACACTTAAGTAATCCACGCAACTCTTTTATCCGCAGCCAGTTAAGCAATAAACCTCAAAAAATACTTGACAAATTGCCGGTTATATGTTCTAATACAAAAAATGGTTATACCACTGGAGATGACTTTAATCTGAGCGGGAAAGGGGGGAAGATTAAAATAAGCCTAAAGTCAGCCAAAATCCGGTGATATACTATATAGAAATAATCTAGGAAAACAAGTTTACCCTAGTTGAATATATCCAATTTTTCTTAAAAGGAGGCAGTTGAAATGAGTAAAAAAATCATAGTTTTGGCCCTCGCGTTCGTGGTCGGCATCACTGTCGCCGCATTCGCAGAAGTCCAGAATGTAAAGATCGGCGGAGATATCACCACCGTTTGGGTTGATCGCCAGAATCTGGATTTTAAAAAAGCGACCAACAACCTGAGCGATTTCGCCACCATTACCCGGATAAAGGTTGAAGCTAATCTTACCGATAATGTTGACGCAACGGTCAGACTTTTGAATGAAAGAGTTTGGTCAAGCACTCAGGAAAATGCACAGGGCGGCAATGAATCTGATACAAATATCGCCATTGACGAAGCGTATGTAACCTTGAAGGATTTCTTAAAGGATACTACCAATGTTCCGTTGACCTTAAAGGTCGGCCGTCAGAACATCCGTTTAGGTTCTGGTTTATTGCTTGGCGATCCGAATACCAATCAAGGTGTTTCTACTGCCAGCGGTTTGGATATTGCAGGTATAAGGGATCTGAGCGCCCGCAAGTCATTTGACGCTATCGTGGGTGTTTTGGATTACAATCCTTTAACTGTTACAGCTGGTTATGTCAAGGGCAGCATCGGTTCTGATGTGGCTGCTTTGAAAGATGACGTTAACGCGTTTGTTTTAAGCGCTGCTTATGACACCGGCGTAAAGAATACCATAGTTGAAGGTACATATCTGTTATATCGCCAGAGCGAAGCCAAAGGCGATGTGGATAACTACGGCATTCGCGTAACTTCTATGCCTATCGATAACCTCAACCTGGAAGGCGAATTTGTCTACCAGAATGCGGAAATCAGCAAAGTCGACGCTAAGGGTAATGATACCGCGATCCGTTTAGGCGCTAACTACGCTTTCGCGGATGTTGCCTGGAAACCGGCTTTAGGCGTGGATTATACCCGCTTATCCGGCAACTGGAATGCTTTGTTCGAGGATCAGACCCCTGCGGAATTGGTTAACTTGATCTTCCCTAACTCCAATGTGAGCGCTATAGGTGGAAATCTTTCAGCCAAACCCAAGGATGATGTGACCTTGAAACTGCGCTATGCTAATTTCCAGGTAGTTGATAAATATACTGAAAATCAGCAGTGGACCAGCACTGGCACAGGCGCAACTTATACCATGACCACCAAGAAAGACTTAGGCGACGAAGTCGATCTGGGCGTAGTTTATGACTATACTGAAGATGTTCAGTTAGGTCTGACCTATGCTATGTTCATGCCGGGCGATGCGTTTGCCAAGAGCAATGAAGAGACTGCTACCAGCGTCATTGGTTCGATGAGGGTTGCATTCTAAGTAATTGTTGCAAATCGTGAAATAAACAGCCCCTGGGAGAGCGATCTCCCAGGGGTTTTTAATTTAATCGTTAATGCTGTTAAGCCC
>Ga0074199_1000230_pt1 | contig 109462 bp, 98 predicted proteins | sample EPASupsiteSAE347_FD_64528 | JGI IMG/M metagenome (GOLD analysis project Ga0074199, IMG submission 64528) | Bioremediated contaminated groundwater from EPA Superfund site, New Mexico - Sample SAE3-47 | ecosystem: Environmental > Aquatic > Deep subsurface > Groundwater > Contaminated ...
AACCAATTGCGGGAAAAGGGGGGGCGGGGCGGGCCCGAGCCGCTCTGGGAACGGCCCTGGCCGACGCTCCCTGGCCAAGCTCGGGCTAGGCGGGCAGGCTCACCACCACCCTTCGCTCAGAAGCTGCGGCGTGGCAGGCAGGTTCGCCCTCCAAAAGTAAAATGTTCTTCGCAAAACTGTCATATATCTTAACGGAACGGCCTAAATAAACGGCCAACGTTCCGTTGTTTGAATTGAGAATTTCTCCGCAATCGCGTCTGTGTGTTTAATGGAATGGTCTCATAAGGAGAACGGCGGTTATCTTGCTTGAATTTGAACGTCAATTGTGGGCCCAAGGCTGTCGGCGGGTCGCCGGCGTGGACGAAGCCGGCCGCGGCCCTCTTGCCGGACCAGTGGTGGCCGCCGCCGTTGTCTTTGTCCGGGATTTCATTGAAAAGGAAAAGGACGGTCTTTTTGCCGCGCTCACTGACTCCAAGCAGTTGACGGAAAATCAGCGGAATCATTTTTTTGCCCTTCTGACCCAGTCCCCGGAAATTGAAATCGGAATCGGCTTTGGCGATGTGACTGAGATTGACAAGGTCAACATCCGCTGCGCAACCCACCTTACCATGAGCCGCGCCCTGGCCTGCCTCTGCTCAGCGCCGGACCATGCCATCATTGACGGATTGCCGGTCAGCAACCTGCCCTGTCCCTCCACGGCGGTGATCAAAGGCGATGCGCGCAGTCTTTCCGTTGCCGCGGCCAGCGTGGTTGCCAAGGTTGTCCGGGACCAATGGATGATGGAGCTTGACCGCTGGCGGCCCGAATATGGTTTTTGCAATCACAAGGGCTACGGCACGCCAACCCATATCCAGGCACTGCTGAAATACGGTCCGACCGAATATCACCGGCGTTCATTCCGGCCCGTGCGCGATATTGAAAACATCAGGCATAGAAAAAATGTGGAAATACATTGAACGCTTCCTGAAAGCAGACCGGCCGCGCGCGACCGGCCGAGAGCAGACGGGATTATGGGGAGAACAGGCGGCCGAGTCTCTTCTGAGGGCAAAAGGATATAAAATTCTCAGCCGGCGCCTGCGCATCGGGCCGCGGGATGAGATTGATCTGGTCGCGCGGTCGGGCGATGCGCTTGTTTTTGTTGAAATCAAAACGCGCGCCAATGAAGAATTCGGCCGGCCGTTCGCGGCCGTGGACCGCGGAAAACGTTTTCACCTGGCCCGCGCGGCAGTCCGCTACCTGAAACGTCTTAAAAACCAGCCGGCCAGTTTCCGCTTTGATGTGGTGGAGGTTGTCGGGCGGCCGGACGGCGCCGAGCCTGTTATGCGCCATATTGAAAGCGCCTTCCCCCTCCCGAAAAATTTCCGCGTGCCATGAATAAGCATATTGCGGCCTTGACAAAAAATATCATTTCCGGCATCCTGCAATATAAATCGCTAAATTATTTTTAATGGATATTACCATGACGTCATTGACTCAAGAACAAAAAGAACTGGTGCGCCGCTGGGTGAGTGAAGGCGCGAAATTGTCGGAAATCCAGAAAAGGATCGCCGAGGAATTAAAAATTCCGATCACCTTCATGGAAGTCCGTTTCCTTATTCTTGATTTAGGCCTGAACATCAAGGAACAAGCGCCCTCCTCCGCCAAGGGCGTTGAACTGTCCAAGCCGGCTCCATCCGGCGCCGTTCCATCCGCGCCTGAGCTTGAAGAAGGCCCTGCGCCGGGCAATGTTGCCGTGGAACTTGACCGGGTGGTAAAAGCCGGGTCAATCGTCAGCGGCAGCGTCAGGTTCAGCGACGGCGAAACAGCCTCCTGGGCCTTGGATCAGCTGGGCCGGCTGGCCTTGACGGCCGGGAAGGCCGGTTACCGGCCGAGTCAGGAAGATTTACAGGCCTTCCAGCAGGAACTGGCCCGTTTGCTTCAGAGCCGGGGATTCTAGCCCGGATTTTCCCGCTATAGAATTTCTGTCTCCAGATTAGGCATGGTTCTCAAACAACCGCGCCAGCAAAAAATCAACATCCGATTCCGTCACCGGTTTTGCATTGGCGGCCGTGGACCACGATTTCAACGTTTCGTTTATGATGGTTTCCCGGTCCACAATCCGCTGGCCCTTGAAGGGAGAAACAATTTCAAAGCGTTCCAGCAATTGACGCGTCAAAGTCAAAAGATCGCCGCCAATGGTTTTATTCATTATTTCGTATTTGCCGCCCAAGGCCGGGCGGTTTAATTCAAGCGCATGCGGCAGACAGAGTCCGCAGACAAGACCATGCGGGGCGTGATAGCGCACCCCGAGCGGATGCGCCAACCCGTGCACAACGCCCAGGCGCGCCATGGAAAAGGAAAGCCCTGCCAGATAACTGCCGAGGAGCAAATCGCTCCTGGCCTCGTTGCCGCCGCCGCGATAAACATTTTCCAGATTTCCGGCAATAAGGCCGATGGCCTTTAACCCAAGCTGGTCGCTGAACCAGGTGGCCATGCGGCTGGTATATGCTTCTATGGCCTGGGTGAGCGCATCCAGGCCGGCATGGGCAATGGTTTCCCTTGGAGAGGAGGCGAGCAGGACTGGATCAAGGATCACCACCCGGGCGATTAAGAGAGGATTCCTGATGGATTTTTTCTGGCGGGTGGCCATATTGGTCAGGACAGAATTGATGGTCGCCTCCGAACCGGTGCCGGCCGTGGTCGGCACGGCGATAAAGGGGATGCCGGCGGCCTCAATCGGCATGCCATCGTGATAAGCGCTTATCTGATTTCCGGCCTTAAAAAGGCCGGCGCAGGCCTTGGCCACATCCAGCACACTGCCCCCGCCTACCCCGGCGATCCATTCCGCGCCGTGTTTTTTTGCAAAAGCCAGAGCATCCTGCAAATGAGAGAGGGTTGGCTCGCCGCCCGCATGTTTCCAACTGACAGCCTGGATGTTTTGGGGCGCGGAACGCAGAATTTTTTCCAGGCCGCCGCTTTGGGCAAGCGATTGGCCGTGCATAATCACTCCGCGGCGGCCGAAACGGCCGCATTCAGAAAGCAGTTTAAGCGCGGTTTCCGCTCCGCTGATGGTGCGCTCGGGAAAAACCACGGTTTCGGGCATTATTAACATGGAAGTGATAGAGGTAAATAGCCTGCAGGTTTTTAGGCTGTCAGGCATGCATTTTTCAACCGGATAGTCTTTTCCGCCTGCAGCCTCTTTCCCCCCCCCCTTAATAACCCATGATCACGGCGATCAGTTCCAGCGGTTCATTGCCATTATTAATGAGGGCATGTTCCCCGCCGTTGCCGGTCAGCATGACGTCGCCGGTCTCAACATTTGTCTGGCGGCCTCCTTCGTCCAAAATTCCCTTTCCGCGCTCAATGATGAAAAGCTCATCTTCCATTTCATGCTTGTGCATTCCTATGCTCGCGCCCGGAGGCAGGATCAGGCGGCAGCAAAGGCGGCATTTTGCCTTGATCTCGTCCTTGGTGAAAAAATGCCGGAAGGTAATCGCTCCTTTTCCTCCGCGCATCTGGGTGCGGGTTTCCGATTTAAGATCATTCGCTTTGCGGATCATTTTTGTAATCTCCGGATGGGGTTTTTAGTTATACAGGGAGAAAAACAGCCAGACCAGCGCCAGCACCACCAGGATTATCATGATAATGGCCTTGTTTTTGATAATCCGTCTTTCCTGGCGCGAGGGGCGCAGGTTGGGAAAATGACCGGCCGTGAAATAATTTGCGAATTTTTCCCTGCCGGTCATTGAAATCGGACTGCGGTTCTCAAAAAGGGGCAGGTCCCCTTTTCGTTCCCCTTCGGCACCCGCCGCAAAAACCGGATTTGTTTTTCCGTCTTCCGGCGCCGCGGGGAACAAAGCATCCGGACTTGCGGCCCGGCTTTTGACGTCGGCGGAAGAAAGCGCGGCTCCGGTTGCCGGAGCTGAGTCGGAAACGGCCAGCCGGCTTTTTGCGGTTTTTTGCGCGGCGGTATCCGCGCCGACCATTTTATAACGCGCCAAAGTCTTGATTTCCGTGCCGACCTTGGACATTTCGCGCTGCAGTTCATCCAGACGGCGGTCAATGGTTGATGTTTTTTTGCGGCCGAACATTATTTTGACTCCAATCAGACCAGTTTCATAAGCAGCACCGCAATCAGCACAACCAGCATGACCATCAAAGGCAGGCTGACCGCGAGCCCGATCTTAAGCCAGTCTCCAAAAGTATATTGCCGTTTGGCCAGCGCGCCGGCTTCATCGGCGATCAGCTGGTTAGCCAGCGTTTCCTGATTCCTGGCTTCCCTGGCCGCTTCCAGCCGGGCACAGGACCGGTTATAGTCCTTGCGGATATTATCAATGACGGTTAATGTCCTGTTTAATTCATCTCTTAAAGCCGTGCTGTCGGTCGGCCATTGTTCCTCGCTGAATTCGCGCACTTCCTTGAGCATTTCCTTGAAATGCTTGGCGGTGTCGGTCAACAGCGCCAGACGCTGGTTCAGGACAATATCCTCGCGCTCCATGGAGACAAGGCTTTTTTCCAGATGTTCAATCATTTCCCTTTTGCCGGCCTCGTATTTTTCCTGGCTGTTGCGGAGATGTTCCAGGGCGCTTTTTTCCTTTTCCAGCGCCTCCTGCCTGGAACGCAATCGTTCCAGTTCATCCAGCCGGGTGGCCACCTGGCTGTTGATTTCTTCCTTTCTCTTCGCCAAAGGAGTCAGATTCAGTTCCTCCACCGGCACCGGCTCCGACTTCGGAATTTCACTCACCGGCGCGACATCGCGGCCGGGGCCCATCCTGACCTCGCGGACCTTGTCCCGGCGCTGAATCAGGTCATCATCAATAAAATCAGTGTTGCCCATGTTTTATCTCCTCCTTTAATTTTTACATTACAAATGAACGTCATTTCGGTATGGTCAGAACCTGTCCGCTTTTCAGCCGGTCCGGCGACGGCAGCTGCGCGCTGTTGGCGTCAAGAATTACCTTCCATTTCCTGGGATTATTATAAACCTTGCCGGCAATCAATGAAAGGGTGTCGCCATCCTGAACGCGATATACGGTTGAAGTCGGCGCCGCCGCCGGACTTTGATCCGGCGGGAGCGGTTCGCTCGCACCGCGCTCCGCGAAGCCTGCTCCGGCGGGCGTAGGAAGGTCGCGCAGCCCGCCACGGTGGGCGAAGGAAGGTTGCGCCGGCGAGCCGGCGAAGCCCGGGCTTCCGGCGCGTTTCGCCAGATTTTCCCGCACATCGCGCAAGCTGATTTTCAGGCGGCGGTTTTCCTCTTCAAGCGCCTGCAGTTTTTTCGCGGTTTCCGGGAACTGCTCTGAAACCGAGGCGGCAAAAGACATTTTTGCCTTCCGAATCAAATCCTCAATCAGCCCGCGCTTCTGCGTCGCGGGGCGAAGCTCAAGATAAGTCTGGTAATGGTAGATCGCCCGGATGTAATCTTTTTTATAATCATCGTAAAGCAAGGCCAGCTCCAGATGGGCCTGCGCCAGTTCCGGCCTTCTTTCCAGCGCCTTGTTCAGGGAAACAATGGCCCCCTCTTTGTCGCCCTGGCGTATTTTGGACTGAGCCTTGCGGACCAGCGGATCGCGAAAATCTTGCTCATCAAGCCGCGCCACCTGCCGGGAACAGCCGGAAAAAAGAGCGGCCGCAACGATCAAGGCCGCCGCGCAACAGCGGGGCCAGTAAAATAAATTAGTATTTCTCATATAATCAGCCGCCTCTTTATAACCAATAACTGATTTTAATGCAATTTTTTTTCTTGGATGCTTTTGCTTTGCGGCCGGAGATTTATTCGCCTTCTCAACAAGGCAGAACAATCCGCACGGTCGTTCCGCCTCCCGGCACGCTTTTCACCATGATATTGCCGTCATGGTTTTTCACTATGCCCAGGACCGCGGATAATCCCAGCCCGCGGCCGACCCCCTTGGTCGTAAAAAACGGATCAAACAGCTTGGCGCGCGTTTCCTCGTCCATGCCCGGGCCGGTGTCCGTGACGCTCAGATAGCAGCATTGAACGCGCGCCAGGGGCCGGTCGCGCAGAATGATTTCAAAATCTCTTTTATTCCCGATCATTTTGTCCATCCCTGTTTCAATTTGAATAATGCCGCTTTTATTCTGGAGGGCCTCCCGCGAGTTGGTGACCAGTATGGTCACCAACTGTCTGATCTGCGCCGCATTGCCATTGACCGGCCGCAGGTTTTTTGCCAGGTTTAACCGCAGTTCCGCCCTGTCCTCGGCGATATTTTTCAGGGCGGGGAACATTTCGGTTATGACTTCCGAGAGATTAAAGCGGCTGAATGCGCCCTTGTCCATGCCGGCGCAGACCAGGAGCTGATTGATCACCTGGCTTGAGCGCTGACAGGCCGCGAGGATGCCCTGCAGATAGCCGCGCGCCTCCTCCGCCTCCGGCGGTTGATTAAGCAGCGCCAGGGTCGTATTACCTTGAATGGCCATTAGCTGGTTGTTCAATTCATGCGCCAGGCCGCCGGCCATGGCGCCGAGGCTTTCCAGCTTCTCGGCCCGCCGCAGGCTTGCCTCCAGGCGCATCCGTTTGGTCTGTTCTTCTTTCAGCTGGGATATGTCCTGAATTGTGCTGCGTATTCCGATCAGCTTTCCGCTGTTTGAACAGATCGGATAATCCTTGACCAGAACGGGGAGAATGCGCCCGTCGCGCCGCAGGTAGTTTCTTTCAAACGACTGATCGCCGATTTTTCCCGTGCTCAGTTTCTTTATAACGGCCTGACGGGACTGGTCGCTTTCCTGTGAAAAATTCCACACCGGCCGGCCGACCATATCGGCGGCCGAGTATCCAAGCATAGCCAATTCCGTCCGGTTGACCCGGGTCAGGCATCCCGCGCGGTCAATCTCATGATAGCCGACCGGGGCATCATCAAACAAACAGCGGTATTGCTCCTCGCTCTGCTTTAGCTTCACCTCCAGCTCATGTTCATGGAGGCCTATTTCAATCGTCGCCTGCAGTTCTTCATCCGTAAAGGGTTTGATAATAAAACCACAGGCGCTGCTCGCCGCTTTAACGCGCTCCAGGGTTTTATCATCCGAATAAGCGGTGACAAAAATGACCGGCAGACCGTATTCGTTATGAACAGCATCGGCAAGCTCAACCCCGTCAATTCCACTTCCCAGTTTGATATCCGTCAGGACAAGATTGGCATGGGTATTTCCGATCTGCTCCAAAGCCTCATTGCCCGAGGCAACATTGCCGACAATTTCATGCCCGAGGCGCGCCAGCCGATGCTGTAAATCAAGCGCTACAATCCGTTCATCCTCCACAATGAAAATTTTACGGCTGTTCATAGGTACCCTTCTATCTAGATAATATATGCTTTCATTGAAAAAAAAAGAAAAAAAAGCTTGCATTTCAATCGGCGGCTAGTACGTTTAGAAACCAACGGTGAATTAATGCGATTTATTTAATAAAGGGAGGGTGGTAAAAAAAATATTTTTTTCTCTTGCATTTCATCGCAAAGCTAGTATTTTATAGGAAATCAATGGTCGCAAAGGCGGCCGCAATAGTAAGTCACGTTGAAAGCGTGATAAACAAAAAAAAAAGGAGGATGAAACATGAAGTTAAACCGTTTGCATTTGGCAGGCTGTGTTCTGGTGTCTCTGGCCCTGACCGCAGGCGCTCAGACGGCGGCAAAACCAGCGGCTCAGCCCGCTAAAGATGCTGGTAACTTCCAACTCTCTCTGGTTACGCCCGTTCAGATCCAGAATGCCGACCGTGCCATTAACGGTCTGCGGATCAACATCATTTACGGGCAGAACACAGATGTGTCCGGAATGGACATTGGTATCATCAACCATGCCACCGGCACTCTGAACGGCCTTGAAATAGGTATCGTTAATATAGTTGAAGGAAAATCCAGCGCGGTTCAATTCGGCTTGGTTAACGGCGTCGGCGAAGATATGAGCGGCATTCAGACGGCTCCGGTCGGCGTGAACTACATTGGCGGCGGAAGCACAGGCTGGCAGTTGACTGCGGCTGGTGTTGACGTGGTCATGAACAAAATGGATGGTGGCCAGGCCAACGTGTTCGGCGTGAACTATGCCGGCGCTGACAGCGACAATCAGCTTTCCGCGGCCGGTTTTAACTGGATCGCCGAGAAGCAAAGCGGCGTTCAGGCTGTTGCGGCCGGTTTGAACTATGCCGGCAGTGATGCTGATGTCCAGCTTACGGCGGCAGGCGTCAATCTTTCGCTTGGCACAGTCGGCGCCGGCCAGCTTGCGGCATTGGGCTTCAATGTTGCCTCCGAATCGGTTGACAATCAGATTAACGCGGCCGGCATCAACTACGCCGGCGATGCCTGCACTGGCATCCAGATCAGCGGCGCGGGCGTCAACTGGGCTGGCGGCAAAAGCGAAGCTCAATTGGTGCTTGCCGGTCTTAATGTCGCCGACAGTGTTAACGGCGGACAGTATAACATCGTTGGTATCAACTTCGCCAATAACGACGTCAACGGCGGGCAGTGGATCCCGGGCGCCGGAATCAACATTGCCGGCGGCAAGGTTGAAGGAGCCCAGGCTGTTGCAATTCTGCTTGGTATTAACTATGCCAACGAATTGGACGGTGCGCAGTGGGCCGCGGTTAACGTCGCCTCCAAAGTCAAAGGCTTCCAGTTCGGCGTAATCAATTATTGCGATGAATTGGACGGCTTGCAGATTGGCGTGCTGAATATCGCCACCCAAAATAAACTGCCGGTCATGGTTGTCGTCAACGCCAACTGGTAAGGCAGTCTAAGAGAGAGTTATTTATTAAGGGCTGTCCGACAAAAATCGGACAGCCCTTAATGTTTTCCGGGAAGGCAAAACATTCTTTTGCATCAACGCGGGGCGCGCTGTTTGCTGGCCATGAAATCCAGGACTTCGTCCCACCACTTTTCGTTCGCGCCGGCCGGCCAGGAGTTATGCCCCGAGCCCGGAAAGAGCCAAAGGCGTTTTGCTGATTTCAAGCTGTCAAATAATCTCCGCCCATATTTTTGGGGGACGACTTCATCATTTTCGGCCAGGAGCACGGCCACCGGTCCGGTGTAGCCGTAAAGATTCTGAATATTATCGTATTGGTCGCGCACAAACCAGCGGGCGGGCAGATACCAGAATTTGGATTGTGCCAGCGTCGGCAGGTCGGCCCAGGGAGTAATCAAAACAACGCCATTAACCCAGGGACATTCTTTGGCAACCGCGGCGACCACGCCGCACCCCAGAGACTCGCCGATGAGATAAACCGGATTGCCAAATTCACGGCGGGCATGTCCGGCGGCCAATAAGGCATCCGCCACAAATGATTTTTCGGAAAGTTTTCCCGGCCGGCCGGAATAGCCCGGATATTCCATCAGGATTACGCGATAGTCGCGGCGTTCCAATGCGCCTGAAAAATATGTTCTGTTCAGCGCCGAGCCTGCGTTGCCATGCCAGACCAGGAACGTGCCCTTGGGATTTTTTAATTGGCTGTCAGAAATGAATCCATGAAAGTTTTCTTTGGCCGGCCACGGGCGCAGACCAAAATTATGAGCGAGATCCATGCCGGAATCATCCGGGAAATATAAGAATCGCTCCTGTAATAAATAAACCAATAACATCAGCGCCAGATAACCGAGCGCAAGCAAGGCTATTGACGCGAGCGGACTATAGAAAAGAATCGCTAGACGCATAGGCTTGCATTCCGGGCACACTTGCGCGCTGTTGGGAACCGGGCTTTCAAAAGATCGTGCGCCGGCGTTCTCTAAATTTCAACCGGCCTTGGGGTTCTTCTTTATATCGGCCAGCAGGCATTGAATGACATCCTTGGCGGTGTAGGAGTCGTGCCCGGGCTTGAGGAAGCGGGTAATCTGATCAACGTCGTTCCCGGCGGTTACCAGCGCCAGTTCCTGTTCATGGCCCGGGCGGAACTGGCCAAGGCCGACCGTAGCCGGCAGGCAATTGCAGATGCAATTCCGCCCTATTGTTTCTTTAATGTCGCCGCCTTTTCCGATGAATTCTTCCACCGGTTCGGATGGACAACGGTAACCCAGCGTGCCATTCGTCTTGCGGTAGATGTGCCGCAGGTAACCAAGATCGCAAACACGCTGCCGCGCTTGATATAAATCTTCCTCGGAGAGCGTGCCCTTCATCCGCACAACCTTGAACGGAAATCCGGTGGGCGAGGCCAGCGGATCGGTAAAGGCATGCGCCTTGCCGGCGCGGCACAAGGCAATGACCTGTTTTTTCAAGACGGGACAGATGCCGGATTCCTCGCAAAAGGCAAAGGCGGTTCCGACTTGAATGCCGGCCGCGCCCCGGGCAAGCGCTTCGGCAAGCTTGCCCGGCTGTCCATAAGAACCGGCCAGCCAGAACGGCAGGCCCAGCGCCCTGATTTTATCCAAATCAGGCACATCGCGCGGCCCATACACCGGTTCGCCGCTGGCGCTGAGGTGCAGCGGACCGCGCGGGGGAGCATTGTGTCCGCCGGCGGTTTCGCCTTCAACCACAAAGCCATCCACGCGTCCGTTTGATTTGCGGGCCAGAGTTATCGCCAGTGTTGCCGAAGCGACAATGCCGAGAAACTTGGGACGTTTCAAATGCAGGGCTTGGCCGCCGCAGAAATCTTTTGGATCAAAAATGGAAAGAAATTCTTCGCCGGGTAAAGCGCCTTCAACGTCAATCTTGATCTCGGCGGCTTCGCCCTTGGAGAAATGGTCCAGCACGCCCGGAATGCTCCGCGGAATTCCCGCCCCCATGAGCACATAATCCACCCCGGCCAGCATGGCGCCGAAGATGGTCAAGAGCGTGAGAAGCTGAATTTTTTCCAGCAGGTTAATCCCGACCAGTCCGGCGTGGCCTTCCTTGGCCAGAAAGACTTCCACAAAGGACGCCACCACCGCCAGTTCGGCAAAAGGCGTGGCCGGTTTGAGCGTGGGCATGGCATTGAGCTTAAACGGCGCGGAAGGATCCTTTCCGCCGGGCACAAAATAATTTTCCAATACGCGCCTGGCCATTTCAGGAATCGGAAAATTCTGCATGGCATGGCGCAGTTTCCCGTCAAGATCGCCAAGCTGAAGGCGGCGGGCGATTATGCCGGGAAGCGCTGTCCCGGAAACGACCCCCAGTTGCCCCAGGCGGGATACGACCCGCGCCAGCTGCCAGGCGGATACGGCCGCTCCCATTCCACCTTGAATAATTATAGGATGCGACATAATTAACTTAAATAGCCCAGTAGGTTAATGATTATGCCATGAATTGTCAATGCATAATGCGTATTTGTCAATATCTATCAGGAATCGCGGCCCAGAAAGGTTCGCCGCCCGAGCCGGACAACACCACATTAGGAAAATCATCGCGCATGCCAAGCCTGATGCGCTGTTTGCCGTTCGCATCCATTAATGACAAGAGAGGATTGGCATCCTCTATTTTCAGTCTGACCTGCTCCCTGCCGCCGGCGTCGGCCAGAATCAGCCCCGGCTGGTTGTTGCGCATTCCCAGTTGAACGCGCTCGCGGCCGTTCTCGTCGGAAAGCGCAACCTCCGCAACATTTTCCTGTGTTCTGATCACAATCCGATCACGGCCGTTCTTATCCGCAAGACACATCCCCTGCCCCGTATTGTCCGCATAGAGAGCGATGCGCCCCTTTCCCTCTGGGCCGAGCAGTTTCAATTCAACACCCTTGTCATTTACGGATAAAACCCCGCGTTCTTTGCCGGCTGTGTCTTCAAGGATGATTTTTTTTGCCCGCAACTCCGCCGGTTTTTCCGGCTCAGTCGCGGCACCCACGGCAAGGATTGCCAAAGCCCCCGTCATAAGCGCAAAAAGGCCGTGATTTATTTTCCTTGTTTGTTTCAGTTCTTTTTCAATTTTTTCCATGCGCGCTGCGTTCTGCATTTTCCCCTCCCTTGAATATGCGTCTGCCAAAAACATTATTCATAGAAAAATTAGCATGGAATATTTATGTTTGCAATCCGGAAACAGCGGGATAATAATTACGTTGCTATAACAAGTCGGTAAAAATGTAATTTTATGCCCGTCTACAATTTGATCAACCTGGCCGGGCTGATGACCGCCGCGATGGCAGGAGTTTTCTGCAAATGATTTCTGATCTTGGAATAAATGAATAAAATTTTGCTGACAGTTCCGTATTTCACGGTTTTTTATTGCGCATGCCTCCTGCTCAGTCTGGTTCTTTACGGATGCGGAAAAAAGGAAGCCTTGCCGGAAACCGAGCCCGCGCCGCTGGAAATCATGGCCGCGGACGATGCCGCCGCGCAAAAAGGCGACCTGGACATGATCCGGAAAAGAGAATGCCTGCGCATTCTTACGCCATGGATGACGGAAGGTTATCTGCCCCGGGACGGCTACCCCCCTGACTACGAACGCGAGTTGGCGGCTAAATTTGCCCGCACGCTCGGCATCAACGCAACGCTGGTCAGCGTCGGCAAGTTTGAGGAACTGATTCCATCATTGCTGGCCGGCAAAGGGGACATTATTGCCGCCAACCTGACGGTCATTGAATCGCGCAAAAAACAAATTGCATTTTCCCTGCCGGTGGGACATTCGCGGGAACAGATCGTAACACGGCCGAATGATAATTCCCTGCGCCGGCTGTCCGACCTCAAAGGCCGGACGATCGCGGTCCAGGACCAGACCTCTTTCATGGAAACGGCGCGCAAACTGTGCAAGCAGTATCCGGCTTTGCGTGTTCAGGTTCTGCCGGGCCATCTGACCACCGATGATGTTCTGGACCGGGTTGCCGCCGGCAAAATTGATCTTACATTACTGGATGGCAACCTGCTCGATGTGTTGCGCGATTATCGCAGCGATATTAAAACCGTACTGGATGTAACCGGAGAGCGTGACCTGGCCTGGGGCGTTCGTCTTGACAACCCGCATCTCCTGGCCGCGCTCAACAATTTTCTCGCCGGCGAGGCCCTGACGCGCAAACAAAAAGATATTTACATGGACGACTGGCCGGGCATCAAGAAGCGCAAAATTCTGCGGGTGCTTACCAGCAACACCGCGGCCACCTACTTCCAGTGGCGCGGCGAATTAATGGGCTTTGAATATGAGCTGGCCAAACGTTTCGCCAAGCAACACGATCTGCAGCTTCAAATCATAGTCGCGCCCGGCCATGCCGATATGATTCCCATGCTTCTCAAAGGCAAGGCCGATCTCATCGCCGCCGCGCTTACGCCGACCAAAGAGCGTCTGGCGCAGAACCTGGCATTTTCCACTCCCTACCTTTACGCCTCACAGATGGTGGTGACATGCGCGAGCGATAACAGGCTGAAATCCGTCAAGGATATTTCCGGGCGCACCGTGGCCGTCCGCCGGTCAAGTTCGTATTGGCAGACACTGGAAAACCTGAAGGCCGGCGGCATTGATTTTAACCTGCAGGCTGTGCCGGAAAACATGGAAACAGAAGAGATCGTCTCCAAGGTGGCGGACAAGGAATATGATTTAACCGTGGCTGACAGCCATATTCTGGACATTGAGCGTGTCTGGATTAAGGTCAAGGGCGCGCTGGCAATCGGCACGCCGGAACCATGTTGCTGGGTGGCGCGCGCCGGGGATAAACGGCTTCTGGCGGCCATCAATGCTTTCTGGGAAAAGGAATACCGCGGACAATTTTACAACATTATTTTCAATAAATACTTCCGAATTAAGCCCAAAACCGCCGCGGTCATCCAAAAGCAAATTTTAAACTCCGCCGGAAAAATCTCGCATTATGATGACATCGTGAAGCATTTCGCCGGCATCTATAGATTTGAGTGGCGCCTGAACATGGCCCAGATGTATCAGGAAAGTCGTTTCAATCCTCAGGCCAGATCAAGTTCCGGCGCCAGGGGGCTGTTTCAGGTCCTGCCCAGCACGGCGCAGGAGATGGGATTCAAGCAGAACCTGGAACATCCGCCTACCGGAGTCCATGCCGGCGTCAAATATTTGAACTTTCTGCGCGGCTATTTTGAATCGGAAATCAACGCCGATGAACGCATCTGGTTCGCATTGGCCTCCTATAACGCGGGGATCGGCCATGTGAGCGACGCGCGCCGCCTGGCGCGCCAATTGGGCCTGAACCCCAACCTGTGGTTTGATAATGTGGAGAAGGCCATGCTTTTATTATCAAAACCACAATACGCAAAGCAAGCCCGCTATGGCTATGTGCGCGGCACGGAACCCGTGGCTTATGTGCGCGAGATTCGCGACAGGCACAAAGCGTATCTGCAATGCACCGACAATTGAAAGCGGTAATTTTGCCGGACCTCAGTGCGCCATTTGCCAGGACTTGACCGCGTCAATCGGACAGGTCAACATCAGGATGTTGAGGGTCAGGTTATCCCTGATCCAGGCGAGCAGGATCAGCTCGGCGGCGACGAACAGAACCACGGACCAGCGCCAGCCGAGATAACGGGCCAGCGCGAATCCGATGCCGCAGCACAGAATATCCGCCATTGAGTTGATGATGGCATCGCCCTCGTAGCCGAGGCTGATGGTGCCCTCGCGGTAGCGCCGGATAATGAGCGGCGAATTTTCCAATATTTCCCACAACGCTTCAATGAAAACGGCCAAAGCAAGCCGCCAGGCAAGGGACAAGCGCGGCCAGAGCCAGGTCAGCAAGAAATAGAAGGCCATGCCGTGGAAGACATGCGTGAAGCTGTAGGGGTCAAAAACATGCTGTGAGTTGTGGAAACTCCAGATATCGCCCGCCCACAGGTTCAAGCGCCGGCAGGCGCACCACACAACGCGGCCCTGCCGGTGAAGCAGGAACACGGTCAGCGCCAGTATCGCGGCGATTGACAGTCCCGGCCATAATTTTTCACGTTTAAGCATGTCTTGATAAAATGGCTTAGAAAATTATCGTTAATCCGGCAAATCCGCCGCCGAATTTTACCTCGTCAATTTCCATGGCGACGCCGACTTGCGCGCTTACCGACGATGTCTGCCACACCAGAGCGGCCGGAACTTTCCCATTCCATCCTACCTTTTGCTCAATTTCCTTGGGGTTATCCAGGTAATCCTTGTCGTGATTGACCACATCCACGTATATCCCGACCTGCAGACACAACGGCCCAACCAGCGGCATCTGGAACGTGCCATAAACGATCCGGGAAAGATGATCCAGATCATAGGTGTTCTTGGCATCATTGGGATAGTCATTTGATTCCGTGAAATTGACATATTCCAGGCCGGCCGAGGAGCGATACGCCTTCGGGGTGTTGTAGACGTATTCCAGCCGGCCGAGAACAACCTCTCGCTGGGTGTGATAATTTTTGGGGTCGTTGATGTCATACCCGGCCCGTTTCTTGTCGGTGTTTTCATAAGAGCTTTCCATCCAGAGCATTTGACGCTCTGTCATCCGCCAGATCAGCCCGCCCCCCGGCTTGTAGGATTGGTAGGAAAAGAAAAATTCCGGGTTCACATAATCAGTTTCCGAGGGAAAATCCAGGTCCGCCGTGACAAACACCTCCAGCCCCGTGACCAGCGGCTGCCATCCAAAAAAACGCATGTTGTAGGGACGGTTGATATAGGTGGCGTTATCATTGTTTTTCCCCACAAAGGCAAAGTCCGGCAGGATGAATTCCGCGCGCGCCTGGGCCGTTTCCGTTTTCCGCTGGGCCATCACGCCGATATTGGCGTATTCCTTCTGGGCCATCGGTTCGCCCAGCAAGCCGCCGGACCATACCCCGTTCGTTGGTCCGTCAACTTCCAGGAAATGATGTTCGTAAATGCCGTCAAAGTCCTGGTCCATGTCAAAATTGAAGGCAAACTTGGTTTCCGGAAACAAGGCATGTTGTAATTTTAGGTTTTGGAGCAGAAACAGGTCCTCCGAGGTGTAGGACCCGGCGGCCCCCAGATAGGCGTTCTCGGCGTCGCGATATCGCAGACGGGATTCAATCGTCGGCATAATGGAGAGACGGTCCACGAAATATGCCGGCGGTATCGGGTAATCACGAGGCTTGTAATCATCAGCCCGAAACAAGGCCCATGAAGGACTGTTCCCCGTCAGGATCAAAAGGAATCCAAGAATAATTTTGCGTAAAGAGTGGCGCATAAAAACCTTTGCTCTATAATCCCGCCGCAGAGGGATGCATATAATCATTCATATCAAAAATGGCAAGCCGGGAATTAATAAATCCGGCCCTTGCCTGGCGTCATACAGCATGATTTTAATTTTTTACCGGCCGCGCCAGAAGTGAAAGCACGTAAGGGACAATGTGTTCGGCTTTTTGCCGCTCGCCGGCCGGATTCAGATGGCAGTGGTCAACCCAGTTGGAAAAGGTAATCACCTCGGCCGGAAACGGCGCGAATCCTGTTTTATATTTTTGCGCAAAATCTTTGAAAATCTGCTCATGACGCAGAATCTGGCCCAGTTCATATCCTCCTTTGCCGATCGCCTCGTAAATCCCGGGCGCCGCCCTGAAAGGCACCAGCAGAACTTTGGCGCCGTCAAACAATAACTCCTGGATAAGAGTTTCAACATTGTGGGCGAATGAGAGCTGGTCAAATGGGATCACAACCGAATCATCCAGAAGCCGTCCATGGGGTTTGAACCATGGCGCCGGCGGAATTTGTCCATCACGGACATAAAATTCGCCGCCGGTGAGCTGGTCCACGTAAAAAATATTGAGGATGACGTAGCACATAAAACGCGATTTAGCCAGCCAGCGCGCGCGTTTCGGCAGAGGGCGCAGATTAATCAGCGGCTGGCGCCAATTGCTGTTGTCCGGATGGTAATAGGGCAATGTGTACCCCTGCGCATCATTGCCGCCTTCATTAATGACGACGAGATCAGGACGGTAATAATGATATTTGAAATGATAATGGGTAAACATTTCCGCCGATGTTCCATACGGCAATCCGCCGTTAATAACTTCCACGTCAGTATAACCCGCCGGCAATTTTGTCCGCAATAAATCTTCCAGAACCGCAGGATAAGCCTGGCCGGGGGCCGGGACTGCCCAGCCGTAGGTGGTGGAGCCGCCCATGCAAAGCACGCGTAAAACACCCGGCCGGCGTTCCAGCGGCACGGCCTTGCCGCGGTAGCCATCGGCGTTATGCTGGGGGCCATTAAGGGGATGGGCATAATTTGGCGCGCAGATATAAAGCAGATAGGGTTGGCCGATTGTGTTCTGGACGCGGACCAGTTGCGTGTTTTCGCGTCCCAATAGAATGCGCCGGCCGATTTTGCAGGAAGGCGTCATCAGTTTTGCGCCGGCCAGTTCAATGACGAAGCATACTAAGCCGGCCAAGATCAATCCAAATAACCATTTTTTCCACTGCGGTAGCATTGATGCCTTTCTCAGCGGCAACGGGACGTGCTTGCCCGGTCAAAAGCTTTGTTCCCCGACGACCTTCTGTTGTTCATTGTTAAACTAAAAAAAAAATAATCTATCAAACAAAATCATCCATGGCGATGAATATCTCAACATTTATGGGTGGGTCACGGATAGGCTTGACAAAAGCATTTTTATAAATACTATTAAAGAATTTCTTAAGCGGTTCAGGCAAAGCGGTCAATTGAGAAGATAGTAAGTAAAGGAACAATACCGTTGAATTTCATTACCATTATCTTGCTGGCAATTTATCTTTTCTTGCTCATTGTGCTGACGGTCTACTCTTTCCACGCTTATTTGATGATCTTTCTCTATAAATGGCGGCGGCCGGCCAGCCCGGCTGTTTTGCCCCTGAAAGAATGGCCGATGGTAACGGTTCAACTGCCGGTCTACAACGAACAATATGTCATTGATCGCCTGATTCACAGCGTTTGCCGTCTTGATTATCCGCGGGAAAAGCTGAATATTCAAGTGCTGGATGATTCCACGGATGAAACTCAGGAAAAGGCGCGCGGCCTGGTTGATTATTACCGCCAAGCCGGGGTGGATATTAATTACATCCATCGCATTGACCGGCAGGGGTTCAAGGCCGGCGCCTTGAAAAACGGCCTGCGCTCCGCGAAGGGCGAGTTTATCGCCATTTTTGACGCGGATTTTGTTCCCGCCGAGGATTTTTTGAAGAAAATGCTGCCGCATTTTTCGGCTCCTGATATCGGGGTTGTGCAGTCGCGCTGGGGGCATTTGAACGGAAATTTATCCCTGCTGACCAGAAGCCAGACGATCGGTCTGGACGCCCATTTTGTGCTGGAACATGGCGCCCGCAATGCCAATGGCATTTTTATCAATTTTAACGGCACGGCCGGCATCTGGCGCAAGGAGGCGATTATCAGCGCCGGCAACTGGCAGGCCGACACGCTGACCGAGGATATTGACCTTTCGTATCGCGCCCAGCTGGCCGGCTGGAAATTTGTGTATGTCAACGACGTGGTCTGCCCGGCCGAGGTCCCGGCCGAGATTTATGGACTGAAAAACCAGCAATACCGCTGGGCCAAGGGGGCCATACAAACCGCGATCAAACTGCTGCCGGAAATATGGAGCAACGCAAAAATATCGCCGCTCATGAAATTTGAGGCCACGATTCACCTGACCAACCATCTTGTGTTTCCGGTGCTCCTCCTGCTGGCGTTGATGATTTTCCCGATGCTGGCCATCAGGATCAACTGCCCTTACACGAACACCTTTTTCGCGATCGCCTCATTCTTCACCATCAACGCCTTCAGTTATCCGCTCTTTTATTTATACGCCCAGAAAAAAATTTATCCGGATTGGAAGCGCCGCATCCTGTTTTTGCCGATTCTCATGGCCGGCGCCATCGGCCTGACGGTGATCAATTCCCAGGCGGTTTTTAGCGCCATTTTGGGGCGGGAAAGCAAGTTCCATCGCACGCCGAAATACGATCTGGCTGACCGTCAGCAAAAATCATGGCACGGCAAAAAATACCGCAGCCGGTTTAACGCAACGGTCGTGATTGAACTGCTTCTGCTGGCCTATATTTCCGCCAGCCTTTTTTACGCCTCGCACGGCATTCAGTATCTCGCCATCCCGTTTATCATGTTTTACTGGTTCGGCTTTGCCTTTATCGGGGGGCTTTCTCTGATCCACGGGCTCCGGCGCTGATGGCCGGGCCGGCCCGCCGCCAATTCAAATCACGGCGCCGCCAGATGGGAAATCAGGATTTTCAGCGCAATGCCGATCAGGATCAGACCGCCGGCCATCTCAAGTTTGTTTTCAAAAACATGGCCGAAACGGTTTCCCAGCCAGACGCCCGCAAAACAGAGCGTAAAAGTTACCGCGCCGATTATCAGGGACGGAAACAGGATCGTTGTCTTTAAAAAAGCAAAACTTATCCCGACCGCGAGCGCGTCAATGCTGGTCGCCAGCGACAGCACCAGCAGGGCCGTCAGGGAAACGCAATTGCCGCATGCGCTTTCATTTTTCTTCCGGAATGACTCGTAAATCATCTTGCCGCCGATGGCAAAGAGCAGAACAAAGGCAATCCAATGGTCAAAAGAGGCGATAATCACCTGCAGGGTTACGCCCGCCGCCCAGCCGATGAGCGGCATGAATGTCTGGAAAAAACCGAAAAAAAAGGCTATCCGGAAAGCATAGCCTGCCCGCAAAGGTTTGGCGGCCAGGCCGCAGGCCACGGCCACGGCAAAGGCATCCATTGCCAGCCCGACTGCAATCATAAAAATTGAAATCAAAGTCATGGGATGAGGGACAAGACCGGCGGACTTCAGCCGGTTGCCTGAGCAATCTGCGTGGTTATAAATTCCTTCACCTTTCCCAAATCGGCGGGGAGGATGAAACGCCGGGCTTTCTTTTTCTTCAGCGCCTCAATGGCCGGATGCGAAGCCATGTTTTTGCCGATGGCGCGGGCGACCGCCTTTTCAAACTTTGCCGGATGGGCCGTTGCCAGGCAGATCATCGGCTCCTCGGTTGACAAAAAACGGCGCGCCACATGGACGCCGACGGCCGTATGCGGATCAAGAATGTATTTGTTTTCGCGGTAACAGCGGCGAATCTCGGCGAGCGTTGCCCCGTTTCCGGCAAAGCCGGACGCAAACAAGGGATCAGGGCGGAGCGCGCCCATATCACGGAGGTTGAATTTTCCGTCTTTCGCAAATTTTTTCATCAACCGCCGGACTTTGGCCGGGTTCCGGCCCAGACGGTAATAAAGATAGCGTTCAAAATTGCTGGCGACCTGAATATCCATGGAGGGGCTCAGGGTGCGGCATACCCGTCCGCGCTCATAAACCCCCTTCTGAAAAAACACCGGCAGAATATTGTTTTGATTGCCAGCCAGGACAAGGCGCGCAAGCGGCAATCCCATCCGCCAGGCGAGGTAACCGGCAAAAATATCGCCGAAATTGCCGGTGGGGACCGAAAATCTCGCCTTGGCCTTGCCGGTCAGGCGGCGGGCGCGGAAATAAGCGTGAAAATAATAAACGATTTGCGCCAGGATCCTCGCCCAGTTTATGGAATTAACCGCGCCGAGGTGGCCGGCGGCGCGGAACTCAAGGTCAGACAACAGGCCTTTGACGATGTTCTGGCAATCGTCAAAACTGCCCTTGACGGCCAGACAATAAACATTCTTGTCCAGGACCGTCGTCATCTGCCGCTCCTGCGCGGCGCTTATCCGGCCGCAAGGGTAAAGGACAAAAATGCGCATCCGCGCCTTGCCCTGGACGCCGGCAATGGCCGCACTGCCCGTATCACCGCTGGTCGCGGCTAGCAGATTCAGGCTGCCCCCTGACCGGCGCAGAAAATATTCAAACAGATTGCCGAGAAACTGAAGGGCAAAATCCTTGAACGCCAGGGTCGGTCCGTGAAAAAGCTCAAGGAGGAAATATCCGCGCAGGGCAACCAGCGGGGCTATTTCCGGGCGCGGGAAGGCCGCATAGCTCCGTTCAATAATGCGCTGCAAGTCACGGCGCGGCATGTCGCAGAACAGACTGATAATTTCAAATGCAAGCCGGGGATAGGAAAGTCTGGACCAGGCGGCCAATTTACGACCCACCCGCGGGATACTGGCCGGCAAAAACAGCCCGCCGTCGGGCGCCAGGCCGCTCATAACCGCCGTTTCAAAATCAACCGGCGCGCATTTTCCTCTTGTGCTGATGTATTTCATTGTTGATCCTTTACGGTCCATCCCCAAAGCGGCCTTCCGTTGATATTTTTCAATTTCGGCATCCTGTGCAGGACCGCCAGGATGGCGCTTGTCTTTTCACTGTTGGCCTGATTGTAAAAATCATCCAGCCAGATTTCCTCTATCGGCAAATTCTCAATGGGGGTCAAGTCGCCGACATTCACTCCGCGCAGGTCCAGCACCCGCAGGGGCATGTTTCTCAGGGGAGAAATGTCGCGGACGGCGGTTCCCTCAATTTTCAGAATTTCCAGGGGCATCTGTTCCAAGGCATTTAAATCCCTTACCTTGGTGTTCCGCAGATCAAGCTCGCGCAGGCGCATCATCCTCAGCGGCGAAATATCGCGCACATTGGTGTCGGCGAGGTCAAGGTATTCAAGCGGCATTTCGCCGATGGGAGCCAGGTCGGCCACCTCCGTGTTCCTGAGCGCAAGGTGGTTGATGGGCAGGGAGCCGAGCGGGGCTAAGTCCCTGATTTTTGTAAAAACGGCCAGAAGCCTTTTCAGCGGCATGCCGGACAGGGGCGCCAGATTGGCGACTTCCGTCCCGCTGATGTTCAAATACTCCAGCGGGAGGCCTGCCAGCGGGCGGATGTCGCGCACCGGCGTAAAGCTGATATCCAGCTGTTTGAGCGGCATGCCCTTCAAATACTGGAGATCATTCACCCTGGTATGCGCCAGATTGAGGGCGTTCAAAGGCATTTGTTCCAGCGCGGAAATATCTTTGATCCGGGTGTGATTGGCGGTCAATTCGGATAAAAGCATTTTTCGGAAAGGTTTCAGATCAGAGAGCGGAGCAATGGCCGGCACTCCCGGCCAGACTTCCTGGCGCATGCCCGCGCAAACCAGTTTTTGCAGATTCGTCAGGCTTTCCAGCGCTTGAATATCTCGGAGGTGCGTTGAGACTATCTCGGCTCTTACAATCCGGCCGGAATCATCCGCCTGAAAATTAATCTGGTCCTCCCGCAATCCGGCATTTTGTTCCACCATTTTTATGGCAACTGATTTCATAACCTGCTGGATTGACTGCGGCTGTTCTTCCGGTTTGACCGGCGGCCAGGCCGGCACAGTTTTTTCACGGCTGCTCATGAAGTCGGCGTTGGTCAACGCTTCCAGGACAGGCTCATAACGCTTCGCGACTTCCGTTGAGCCAAACTTTGTCCGGAACTGTCCGACCATCCTGTTCATTGTTGATCCCCGCCTGGGCAGATGACCTCCCTCGCGCAAAATATCAAGGCAGGCGCCGGGATCTGGCATGCTGTCCTTGTAGTGGATGCCGGCCCGGCGCAGGATGTAGGCAAAGGCCTGAACAGCGCGGTCCTCGCTTCGCCGCCGGATGGCTTCAACAAGCGCCTCCGAGAGGAATGGCCCGGTTTCAGACGCCGCCGCAGCCGCCTGCTGGTAGTCACTGTCCTGGATGGCCAGCATCAGGCGCATCAGGGCAAATTCCGGCCCCCCTCCTGCTCCAATGCGGCTGATTTTTTCCGCGGGCGACAAATCCCGCGCCCGGAAGACCTTTTGCAGTCCGATGGTGCCCTCTTCAATCGCCACCACCTTTTCCGCAATCACCAAATCACCCTGGACATCGCGGATTATCAGCCTTTGCGGGCCATACCAAAACGAAACACTGATTTCCCGCCCCTTTTGCGGCTGAAACGAATCAACGATTCTCTGCTCAGCACCGGCCGATTTTTCCAGGGTCGCCGTCAAGGCCTTGAATTCCGGCCGGGTTGAGATGAGGGGCAGATCATCGGCCAGCACTTTTGTCCTTTCCTGGGCGGCGCTCAGGCCGTCTTCAACCAGAATCATGGCGATTTCATCGGCCGCATGTTTTAACTGCAGTTCCGCCAGCTTGTCGGCCTGCTGTTGTGTTTTGAGACGATCGGCCTGTCGGGCTGAAAATATCCGCGCCTTCCGGCCGCGCTCAGCGGAGGTTTCCTTTTCAAACGGTCCCTTGTATTTTTCGTATACGGCGGCCGCCTCCAGGAAATGCTTCTGGTCAGCCAAAGAATTCGCTTTTTTATCCAGGCCGGCCATGGTTTCATTCATTTCTTTCTTGGCCCGCGCGAGTTTTTTGGCCTCATTTTTTGCCAGATCGGCGTATTTTGTGCCCGCCGCCTCGTCGGCCAGCTTGCGGAATCGCGCCATCGCCTCATCATGGCCGGCCGGATGGGCCTTGACCCAGGCAATAATCTCATTGTATTTTTCCGAAGCCCTGCGCTCAGCATCGGCTTTGATATTTCCGGTTTCCGGCGCGTGGTCTGACTGGACAATGGGCGTTGGACTGATTTCATTGACTTCCTGGGGGCGGACCGCATCAAGGCTGGGGGGGGCATAGTTCTTCGCAAAATTAAACACATTCCAGGCGGCGGCAATGATCAGCGCCGCCGCGGCCGCGGTCAGCGTTATTTTCGGCCATAAGTCTGCCGAGAGCCGTTTTTTCAGGGATGCCAGTTCGTCCGTGTATCGGGGAAGAAGCGGCGTTTTGCGCGGTTTTTCCTCCGGCAGAGAATAGATTTCCTGCAGGCGGATCTCGCGCATGGCGCTGCGTTTAACGCTGCTGACCACGTCCGGGGGCAGGATAAGCCGGGGCATTATTTCCGAACGGGCATTGGAAATATCCTGGAGCGTTTCGTCCCAGTCCTTTTGCCGGAAACGGCGGTCCTTGGCCATCATTTTTTCAATAAGGCAGGCTGACCAGACGGAAATGCGCGGGTTGATATCCTGGGGATCAGGGATGAAATCGGTGATTTGCCGGTCCATTACCTCAAGCGGCGGTGTGCCTTCAAAGGGCATGGTTCCGGTCATGCAATGGTAAAGCATGGCGCCCAGCGAATAAATATCGGCCCGGCAATCCAGCGGCTCATCACCGCGTGATTGTTCGGGGGAAATGTAATTGGGCGTGCCGAATACCAGCATGTTGTCCGTTCGGGCCTGTCCCAGAATGGATTGCACGCTCATGGCCAATCCCAGATCAGCCAGCTTGACCGTGCCGTCATCGTCAATGATGACGTTGTCCGGCTTGATATCGCAGTGCACGATTTTGGCCTTTTGCCAGGCATAGTTCATGGCCCCGGCAACGCTCAGCGCGCACAGAAGAGAGTTTTCTTCGGAGAGATACTGCTTGCGGCGAATCCAGGCCGCGACGCTGTAACCGGAAATGTATTCCATTACGAAATAATAGACGCCGTCCTCCGACCGGCCGAAGTCATACACCTGGACAATATTGGGATGCTTCAGGCTGGCGGTGATTTTCGCCTCGGCCATGAATTTTTCAACATCCGCCGGAGCCGCCCCCATGCTGGGCGGCAAGGCTTTAATCGCCACAATCCGATCCAGCGAAATCTGGCGCGCCTTGTAGACGGTGCTCATCCCGCCGCTGGGCAGCACTTCCAATATATCGTATCCATGAAAGCCGGTTGTCTTCACTGACGGTTTGTCCTCAAAATGCCTGAAATATGAGCAAAGCGTATTATGCAGAACCGAAATGCGGAGTAAATTAAATTATTGCGTATAAGGACAGATTGTCGCGCAAATTACTTGCAGACCGCGCAGGGTAGTGTTAATTTCATTTGAAATGAGTGTTACCGACGGCAGAATTAAAATTGGGGTGCTGGGCTCGGGAAAAGGCACGAACTTTCAGGCCATTGCCAAGGCCGTTCAATCCGGACGGTTAAACGCGCGCATAGTCTGCGTCCTTTCCAATATGGCCGATGCCCTGATTCTGGAACGGGCCCGTTCCCTGGGAATACCGGCGGAATATATTGATCCGGCGCCCTTCAAGACCAGGCTGGACGGCGAAGCGGAACGGAAAGTTATTGAGCGCCTGCGCCATTACGGCGCCGAACTTGTTGTCCTGGCAGGATTTATGATGATCATCAAGCACCGCCTTCTTGAGGCGTATGCGCGGCGCATCATCAACATCCACCCCTCGCTCCTGCCGGCCTTCCCGGGACTGGAAGCCTGGAAACAGGCCTTGGAAGCCGGTGTCAAGACAACCGGCTGCACCGTTCATTACGTTGATGAAGGAATGGACACCGGGCCGATTATATTACAGCGCACGGTTGAAGTGCGGGCGGATGACACGCCGGAAACATTGCACGCGCGCATCCAGCAGCAGGAGCATGTCGCCTATCCGGCGGCCATTGCCGAAGTGATCAAGCGCCTGCCGAAGAATGGTCCCTGACATCTCCTCTGACAGTTTGTTTTTGACGGCGGATTTAATTTTGTTATACTTTCCCGAAAACAATGAAAAAAACAAACAACAGCTCCAGCAAAAAGCTTGTGATCGGACTGCCCAAGGGCAGTTTGCAGGAAACGACCTTTTACATGCTGAAAAAGGCCGGCTTCTCGGTAAAGGTCGGCGCGCGTTCTTATGTGCCTTCCGTGGACGATCCGGCGATAGAGGCCCGTTTGATCCGCGCGCAGGAAATCAGCCGTTACGTGGAGCATGGCATGCTGGACTGCGGGATAACCGGCCATGACTGGATCGTTGAAAATGGCTCGGATATAGTGGAAGTGGCCGACCTCGTTTATGCGAAACAGGGTTTGAGGAAAATCCGCTGGGTGGTCGCCGTGCCTGAGCAATCCCCGATAAAAAACGTGAAGGACCTGGCCGGCAAGCGTATTGCCACGGAAGCCGTGGGGCTGACAAAAAAATTTCTCAAGGCCGAACGGATAGACGCCGAGGTTGAATTCTCCTGGGGGGCAACCGAAGTCAAGGCGCCGGATTTGTGCGATGCGATCGTGGAACTGACCGAGACCGGCTCTTCCTTGCGCGCCAATAACTTGAGAATTATCGCCACCGTTCTGGAATCAACCACCAAGCTGATCGCGAACAAGGCCGCCTGGACCGACCAGTGGAAACGCTCCAAAATCAGCCAGATTTCAATGCTGCTCAAGGGCGCTTTGGCCGCCGAAACAAAGGTTTTGCTGAAAATGAACGTGGCCGAGAAAAAAATAAGCAGGGTCCTGCCGATCCTGCCGTCTTTGCACTCGCCGACGGTCAACGCCCTTAGCTCCCGGGGATGGGTGGCCGTGGAATCAGTGGTGGAGGAAAAAGTCGTGCGGGAAATTATTCCGAAACTGAAGGCGGCCGGAGCAGAGGGAATAATTGAAATTCCGTTGAACAAGATAATTGAGTGAGCAACAACAGAGGAGACAAAAATGGGTTCACTGAAGAAATGGCGGATAAAAAAAATGGCGAAGCATAAAAGGCGCAAACGCCGGAAAGCCGACCGCCACAAGAATATTAACAAGTAGCCAAGGCCGGCCGGCTGTCGGCCCTTGGTCTGCAGGAAGATGTCGGGCGATTTTGGCAAGGAGCCTGGCTGATAACGTCTAATGTCTGAATTTAAAGGGCTGACTCTAATAATTTTAACGGCGGTCTCGGCATTGATCGCGGGATGCAGGACGCTTTTGCCTGCTGATAGTTCCCTTCATCAAGACGGCATGTCCCTCAATCGTCAGGATGCCGCCATGGCCGAGGCGCTTGCCAACTACGGCATGGGAGTCCTGCGCGAAGAAGAGCGGGATCCGGCGGCGGTTTCCAATTATCTGCGGGCGGTTGAACTTGAACCGGGGTTGACCGCGCTTTATTTGCGGGTGGCGGCGCAGCATATACGGCAGGGCAACAAGGACAGGGCCATTGCCGTCATGGAAGAAGCCTGCCGGGCCAACCCCGGCTCGGCCGAAGCGGCCGTGATCCTGTCGCAGATATATCAGATTATCAATCGGCCGGAAGAGGCGCGCAAGGCGGCGCAAAGGGCCATTGAAATTGCCCCCGAAAATCACAAGGGATACATCCAACTGGCCTCGTTATATATCGCCGGCCAGGATGAAAAAAAAGCCGAGAGTGTCCTGCGCGGGGCGCTCGCCAGGGTAAAGGACCAGCTTCCTGTTTTGCGCATTCTGGGAGATTTGCACGCCCAGCAGATCGGCACCGCCGGCGCTGCCTCGCCCGACTTCCAGGAGGCGGTATCTTTTTACGAAAAGGCCGTTGACTTTCCCGCCGATGATTTATCTTCCGTGTATCTGCAGAGGCTGGGCGATCTTTATCTCGCCGGCCGCCAGGTTGACAAGGCGCTGGACTGTTTCCAGAAAGCCGCCGTGCACGATGCGGACAATATTCAAATCCAGCAGAAACTGGCGCTCTGTTACGTTGCCCTGGGAAACAAGGAAAAAGCCCTGGAATCGCTCAAAAACATCGCGGGCCATGAGCCGCAAAGTCCGGAAATATATTACTATCTGTCCGAATTGTATGATTCGCTGGGGGACAAGGCCCGCGCCATTGAAAACTTGAAAGCGGCGCGCGAGGCGGAGCCTTCCAATCCAAAGTCATATTTAAAGCTGGCCCTCATTTATCTGCGCGATAATCCGCAAAAGGCCAAGGAAGTCCTCCAGGATGGCCTGAAGCGTCTGCCAAAAGAGCGGCTCTTCCTTGAAATCCTCGTTCAAATTTATTTGTATAATCATCAGTTCAGCGAGGCGCTCGGTTTGTTCGCGCAGATGCAGGATAATCTGCCCTCGGATGATTCTATTTTGCGCGATCCGCGTTTTTACATTCATTACGGCATTGCCGCTCAGCAGTGCCGGCTTATTGACAAGTCGGCGGCGCTTTATGCCCAGGCGCTGGAAATGGACCCCAGTTCACTTGAAGCGCGCGTGCGCCTCGCCAGCCTGTATGTCTGGATGAAAGAACCGGAAGAAGCGTTTGCGCTCATGGAAGATGCCGTTCTCGCCCACCCTGCTGATCCAGCCACCCTGTTCTTTTTCGCGGTTATCAGCAGTCGGGCGGGAGAATACAAACAGGCGGCGGCGGCCTTCCGGATCATTGAAGGCCTGGTGAAAAATCAGCCGGACCGCGGCGCCGTGGCGCTTGACACCTCCTTTTATTTCAATTACGGCGCCGCCTGTGAGCGCAGCGGGGAATTTGATATGGCCGAAAAACTCCTCGTCAAGGCCATCAGTCTGGACCCTAAAAACAGCGATGCCTTTAATTATCTGGCGTATATGTGGGCTGAAAAGGACATGCACCTTGAACAGGCTTTGGACTATGCGCATCAGGCCATTGAGTTTGAACCTGACAACGGCGCTTATCTTGACACGCTCGGCTGGGTTTTGTTCAAACAGGGAAAATACGGGGAAGCATTGGAATGCATCCAAAATGCCCTTGTCCTTATGCCAGACGACCCCACCATATTGGATCACTTTGGCGACACGCTTGCCAGGATGGGGCGTGAAAACCAGGCGCTGGCAGCCTGGAAACAAGGCTTTCAGCGCGATGTTTCCAACATGTCGCTTGAACGGAAACTTCGCGAGCATGGCATTGACGTTGAGCGATTGCGCAAGGAAAGCAAAACCGACACGCGCCCGCCGCCTGACCTGGATGATTTCTAGGGCGGCGGCGGCGCGCTATTTCTTCAGCGGATTGAACTTGAAGACCTTTACCGAGTGATAAGTCACCTTGGAGAGGAACACACCCAGGCCAAAGTAACCGGATATGGGCGGATTTTCCCTGGTCTCGGCATACAAAACCAGCGTGCCGTCAAGATACATGCATTGGAGTTTGCCGTCCACGATCCAGATGGCCGTGCGTTTTACGCCGGGCTGGGGGGCAAACGCGCCGGTGATTCCAAACGTCTGCCCGTCGCCGGCCCGCTCAAGGCCGCATGCTTTTCCGCCCCAGCCAAAGTATCCTGCCAGATAGCAATCCTGCTCTTTGCCAAGATTCTCCTTTGAGAGGACATTCTGGCCCCAGAAAAGGTTGGCATCGTGCGGACTGGCCGGGTCCAGGGTGAACTCCACCTCAACCGCAAATGGCGCAAACACCGGCAGTTTTGACCATAAAACGCCCCACTTTTTTCCGGCCGCCGCGGCCTCCGGCGCAAGCGCGACCACAACGCTGTTGTCCTTTGGTTCGGCAATGACGCCGTCAGCCAGCCACCAGCGGCCGAGACCGGCCGGAGAAAAATCCGAGCGGGAGATTAATTCAGCCTGTTGGTGCGCCTTTAGCAGGGGCTTTAATTCCCATCCGCCCCAGTTCGCATAATAATAATTGGTCTGCACCACGACCTGACGAACGATGGTAAAGGATGAATTTGTGTCTTCCTCGGCTGCGCGCACAATTGCGCCCATCATCAGGACGACAGTAAATATGAGAATAATTTTTTGTGACATCATTTGGCGGTTATTTGATGATATTTTGATTTTAGCCTCTCGTGGACAGACGAATAGTGCAACAAATAAAGATCGGAGTCAATAGAACAGACCGGCCCGGTAAAGTTGTTTTTTCCGCCGTATTTTTTTTGCCTTTTTTCTTGACAGAAACCGGTTTCTATGATGGAATATGCCTGATAAAAAATCAAACCAAGAAAGGATGCGGTCATCATGAACAGCAAAACATTGAAAAAAGCGGCCTTGGCGGCCGGAGCGGATTTGGTCGGGATAGCATCCATGGATCGTTTTGAAGGCGCGCCGAAACAAATGGACCCGCGTTACATTTTCCCGGATGCCAAGGCTTTGATCGCCATGGCATTCAGGATTCACCGCGGTTGTTTTCGGGGAATAGAAGAAGGCACTTATTTTATTTCCTACGCCACCATGGGCTACGCCCATATCAACCAGGTGCAGATTCCGACCACCCTGCGGAAAACATGCAGTTTTCTGGAAGATAATGGATGGGAAGCCGTGCCGATTCCCATGGAATCGCACTTCGCGGCGATCAGCGACTGCAACGGGAAATTAAATACGCCGGCGCGGGCGGTTTCCGCGGATAAACCGGTCCCGGACGTCATGATTCATTTCCGCATCGCGGCCGTGGCGGCCGGTTTAGGGGAAATCGGCTACAGCAACCTGCTGTTGACCCCGGAATTCGGGCCCATGCAGAGGGTGGCGTTTATCCTGACCGATGCGCCCCTGAAACCCGATCCGCTGTTTGCCGGCAAGCTTTGTGACCGTTGCCTGATGTGCGCCCGGACCTGTTCAGGCCGGGCCATCAGCGAGAAAGAAACGATTGAGATGACAATTGCCGGCCGCAAATATCAAATGGGTAAATTGAATCAACCGGCCTGTTCCCTCGCCTATGCCGGCGGCGTTCACGAAACCTCCCCCTTCCTGCCGCCCGATGTTAAATTTGACCTGAATCAGGAAAGCGCCGGAAGACCGGGCGATGGGCGTCCGGAAATGAAGAAAAAACTGCCTTTTGCTGAGGCGACCCTCGCCACCTTTCATCATTGGCCGGCGATTGAAGGCGCGCGCGGATGCATGCGGGAATGCCTCGCCCATCTGGAAAAAGAGGGCAAACTGAAAAGGAAGTTCCATGCCCCCTTCCACCGCGGGAAAAAACCGTGGAAGATGAATTCCACGCCGGACAATCAGGCTTCAAAGAACTCTCCATCATCACCAAAGGAATACAGTCATTATTAAACCAATCGGCATAAATGAACTGGCGCGCCGTCTGGGAGTGGCCAAATCCACCATCAGCAAGGCCTTGAGCAAACATCCGGACATAAACGAAAAAACCCGCCAGCGCGTGCTGTCGGCGGCTGAGCGCTATCAATATCATCCAAGTTGGATTGCGCAGGCTTTGACGACCAAGAAAACCCGGCTTATCGGACTGATAATGCATCATCCGGGTTCCGGTTTTTTTATTGAAATTGCCGGCAGCGTTGTTGCCGGGGCAGGAGGCCGCGGATATCGGATCACGCTTGATTTTTCCGGCGATAATCCGGAAACGGAGCGGGAAATTCTCCTGGATTACCGCCGCCGGCAGATAGAAGGCGTGATTATCGCGCCGAGTTTGAAAGATAGCGCCGCCATGCTGGCGGCCTCCTGCGGCGACATGCCGTATGTCATTATAGATCATTATCTGCAGGAAACAAAAGCGCCGTTCATCGGCAGTGATTTCAGGAAAATCGGCTACCTGGCGGCGCGCCATTTGCTTGAACTTGGGCATCGTCGGATCGCCTATCTGGGAGGTTTTTCCGGTTATCCGGCTTCCCGGGCGCGGCGGGCGGGATTTTTGATGGCTTGCCGTGAATTCGGGGCTTCCATTAAAACGGGCTGGATCTGCCATGAATCGTTTGATGCGGCGGTCGGGGAAAAACAGGCGCTGATGCTCTTGAGCAAATACCCGGAACTTACGGGCATGGTTTGCGCCGGCGGCACGCTGGCCATGGGCGCGCTTAGGGCCGCGCGGGAACTTGGCAGGGATGTTCCCAAAGATATATCCATAATCGGAGTGTCAGCGCTCGGCAATATTTCGGCCGTCAGCCAGCGTCCGCAGGAAATAGGCCGGCTGGCAGTGGACACGCTCTTCCGCCGCATGTCCGGCGGTCGGGTCAAGCCCCGTCAAATTGTCGGCATTGAATTGGATATCAGAGGCACTACGGCGGTCCCGCCAATATCGCAGGATTATAAAATCAGCCGCACGGCCGCCAGGGCGGCCAGGGCCAGGACAACATAATTAAATGCCCCCTGCGGCACGACTCCCAGCAAAAGCCGGCCGGCCAATGCGCCGGCCAGGACCGCGGGGAGCATGAATAAGTCAAATTTCAACGTGGCCTGGTTGATCATGCCCAGTCCGGCGTAAATCGGAATTTTGACGCAATTGAAAATGAGGAAATACCAGGCCGCCGTGCCCATGAACTCATTTTTTTTAAATCCCCTGCTGATAAAATAAATATTCATGACCGGGCCGGCCACGTTGCCGAGCGTGGTTGCGAAACCGGCCAGATTTCCCATCAGGATCACAAACCAGGGCCGGTGCGGGAAGTTATGCCAGCCGAAACGCCGGCGGACAAGCTCAAGAGCAAGCAAGGCAAGAATCAGCGCGCCGAGGAGCGGTTTTAATTGAGTGCTCTCTATCTTCCAGAGCACAAAGGCGCCCAGGGCAATGCCGCCCAGAACACAGGGAAACAGTTCCAGAAGTTTCTTCCATTGCGCGTGGCGGTGATAGAAGATTACCGCGCATACGTCAGCCACAATCAGGAGCGGCAACAAGGCGCCGACCGACAGTTTGGCCGGAAATATCATCGCAATCAGCGGAACGGCCAGAATGCCGCACCCGGGCAAGCCGGTCTTTGCCAGGCCGGCAATCAATCCGACCGCTATGCCCAACAACCACGTTGTAACTCCATCGTTCATGTTAATTTTAGTGTTTTCCGTCAAATGTTTTTCGCATCTCGCAACTTACTTGCGAAACAACATGTTGTCTGCTCTTTTCTGTCATTCCCGCGAATGCGGGAATCCAGATATTTATTTTAATACTGGATTCCCGATCTGGTCGGGAATGACAATTATGTCTTTGACGATGACTCAGCCGCGTTGTGAGAAACATTCTCATTTCCTTTCGCTATCTGCATTAAAGACTGAAACATCTCACCACATAATAAAAAACCGGAACCGTAACGATGCTTAGAAGCGTTGAGTAAAATATTGATTTTGCCGCCAGGCCGGTATCGCCGGAAAATCTTTCGGCGACAATACTGCAACTGATCGCCACCGGCATGGCCGAGATCAGGTAACCGGTCATGCGCGGAACTTCACCGATACACAGCCCGAGCCTGACAAAAAGCTGGACAATCAAAACCGTCGCCAGGGGGGCGAAAATCAAGCGGGATGCCAGCACGCCGACCAGGCTCCGCGAGGGGATATGGTCGGATAAATTCAAGCCGCCGAGCTGGATGCCGGTAATCAAAAGTGACAGCGGAATGGTCAGGCTGCCCAGCATATCCAGGGCTTGAAACACGGCCAGGGCCGGCAGCCAGAAGGAAAATATCCCGGCGGGTTTCACGGAATCAAGGCCAATGGCCATGGGACAAAACAAGGCCAGCAGGATGCCGGCCACGGTCGCCAGCAGGCCCGGATTTAATACCAGCATGCGGAGGGATTTAATATCCGGAGCGCTGGAGCGCAAAGTCCAGACGCCGATGGTCCAGAGCGCGAACTGGAAGCCTACGTTATACAATAAAATGTCGCGGACGCCGGCGGCGCCGAACAATCCCTGCACAATCGGCAGGGGCAGATAAATCCAGTTGGGCATGGCGGTTAAAAATATTGCCGTGCTCTTTTTGTTTTTCCCGCTGAAAAATGGAATGACTGCCAGGGCGACAATTTCCGCCACAAGCATAATGCCGATCCCCAGCAAGGGGATATACCACCCTTCGCGCATGACCTGCGGGGTGATGGTTTTGAGCATTTGCGTGAAAACCAACGCCGGAAAGACGAGGTCAACCAGGAAGCGGCTCATGATCCGGCCAACGGCTTCGGGAAGATATCCCTTCCAGCGCGCAAACCAGCCCAGGGCCATGACGAGGAACATGGCGGAAATTTTCAGGATAACGATGGGCAAATCAGCCATAATACACCCGCCACAAAAACAGTCCCTGCGGCAGAGCGGTCGGCACCACGGCCGTGCGCTGTTTCTGGTTCAATATTTTTTTTGCCTCCGGCGGCGGCAGGTCTCCCATCCCCACCCTGATCAGAAAACCCGCCAGACTGCGCACCATCCGGTAAAGAAAGCCGTCACTGCGCGCCGCTATCACAACTTCCCGTCCCCGCCGCTGGACGGTAAGCCGCGATAAATTGCGCACGGTGCTTTCCACCGTTCTTCTGGGATTGGCGGTGAATGCGGCAAAATCATGGCGTCCGGTCAAATGCGCGGCCGCCGCCTGCATTCCGGAAATATCAAGCGGCTGGCGAATATGGATGCGGTAACGGCAGAGGAGTGGAGGCAGAACCGGACCGTTCCATATGAAATAACGGTATTCCTTGGCGGACGCGTCGCGGCGGGCATGGAAGCTGTCCGAGGCCCGCCTGATTTTCAGAATGCGGATATCGGGGGGCAGGATGGCATTGGCGGCCTGAATAATTTTCCTTTCAGGCAAATAGCCGGGAAGGTCAACATGCGCCGTCTGGCCGGCGGCGTGCACGCCCTGATCAGTCCGGCCGCTGCCATGGACTTTAATGGCTTCGCCGGTCAGCCGGTGAAAACATTTTTCCAGTTCGCCCTGAATGGTTTTCATGCCCGGCTGGACCTGCCAGCCGGAATAGCCGAAGCCGTCATAAGCAATTAGGAGTTTATATCGCTGCATATCAAGATAATTATAAAACTACACCGCTCTTTTTCCGTCATTCTCGCGAAAGCGGGAATCCAGGATTAATTTACCTTCCTCTGGATTCCCGATTAGATCGGGAATGACAGCCGCATAAAGCAAACTTTCACAGACATCACTCCGGTAAACTTTGTTTGTCATGCGCATCAAGGTAGGACTGTAAAATAATCTGGGCGGTGGACTGGTCAATGGATTCCCTGCGGCGGCGGCGCGACAGTCCGCCCGCAATCATGGCCTGCTCCGCCATCCTGGTGCTGAGGCGCTCATCCCAGACATCTATCGGCAGACTGACATGTGCCTTAAGCAGATTGACAAACTGTTCAACGCCTTCCACCGCCGGCCCCTTTGAGCCATCCATGTTCAGGGGCAGGCCGACAATGATTTTGTCAACCGTTTTTTCCGCAATGATGCGGATGATTTCCTTGATCACCGATTGCTTTCCGGAATTCTGAATAACGCCCAGGGGAAAGGCAATGATGCCTTCTTCATCGCCGATTGCCAGGCCGATGCGTCTCTGGCCGTAGTCTATGCCAAGGCAGCGTCCCATTGGCTAGACCATGCCCCGGTATTTGTCGCTTTTTTTCATGCGCATCACAAGATGTTTTATCTCCTGCGCCTTGTTCTTGGCGCAGACCAGCGTGGCCGCGCCGGAACGCACTACCACCAGGTCGCGCACCCCGACCAGCGCAATCAAACCGTCTTCCGCCACCACAATGTTGCCGTTGGCGTCAAACACTTCCCCGTTGCCGACAATGACGTTGTTATGCGCGTCCTTTTCGCAATGCGATTCAAGCGCCGCCCATGAGCCCACGTCGTCCCACCGGAAGGTGCTCCTGGCCATGACAATATTGCCGGCTTTTTCCATCAATGCGTAGTCAACCGAAATTTTCTCCAGCCCGGCATATTCCTTTTCCAGCATTTTATCAAAAAAGCTTTTCCCGGCCGCGGCGCTGACTTTTTTAATCAGTTCAATGAGTTGCGGACAATGTTTTGCCATGGCCGCCTCCAGAACCGGGACCGCCCAGATAAACATGCCGGAATTCCAGTAGAATTTTCCGCTTTGCACATATTTTTTCGCGGTCGGCAAATCCGGTTTCTCCACAAAGCGTTTCACCTGGAAAAAGCACGTTTGCCCGGCCGGTTTTGTTTTTTGCCCGACTTCAATGTAGCCGAAGCCGGTGCTGGGAAAAGCCGGTTTAATGCCGATGGTGATCAGACAATCGGAGGCGAGGGCGAGTTTTAAAGCGTCGCTCAAAGTTTTCAGAAAAATATCCCGGTCCTTGATCAAATGGTCCGAAGTCAGAACGCAAAATCCGGCCGAAGGGTTCCGGCTCTTCACCAGCCCCGCCGCCAGCGCAATCGCCGCTGCTGTATCGCGTCCGTAAGGCTCGCCGACAATGTTTTTCCGCGGAAAATTTGGCAGGACAGCGTGCACCATGCCGACCAGGTCTTTTCTGGTTATGATGAATATCTGGCGTTCGGGGATCAGCTTTTCAATCCGTTCAACCGCCTCGCAGATCAGGGGCTTGCCGGAGGGAATGGCCAGGAACTGTTTGGGCCGCTTGGTGGTGCTCATCGGCCAGAAGCGCTCGCCCGAGCCGCCGGCCAGAATGACCGCATAAATATTTTTGAGATTCAACATGATAACACCTCTTTTTCCGCGTCAGTTTGGCTTTTTCCCCCTTGCCGCGCAAGCCGAAAATGACAGGCGCATTGATCAGGAAATAATGATTTTTTTTCTTGTCGTCCTTGTCCCCTTCGGCATATCTTCATTGCAGATATCCACTCTCAACCAGCAGCGGTTGAAAAGCAGTGATTTTTCCATTCGTCCAATAATAAAATACGGATACAAAATAAAAATATGGATACAAAAGATGGAATGCGTTTTTTGAAAGAACTGACGGAGGCCACGGTGGATGCATGCCGGGTTCCGCCCGGAAAGGTTCTGCCGAATGGCGCAAGGAATGAGTTGTCATTCACAGCAATTCGGCCCGGCGGACGCAACTGCTATCCTGCGATCTGGGTTCAGGATTTCACCATGATATTCGCCAGCGGTTTTGTCACTGTTCAGGACGGACTTGATCATCTGGAACTCATTCTGCGGTGTCAGAATGGGGGCAGCACCCGCACCTTAAAGTCGGGAGCCCGTCTGCCTCCGCATGCAATACCAGATCACATCAATTTTGACGGAACCCCCGTGTTTTTTCCCGGGACATATTCGTCGGGAGATGATCAGGGGGGAGAGCCATGGGGAGTGACGCCTCCGCATGGCAACCATTTTGACGTCATATGGCTGGCACATATGCTTGCGCAAGTCAGCCGAAGACACGATTTTTTACTCGCAGATATCCACGGCCTCAGTGTTTACCAACGATTGCAGCACGCCTACCAAGTGCCTACCACTGATCCCAAGACCGGCCTTGTCTATACAATTCCCGAACAAAGGGCCGTTGGCTTTATTTTTTGCGATTCCGTCTATATGACCGGCTTATTGCTGATGGCGTCACTGCTCCGGATTCGCGCGTCACGTCAACTCGCCGGGTTGGCCGCCACGCTCGGCCATAAATCTGACGCCGCCTCTTACCTGGAGCAGGCCAAACTCACCGCCAAAAATATTCGGCCGACTTTTGCCGGAACCGGCCGATACCGGGGTTGGCTTATGGCCGCGACCGGTACGTCTTCCCAACCCGACGTATGGGCAACCATATACAGCATTTATCTGAACATCCTGGACGAAGAATCAAAACGTCCGGCTATTGAGACAATTCTATCCGCCATTCGCGACGGAGACATTGAGGAAAACGGTGCATTGCGTCATGTGCCGATCAAGCACGATGCGTCAAAGTCAACGGCCTGGGAGAGATCTTTGGCGCCGCACAATCGCTATCAGAATGGGGCGTTTTGGCACATGCCCACGGGGTGGCTCGTTGCGATTTTAAAAGAGCAACACCCGGACCAAGCGGAAAGTATCTTGGGGCGGTATCTCACCCATATGCGGGATCATGCGTTTACCATGGGGAACGATTTTTGTGCGCCTTGGGAATGCATAGGCTGGAATGGAGAAGCCTGCCAAAATCCAGTCTTTGGCCCATCCGTCACCGTGCCATACAGCGTCCTGGCCGGTCTTGAAAGGAAGACATAGGATTCAAGCGGTAGATCAGGGACATGCCGCGCAAGGTCAAGAAGGGATCAATATCAATTTTCAAGCCGGTCCCCGCCAATGCCATTTTTGCGTAACCGCCGGTGGCGCATAGCCGCGCGCTTTTATAGCGCGGATCGCGCATGATATGCGCGAATATTTCTTTCACCAGGCCGGGATAACCAAAGCGCAGCCCGGTCAGCATGGCCTGCTTCGTGTTTTTGCCTATCATTGGCAGGTTTTTTTTTGCAAGCATTGTCCTGCGGATGGCCGGCAGGGAAAGTTGCGGCAGTAAAGCCGTCTTCTTTGCCAGGCACCCGGCAAACATCATCGGGCCGGGCGCAATAATGCCCCCTTCGTAGGCGCCGTCCTTTCCCACAAAATCAACCGTCAAGGCGGTGCCGAAATCAGCCGCAACAACCGGCACGCCGTATTTTTCAAACGCCGCCGCGGCGTTGGCCAGCCGGTCGGCGCCGATGGTGGCTGGGTTGGGATATTTTATTTTTATTCCCAGATTTAATCTGTGATTGAGCCGCAGGACCCTGCCGTTGCCGACTATTTTTTTCAGCGCGTTCATCCATATTTTGTCAAGCTCGGGCACAACCGAGCAAAGCATCGCGCCGTTGATATCGTGCTGACGGACATAATAATCCAACAGTTTACGCGCGTCATCCGCGGTCTGACCCGGAGTGGGAATGCGTTTCGTCAAGATGAAACGACCGGCGCATTCAACCGCCGCTTGCGTGCTCGTATTGCCGATATCAACGAGAATAATGGAAGAAGCAGGCGTTGATTTAATTCTGCTCATATTGAACCAGCGCTTTTTGCTTTATTTTGACTTCCGACCTCTGACTTCTGAGCTCTGGCTTTATCATTACGCTGGGCCCATTCCTCTATAACGGTGTTTTTGTCGCCGCGCTGAATCATGTAGTAACAAATGTCAAACTCGGCCAGCAGGTTGATGATGACATCATCGCAGGTGATGTCCGCTCCCTCCAGAAGGCATGAGGTGGCCGCGGCAGTCCCCAGCGGTTTGAAATCATCCCGGGTATGGCGGACGTTCAGCCCGACCCCGATCACCGCAAATTCAAGCGCCCCGCCTTTAATCCTGGGTTCTATCAGCACTCCGCCGATTTTTTTTCCGTTGATCAGCACATCATTCGGCCATTTAAGTTTTACGGCGCCGATATTGAAGCGGTCAAGGGTCCGCGCCGCGGCCAGGGCCGCAAAAAAGGCGATGTAAGGCGCTTCGGTTGCCGGACAGCGCGGCCGCAGTAACAATGACAGATACACCCCTTTGCCCGGAAGCGAAAGCCATTGCCGGCCGCGGCGTCCGCGGCCGGCGCTCTGCGCGCCGGCAATAACCACACAGCCCTCCGGCGCGCCCTCCGCCGCTTTTTCCCTGAGGACGTCGTTGGTGGAAGAGACCTCGTCGTAATAAAAGAGGGGGTGGCCGAGGCGGCAGTCAGCCAGGGCCGCCTCAATCCTCCGCAGACGGTGTAATCTATTAGTTTTAATTTACAATCTCCAGCGATAAATCAGCCGCCGGGGCGGAATGGGTCAGGGCCCCCACGGAAATAGCGTCCACGCCGGTGGCCGCAATCGCATGAATATTTTTAAGGGTAATGCCGCCGGAAGCCTCCAGTTTTGAGCGGCCGCGGCAAAGCGCCGCGCATTTTTTCATTAAGGCCGGGGACATGTTGTCCAGCATGATCCAGTCCGGGGTCGCCGCAAGGGCGTCCTTGAACTGCGCTAGCGATTCCACCTCCGCCTCAACCGGTTTCCCCGGATTTTTCCGCCGCGCCTCGTCCACCGCCTGCGCTAATGAATAATTTTTCTGCCACAGGAAGCGGTGGTTATCTTTGATCAAGACCATGTCGTAAAGCCCGAGACGGTGGTTATGTCCCCCGCCGCAGCGGACCGCGTATTTTTCCAGGAGGCGCATGTTCGGCGTTGTCTTGCGGGTGTCCAGAATTTTCACCCGCCGGGGCCTGGTTGCCGCGACGTAGCGGGCGGTCAGCGAGGCAATGCCGGTCAGGCGCTGGAAAAAATTCAGCGCTGTCCGCTCGGCGGTCAGGATGGAACGCGCCCGGCCGGTCAGGACAAGGATGGATTCCCCGGCCCGCGCTTTTTTTCCATCCGGCTTCAACACGCGGCAGGCGATGCTTTTATCAACCAGCCGGCAGACCAGCCGGACAATTTCAACGCCGGCCACGATATAGTTTCGGCGCGCGATGATCGCGGCGCTGACCCGGCATGTTGCATCAATCAACGCGCGCGAGGTGATGTCGCCCGGGCCGATATCTTCTTTCAGGGCGCGGCGCACAAATTCACGCACCGCCGGATTGAGCCAGGGCTTTTGGATGGCTAATCTGCAACGCATTTATTTCATAAGCTAAGAAATGTTTTATTGTCAACAATTCGTCATTCCCGTGCCTGCTATAAGCGTTGGCCAGGGAAAACGGGAATCCAGGCAAAACCTATACTGGATTCCCACTTCCGTGGGAATGACAGAAACGTAATTTCACAGTACGAGGCTTTAATATACTCAAACCTTGACATTTCGTCCAGAATCGGTTTTATTATTTTGTGAAAGGAGCGAATGGTTATGGTAAATGAAATGAGAGCCCTCATAGAATGGCTGATTAATATATCCCGCGAACTCAGCGGGGCGGTTACCGTTGAGGAAGCCCTGCATATCATTATTGAAAACATAAAAAACCACTTTCCGCATCAAACCCTGGCCGCGCTCGTGGTTGACGAAAACACCAATAACCTTGGCATCAGGAATTCACGCAATTTAAGCTATTCTTACGTAAAAAATTTCCGCCGGCTCGCGCGCGGCAATGTCATTGACCGTCTGTTGATGAAACATGAATGTGTTTTCTTCAACAACTTGAGCCCTTCCGATCCGGCCTACGCCGAGCTCAAATTGGAAAACGATTTTAAACATATCTGCCTCGCGCCGATAATCCAGAACCAGCGCGCGGTCGGTTATCTGCACTGCGACCGGGTTGAGGCACCGCTCTTTACCGAGGACGATGCCCGGGAACTGCTGGTAATCGGATATTGGATCGGACAGCAGATCGCCAAGCACGAGCTTCTTTTCCTGACGCGGAACCTGGCGCGGATTGACGAGGCCAGCAAAGCGCTCAAATACCATGCCTTTCTTGAACAATACCAGCGCGAAGCGGCCCGGGCAAAAACTTACGGCACCCCCCTGACCCTGATGCTCTTCAGCATTGACAACTATACCCAATATGTCACGACCTGCGGCATTGCCGCCGGCCATGCCCTGCTGGAAGAAATTTATCACCTTTTGCACGGGAGCGTGCGGGAGATAGACGTGGTCGGCCGTTTTGCCGCTGACGAATTTATCGTCTGCCTGGGCGGCGTGAATACCGAAGAAGCCGGAAAATCACTGAAAAACATCCACCATGTGCTTCAAAAACAGACCGCGCTTTCCTCCGGGGCCCCGATTCTGATCAGCGGCGTTTCCATGACCTTTGAACGTAAAGAGGATTTGAATCTCAGTCTGGAACAGATTCTTGCCAAATTAGGCAGCGGCCTGATCACGGCCCGCAAACAGGGATCCAATCAGATGGTCACCATCACTCCCGGCGGGAAACACTGCGTCAAAATTGATTAGGGCAGATTTAAATCAACCACCCGTCCCGATTCAATGGACTCCTGTGCGGCCAGGCACATTTTGGCGCTGATGTATCCCTCCCGCATGGTGCCGGCCACCTCTGATTTTTCACCGCGCAGGAGCGCCAATTTCGCCTCCATTCCGTATTCCGTGCCGTCAAAATGATTATGTCCCGACCAATCATACCATTCGGTGATGACCGAGCCGGGTTTTTGATGATAGCGCCAGATGTCAATTTTGCTCTTGCCGAAAATCATGGCGCCATGCGGGTCTTCCACAAATTGTCCGTAATATTCAAGGTCCATGATGCCATCGGTGCCGATAAAATTGCCGCCGCGGCGTCCGCCCTCCTTCGGCGCGTTGAAGGTCTGTGAATACGAGGCGGTTACCCCGCCCTCATACTGGATGATGACAACCTGATTGTCATCAATATCTATTTCCTTTGCATAAACACACTTGCGCTGGTGCGGCGGAGGCAGGGGCTTGGCCGCATCCTGCCGCAGGCGGTAGACGCTCATCGCGCAGGTCCATTTCCGTTCGCAGGCATCGCAGGTAAGATCGTTCGGCAGGTCGCCGCCGTAGACCTGCCGCGCGCCGAAGGCCGCAATGCGCGCCGGCTTAAGGCCGACAATGCTGTTGATGATGTCAAAGTCATGGGTCGCCTTTTGCAGAAAGAGATTGCCGATTTTATCTCTGGTGCGCATCCAGTTGCGGAAATAGCCGTCGCCATAATGAACATTGTTGACGTATTGGACGGAGACGATCTTGCCGATCGTGCCTTGGCGGACATGGTTCCTGGCCGCGATTGAAACCGGCGCGGGGCGCATGGTGAAATTGACCGTGGCCACTTTCGGATAATTTTTCAATAACTGCCAGCATTTTTCCACTTCATCGGGTTTGATGGCAATCGGCTTTTCAAGGATGATGTTCATGTTATGCCGGACGCATTTTTCAACCATCGCATAATGCGCGTTGCAATAGGTGGCGATAATGACGGTGTTGATATCCTCCTTGGCGAACATCTCCTCGGGGTCTTTGTAATACGGCAGGTTCTTAAAAGAACTCCTCAGGGAGGTGGCGTCGGTCTTGAAATGCCCGGCCCAGCCGAGATCTTTCTTGCCCAGATAACCATCAACGATGCGGTCAAAAAGAGTGCGGTCAATGTCGCAAAAAGCCTTCGCACAGCCGGGCTCCAGTGTCTCAAATAAAATCAGCTGTCCCACGCCCGAACTGCCCGCCCCAATCGCCGCAACTTTAATTGTTTCTTTCATGGCATCCTTTCTTAGATATATCCCCACCCCGGCTGCGCCCAGGCTTCGCCGGAGGCTACGCCGAGGCGAGCCACCCCTCCAGGGGAGGGGATCAAAATGATGGAGGGCAGCCGGAAAAATAAAATCTTTATATCTCCCTGAAAATTTTTACAGGGCCGAAGAGACCGCTCGGGATGGAATCCGGCTCAAAAGTCCGGCTGATTCTGTGATACGGCCCCACCACGTTCTCCGGCCATTTGTCCAAGACCTTGCTCGTCACGAACTGATTTGCCATGGTATTGGTCACGATGATTCTCAGCTCGTTGGTCCCTGGTTTCAGAAGACCGGTTAACGGGAACACAAACGGACGCCAGGCCTTTTTGCCCGCTGTTTTGCCGTTCACGCAGACTTCCGCGGCATGCCCCACCCTGCCAAGGTCCAGCCATAATCGCTCTTTTATCAATTGATCGTCCAACTGCAGGGAGAGAAGATACTCAGCGTCCCCGGAAAAGTCCTCTCCCAGAACACCCCGCCAGTCGCCCAGCGCTACCGGTGAGAACGATTCCTCATTTATTTCTTCAACGGTGATATCGTGTTCCCCGATCCGATAGGATATGATCCGGCGGCAGTTCCAACCCTGTTCCAGATTTAAGAGTTCCTGTTTATGCTGGGCAGGCATTTTTTCGGCCGCCAGAGGCTCATGTGTGAAGAGAATGACCTTTGACTCGGCAAATTCAAAATCCAAGTGGAGGAAACTAGCGCCATCCCTGGCGACTGCTTCCAATTGCCGGCTAGCGCCTGTTTCCAAGTCAAGCTGATAGGCCGGGGCGCTTTCCTGAAAGCGGGCTGTCACCCGGACCATGTTTTCCACCGTGCTCTCGTTGGTAATCACGTATAAACTGCCGTTTTCCAGGCAACGCCCGGAAACCCGCAGGCAAGGACAGGCGGGTTCTACCTTTACCAACGGTATTACCGCAACCGAAGATTCGTCCCCAACCCATTGTACTTTACCGCCCTGCGCCGCGAACTCATCCAGTTTCGCCCTGGAGGCCAAAGACATCCAGCGCGACTTAGAAATATAGACCGTATCGTATTGCATCGGTCCGACGGCAAGCGTCGGGCCGTTGACCTTCGTCGCGGCATCCTCAAAAACATCATCGTCAATAAAATCAAAATCGCATTGGTTTTCCAGCAAACATCGGGCCAGCCGGTCATTGGCCTCGGCCACCGTCTTCATTTCAGGGCCGCCGGCCCAAAGGTCCCGGACAGGATAATACAGGGCAGAGCGGATCATCGGCCGGCCGAGGCTCAAAAGATAGCCGAGCCGTGCCGTGTAATCGTGGTATCCGGCCATGTATTTCCAGAGGGGATTGATCGGGCCGAATTGGGGGCGCTGGCCGCCCATCAAATGCTCCCGGGTGGACTGCGGATAATTGCCGATCACGATCAGGTTCAAACCGCGGACATACTGGTAATCCGTAACCCATTTCATCTGTTCCACGGTCAGACCGCTGCCATAAACGCAAAATGATTCCGTCAATGCCCAGGGGCTCCCCTTCTGATGCGCCACGCTGGATGCGAATTTCGGGAAATGATGGTTTGCCTGGTTGACAACGAACTTTCCCCACACAGAGTCAAAAACTATGTCGCCGGTTTTCGGAAATATCTGTCTCCAGATGGCGTCCACGCCGGGAATATCCAGGCGCCGCATGGCGCGCAGAATATGGCCATAGCCGTGGCGCACGGCGCCGAGCGTTTCGTTTTCCCCTCCGAAATGCCCGGCCGAGAGGAGGTTGTTGCGCCGGCACCAGTCCTGGATCTGTCCAAGATAAGCCTCCGCAAAGCGGCCGGTCCACCAGTCATAGAAATCAATGCGCACTTTTTGTTCTTCGGGCGTCCTTTCCTTGTCAAATTCGCCGAACAGGTCCGGGAGATGCAGCGTCAGGTCATATCCTTTTTTGCGCAAAAAATCCTCCGGCAAGTCGTCGGTCCAAGGAATGGATCCGGCGGATGAACGCGGCACGCCGGGCTCATCCGTGAACGCAATCCGGATGGTATTGCCGAGATATTTTCCGATAATCTTCCGGTAGGCCTCATGGACAAACTGCAGAAAAGAACGCGTGCTTTCCGGATTCAACAAGTCCGGGTAGGTCCAGGCCGATGTATCCAGCTCTGCGCGCTGGGCGGAAAACATTGTGAGCGCGGCATGATCCTTTTGAATCACAACCGTTTCGCCGCGCTGAATCCGCCTTGGTTTTTCCCCCTCCTGATAGATCCAAGCCGCCGGGACATTGTCCGGCAGGCGGATTTTGTCGCCGCGCTGATGCGGTTCTTCTTTTTTGACCAGACATTGCCGGGCCAGCAGCGGATTGTTTTGTACCACCCTTCCGTTTGCGCTTCCGGATGGCCAGCCGCCCTCGTCATAGAGCCATAGTCCTATGCCCAGAGATTCGGCCGCTTCGGTTATCTTCCGGTAAATTTCAAAATATTCCGGCGTGAGAAAATCGGGTTCAAGACTCGTGGGCATTGTTTTCGGCCTGAAGTTTTTTGGAATCGGGATTGGGCAGACCGCCCCTGTTCTTTGCTGTTGCATATCGCGGAGCTGGCCGAGCATGGCTTCGCTCTGCAGGGTGTCCATCCAGGGCCAGAAGTAGGCCGGACGGTAAAAGGCCGGGGGCGTGCGGAATAAATTTAAATCCAGCCGGCTGTCCGCATGTCCGCCGGCCGCTGAATTTTTTTTAGTCTTCACAATCTTTTTTATTCACCCGCATGCGCGGGCGGTCTGAAAGGCCGCGACAATATTTTCCGGAGGAACATCGGCTTGAATATTATGGACGGGGTTGAACACATAGCCCCCGCCCGGTTTGAAAACCGCCATCTGTTTTTCTACCTCGCGTCCTACATCGGATGGCGTTCCATGCGGCAGGATGTTTTGGGTATCCACGCCGCCTCCCCAGAAACACAATTTCTTGCCAAAGGAGGCTTTCAGCCGTTCCGGGTCCATTTCGGCCGCGCGGTATTGGACCGGATTCAGAATGTCAACGCCGTTGTCCAGCAGATCGGGGATCAGGGAATAAATTGAGCCGCAGCTGTGATACCAGACTTTTGCCCTGGTCAATTTCTTGATGTGGCTGATCAGTTGTTTCTGGCGGGGCTTGACAAACTCACGGTAGATGGCCGGGGCAAACAGCGTTGAACTCTGCATTCCCAGGTCATCGCCGACGCAGACGACATCCACATATTCGCCCACTTCTTTCATAAACAGCGTTTCAAAATTTTTCCAATATTCCAGCGTCCGGTCCAGGAGATACTCCAATATCCTGGGTTCGGTAAGCATGTCCATGAACAACTGGTCCATGCCCCGCAGATACCAGCAGTATTCATAGACCACGCCTGAGATTCCGGTTACGAGGGCGTATTCTCCGGCGGCGCTTAATTTAGCGGCATATTCGCGCAAACCGCGGAACGGCGCTTTCTCCCTGCCATCGGGCCAGGGATAGTGTTTGAGGTCTTCAAATTTTAAATTCCGCAGGGGGTTTTCAACGATTTCAAGGTATAAAGGCGACTGCTCCCTGACCGGCGAACCCCAGGGCACGCCAAAGGCGTCGCGGAAACAGCGGAATCCATTGTATTCGGTAAAATCCGGTCCGCGCTCTGCAAATGCGCCCGGTCTTACATAGCGCGTGTCAATCTCCAGGCGCTGGAGGATTTTTTCCGAAGGCTCGGCCAACTGCTGGACCGCGTCCATGATCCTGACTTCCTCGCGCAAGCCAAGAAAATCAAGCAGGTTGCGATAGGCAATCCGGTGAATGCCGGTTTGATTGCCCCCGAGATCCAGAGGAACGCGGTCCGGCTCCTGATGGTTTATTGCCGCCCGAACTCTTTCCCGTGAATTCATTGTATCCTCTTAATGAAACGGCCAATAATTTATCGTTTGACTTAGGCCAAATCAAGGTTTTTTTCACTCCGCGCGTAACCACACAGTTTTGAGGGCTGATTGTCATTCCCGACCTGATCGGGAATCCAGAAAAATCAATGCTGGATTCCCGCTTTCGCGGGAATGACAGCATTGAAATTCACAACCTTACCCACAAGACGGAGGCCTTACTTCCGCGCATACAAGTCAAATTGGTTCAATGAGCCGGTAAAAAAGATAATATCGCCGCGCAGAAGGCATTCCTTGCCCGGCGCCAGGTCATTGACGGCCGGGTCCGCGTGCATGCAGGGATGGCGCGGGTTGCCGATCAAGGCGTGGGTTTGCGCGTCCCAGGTCATGGCGATTAATCGCTCCGCTTCCCGCGAAATTGTAACCACGATCGGCCGGTCGGCGACGGCCGGGCCGCCCCGCCATCCAAGGCGGTATGTTCCCCCTCCATCCGGCAATAACATGGCCTTATCCAGCGAAATCCATCCCCGGTCTTTGACATGGACCAGTTTGTTCTGAAGAGTTTCATCGGCGAATTCCGGAGCCGGACGGAGAAAGAGACAGGTTTGAATACGAATCTGCCGCAGGGAAAGCGGCGAATCGTTCCGAATGAACAACTCCATGGCGACCCGGGAGGGCGCCGCTGATTTGAGTGCGCCGCCGAACGCGACTCCATTGGGCAGTGTCCGTTCAAATCGCATTCCGTCCTCATCCCTTTGCCATTCAACATGCGGCAAATCAGGGAACAAAGGGGTGTATTTAGGATTGTTGTGGCTCAAATACAACAAGCCGTTGTCAGCAAAAATTGCCTCCGGGAAATCCAGCCACACATATCCCTTGCTCCATGGCGGCTGTATCCAGGCGATTTGCTCCCAGACATATTGCGGCCGCCATTGCCCGGGCAGAATCCGTATTTGATTTCCCGGAGCATCATCGGAGCGGTTCATGCTCATTTTATCCAGACCACGACATAATCCTGGGCGGGGACGGTTACGGTCAGCGATTTGTTATTGAGCGTTGCTGTTCCGCGGCCCAGGGTTTCCGCCACTGAGGCTGACGACGAGGCGCGCAGAGCCGTCGTATCCAAAGTCAAGGCGACTTTCTGTTCCTGATCGGAGATATTGGCCACGGAAATGAGACTGCCGCCGTCCGGCCGCGGGCTCCGGTAAGCGCTGGCCTTCACCTGCTCGGTTTGTCCGCCAAGCACCGCGCCGTTGCTCCAATACGGCAAAAATTCGGTGTCCACAATGCCGCCGAACCGATTCTGGAGTTCAAACAAGTTAAATACTTGTTTGCCGTCAATATAGGTATTCCATGGTTGAACGTCGTGGAGCAGGAGCCTTCCCAGCAGAATGCGGCTCTGCTCAACCTGATTGGTCGCGGTATTGGGGCGCTGGGGAATCCAATAGGCGCCCAAACCCAGGGCCTTGGACTGGCCGCGCACGCGTAACAATTCCAACGGCACATTCTGTTCGTAATTATCCTTGATGTCCTCGCCCTGGAAGGCCATGTCGGCAAAACTATGGATGGCCATGAAGGGCTCCGTGCCCGCGTGGGCGATGATCCAGGTGTCCTTTTTCTTTTCCGCGCCATACGCCTTGATAAGGGTGTATAACCGGCGGTACAGTTCCCGGTTTTCCAGAACCGGGTAAAGTTTGCGGCGCACGCCATTCCGCATATACCAGAGCAAATCGCTGCAGCGTCCGCGCCGGCCGCCGGTGGATTTCATGAAACAGAGATCGTAGTAAATTCCATCCTGGTCATAATCCCGGATGAACCGGTCGCAGGTGAAGGTGTGGAAATCAATCCAGTCCTGGGAAGGCATCAGTGACACCCAGTTGCCGTCATCCTCTCCATTGTAATACTGCTTGAGCCGGAACCGCCATTCGGGAATGAGCGGCGAAGTGTAATCCGCGAGGGTGTATTGGATGTATTTCATCCCGCCGGCATGGCGTGTATCCACGTAATTGCGGAACCATTTTGGGTCAAGGGCGCGCGGGACCAATCCATCCTCAATCTGCCGGCCCGTGTCAAGGAACGCATAGTAGACGCCCGGCGTGAGATCAAGCTTGGAGCGGTCCACCTCGGCGATCGTGTTGAAGCGCTGTTTTTGCGCGCTGAAACGCCATTTCCGCCAGCCGGCGCAATCCTTGACCGGCGTGGCCTGGATGCCGAAGGCGACCTTCCACGGCCGCGGGAGCGCCCAGTTCGTTTCCGCGAATGACCAGACCAGGTCCACTGAATCAGCCGTCCGTTCCAGACGCATCATTCCCTTGCGGTCCACTTCCTGCCATGGCTCGTCTGAGCCGATGCACATCTGCAATCCGCCCTCATCATCGCCGAGCCAGGTGTACAAGGCATGGTCCGTGCTGGCAAATTCGCCGACGGCGTTGGAACAAAATCCCTGCAAAACGCCCCAGCGATAAATCAAGGACCAGTTGGAATCCATATAATACATTGTGGCGCGTTCCGGTTTCAGGCTGAAGCGCAGTTCCATTTTATCCACCGCGGCGCCAGCATTGGGATAGAGCGTGGCCTCACACCAGGTAAAGCCATCATATTCTCCGGTTACCCGCCATTCCAGCAGACCAAGCTCGCTGTCAGCCGATGCCACCCAACTCACCGCGTTGGATGTGGCATATAACTGCGTCGGAGCCTGCGGCTGAGATGTTACCGACTTTCCGCCTGTCAAAGCCTGGTTGGAAGTCGGCCGCTGCAATAAGGAACGGATCTTATTGATCACCCGCTGGACCAAACCATCGCCAGCGAGCTGCGGCCGTGCCCGCGGTCGCCAGGTCACTGGCATTCCGTCTTTAAGAGCCAGGATGGAGACCGGCCGTTGTAACAAGGCGCGGCCCTGGTTGACCACCTGCCGGATCAAACTATCGCCCGCGATCTGGTATTCCCTGCCCCAGCACCGGTATCCATCCGGCGTCAGCTCAACCGGCGTCCAGGGCGGGGGCGGCGTATCCGTTATGCCCAACTGGTTTCCTTCCCACTCAAAGCGTGTGCCGGGAAAGGCAAAGGTTTTGTTAGTTTCCGCCAGCAATTTGCCGCTCTGCGCATTGTTGATTTCAAACCGGGCCGTATAGGTTCCCTGGGTCCAGGTCGCATAGGGATATTTTGCGGAATATTCAATCGCACTGTAAAACCGCTCGGAAGGTTCCATTTCCAATGGTTTCATTTTTGGGACCGGTTTCCCATCCGTTCCCAGCAGAATGGTCTGAAGCGACGGCTGAAGACGCGCCCAGCGGGGATTTAATGCCAGGTAAAACTGCAGTTGCTGATGGTTCAAATCCGTGTCCATCGCCAGAAACCTGACCGGCGGCTCAATGCGTTCCGGCACATCACTGCCACGCGCCCGTTCCTTTGCCCGCGCATATACCCAGGTCGCCTCCTCCTTGCTCAAGGGCCGGTCGTAAATGTAGACTTCATCAATCGCCGTTACTCCGCCGCCATTGCCATCCAAGGCCTTGTCGCCAAGCGAAAAGCGTCCGCTGAGCTTTTTGGGCGGCAGGAAACCGGATTCACGCAACAGCCGCGGTTCACCCTCAATGAGTCCGCCCCGGGCCACGCCGTTCAAATAAACCCGGAATTCCCCCCGGGTCCAGGTGGCGAGCAGGTGGCTCCATACGCCGCGTTTTAATTTGACACCATCATAGTGATCAGCGCATGTATACCCGGCGCTTTTATTTGGCGTCATCAGCAACAGCAGGGAATTGCTGGCATATTTATAAAACAGCAGCCAGTCCCGGTCCTGATTCATGGCCTCAAAGAAGACGTGCATGGCATTGTCGTTGCCGTCCCAGTCTTTGGGGCGGACCCACATCTCAATACTGCCTTCGGCCGGCATGACATTCCGGTCAACGGCAAACCACAGGCAACCTTCTTTCCGTCCAAGTTCCACCGCCTGCCCGCAAACGCCTTCCACGAACACAGGGGTTCCGTTGCTGGCAATGGCAACGGCATCGCCGCGCGCATAGTCCGCGTTCAAACGGCCGTCAAACCCGGCATAAAAAAGAACACCGCCCCTGTTCGTCACCCCGTCCGCGGCCCAGGCTGTCGCGGCCGCAAGTGCAAGGCAGCCAAGAACGATTAATGATTTCAATCCGGTGAGACGTGTCTCTATGCGTTTTTTGTTTGCCATACCGTTGTTCTCCTGATTTTAGTATTGTGCGGAGCGCGCGATAGCCGTCTCTTTATCAAAAAAAACACCGGGGTGTCCACGACAAACATCAGGGGTAAAAATTCAACCCGGCTTTAAAGCGGCGCATGGGCGGAAGCTTCATTACTTTTTTATTTGTGGCAAATAGAAGCGCTTCTGAAAATAAAGCGCAACATTGACCAGCCCGAGCATGACCGGCACCTCCACCAGCGGACCGATCACGGCCGCAAACGCCGCGCCATGATTGATGCCGAACACACCCACCGCCACCGCGATCGCCAGTTCAAAATTGTTACTGGCGGCCGTGAAGGCCAATGTCGTGCTCTTACCGTAGTCCGCACCCACCCGCTTGCTCATGAAGAAGCTGATAAGGAACATGACTACAAAGTAGATCAGAAGCGGAATTGCTATCAAGGCTACGTCACCCGGACGGCTGATAATTTTTCCGCCTTGCATGACGAACATGACAACAATCGTAAAGATAAGCGCAATCAGCGTCAGCGGACTAATCATCGGAATGAACCGCGAATGATACCATTCCTTGCCACGCGCCTTAACAAGGATGAGCCGGGTCAGCATGCCGGCAATGAACGGGATGCCCAGGTATATGAAGACACTCTCGGCAATTTGTCTTATCGTCACATTCACGCTCACGCCGGACATACCAAAGAGCGGCGGCAGAAAACTGACAAAGAACCAGGCATAGACGCTATAAAAGAAAACTTGAAAAATGGAGTTGAAGGCCACAAGTCCGGCGGCATATTCCGTGTCGCCTTTCGCCAAATCATTCCAGACAATCACCATGGCAATACATCGCGCCAAGCCGATCATAATCAATCCAATCATAAATTCCGGCTGATGCCGCAGAAACAGCACGGCCAAGCCAAACATCAGCACGGGACCGATCAGCCAGTTCTGGATCAATGAAAGCCCCAATACCTTTACATCGCGGAACGCATCGCCTAATTCCTCGTATTTTACCTTGGCCAGCGGCGGATACATCATCAGGATCAGGCCGACGGCAATCGGAATGCTGGTTTGGGTCCCTTCCGGCCGGAGCGATCCGATCCAAGCACCCACCGCAGGAATAAAATGACCGAGTAAAACACCGACCGCCATGGCCAGGAAAATCCAGACAGTTAGATACCGATCCAGAAATGATAATTGCTTCGTTATTCCATTACTCATGAATGAACCCTTTCTTATAATCCAATCATCTTTCTGTCATTCCCGATCTAATCGGGAATCCAGTATTTTTTTGCTTCTGATTCTGGATTTCCGCTTTCGCGGGAATGACAAACCACTCAAATCATGCAACTTTGAAATTCCTACATCAGGTTAACGAATTAAGTCCTTCCGGTAGTCGCTCAACAAACATTCTGATTTCATCCCGCACCCGACGATAATGCGTCAAGGCCTCTGCTGCTGTTTTTGCGTCTTTTGCCAGAGCCGGCGGATCATCAAATCCAACGTGCACAACCTTGGTCTTGCCGGGAAAGAGCGGGCAAGATTCATGCGCGTTGTTACACACGGTAACAACGTAGTCAAAATCAATCCCTTTCAACTCGTCCACGTGTTTTGACCTTTGCCGCGAAATATCAACCCCCGCCTCCGTCATGACAGCGACGGCAAACGGGTCCAAGCCATGCGCTTCTATACCGGCGGAATATGGTTCAATTGTCTCGTGTTTCAGGGCACGGGTAAACCCCTCGGCCATCTGGCTCCGGCAGGAATTGCCGGTGCAGAGAAACAGAAGTTTCAACCGTTGTTTCATGTGCATTTTTCAGTTAGAACGTTGCCAATAAATAAAATCCGGCGGCAATGAGCAGAACACCGGCCACTATTCGGATTGCGGCCTCCGCTTTCTGCGCCTTGATGGATGCCTTGCCGAAAGACACCCCCAGCAGGATGGCACTGAGCGGCAGGCTGAATCCCACCCCAAAAGCCGCCATGAGCGCCATGCCCCAGAAGATGTGGCCTTGCAACACCGCCGCGCCGATGACGATGAAAATTCCGGGATTGCAGGGCAGTGAACTGGCCGCCACACCACCACCCATCAGCAGTCCTGCCAAAGCTGTGCCCAGCAGCCCATGGACGGCAAAAAGCTTTTCCGATTTACGCATGAACTGCGGAATCTTAACCGGAAACAACTTGAGCGCGACGACTCCCAGGATGACCGCTATTCCGCCCGCAAAAATCTTCCAGTATCTGCCAAGCAAAGCTTGTGCCGCTTGGCCCACGAACCCGGCAACAAACCCCAGAATGATCAACGCCAGCGTGGTGCCAATCAGGAATGAGACTGCGGACACAAAAGCAGTCCGCCGATTGGTGTCTTCCCGCGTGCCCGAATAGGCCACCAGCATTCCCATTGCCGGCAAGGTGCAGCAGGCGCTGGCCACTGCGCTCACCAATCCCAATAGAAATGCCAGCGGTAATGCCGTTGGCCCCATGCTGGCAGTTTGAAGAGCATCTGTCACCCAATTCACCATATTCATCAGCATATTTTGATATTCTCCTCCCCAAAATGCTATTATGTATTGCGTTTGTCATTCCCACGAAAGTGGGAATCCAGTCGTAAGTCTTTTTCTATCCTGGATTCCCGATCAGGTCGGGAATGACAATTACTTTTTGGCTTAGTTTCTCTCACGATGAAGCCCGATATTGTCTGGTGTTATGCTCTCCTAGTTGCATCCTGCCGGACCGCAACCTGCAGAGGCTGGTCCGCAACCACCCGCGCTGGATGCGGCGACAAATGCCTGGATGAGTTTCGTTTCAGTAATTTCACCAGAAACTGGAACCATTCCACGGCCCTTGATCATTGCGAGCACGCTTGGTGCGGGTATTTGTGCGGTGACCTGCATATAGTCCGGCGAGTCCGTCTTCAGCGTAAAGAGGCCGATCTTCATGCGCGCCTGAGCTTCTATCGTCTTCGCCGCGCTCCGCATTTGAGCCAAAGGCGCCTTGATAACTGGATCATTTTTGCCAGCCAGGAACACAAACACCCCGCCTGTATCGGCGGCCACCGCGTTCAGTTCGGAGAGAGAAGAAATCTCCTGGACGGCAACCGTGGCTGGAACGGCAGATGCTTCTTTCGTTACCGCGTAGCCAGGCAAGCGGCCGCTTGGCCCCTCGGCCCCGCCTGCAACGCTAGGCGTAGCATTGCGAGCAGGTTGGCGCGGGGCCGACGTGGCCGGCACGGCGCCAACAGTGGGCGTTTTTTCTATGGCCGGCAAGGATGCGAATTCGGAGGCGGCCTTGACGTTTGAGGCGCTGTTATTCTTAATCACGGCCCGCGCAATAAGCACGCCGGCGGCAATCAGCACAATTGCCCCCACGATCATGCGGGTTCGCCCGGAATATCCACCGGCATGACATCCGCATTCAGGCCCGCATGCCGATGCTTCCTTCTTCAGTAATTCCATGTTATCGGGTTGATTTTTATTATCATTACTTGTTGTCATTGCTTGTTTCTCCTGTTCGTTTCAAATTAAACCGTCAAAAGTGGCAGCATAATTCGTCTTCATCCGGTAGGGCGAACCCTTGTTACTCTGCGAAGTCAGCGAAGGCTGCCTTCGCTACGAAGCACGAGCCGGGTGAATCAGATGGCTCGGCCAGAGGCCTCGCCCTACCTTTTTGAAATTCAATTACAAAAACATTTTTTACCTTTTACAGCCTCAATCGTCGCGGAAGCCACGTACGTTTCAATCCCGCTGCCGGGAAACCAGTCTTTAATGAATTCGCGGCTTGCTTCGTTAATCTCAACCTTCACCTTTGAAAAACCGGCTTTGGAAAGCATGTCTTTCAGGTCGGATACGAGCGCCGCGCCGGCCACGCACCCGGCATAAGCCGCCAGGTTTTTTTTGACCCGGTCCGGTAATTTTTTAACGGCCACCACGTCGGATATGGCCAATCTTCCGCCGTGCTTCAGCACCCGGTATGCTTCCCTGAAAACCTGTTTTTTGTCCGGCGACAGGTTGATGACACAATTTGAAATGATGACATTCACGGAACTATCCGCCACGGGCAAATGTTCAATTTCGCCCAGGCGGAATTCAACATTCTTGTATTTGCCTTTCACGGCATTTTCGCGGGCCTTGCTCATCATTTCCGGCGTCATGTCAACGCCGATGACCCGGCCGCTGTTCCCCACTTTTTCAGCGGCGAGGAAACAGTCAAACCCGCCGCCGCTCCCGAGGTCAAGCACGACTTCGCCTTTTTTCAGCATCGCGATGGCCTGGGGATTTCCGCATCCCAACCCCATGTTGCTTCCGGCCGGCACCGCCTGTAGATCCTTGGCGGAATAACCGATTTTGGCCGATTCATCCGCGGCCTTTACCGGAGCCGATGAACAGCATGAAACACCGCAATATCCTTTTGATTTTGCGATTTCGGCATAGCGGTTGCGGACATTCTTTCTGATTTTATCATGGTCATGTTCCGACATATTATTTTCCTCTCTATTTTAAATCCGGTCCCGGTCGCGCGGCTCGCAGTGCGGCGAATGTTTTTATGGCTTGCAAAATATCCTGCGACAAATGGCTTCCAACCCTTCGCCGCAAATTTTTTTAAGTCGTTTCTGATCCTTGATAATCTGGTCCGTTTTTTTCATGTCTTTGAAGAGCAGCTCCAGCGTTTTTCCGGCCGAAGCGGGCCTGAATTTTTGTGCGAGGCGGTAGTGCATCCACCGGCCGTTTTTGCGGCTGTCAATGAGCCGCGCGGAGCGCAGGATCGTCAGATGCTTGGAAACGGTGGAAGGCGCCAGCTCCAGCAGGGCGATAAGCTGGCAGACGCAAAGCTCGTTCTCCCGGAGGGCATACAATATGCGAACTCTTTTCTCGTCGGCCAGCGCCTTGTACATGTCCATTATGTCCCGCATGCATGCCTCCTGTCATTTCGTTACATGTAGAAATATCTACATAAATTATGTTTTAACGTCAATGCTTTTTTTGCAATTATTTTTTATGTCTGGCGCCGGCTCGGAACGGGAAATGAAGGATTGTTGACATGATTAAACAACTGATTTATGTTCCCCATAGATGCAGACAATCCCATAAACCGATGTTAAGAGCTTATCCGTAAATCATGGTTCAAATTAATTTACGGATAAGCTCAAAGATGATCATGCTCTTCAAAATCCGCGGAATGGACTGCGCGGAAGAAATAAACGCGCTTAAGGGGACGGTCGGCAAACTGCCCGGCGTGACCACCCTGGATTTCAACTTGATTGACGGCACGATGACGGTGCAGTTTGACGCCGGTCCGGTTGATGAACAGGCGATCCGCGACGCCGTGCGGCAGGCTGGCCTGGAGGCCGAAACGGTTGACGAGGCGTGTCCATCGGAAATTTGCACTATTGAGGAAGGCTGGTGGAGAAAACGCGGGCGGGCGGCGCTGTGCTGGTGTTCCGGCGCGCTGGTGTTGATGGGGTTCCTGGCCCATGCCGTCATACACGGCAATTTCCTGCATGCCCTGGTTGGCGGCGAGAGCATGGCACATCACGAGTTTCCCCTGACCGCGATATTATTCTATGCCGCGGCGGTTGTGACCGGGGCTTGGTTCGTGGCTCCCAAGGCCTGGCTCGCCCTGCGGCGGTTGCGGGCGGACATCAATCTGCTGATGATCATTGCCGTGATCGGCGCTATGGTCATCGGCCAGTGGTTTGAAGCGGGAACGGTGACGTTCCTTTTCGCGCTTTCGTTGTTGCTGGAATCATGGAGCGTCAGCCGGGCCCGTCATGCAATCCGCGCCCTGCTCAGCCTGACGCCGCCGACGGCGCGCTATATCCAGCCCTGGGACGGCAATATCATAGAGAAAGCTGTCTCCGAAATTCCGCCTGGCGCAACGATTATTGTGCGGCCCGGCGAACAGATACCGCTGGATGGCGTCGTAACCAGAGGACACACCGCCGTAAATCAAGCCCCGATCACAGGCGAATCAATGCCGGTCGCAAAAAAGGAAGGGGACGAGGTTTTCGCCGGCACGATCAATGAAGACGGGGCAATTGAATTTAAGACGTCAAAACCCGCCAAAGATACCACGCTGGCGCGCATCATCCGGATGGTGGAGCAGGCTCAGGCGCGCCGCGCGCCTGTTGAGCAGTGGGTGGAGAAATTTGCGCGCTACTATACCCCGGCCATGATTACGGCGGCGTTTCTGGTAGCGGTAATGCCGCCGCTATTCGGCGGAGCCTGGGGCCGCTGGTTCTACGAGGCCTTGGTCATGCTGGTCATTGCCTGCCCCTGCGCGTTGGTCATTTCCACCCCCGTCAGCATTGTCGCGGCACTCGCGGCCGCGGCCAGGGCGGGCGTGTTGATCAAGGGCGGAACATTTTTGGAAGCGGCGGCGCGCATAAAAGCCTTCGCGCTGGATAAAACCGGCACTTTGACGAAAGGACTCCCGGAGGTGCAGGAGATTATTCCGCTGAACGGACACACGCCGGGCGAACTGCTTGCGCGCGCGGCGGCGCTGGAAGCACACAGCGAACACCCATTGGCGGCGGCTGTTTTGAGAAAGGCGCGGGCAGAAAATGTGCGGCCCCTGGTAGCGCATGACTTCCGCGCACTCAAAGGCCGAGGTGCCGAGGCCACGATTGAAGGCCGTCTGTTCTGGGTGGGAAGCCACCGTCTTCTGCACGAAAAAGACGTCAAAGAGTCGTCCGAAATTCACGCGGAAGCGCAACGCATGGAAGACGCAGGGCACTCCGTTATTGTGGTGGGCAGCGACCGGCACATCTGCGGACTCATTAGCGTGGCGGATTCCATACGGCCCGAAGCAGTCGCCATGGTCCGCCAATTGAAGGCGGCGGGCGTGCGGCATGTGACCATGCTCACCGGCGACAACCAGGGCACGGCCGATGCGGTCGGCCGCGCGGTGGGAGTTGATGAAGTGCAGGCGGAACTGCTTCCGGAAAACAAGATGCAGGCGATTCAAGAGCTTGAACGGAAACACGGCGGCGTGGCGATGGTTGGAGATGGCGTGAACGATGCGCCCGCGCTAGCCGCCGCCACGATAGGAATTGCGATGGGGGCGGCGGGAACCGATGTGGCCATTGAAACGGCGGATATTGCCCTCATGTCCGATGACTTGGCGCGTTTGCCCTGGTTATTGCGGCACGCGAAAAGTTCCCTGCGCATCATCCGGCAAAACATTATCTTTGCCCTGGGCATGAAAGCCACGTTCATGGCGCTGGCCCTGCTGCAAGTGGCGACCTTGTGGATGGCGATTGCGGCCGACATGGGAACCTCCTTGCTGGTGATCTTCAACGCGCTGCGCTTGTTGCATTCTGAGAAGAATTAAAATTGTAAGAGAAAGTGCTCCGGATCATGAAGGTTGTGTATGCGCGGGAAGCGGCTGGAAGGCGCCGTCAAAACGTTAACGCCCGGTTGCATCAAGGCGCGGCGTAAATCAGCCAGACGCCGCCCAGGAGCACCAGAACGCCGCAAATCTTCTTCAGAATCAATGCGCCTTTGGATTTCTCATTCCACCTGAGGTAATGCTCAACCAGCTCGGTTGAGGTGCCGGCCATGACAATCACCGCGCAATGCCCCACCCCGTAAGCGGCCAGCAGCAAAATTCCGTAGGAAAGATTGGTTGCCGCCACTTTGAATGTAACCGCCAGCATGGGCGCCATGTAGGCAAAGGTGCAGGGCCCAAGCGCAATGCCGAACACCAGACCAAGAATAAAAGCGGCTGACAGTCCGCGGCGTTTCATCCCAACCCGGGAAGGTCCGGACCAGGGCATGGGAAGGACATCTAACAGATGAAGTCCGACGACAAAAAATATAACCGCCACGACATAATTGCCGTAGCGGCCGACATCACCCAGCATCCGGCCGGCCGAGGCCGTCATCGCGCCGATGGCGCCGATCGTGACAAGGATGCCGCTTGAAAAGAGGAACGAAATAAGGAAGGCGCGTCCTGTGGATATCTTGCCCTGCTCGTCAATAAAACCAACAATGAGCGGAATGCTTGCCAGGTGGCAGGGGCTGAGCAGAATGCTCAAAATACCCCAGATTAGCGCCGCCGAGAGCGCCATCAAGGGCGAACCTTCAACGGCATGGGTCAAGGATGTAAATAACTGTTCCATTATCTTCTCTCCTTGGAAATTTTATTTAGGCACCGCGTCTGTCATTCCCGCGTAGGCGGGAATCCAGTTCTAAATCCTTTTTTCTGGATTCCCATTTTCATGGGAATGACAAATCCTTTTGACAAGTTCGCCATTTCTGGTCTATCTAGACACCGCCGAGCGCTACACTTCTATTTTCGTTATTTAAAGGCAATAGAAATATCCTTTGGCAGGGCCAAGCCGGCGGCAACCTGCATGGCCTTGAAAATACCTGCCGGCACGGCGCATCCGGCGCAACAACCCTTCAGTGTCTCGCGCACGACAGGAATGATTTTTCCCTCACCGGCTGGACTTATTTCCTGAAAAGCGTCCACCGGCTGTATTTTGTTTAACTTTACCGCCAATGCTACAATTTTTTCACAATTTGATTTAATCTCATAATTTACGTTTTGATTATCTTCACTTTCGGCTGACACATTGGTTACAAAACCGCATATGCCAGCCTGTATTTCCACGTTTGTTTTCATTGATTATTTCCATTAAAGGTGAAACCAAGTTCCTTCCACTTTGCCAGAATATCATCCTTTCCGAAGAATCCTTCATGCCGGAAAAGCTCTTTGCCGTCCGGCGCAAAAAATATCTGGGTGGGAATTACACGAATGCCATAGTGTTGACCGGGTTCCGGATTCTGCCAGACATCTATGAACTGAACTTCAAATTTATTGGAATGAGATTTTTTTAAATCCTCCAAGATTGGAGCCATCATTTTGCAGGGGATGCATTTCCCGGCACCCAAGTCAACGAGTTTCGGCAATGCCTGAACGGCGCCAGACGGCGGGGCCGGCAATTCAGCCGGCGTGGCGGGTTGCAAAGCCGTCTCGCTTACACCGGCCGTTTCTATTGAAGGCGCAATCGGTTTCTTGCTTTGCTTGATCGCAATGACCACCCCCACGGCGACAATCAGCACAGCAACAATGGCTATGCTCTTGATATGTTTCATTGTTAGTTTTCCTTTCATCAGGCCAGCAGAAGCGCGGCTTTTTGAGCCACTTTTTCAATATTCTCCGGCGTCACCGGCGACTTGCCCTTTTCCAAACCAAGCTCATTCAACTGCAGATGGGAAAAATTCTTAAACCCGGCCTGCTCCATGGTTTTCCTGGCGCATTCTATCGGGCAGGCGTCTATAACCAGTATTTTATCAACGTTCGCGGTTGTCGCCATGATGCCGGAAACACGCCCGCCGATTCCGGCCAGGCAATACATTTTGCCTTTGCCTTCTTTGGTTAATTTTCGCGCCGCTTGATCGGCGATGGCGCCGACATCTGATCCCCCCGAGCAGGGAAAAATAAGTTTGGGTGCCGCGCAACATGCACAGTTTTTTTGTTCATTCTTTTCCATTATATCCTCCCATTTGATCTTTTATTGCAAAAACTTCTTTATCGCTTCGGATGTTAAAACTTTGCCGGCGGATTTAACCTGGCCATCCACGGCAAGAGCAGGAGTAATCATTACGCCGAACTTAATAATGTCCTGAATTTTATCCACTTTCTCAATAATAGCCTCAATGCCGAGTTCCTTGACCGCCTGTTCCGCGTTAGCCGTCAAGGCATGGCACTTCGGGCAACCTGTTCCGAGTATCTGTATTTTCTTCATTTTTTTCCTTTTTCTGCTGGTTAAAAAGTAACGACTTTACCGCTTTCCTTAATAAAAGAACCCTATTCGACTTGTAACGCTTTGATGGGATCCAAAAGCGATGCTTTTCTTGCCGGGTACACGCCAAAAAACACGCCGATAATAAGCGTGGCTAAGAAGGATAATATTACGGTCTCAGCAGGAATAACCACCGCAATTCTGGCAAAAATCGCCAATAAAACAGATATACTAACACCCGATAGGATACCGATTATTCCGCCTCCAATGCTTAACAGCAATGCTTCGGATAAAAACTGAATAAGAATATCCTTCCTTTTGGCGCCGACCGCCCGTCTTATCCCAATTTCTTTAATTCTTTCCCGGATGGAAATAAGCATGACCGCCAGAATCCCTATCCCCCCGACTAAAAGAGATAATGCCGCAATGCTTGCGATAAGCAGGGTAAAAGTTCGGCTGCTTTCCTTTTGCGCTTCTAAAATCGCGGTTTGATTCAGAATAGTAAAATCGCTCTCTTTTCCTTCCCTTATATGATGTCTTTCCCGCAATATTGATTCTATTTCTTTTGCTGTCGCATCCATCGATTTTTCGTCTTTAACCTTCACGTAGATGGTGTTGATGTAGGTCAGATTAAAAAGCCTCCTTAAAGCCGTATTAACTGGAATGAATATCTGGTCATCCTGGTCTTTCCCGTATATATCCAATCCCTTGGGGAAAAAAATACCAATAACTTCAAAAGGAACTTTGCCTATCATAATTATCTTTCCAACCGGGTTCTGCTGCCTGAATATATTTTCAACCACCGTTTTACCGATAACCGCCACTCTCCTTAACCCCTGGTCCTCATCCTCGTCAAAAAACCGTCCTTTTAAAAGAGAGTGATTCTGAATCACCGCTATATCAGCGGTCGTTCCGACAATATTCGGGGTTGTGTTCAGATCGCCGTATTTGACTTTTATCTTCTTGGCTTGTGCCGGAGCTACATATTTTACACCCAAAGAATTTTCCGCGATAGAATCAGCGTCTCTTAATTCCAGCGTTGTCACTGTTTTGGTCTGCCTGGCCCGGCCTGCTATGATTTTCACCTGGCCGGCGTTGACCAGCAGCAGATTGCTTCCCATTGTTGCGATCTGATCGGTGACTTTTTCTTCCGTCCCTTTGCCTATTGCCACCATGATTATAACCGCCGAAACACCGACAATAATTCCCGAGAGCGATAAAACAGTCCTTGCTTTGCGCTCAAGTAATATTTTTTGCGATATTACTATATTCTTCGCAATTTTCATTTCTGGCTTAAGGCATTTGCCGGATCAAGGGCGGCCGCTTTCCTGGCGGGGTAAATGCCAAAAAAGAGACCGATAAGGCTTGAGAATAAAAACGCGACGACAAATGGCTGCCACGTAATACTGATCGGCTTGCCGGAAAGATTAAATAAATACGCAACAATTACCCCACCGGCAACCCCAAAGAAACCTCCGGCAAAAGTCAGCATCAAAGATTCTGCAAGAAACTGAAAAATGATATGTTTTTTCTTTGCCCCTACCGCCCTTCTTAATCCAATTTCTCTTTTACGTTCCGAAACCGCCATAAGCATAATATTCATTAACACAATGCCGCCGACCAAAGGAGATATAACCCCCACCAGCCATAAAAAGATATTAAGAGTCTGCGAAGTGCTTTTGATCATTCTGGTTATTTCCTCCGGGCTTGTCATTTTGAAATCGTTCTCTTCGGTGTCTGCCAGATGATGATTCGTCCGCAAAACGTCTCTTATTTTCCCGGTAACAGTTTTTATCTGCGACGGGTTAGAAACGATGGTTCTTGCCATGCTGATATAAAGCGGCTGGTTCATCAACCTCCTTGAGGCCGTGGTAAAAGGAATAAGAATGAGATTGTCAAAGTCAGTTCCGACCGGCGATTGGCCTCTTTTTTCTAAAATGCCTACCACCTTAAAAGAGACGTTTTCAATCATTATGTCTTCGCCGACAGGATTTGCATCACCAAACAAATCTTTGGCTGCGGTTTGACCGATGACACAAACCTTGGAAAGCTGATCGTTATCTGAATCAGAAATAAAATTGCCTTTGGATGCGCCTCTTTTCCAGGCCTCTTGCCAGCTTGGCTCAACCCCGAAAACCCATGATGTGGTAAATTTATTGCCGTATTTCACGGGCATATCCAGCGATACTTGAAAAGGCGAAACCAGTTTTACCCCGTTAATATCCTGAATATCGGCTATATCTTTTTTTGTCAGGTTTGCTTCAGATACCGTGGACGGTCCGCGCTCGGGCCCGCCGCCGGAATGAATCATAATTGCATCCGGGCCAAAATTATTTATGCGCTGTAAAATTTTCTTGTTCGCTCCCTGGGTTAACGCCACGATCACGGTAAGCGTGGTGATACCAATCATGATAGCCAACACGATCAAAAATGTCCTTGCCTTATGCTTTGACAGGGCGACTGAGGACGCGCGGGCCATTCGCATTATATTCATTTCAGCGTTTCCTCCTTATCCACCTTGCCGTCTTTTAAAAATATGATCCTTCCGGCCTGGCGGGCAACGCCAAGGTCGTGGGTCACCACCACAATCGTCCGGCCCTGATTGTGCAGGGATTTGAAGATTTCCATAATCTCATCAGCTGCAGCGTTGTCCAGATTACCCGTAGGCTCATCCGCCAAAATAACTGCCGGGTCATTAATAAGCGCGCGGGCTATCGCGACCCGCTGTTGCTGCCCTCCGGATAGTTCGCTTGGCTTATAATGAATTCTTTCGTTTAAACCCACCGCTTCTAAAAGCTGGACGGCTTTCTTCTGCGCATCAGATGGATAAACATCCGAATAGACAAGGGGCAAGAGGACATTATCAAGCGCACTCGTTTTTTCCAGAAGATTGAATGTCTGGAAGACAAAACCTATTTTTTTATTCCTGATTTCGGAAAGCTGGTCGTCGTTTAACGTTTCAACATCCTGTTCTCCGAATAAATACGAACCGCGCGAGGCTTTCAGCAGGCAGCCAAGGATGTTTAACAAAGTAGTCTTTCCTGTCCCGGAAGGAGCCATAATGGCAACAAATTCTCCTTTATCTACTTTGAAAGAAACACCTTTAAGAACCTCTGTTTTTATTGCCCCGCTCGCAAATGACTTCGCAATGTCGTTAAACTCTATCATCAAAAACCCCCTTTTATTCTTGCTTAATGCCGACAACATCTCCTTCGCTAATGCCGGAAACCACCTCAACGTCTTTTCCGTTTTGCAGGCCGGTCTTAACCGGTTTTTTCTCGAAAGCGCCGGAGGGCTGTTGCGCAAAAACAAACTTGCTATTTCCCTCCTTGGTGACTGCGGCGCGCGGAATCACGATAACCCCTTTTCTCTCTTCCTGATAAATGGTCGCGCTGGTCGTCATATCCGGCCGTAAAAGCTCGATATTTGGATCGTCAATCTCGATCACAACATCGTAATTCACCACGTTCTCCTGAATAATCGCTTTGGGATAGATTGCTTTGACCTTGCCGGCAAATTCTTTGTCCGGATAAGTATCAACCGTAAACAGCGTTTTTTGACCGATCTTAACCCGCCCGATATCCGTCTCATCAACAAAAGCATCAACTTGAAGTCTGGAAAGATCGATTATGGTCACAAACGTAGGCGCGTTGAGACCGGCTGCAACCGTCTCGCCTTCCTGAGTAGTTACGGAGGCGATGACTCCGGAAATAGGAGCCGTGATGGTGGCGTATGATAATTGAACTTTGGCAAACTCAAGCGCGGCTTTAGTGGCTTCTTTTGTTGCCTTGGCTTGTTTAATGGAATATAAATCCTGGCCATTAAAAAGCGGCAAGGTTACTTTTACTCCGGCAAAATTCTGTCCCTGCTGCGGAGGGTAAGCGGTATCCTGATAACCATAATCAGTTTCAGCGCTTAGTGCCGGCCATAAAGAAGCGCGAGACACCCCTATACCGGCTTCCGCCGCTCTGACATTGGCTTCTGCCTGGGCTACCTGAGCTTCCAGGTCTTTTTGTTCTATTTCGGCGATAACCTGATCTTTCTTCACCCGGTCTCCGATATTGGCGTGGAGACGCTCTACTTTGCCGGAGATCCGCGCTCCTACCTTGACCTCCGCGCCGATAATCGGTCTTACCGTGCCTGTTGCCAGAATCGAAGAACTGAGATTCTTCTTTTTTGCAACCGTGGTTTCAAAAGCGGGGGCCTTTTCAGACTTGCCGCCAAATAAGAAATTGCCTGCAAAAGACGGGGCGGATAACGCCGCAAGTATCAATAGAATAGAAATATTTTCTTTCACATCCGCCCACCCATTCCCATCATCATTGGACCGTTACCTGCGCACGGACTGCGTTCCCGGAGCAGATCGAACAGCCGCTTGCGCTGTTCGGGCGTCAGTGTGGCGCTGAGTCCTATCAGGTTCGCAATGGCCTTCTCCTGCATTTGCCGCTGACCTTCAAGAATCTGTTCCTGCTTGGCGCGGATCGCCGCGCGATCCGGCGCTGGCTCGGCCACCAGGTTTAAGAGAGCGAGACGGTTACGCTGGATTTCCGCGCAGAGCGGTTTTGAGGATTCGCGGAACACAGCAAGTCGGGTTGCTATCTCGCGCCATTGTGGCTCCGTTGCGCCAAGTTGGACGTGTATCGGGCATTCGGTCCGAATAGCGTGACACCCTCCGCCTCGTCCGGGAATATGGTGCGCAAGCCATGCCGCAACAAAAGCCACATTCAGACAGACAGACACTAATATCAACAACACAGCGAGTTTCTTTTTCATAGTTGCGTCCTTTTGTTAATTTATTCAGCCAATGCCAGATAGACCTGCGCCAGCGATCCAGCCGGCGTTTCCTCAAAGTAGTCAAGGCTATACTGTGCGACCAAGTCCGGCTTGACCGCTCCAAATGACGATTTTTGCGTCTGGCTCGTATCCCATCCCATTAATGCGCCAAGTCCCACGCTCAGGGCAAGCATCGCGGCCGCCGCGATTCGCGCCGGACGAGTCATCGCCTGCCACCAAGCCGGAAGGAATGAAATAGTCGCGGCCCGTTGTGGTTTTCCGATCGCCCGCGCTTGTCTCATAACCGCTTCGGCAAATCCCGGCGGCACGTCCGGCGCGTGGTCAGTCGCCAGAACTGTCGAAAGGCGATGAATTTCCTGCAACCGGTGGCGGCAAGCGGAACATTCACCGGCATGTTTCCGCATAGCCGTGAGGATCGTTTCGGCCATTTCGCCGTCAACGTATCTGTTTATCGCCTTATTGAAATTGGAACAATTCATAGCGCGTGCCTTTCAATATAATAAACGTGTCAACATGGAAAATCCCCCTCTCGCGAGGCATTCTCAAGAAGATTGGCGAGGCTGTGCCGCATGTGTTCCCGTCCCCGCGCCAGCAGACGTTCCACCGCTTTTTCGGTGATTTCCATGGACTCCGCAATGGAGCGATAATCAAGTTCATCGTAGTGTCTGAGGACGATTGCCATCCGTTGATTCGGCGGCAGGGCATTCATCGCGCGCCGGATCGCCGCCGTGCGTTCCGCGCTCGCCAGCCGGTCGCTTACATGTGGCTGGGGGTCCGGCGTGTCCGGGACCTGATCCAGATAGATCGGCTTCATCTTGCGCGAGCGGTCAATGCATAACCGCGAGACAATGCGGTAGAAGAATGTCCGGAAACTCGCGGAGGGATGGTAGCGGGGCGCGGCGGCGAGCAGTTTCAAAAAGGCATCCTGAGCCACGTCTTCGGCTTCGGCGGCGTCGCCCAGGAAGCGGTAAGCGATTTGCCATGCCGTCTTCTGATATCGAAGAACGATATTCTCGAAGGCGTTTAGATCGCCCTGTCCTGCCGCAAGCATGGTCTCTTCATCGTTGGGCATATGCTGCTAGTCCCATAGATATTATACTGATCCATATTTTTATCATCGCCTGACTGCCCAAAGATAAAGTCTCGTTGATCTGTTTTTCTTATCAGCGTCCTCTGCGATGGTATTATTTTTATTTCACCCATGCGCCGAATATCAAGCCTGTGATGGTTGACATCACCACCACCAGCAAGACAAATACAGCTGTTTTTTTGAATCCGATAATTTTATAGATAACCAGCATGCTGGGAATGGAAAGCGCCGGGCCCGCCAGCAGGAGCGCCAGGGCCGGCCCCTTGCCCATGCCAAGCCGCATTAATGTTTCGGTGATCGGTATTTCAGTAAGCGTGGCAAAATACCACATTGCGCCAATAACTGATGCGACCAGGTTGGAGGAAATGCTATTGCCTCCGACAAGACTGGCAACATATTTTTCCGGAATGAGTGCGCCGATGAATCCGGTAATGAAGACGCCGCCAAAGAGAAGCGGCACAATCATCTTGGCAAAATCCCAGGTGGCCTGCATCCATTCCTTGACTTCATCGCGCGAAAACCATTTCCACGTCATCAGCAGGATGGCAAGACCCATCAATCCCGCCATGTGCCACTTGTAATGATGAACGGTCATGGTGAAGCTCGGGACGGGTTTTGTTTCAACAATGTCCGTTTTGCTCAAACGGCGCACATCCGGCATGAGTTTTCCTTGCGTATCATATTCCTGGATATCAAATGCGTCTTTTACGGTGTAACGGATATTGGCCGAAATTACGGCGCCATCTTTCAGCGTAATTGTAACATCATTAGTGTTATACCAGTCGCTGAAGACCAGGAAGAAAATCATGCCGGCGAAAAACAATGCCGTCTGCCAGAGTTTTCTGCGGCTTTGCGGCGGCTCCGGCAACAGCATGGCCGTCTCTGTTCGTTTTGTTTCGGAACGCCTGAAGACCGCCGCCATGATGAGGCCGATTACAAAGGCGAAACCGATTGAGCCGATTACGCGCGCCAAACCTATCTCAAAACCCAGCACGCGCGCCGAAAGAAAAATGGCCATGACGTTAATGGCCGGCCCGGAATACAAAAAGGCGCTGGCCGGCCCCAGGCCCGCGCCCATGGTGTAAATTCCGGCAAACATCGGGAGCACACTGCAGGAGCATACGGCAAGGATACAGCCGGAAATGGAAGCCACGGTATAAGCCAGAACGCGATTTGCTTTCGGGCCAAGATACCTGATGACCGAGGCATGCGACAAAAAAGTGGCTATGCCGCCGGCAATAAACATGGCCGGGACCACGCAAGCGAGCGTATGTTGCCGGGCATACCACTGCAGAAGGCGAAATGCTTCATAAATTGCGTTTGATACATTTGGATTCCCCAACGGCAGAAAATAAGCCACGAGAAATATTCCCGCCAGCCAGCCGAATATTTTCCATTCCTTGTTCATCTCTTTTTTCCTTTCAACAATAGTTTTTTGTTTTTATCTTCGTTCTTCATCACCTCAACGGCGCATTTCAAGGCATTAAGAATACAGGGGGGTTGCAGATGGTAAAATACTCGCATCCCATCCCGCCGGTCAATGACGATACCCGCCTTTTTGAGGCTTGCCAGATGGCGGGAAATATTGGATTGATCAATATCGGCCAATTCATTCAACTCGCAGACGCACCGGTCGCCTTTTGACAGCTTTTCCACGATCAGGACGCGCACCGGATGGGCGAGCGCCTTGAGTATTTCCGCCCTTATTTTGGCCTGCTGGTAATTCATGGCTGGAACAATATGCGTATAACCGCATAAGGTCAAGAAAAAAAACTAAAAACGCGCGGCGGGCCCCGCCCTGCGCCGACCGCTTGACGGCCCGGTTAATTCGTAACTTTTACCAGTCAATCTAAAATTCCACCATTGACGCGGGATTCTTTTTTGAATACTTTTCCCATATTATATGGGAACGCTCTGCAGATAAATTTCTTGGCGGCATGAAAGGGAAAAATATGACCAATTTAATTTCCGTGATTTCAGCAATGTTCTTTTTATTTTCTTCATTTGCATACGGGCTGACCAGGCAGGATATATTGTTTTACGCTGATTTTGACGCCGGCACTGTGACCAAGGCGCGGATTGCGGCCGGGGCTGCGGAAGGGGCAATTGCGCAATGGAACCCGACGACCGATGCTCTCTGGTATTGGGATAAATCATCCAGCACCGCGGCGACAGAAAATGTTTCCGGCACGGAAGAATGCGCTGGAGCCCGCGGCCGCGGCCTTTTGCTCAAAGCCGGCGCGAGCGTCAGCTGGAAAGCGGCGGGCAATTATTGTCCTGACAAAGGAACCATGGAATTCTGGGTAAAGCCGAAATTGCTTGGTAAACAGGAGCTGGCCAAGTCCACCAAACACCGGCAGGGCTATTTTTTCAAGACCGAACACATGTATTTAATGTATAAAGATTATTACGAGCTCGCGGTGGCAAGGATTGATAAGGATGTCAAAACCGGCGACGTAAAAGATGCCACGCTTTTTTTCACGCAGGACGGCCCCTATGAATATTCATGGCGCTGGCAGAATTTTTCCAGCGTCGTTGCCAGCCTTTCAGCCTGGACGGAAACGCAATGGCACCATGTCCTGATAACCTGGGACCAGAAAGCATTCCTGCTCTATATTGACGGCGACCCGATCGGCATGGGCACCGGCGACCTGACCGCCAGCCGGATCACGGACACATTCCAGCTTGGCCCCTTTCCTTTTGATGTTGAATATGACGAGTTCTATATCTACGGCCGGCGGCTCAGCAGCGCCGAAATAGTCAATGCGTATGAAAAAGCGCAGAGATTTGCATCAAACACAACGAAACTTGCGCCGCGATGCCTGATTCCCCGCGTGGGAGTGGATGAACAGGAAGGGGCGTCGCCGGGGCATAAAACGCCCGATATAGACGGGGTCTTAAGCGAAGGTGAATGGGACATAACCAGTTCGCAATTGACCCATTTTATCAGCGCGCTGACCGGCGAATTGGCTTCAAGGCAGATGAAGGTCCGGTTTTGTTACGGCACAGGGATATTATATATCGCGTTTGAAGACGTGGTTGATCAGCCTTTTTTCCACACGCCGGCCGGCCAGGAAGACCGTTTAAGTCTGGCTGACAAGGGCGGCCGGGAAATTATTCTCATCAAGCCCGGCGCCAGGGAGGACATGGCTAATGGCGTTAAATATGCGAGCAGTGTTAAAGACGGCAAATGGCAGGGCGAAATATCAATGCCATTGACACTGCTGGGCAAGAAGGATGAACAGGGCGAATTTGAAATCCGGGTCAACCGGACCTACGCCGAACTTGCCGAAGAAACATCGTTGGGATACACCGGCGCCGGTTTCGCAAACAAAACCGGGGCCATATTGCGCTTTGCCAATAATATGTGGCCGAGCATGATCATCAAACCCATAAGCAAATTTGACGGCAGCGCACTAGATCTCAGTTTCAACGTGGCCACCCGCTCCACACCAACGCCGGAGGCAATGGTTAATATCATTGGCGGCCGGGATGGCAAGAGCCAGGATGTGGAGCGCGTCAACCACGTCAAACGGTTCACGCCTTTTTATTACAGCTATATTGACTGGCCCATGCGCCGTTGCGACCTGAAGACCCAAGTTGACGCTGATACGTGCCGTTCAATTGAAATAAAGATAGTTAATGCGACGGGCGGGGTTGATTATGCCTGCACGTTTCCGTTTTCTTTTTCCAAACAGCTTGCGATCAGCACCATGGACGGCAACCTGGACCAGAAAATAGAGCTCTCGTCCGATATTTCCGGCTATCTGGGCTATGGGCCCAAGGAGCAGTTCAACGTTTCCTACAGGATGTTCAAGGAAGGGACGGAAGAAGAAGTGTTAAAGGGAGAAATCAAGGAATTCAAGGATGGCACCGGCCGTCAGATTCTGGACATCGGCGCGCTGAAGAAAGGCCGTTATGTGATCCGCGCCGTATTGAAGAATGCCGATGGTTTGGTTTTGGAAAAGTGCGAGAAGAATTTTGAAAAATGGACGGATATGACATGGGAGGATGCGGCCAAACTCGGCATGCCGGAAGACGACGAGGTTTTGCCGCCCTGGACTCCCATAATCGTCAACGACGGTCAGGCCTCCTGTTGGGTGAAGAGGTATGATTTCGGAAACAGCGTATTGCCGGAAAAGATAGTGATAACTGAAAAACAGATGCTGACCGGTCCGATGACGCTGGTCATGCAGAGCGGCGGGGTCAACTTAAAACCCGGCCAAGCCGGATGGGAAAAGAAAAACAAAGCCGAGGTGATTCGGACGCAGACTTACGGCGAGGGGAAAAACACGGTTTCGGTGAAAACCTCCATGGAATACGACGGGTTTATGTGGCTGACCATAGACCCATCGCAATGCACGAGTCTGAACAATATTACGCTGGAATTGAAACTGAACGCCGAAGTGGCAAAATTATGGAGCTGGCTGCAGTATAGTTATAGGCACCGCTATCTGGGCGACAAGAAGGTTGATGTGGAACCAATCAAACCCGATGAATTAAAAGGGGTGACGGACCCGAAAGCACGCTGGAAAATAGTCGCCAAAAAATACCATTATGGGAACGAGTTGAGCGAGGATTTTCCGGATGTGGCGCAGAAGCCTCTGGAAATACCGTTCACGCCCGTTTTCTGGATTCACAACGACCGGATGGGATTCCAATATCTGGCCGACCGGTATGAGGGCTGGAATCCCGCGGATTATGAAAAAGCGATCAGCATCAGGAAAGAAGGCGAAAGCATTATCATCACGTTCAATATCATCGGTCAGGAGACAACGGGCAATGCTCTGCGCAAAATAGAACTGGGCTTTATGACAACCCCCTGCCGGCCGCTGATGGAAGGCTGGCGTAAATACAGGTTGGGCAAGGGGTGGAATGCTAATGTCTGGTTGTGGAGCTCATTGAATACCGGTTATGGCGATGATGTGCCCGGAATGGTATATCTCCGCGCCACCAATGAAGAGGTTTTCCGCAAGTTTGTGCTGGCAACGGAACGGCGGGGAATGAAAGTTGACCCATATTTCACCCGCTCGGAATTCACGGTCGGCTGCTGGGAATATTTGAATTACCGCGAAAAATGGCAGTGGGACCCGGGCCGGTTTGTCGGCGGCGGGCCGCGAGTGAATCTGCCCGGTTTTGCCGGGTTCCGCTGCTGCCAGACGGAAAGACAATCAATGGATTTCATGCTCTGGATGATATCGGACGTCATTAACCGATACGGGTTCACCGCGGTTTATCTGGATGATTTCGGGCTTACGCTTTGTTTCAGCCAGGAACATGGTTGCGGCTGGACAGGTCCGGATGGGAATCTTTACCCGACTACTTCACAGCGCGGCAACCGGCTGTTCACCAAACGGCTGAGAAAGATCATGCTGCAGCAGGGCAAAGAGCCGTTTATTCATATTCATTCCTCACCCATGTGGGCGGCCTCGCTTTCTTTCGCGGATTGTTTGTTCTGCGGAGAGGGAGACCTGGCAGTGTATGCCGCGGAACACGGCGGCAAATGGAACCCGGACTACACGGTTGCCATGCCGCCCGAGGCGGTAAAAGCCGAGTATCAATCCGACCCGCTTGGCCTGGCCCAGTACTGGTGCAATCAGCCCTGCCCCGGCTATGACTATAAGAATGACCCCTCCTGGACCGAGACCGGCTATGGTTATATGTTCACGCACGGGATCGGTCTCCATATGGGCTGGGCAAATGGCAGCGCCATCGCCGGCATTTTCGGGGCGATGAAAGAATTTGGGCTGGGAGACACCGAATTCGTGCCCTACTGGAATAAAAAAGGATTCTCCATTGACAACGAAAAGATATTTTTAAGCGCATACACAAAGAAAGACAAAGTCCTGTTTTCGGTGATGAATCCGCTGGATAAAGAAGTTAATGCGCGCATTCAATTTGATAAAAACATACTTGGACTAAGCGGCACAGAAATTAAAGCGGAAGAAATGCGAAGCAAGGAAGCGTTTACCATTGATAAGGACGGTTTTAACGTAAATCTACGCGCCAAAGGTTTTAAAATGATAGAGCTTGCGCCAGCCAAGTGAAGGGATATGAATTTTAAAATTGCCATACGTGAAAGGCACAAAGAAACAAACTGTCATGGGAATGACAGAAAGAGAGAGGGCGCTGTAGGTAAAGTTGTCTCCCGACCCGGAGCAGGAGGCCAAGTTGAAGCTTCATTCTGAGTTTTTGCTTCCGGCATGGTTTACCAAGCCCTTGGCATGGCCCGCGTGGCGCCGCGCATGGCAGGCGGTGGGCTGATTATGTTTGAATAAACAAAGATTGCATCCGCGGCATGCGCTTTTGCCGCCGGCCTGCAGAATGACCGGCAAATCCGGCTGGCGAATCAGCGGACGGGACATGGAGGCCGCATCGCACTGCCCCAGGGCAAGGGCTTCGTTCATCTTTTCCAGACTGCGCAGCCCGCCCACGGCGAAAACCGGAATTTTCAGCGCCTTTTTAAATTGGGCGGCAAACGGTAAATAATATCCCTCATTTTTCCCCGGCCCAACCTTGCGGCACACGATGTCAGCCCGGAATCCGCCGGAAATTTCAATAAAATCAAGTCCGTCTTTTTCCAGCTCGCGTGCCAACTGCAATGTCTCCTCAATTTTCAGTCCGGCGGGATCATCATCGCACACGCCGAGTTTTATCCCCACGGGAAATTTTTCACCGACCGCTTCGCGCGCGGCGCGCATGACCATGCGCAGAAAGCGCGTCCGGTTTTCAAGGGACCCGCCCCATTCATCTTTCCGGTGATTGGTCAAGGGGGAAAGAAACTGGCTGACAAGATAACCGTGGGCGGCGTGAATCTCAACGCCGTCGGCGCCCGCGGCGCGCGCATTTTGAGCCGCATCGGCAAAGGCCTTGATCAGTTCCTGAATCTGCGCGCCGGTCAATTCAGCGCCGAGCATGGCGTCATTGGCGCGCTCCGGCAGAAAGGAGACACAGCGCGGTTTGACCTCGTCATTTTCACGGCAACGTCCGCCGCCGTGATTGAGCTGAAGAAACACCATTCCGCCGGACTTATGAGTCAAAAGGATTGCCTCGCGCCAGGCGGACAGATTTTCCTCCCGGTAAATGGCGGCCATGGAAGGATAAAGCCGGCCGGAAGGATGAACGGCGATATGACCGGAAATAATCAGACCCACCCCGCCTTTAGCCAAGGCCGCATAAATTTCGCCGAGGCGTTCGCCGTCGTTTTCCGACTGCATGGCGATTCGTTCGGCCGTGGCGCTGCGCACAATCCGCGAAGCAAGAGAAAACTTTTTGGTTACGAGGGGGTCAAATATTGTCGTCATTTTGCGCCTTCCTTCACCGCCGCATGCAGATAGATCGGGTTTAGCGGCTCGCCCGGAATTTTTAATTGCATTTTCTGAAAAGCCAACTGTCCAAGATAACCGGCCCGGGGCACACGGGGTTCTTCAATCAGGAGCATGCCGCCGGCAATTACGCTTAAAGGTGGCAACTGTTTCCTATGGTAGGGCGGGACAGCCTGTCCCGCCGCGTTTTGACCGTCCGGACGGACGGACAGGCTGTCCGTCCCTACCTTTTTAAAATTCATATTCATCAACTTAGATTGCAGTCTTTTCCAATCCGGCGAAACCACGATCGCCCCCGGAACCGGATGAAAATTGTTTTCCGGCACAAGTTGAATTTTGGACTGCGCCACGGGCATCCCGCCATTCCTTTTATAGACACAGGTCCATAACTGCTGGCGGCGGGCATCGCCCACCACCTGGACCAGGTCGGCTGAAAATTCCGCCATGATGGCAAAGGCCAGCGTTTCCGCGCTGGTCAGCGCGTAGACCGCCTGTGATTCTGGCAGGGCAAAGGCGCGCGCGGCGGCGAAGGATGAGCGCAGGCCGCTGTAGGAACCGGGGCCGACATCAACGACAAAACAGGACACGTCTTTCAAGTTCAAGGCGGTTGCCGCCAGCAAGTCTTTTAAACATGCAAACAGGCCGCCGCTGCGCAAGGCCAGACTGTCCCAGGCGCGTTCGGCAAGGATTTTTTCATCCCGCAAAACGGCGACACTGCCCGTGGCCGACGATTGTTCCAGCGCCAGTAGCAACATGTTGTATGTTATGTTTTTATTTGGTAATTATTCAACCCTTAACTCTGATAACCGGATTAATAAATGAAAACTCCGCAAAAAGCAATCATTCTTGCCGCCGGGCTGGGCACCAGGATGCATCCCTTGAGCCTGGACACGCCCAAACCGCTGATGCCGGTCTGGGGCCGGCCAAATATTAGCCGCCTGCTTGAGATGTTGGCACGCTGGGGCGTCCGGGAAGTTTTGATCAATCTGCACTTCAACCCCTCGTCAATCTGTGGGTATTTGAAAAAAGAAAAGCCCGCCGGCCTTAAAATTTCATTTTCCTTTGAGCCGGAGATTCTGGGGACGGGCGGATTATTGCGGCGGGCCGGATGGTTTCTGGATGCGGAGCCGTTCTGGATGATTAATTCCGACATTGCCGCCGCGTTATCCCCCCGCCCTCTCATCGCCGCATTCAAGCGCCGCAACATCATCGCCGCGCTCTGGATGGAGCCGGAACGCGGACCGCGGACGGTTGAAATCCGGAACGGGAACATTGTGAATTTTCAAACCAGCCGGCCGGGGACCAAGGGAACATACACCTTTTGCGGGCTCCAGATAATTTCGCCGGCTTTGCTCAGTTACTTGCCTGCCGCACGGTTTTGCAGCATCATCCACGCCTACCAAAACGCCATTCAGGCCGGAAGACTTGTACGCGGCGCGGTTGTTCCCAACTCATACTGGTCTGATCTGGGCACGCCCGAATCATATCTGAAGGCCCATGCCGAAATTCTTGCCGTCCATCAGAAAAAACTGCCGGGACAATCACTTTTTGATCCCGGCCAACAATGCCAGCTATCCCTCCTGCGCAAGAAGGGCGTCCAGATATCCGGCTTTGCGGCGATTGACAGGACGGCGGTTATTCATCCCGGTGCAAAAATTGAAAATGCCGTCATCTGGCGCAAGGCCGTCATCGGGCCAAACGCGGTTGTGCGGAACGCAATTGTGGGCTCGGAATGCGAAGTCAACGGCCGGGTGCCGCGCCTGGCGGTCAGGACGTCTTTTAACGAGCAATATTCCGACATCCAGCTTAACCTGGCGTTGGCGCGTCTCAAGCTTGCGCCGGCCGAAGCCGCCATCATAGCGTTTGAGCCCCGCGGTTCGGCGCGCTCTTTCACGCGGATCACCGGGCGCGGCCAAAGCTATATCATGATTCGTTACAGCCGTGAAAGGCATGAAAACTGTCTTTACCCCCGGCACGCCGTTTTTCTGAAAAAAATTGGATTAAATGTGCCGGCGGTTATCGCCGATTTCCCGGAAAATCAGTTCACGCTCATGCAGGACCTCGGCGACGTATCCCTTCAGCAAATCGCCAAAAATTGTCCGCGCCGGGCGCTTTTGAAATATTACCGTCAGGCCCTGCAGACCATAATGCTTCTGCATAGCCGGGGCGCAAAAAAGGCGCGGCAGGAGCGCTTGGAAACGGTGGCGCCCTTCTCCCCCGACCTCTATCTCTGGGAGCGTGATTTTTTCAGCCGCTACTTTTTAGTGCCCCATCTTCATTTGTCCGGCCCTGAAATCAAGGGCATCATGGCCGAGCTTGCCGTGATCGGCAACCTGCTCAATCGCGAACGCCAGGCCCTGATTCACCGCGACCTGCAGTCCAGCAACATTCTTTTTTTCAAGCAAAGACCGTATTTCATTGATTTCCAGGGGATGCGTTTTGGCCCGGCCGCCTATGATCTGGCGGCCCTGCTGTGCGATCCTTATGTCAGCCTGGATCCGGCCGAACAGGAGGCGCTCCTTGATTATTACAACCGGCTGGCCGGGCCGGGGGCGCGGATATCTTCCGCGGTCTTCTGGCGGGCCGGCGTTCAGCGGCTTTGCCAGGCCCTGGGCGCCTATGGACGCCTGGCGGCCAACGCTGAAACGGCATGGTTTGCGCAATACATTCCGCCGGCGGTTCAAATGATGCGCCGCGCGCTGGCGGAAGCAAATATCTGCCGGAGATTCAGGGACGTTATGGCTAATGCGTGCTGTCCATAACCCAATTAAATTTGAATCTTCTAAAAAATGCTCGCCATCAATTACTGATTCAGACTAACCACGGAGACACCGAGGCACGGAGCCACAGGCGGATCTGCCTATGGCATGAAAAACAAGAGGAAATTTTGTCAAATTTGAGTCCGGCGTTCCGCCGCTCCCAAATTTGACAAAACCGGCTGTTTTTTAGAGAAAGACCAGAGATGTGATTAGATCGTTCCGTTAAAATCCCGGCCACGCGCTGCGCGTGGCTGGCCTGTGGCTGGACAGGCATATGACAGTTTTGCGAATATTTTTAATCGCTGTAGGCCGTCATAATATGACGGCATTCGAAGCCCGCATATTATGCGGGCCTATAGAAATTTGGTTGCGGCCAAAGGTCGCATTAGGTTCAATCATCTCCCTTCATTCTCCAATGATAAGTCGTTGCTTGAAATCGGGTTTTGCGTCCGGCAAAACCCGATTTCAAGCAATTCCTGCTCCGTGTCTCCGTGGTGAATCTTTTCCAATTTAAACTTTCTCATCCTTTGTCGCGGCCCTTCACGGATAAAGTCACGGCTGGTTTTTCGTTCGCAGAAGGGAGTCGGTGAAGAGGAAGCGCAGGTCGCGCCGGATATCGTCTTCGGTGACGCGCCGGCCGGTATTGACAACATCCTCGTATTTCCGCGTCAATACCTCGCTGATGATCGCGCGCGAATGTTTCCATTTGTAAATCAGCTGGTCAAGCACGCGCGCATCGGAATGCTGGGGAATGAAGGAAAGGCCGAGCAGTTCCAGGCGCATGGCGGTCATTTCCTGAATAAGCTCGGGATTGTTCAAAAACCACCAGCAGCCGAACGGCAGGACATTTTTGAACTTGCGCGCGATAATGCACAGCTCATGGGTATTTTCCCGCGAAAGCGTGGTAATCATAAATTGCACGTCGTTGAATTCAAGGGCCAGATTTTCAACGGAGCTCAAATCGGCCCGGCCGACTGAATCGCCGGCGAGCCGAAGAGCCGGGTTTACCAGTTTTTTTACGCCGATCATCATGGCCGTTGGCAGGCCTTTTTCGCGCGCGACGGGGATCACCGCCTTGGCCAGCAGGTCGCTCAGCGGCGAATCCACTGCCGGGTAGCGGAAGGAAGGCGGCAGGCTGATGGCCATGTAGCGCGCATCCATTTTCCGGATCCAGTCGCTTAAATAGCGGCGCACTTCGCTCAAAGTCCTGCCGGAAAGCGAGGAATCAACATCGTATCCCAATGCCTTCAGGCCGGGAACTCCGGCCGGCCAGTTCATCAAACAGCTGTCCAGCCGTAAAGCCGCCAGAAACCGGCGGTCGCGCCGGAAACCCTTTTGCCAGCATTTCCGCTCAATGGGATCCAGCGGATCGTTGGTCATATAAACAGAGGAAACGCCGGCTAGGTTAAAGACCAGGCTGGTATAATCGCGGATATTCTGCGCCGCAAAATATTTCCTGATTTTATCAAGCTTGGCGGTGTTCGGATCAAGTCCGAGCGACTGCAATACCGTGAGGACGCCGCGGCAGGCCTCGGAGACCGGCGCGCGTTTGACAAACAGCTCGCTCCAGATCAAGTCAGCCTGTTTTTGTTTCGGCCATTTCCAGAAAACATCATAATTCAAATCCGGCCGGGCGCGGAAAAGCTCGGCCACGAGGTAATGATAGGTTACCAGCTCGTCAATGCCCCAGAGGAGGATTTTGCCAAATGCCGGGTCGTAGATATGGGTGTGGATGTCAACAATGCGGACGGCGGAAGATGACTCCGCCGCCAGTAATTTGGAAACAATCTGCCGCATGGAAAGAGATGTCATGTTCAGTCTTCCTTAAAAAAACAGGTTTAATCAGTCTGATTTTTTTCGCTTTTATACACAATGGCCGGGGACAAAGCAAAGGGAATTATCCGTTTTTTTTCCGCCAGCGGCTCCGGGCCGGGAACATGCTGGGCAATCACGGTCAGGTTCATGGCCTTGAGCCGTTCGGCCATTTCCTTCAAAAGCGACAGGACAATGTCCGGGTTTTCCCGCACGATCGTTTCAAAATTGGCGGCGCGGACTCCGATCAACTGCGTGTCATCGGCGGAAACCGTGGCGGTCGCCGTGCGCGGGGTGTTGATCAGCATGGACATTTCGCCGAAATATTCGCCGGCATTGACCTGCTTCAGCAGTTTTCCCGATTTGGACAAATCCACGCGGCCGTCATACACAAAATACATCTCATCGCCCGGCTCATCCTCAAGAAAGACCTTTTCGCCCTGGCGGTATATTCTGGTGATTCTGTTCAAGAGGATGCGGGAGACCGCGTTCGCGTTGATGTGGGTGCCGTGAAAAAGCCCCTTGAGCAGCAAGGCTTCGCGGCGGCGGATGACGGCGATCACCACGGCGCCGAACAGGACGACCACGAAGGTGCAGTAGATCCAGATCAGAATCAGGAAAATGGTCTTCAGGGACCCGAACGCATAGCCATAGCCGGGATTGACCTGCAAAAACAAGCCGAAGAGGGGCCGGATCACCGCCAGGAACAAGGCGGCGATAATTGAGCCGGTTATAACTTCCGCGAAGCGCAGGCGCACCGGACAAAAAACAAAATAAAAAAAGGCCAGCCCCGCCACGAGCAGAAAAGGCGCCACAATGAAATCAAAGACGGGGAAGACCGCCCCCATTTTTGCCGAGACGGTGTTGATTTTCAACGCATAAAAAATTTTCCCCGCCACGAGCATCATGAAAAGCGAAAGCAGGGCGACCACCGCCGCCATGTCAAAGAGTTTGTTAATCATGAAATTATACTTCCATTCGGCCTTGAAGATGCGGGCAAAAGCAAAGCGGATTGTCCCGGCGAACGGCACGATTGACCAGAGCAAAAGCGCAAAACCGATGATTCCCCAGGTTTTCCGGTGCGAGAGATTCATCAGCTCGTTCAGGATGCCGTCGGTGAAAGCCGGAAAAAAGGCGTTCACCATGCCGGTTACCGTGGCGAGGATGGCGTCCGAGGACCGCAGGAAGAGTCCGAGGAGGAAAAAAACCATCAGGAGAAAGGGCATCAGGGAGAGGAAGCCGTAGTAAGTCAGCGTGGCCGCAAATTCAAAATTAATATCGGAAAAAAAGGCCTTGACCGATTCGCGGACAATCAGCCACACAAACGCCGCGCGATGGGCGCATCCTGAAAAAAACCGGGAAAGCAATTGGAACCGTTCGGTTTTCATTTGCAATCAATTTTTGATTTACGTCTGCCAGGCATCATGATATATTTTCCGCCAATCGGCAACAAGAATACAAATTAAAGAAAGAGGAGCAATCTGAAATACCATGGCCACGATAGAGACAAAAGAAATAATGCAAATTCTGCCGCACCGTTACCCGATGCTGATGATTGACCGCGTAATTGAATGCGATGGCAAAACCCGCATTGTCGCCCTGAAAAATGTAACCATCAACGAGCCTTTTTTCACGGGCCATTTCCCCGAGGCGCCCATTATGCCGGGGGTTTTTCAACTGGAGGCCATGGCGCAGGCCGGCGGCATTCTGCTCAGCCGGATCACCGGGGAAAAAAGCTATATTCCGCTCTTCATGGCGATTGACAAAGTAAAATTCCGCCGGGCCATCTTTCCGGGCGATCAAATGCGCATTGAAGTGGAAATAATCACCCGCCGCTCGCGGATCATGAAAATAAGCGGCAAGACGCTGGTGGATGGGCAACTGGCTTCGGAAGCCGAAATGATGTTTATGCTGACCAATGACAAGATGCGCGCATGACTGAAATTCATCCCACGGCCATAGTCGCTCCCGGCGCCGAGCTTGACGAAGATGTCAAAATCGGCCCATATGTCATCATCGGCGAACACGTCAAAATCGGCCGGGGGACCAGAGTGATGGGGCATGTCTACCTTGACGGCTGGACCACCATCGGCGCCCAGTGCGTGATTTTTCCGTTCGCCAGCATCGGCACCCAGACCCAGGACCTGAAATACAAGGGCGGCGTCACTTTTGTTGAAATCGGCGATCGGACCACCCTGCGCGAATATGTTACCGTCAATTCCGGCACCAATGAGGGCGACGTCACCCGCGTCGGGGCGCGCTGTCACATCATGATTTCGGCCCATATTGCCCATCAGTGCATCATCGGCAACGATGTCATCATTTCAAACCTCGGCACGCTGGCCGGCCATGTCACTGTTGAAGATTTTGCGATCATCGGAGGGATGGGCGGCGTGCATCAATTCGTCCGCATCGGCCGCATGTGTTTTCTCGGCGCCTGTTCCAAGGCCACCCAGGATATTCCCCCCTTCATGCTGGCGGACGGCAATCCGGCCGCCATTCACGGCCTGAACGCGGTCGGCCTGCAGAGGCGCAATGTGCCCCCGGAATCGCTGGATATCTTGAAAAAAGCCCATCGGATAATTTTCCGCCAGAACCTGACCATTGCCCAGGCCCTTGAAAAAATAAGGACCGAACTGCCGTCATGCCCTGAACTGGAGCACCTGACTGCTTTCATTGCCTCATCCGAACGCGGTATCGCCCGTTGAAGAAACAGTGGTTTCATCTTGACGGCGCTGTATTAAAAGGGCATAAAGATAAAGATTGAAAATAATGCATAAATACTATTTCTTCGCATGCCTGGTTGTTTTGCTCCTTGCGCTTGGACCGGAGCCGGCGCAGTTGACGGCGCAGACCAGCCAGCCGCCGGCGGCAAGCAACGCCCCGGTTTCTCCGCTTGTCCGGACAACCAGCGCGCTTCCCGTTGCCCCCGCGCCGGAGCCCGCGCCTTCCTCAAATGCCGCGTCGCCGTCTATACCGGCCGGGCAACAGGGCACTTTTGTTAATTTCAATTTTGACCAGGTGGAGATAAAATTTCTGGTCAAGCTGGTGGGCGAGCTGACCGGCCGCAAGTTTGTCATGGACAAGGAAATTGACGGCAAAGTGACCGTGGTCACCCCGCCGCAGATTCCGCTCAACGAAGTTTATCCGCTTTTTCTTTCCATCATGGAGGCGAGCGGCTGCGGCGTGGTTGAGCAGGACGGTATTTTCCATGTCGTGGCCCGCGAGCGGCGTCAGACGCCGCTTGCGCCGGTGGTTGGCACCGAGGATAAAATGCTCAAGGAAGGCGTGATCACCAAAGTGTTCCATATCAATAACCTGACCGCGGCGGAGGTGAAAAAAATTCTTGAGCCGATGGTGGACCAGGGCAAGACCAGCGCCATTGGAATTCTTGAAAGCACCAATCATTTAATCATCACCGATACCGCGGCCAATCTGCGCCGGATTGAACAGATTATCGCCCAGGTTGACAAGCCGGGCATGTCGCGCGTGATTGAGGTTTACCGGCTGAAATACGCCTCGGCCGCGGAAACCGCCAATGAGCTTAACCAGGCCATGGCCGCCGGCGGGGGCTCCGGCAGGGCGGAAACGCCGGGCGACCGGATCAAACAGCGCCTGCCGCGGCCAGCCGACTCATCGGGAAACACGCCGGTCCCGACCGACGCCATGGTCGTGGCGGCCCCCCACTCCAACAGTCTTATTCTCGTGGGAACGCCGACCCAACTGGCCGATATCAAACGCATCATCGCCAGCATGGACGTGGAGCCCAAGTCCGGCCACGGTCATCTGAAAGCCATTGTCCTGAAATACATGGCCGCGGATGAGGCCGCCAAAAGTCTGACCACCCTGCTGGCGCGCGGGGTTGACAAGCCGCAGAACCAGACCATCGCGATTGAGGCCAGCATGGCGAACAATGCCCTGATGATAGACGCCGCGCCGCAGGACTTTGAAATGGTCAAACAGCTCATAGAAGAACTTGACAAGCCGCCCCAGCAGGTCCTGGTTGAGGTGGTATTTGCCGAATTGACGCTGGAGAGGGGCAAGGAACTGGGCGCCGAATTCCTGGCGGCCGGCGTTCCATCGGTGGGATCAACGGTCGCGCTCGGCGGGATGAATCCCACGGAGAGCGACAGCGATCTCATGTCCAAGGTGGTTTCCGGCGTTGTGCCGAAAGGCCTGACATTCGGCATTGCCAAGGGCAGTTATGTGGACGCCAACGGCAACGTCGTGCCGCGCGTTCCCGCGCTCCTCAACATTATCGCCCTGCAATCCAAGGCGAAAATGAAAATCCTTTCCAACCTGCCGCTCTGGACCCAGAACAACCAGCAGGCCACCGTGAACATCGTCAAGAATATTCCGCTCCTTAAATCAACCGTCTCGGCCGGAGCCGGCACGGCGCGCGATTACATTCAAAATATTGACCGCATAGATGTCGGCATCAAGCTGACGGTCTTGCCGCATGTCAATCCGAACAACGAAATTTTGATGAAACTTAATCCCTGCATTGAGGCGATAATTGAACAGTCATCCGGCGGACTGGCTTTCACGCCGACCATTGCCAAGCGGGATGTGACGACCACGATCACCGTGCCGGACGGCGATACGGTCATTATCAGCGGTCTGATCCGCGAGGACAACGTCTCCAAAACCACCAAAATACCCATCCTTGGTTCAATTCCGCTCCTCGGGTTTTTATTCCGGCACACGGAGGAAGCTGTTGAGCGCACCAACCTGCTTATTTTCGTCACGCCGCACTCAACCACCAACGCCCTTAAAAGAGCGGAGCTTAATCAGGACATCACATCGCGCACGGTGCTGGAAAACTTGAAACCGTCAAAACCGGATGACGATGAGGAGTAGCCGCGCAGGTTCAGCGTTCACGGTTCATGGTTGATGAGGCAGAGGGACGAAAAAAGCGGCCCGCGATGAACGGGAAATACAGCCCCTGAACCCGGAAGCGTGAGCCATACAAAATGGGCGGATTGCCTGAAATGAACACAAATCAGAATCAACCTCCGGGTCTGCCGGATGAGAGCGCCCGGCTTCAACAGCTGGCGCGTCAATTTAATCTTGAATTTGTCAGCGATATTTCGGATGAGATGCTGGATCCTTCCCTGGTGACTGATCTGCCGGTTGAGTGGGCGCGCTCCCATCTGATGCTTCCCATCAGGCATCTGGGAGAGTCCCGGGTGCTGGTCGCCGATCCACGGAATATCAATGCCCAGAAGCAATTACAGCTTCTGCTCAATGCGGAGCTCACACCGATGCTGGCCATGAAGGAAGCCATCCTGAGCTCAATTGAACGCTGTTATTTCCGCCGCAAGGAAACAGCCAGCGAGTTTATCCGCGACTTGCGCGAACAGGCGCCGGAACCTGAAGCGGTCAGACGGCCGGCGGAAGACCTCCTGCAAATGTCCGAGAACGCCCCCGTCACCCAGTTGATCAATCTGATTCTGCTGGAGGCGGTCAAGGCCAGGGCGTCCGACGTGCATATTGAACCGTATGAATCCCGCCTCAAAATCCGCTACCGGATTGACGGTATGCTTTACGATCAGGCCTCGCCGCCGAAGAATCTGGAGCTGGCTCTTATCTCGCGCCTGAAGGTGATGTCCCACATGGACATCGCCGAAAAACGGCTTCCGCAGGACGGGGTGGCCCGGGTGCATATCGGCAAGCGGGAAATAGACATCCGCATCTCAACCGTTCCGATTGCCGAGGGCGAACGCGTTGTCCTGCGTCTTCTGGACCGCAATTCCACCCTTTTGCCGCTCTCCGGTCTCGGGCTCGGCCCCGGTTTGCTGGAAAAATACAACCGCCTGATCAAGGAGCCCAATGGCATCATTCTTGTCTGCGGTCCGACGGGCAGCGGCAAGACAACGACCCTTTACGCGGCCCTGCAGCAGCTTGACAAAACCAGGATCAACATCCTGACGATTGAAGACCCCGTTGAATACCAACTGCCGGACATCGGCCAGATTCAGATCAAACCGAAAATCGGGCTGACCTTTGCCAGCGGGCTCAGGCATATTCTGCGGCAGGACCCGGATGTGATTCTGGTGGGTGAAATCCGCGACCTGGAAACGGCGGAAATCGCCATCCGGGCCTCGCTGACCGGCCACCTGGTCTTCAGCACTCTGCACACCAATGACGCGCCCAGCGCCGTAACCCGCATGACCGACATGGGCATACCGCCCTATCTTTGCGCGGCCTCATTGCGGGCGGCGGTTGCCCAGCGCCTCGTGCGCCGCCTCTGCCCAGCCTGCCGGCGCCAGGCAGAATTGACGCCGGAGGAACTGGCCCCGCTGGGAACATACGCCCAGAAACTTTCGGGTAAGCCGCTCTGGACCGCAAAAGGATGCCAGGATTGCCGCGACGGCTTCCGCGGCCGGACCGGACTTTTTGAGCTGCTGGAGATAACTCCGGAAATCTCGGAAGCCATCCGCACCGAACACGCCAACACCGCCATGCTCCGCCGCATGGCCGTTAATCAGGGCATGAAAACCCTGCTGGATGACGCCGTTGAAAAACTGCTTGAAGGCGAAACCGCCCTGCCGGAAATCCTGAGGTCAATCGGTCAATTGCCGGCATGAAGAGGCATCGCGCATGCGCGTGCCCTTCTTAAAAACGGTTTCCTTGAAATTATACATTAACCAATGAAAACGTTTGAGTACACCGGATACAATGCCGCCGGCAAAATACAGAAGGGCCTGATTGAAGCGCTGGATAAAAAACAGGCGCGCGAAAAACTTTCCTCCGCCGGCATCCTGGCGGAAACGGTCACGCCGGCGGACGCAGCACAAGGCGCCGGGAACTTTGAATTCCGCAATCCCTTTTCCCGCGGCGTGCGGGCCGTTTTCTACGGCGAGCTCGCCTCGCTTCTGCACGCCGGACTGCCGTTATCATCCGCGCTGGAAGTGATGATCCGTTCGCCCAGCCTGACATCCACGCGCTCGGCCATCGCGGGCATCCGCGATAAAATCCGGGAGGGCAGTCCGCTGGCCGGCGCAATTTCGGATATCAGCCGCGGAATTCATCCGGCGGAAACATCCTTTATCGCGGCGGGCGAAAAATCCGGCGAACTGCAGTGGGCGCTGAAGAACCTGGCGGACTTCATGGCAGAGGAGAGCAAACTGCGCGAACGGGTCATTACGGCGCTTATTTATCCGGCCGTTATTATCGTGCTGGCGCTGGCGATCGCCGTGGGGCTGCTCGGATTTGCCATGCCGCGCCTGACCCAGGTTTTATCGGCGGAAATGAATGTTTCCCTGCCGCTGGTCACCAGGATCATGATTTATCTGGGCAAGGTGTTTGTCAAGTTCGGGCCGATTATGCTGGTCGCAATCGGCGCGGTCATTTTTATTGGCTGGCGCTCAATATCCCGCAGTCTTGAATATAAAATTGCGCTGGACAGGCGGTTCTTTTCCATGCCGGTCATCGGGAAATCCTACGCCACCTTAAGCGCGCTCCGTTTTGCGCGGACGCTGGCGCTCCTCCTGCACGGCGGCCTGCCGCTGGTTGAAAGCGTGGATATGGCCGGGCAGGCAACCGGCAGTTGTTCAATCCAGGCCCAATGCCGGCGCGAGACCGAGGCCATCAGAAACGGCTCAAGTTTGTCGGAAGCAGTGGCGCGCATTGATCCGCTGGGGAATTTTCTGGCCGGCATCATTCAAATCGGCGAAAACACCGGCGCGCTGGAGCAGGTGCTGAAAAGCGCCGAGGAACGACTGCAAAACCAGTGGGAACAGCGGCTGGCAAGAATCATGGCCTGGTTTGAGCCGGCGCTGATTTTATTCATCGGCGTTTTTGTCCTCCTGGTGGTTCTTTCAATTTTACTGCCGATCCTGACGCTGAACAGGCAATTGATGTAAAGATGTTGCATGCCGGCGAATGATTTGTCATTATTGCCTCCGGTATTTATCCATGCAAACCAATTTCCAAAATGAAACAGCCCGCAAGCCGCACCAGACGGCGGCGGCCAAATTTGCGTTTGAAACGATCGCCGACACCGCTCATCTGGAAGCAATCGCCGATTTTGTTGAGCGCTCCCTCAATGATCTTGGCATTCAAGAAAAATACCGCGGACATATCTGCGTCGCCGTTGACGAAGCCGTCACCAATGTCGCCCTCTATGCCTACCCGAACGCCAAGGGCAATGTCAAAATAACCATGGAGCGGATCGGGGACCGCCTGCTGGTTGAAATAACCGACTCCGGCATAGCCTTCAATCCGCTCAATCATCCCGTGCCTGACATAACCGCGAGCATAGAAAACAGGCTGATCGGCGGCCTGGGGGTCCACCTCATGCGCAAGATGATGGATGAAATGCAGTACCGGCGGATTAACAACGCCAATTGTCTGTCGCTTGCAAAACATATCGGAGGAAGTAAAAAATGACGGAAACAGTCCAATTTATGGAGGAAACCAGGCAGGGCGTCACCATCGTGCATATTGTCAATCAGCGCCTGATTGAGCCGCATCTCTCCGACGATCTTACCCGCCGCCTGTGCGGCCTGATTGAAGGCGGAGCACTGGCCATGCTGATAGACATGGGGGCGGTTGCCAGAATTTCAAGCGTGTTTTTCCGTTCCTTCATCATGGCCGGCAAAAAGGCGAATGAAAAAAAAGCCCGGATCGCCTTCTGCAATCTCACGCCGGTCATCAAGGAAGGGTTTGTCATCACCGGCCTGGACAAATTGTTCAAGATTTACGAGAACGAAGGCAAGGCCTTGGCGGAACTCGCCGTGAAGCAATAATTTTATCGGATATTTCCCAGCCAGCTATGTTGCGTCTGACTGTCATTCCCGCGCCACGTCGTCAGACAAGTGGCCACTTGCCCCGATTTATCGTGGCGACATGGGAAGCGGGAATCCAGAATAAAAAGAATCACATACTGGAATCAGTTGCAAAAGTCCAATAAACATCTAAAACGCTATCCTCGGCTCGGCAGGGACGCCTCGCCCCACCTCGTGTAAGACACTTGTATTCAACAGGTAGGGCGAATCGTCCCGATGAGCCGTCCGTTTCTTTGTCTTTTTCAGAAGGATTTTTGTAATTAGCTCACTGGATTCCCGATTTCAGCCACTGGCTGATCCGCCCGTGGCGGAAAAGCGGGAATGACAATCGCGCAAGACATTCACAATATCACTCGCCGCTCTGTATGGAGCCCGGCCGGTCTTCCAGATCAGCGCTGAAATAATCCCCGTTTTCCGGCGTGACAAGGAACAGGGCGTAACACCGGTCCATCTGGATGTTGAGCGCGCGGAAGCGCAGGTCAAGGACATGTCCGCCTGAATCCCTGGCCGTGGAAATGAAATGAAAATGATAGCCCGGAACGCTTACTTTGCCGGCAAATGACGGCGCCCAGAACCCCACCAGGGTGCCGGAAATCTCCTTGTATTCAAAAACGGCCTGGTCCTTCACCGCCTCCGCCAAAGGACGATATGGCTTTTTCTGGGGCGGGACACTACGCACCTTGATGTAATCAAATGTGCCGTCAATGCGCAGGGCATAAAACAGATTCTTTGTCGGCCGGATGCGGTCAATAATCCGCCCCAGCTCCGCCAGACTGCCGGCATTGACGGCCTCTATGCGCTGGTCTTCATCAAAAAATGTCATGACCGCGAAAGGCGTCCGCGCGGAATCGGGAACCGGCAGAACCTTGCCATCCTGCCTGATCTGATAGAAGGCGTTGTCCACGCAAACCATTTCACCGTCCAGAGCGTTTAAGGTGCCAAGGCCAAAATCGCCGTGCGCCTTTAAAGAGGCAAACTGGAACAAGCCGTCATAAACTCCAACGCTCAAGCTCTGAAAGGGCGCTGTTTGAAAAATAATGTCGCGGTCGGAACCCGCGGATAATGCCGGTTTGACCACGGCGCCGAGCAGGACAAGCAGCACAAAAAAGCGGAATATTGATTTCATTTTTTCTCCTGTTGTTATAAAGTGATCTGTTGATTGGACACGGGTTGAAAAATATGAAACGAACGGCGGAATACTGGATCAAACGACTGCGCTTGCTTCCTCATCCGGAAGGCGGTTATTACCGGGAAACGTACCGCTCGCCCGAAACCATCGTCAAATCCCATATACCACCACGATACAACGGCCGGCGCGCTCTGGCAACCGCAATTTATTTCTTATTGCGCGGCAGTCAGTTCTCGGCCTTCCATCGCCTGAAATCAGATGAAATCTGGCATTTTTACGAAGGCACGCCGCTCAATATTTTCATCCTTGAAAAAAGAGGCACATTGAAAAAAATCAAGCTGGGATTAAACCCGGAAACGGGCGAACAGCCGCAGGCGGTTATCAAGGCGAACTCCTGGTTTGCCGCCGGATTGGCAAATCGCAAATCGGAAATTGCCAGCCACGGGCTGGTCCGCCCGTGGCGGAAAAATCGTAAATTTTACGCCCTGATCGGATGTACGGTCGCGCCCGGATTTGATTTTGCCGATTTTGAGTTGGGGGACCGCGAAGTATTGTGCCGCAAGTTCCCGGAACACCGCCGTTTGATAACCAGGCTGACCGGCTCTTTGAATTAGGTCGCCAAAGACGGCCACTGTTCCCAGGTAGGGCGGGACCACGCTTTGAGCGTGGTAAACAGCCTTGCTTGCCAAGCCAGAGGCATGGTTCCGCCGTCTTTTCGGCCGCCCAAGGCTGTGCGGCCCTACCTTTTGAAATTCCTTAATGTCAAATTAGACGGCAACTGTTATTTGAGCGCAAAAGCACTTGCCTTCTGTCATTCCCAACTTGATTGGGAATCCATCCCCACTGGCGGACCGCCTTCGCGGGAATGACAAACTACTCAGAACGCGCGACAAGTAATACAACTTTAAAATTCCTGCCTTAAATAAAGAAATCTTAAACAGTCATCAGCAGGTTATGCCTGTAAAGCAGGCGGATCATGTCCGCATCCAGGGCGTGGCCGGATTTGTAAGAGGTAATTTTGCCGGCAAACCGTCCGCAATCAATCAAGGCGACCGCGGCCAGCAGGTCCATAATGGCCCGGTGCCAGACCGCTTCCAGCGATTTGCCGTCCTGCATGAGGCGCGGCGCGTTCAAGTAGCGCCTTTTGCCGGCAATCAGAATGTTTTTATTGGTGTATCCCATGTTCCTGATATCGGCGAACAATTTGCCGATGGTCAGGCAGTATAATTTCATGGTGGTCGTGGTGTTGGTCCGGGCCATGGCTTTGTCGCGGAAGAGTTTTCTGGTCAGATCAAATTTTATCCTTTGTTTTCCAATGGCGTTCTGGAAATCAATGGCGCAGTCAAACGTCAGCTTTTTTCGGCCGTCATGCGGCGCAAAAGTCAGGAAACTGCCGTTTTCGCCGCCGATGGTTATCGTTTCCTTGACGGTGACATAAGGGACCGGCGCGTTTTGCTCCCGGGTGCCGGCGGACTCCAGCGCTTCCACAATGTCCATGCTGCCGCGGTCAAAGAGCGGGGGATCGCCGGCCCCGGCCTTGATGAGCAGGTTGTCAATTCCCATGCCCAGTTTCAGGGCGATAATATGCTCCACCATGCGCATGTAGTTATGGGGCGAACCGCTGCGCAGGACAATGTTGCGCGCCGTGGTCCAGACATTGCGCACCGAAACCAGGGTCGGCAGATCTCTGGGCAGATCAGTCCTCTCAAACCACCAGCCTTTTTCCGCAGTCGGTTCAAAAAGAAGGGTGCGCGCCGCGCGCCGGAAAAAAGTGCCGGGACCGGTGACCGAAACCGGCTGCGCGATTGTTTTTTGATTAACGTCCTCCAGATCATTCTGCTCCGAAGCAAGAACCGCATCAAGCGGCTGGGATGAAAAAACGTCATAGGCGCGGCGAATGCTTTCGGCGTTTCCGGCAATTATCTTTCCATAAGGGGCGTTGGTCATGCAATTACTCCCTGCATTTTCATGTTTTTCGCTGAGAAAAAAACGAGACGGGAGCTAGAATACGCCACCGGTCTTAAAATACAAGCATTCTGTTTAGTGCTTTTCAAAATTCAATCAGGAGAATATTGTATCATTCGTAAACAAGCAATCTTAGGAGAACACATGAAGGTATATATTCAGACGGATATTGAAGGCGTGGCCGGATTCGCGTCGTTTGAAGACCGCCAGACAACCACCGTGGAAAATCATGAACATCGCCAGCGGATGTATCGGCTGTTGACCGGCGAGGTTAATGCGGCCATCCGCGCGGCAAAGGCCTGCGGCGCGGACCTGATTTATGTCAATGACAGCCACGGCGCGGCCTACAACATCCTCTTTGAGGAGCTTGAGGAAGGCTGCGAAATTATCCATGGCCGCGGCGGACATTTCCCGACCTGGCTCCCCTCGCTGGACAACACCTTTGACGCCATGATCCTGGTCGGCATGCATGCCATGGGCGGCGAACTGGATGGCGTCTGCCCCCATTCAAAATGGGTGGTCAATGGCGGCGCGCTCTATATGAGCGAAGCTTCCATGGCCATGGCATTGGCCGGCGATCTTGGCATCCCGACTGTTTTTGCGAGCGGCGATCAGGTGATTACCGCCGAAGTGCGCGCTAAAATCCCGCAGATTCAAACGGCGGTGGTAAAACACGCTTACGGACCTTTTGTGTGCCGCTCTGTTCTGCCGAAAAAGGCGCAGGAAATGATATTTGCCGGCGTTAAAAAAGGGCTGGAACAGCGGCATGCCATTCCGCCCTACCGGGTCAAGGGGCCGATAACCTTGAATCTGCTGGACAGTCCAAGGCATATTCCGCCCTTGAAATTGATACTAAAAAAACCGGTCCAGGGAAAGACGGTCAGTGAAGCGTTTGAAAAAGCTATCAAGGCGTTTCCATGGAATACCTATGGCAGGAAAGTCATGGATTATTACGCCTATCCGGGCAATTTGTCAGGCCGGAAACCGAAGAAAAAGTAGAAGCGCGGAGCGACATAGAAAAATATCCATTTCTATTTATATTTTTCCAATTGGTCATGTCATTCCCGCGCCACATCGTCAGACAAGTGGCAAGCGGGAATCCAGAAAGGGAACGAATAAATATGTGGATTCCCATTTTCCCTGGCCGACGGGCAGGCATGGGAATGACAGAATGGAGTGGCCTAACCATTCTCTAATTCAATAATGCTTTTATCGTAATCTTCCGGCGGATTGAAACCGAGCAATTCCAGGCAGGTCGCCGCCAGGGAACTTATCCCCAGATCCTTGCGGTCAGAGAGCCTGATTTTGCCGGAGTCGGCCGGAGCATAAATATAGACCGGGACGGGATTGAGCGAATGGCTTGTTTTGGCTTTGATTCTGCCGGTCTCGGGATCGGTCTTGACCTTGCCGGTCTGGTCATCATGCTCATACATGTCATCCGCGTTACCGTGATCGGCCGATAAAACCAGAATGCCTTGTGCGGCTTCAACCGCGGCCATGAGACGGCCCAGACACAGATCAACCGCTTCCACCGCGATTTGAGTGGCCTGATACACGCCGGTATGGCCGACCATGTCGCCGTTCGGATAATTGAGCCTGATAAAACGGAACTTATCACGCTCTGGGCGTGATAAATTTTCCCTGATGGCCTTGACAACATAATCGGTGATTTCGGCGCATTTCATCCAGGGCCGCTGTTCAAACGGCACAATATCGGAGGGGATTTCAACATACTCCTCCAGCTTGTCGTTGAATTTTCCGGAACGGTTCCCGTTGAAAAAATAAGTTACATGGCCGAACTTCTGGGTTTCGCTGATGGCCAATTGTCTGACGCCGGCGCGGCAAAGCAGTTCGCCCATGGTCCGGCTGATGGCCGGCGGACTGACCAGAAAGTTTTTCGGTATTTTTAAGTCACCGTCGTATTGCATCATGCCGGCGTAACAGACTTTTGGGCGGGGCGCGCGGTCAAACTCGCTAAAATCATCGTCCTCAAACGCACGGCTGATTTCAATCGCGCGGTCGCCGCGGAAATTGAAGTAAATGACGCTGTCGTTATCCAGAATCGGGCCGACTGGCTTTCCTTTTTCGGCGATAACGAACGGCGGCAAATCCTGATCAATAACGCCGGGATTTTCCTTGCGGAGCGTTTCAATGGCCTGACGCGCGGAAGCAAACTGACGCCCTACCCCGCGCACATGGGTATCCCAGCCGAGTTTGACCATGTTCCAGTTGGCATTGTAACGGTCCATGGTAATGCGCATTCTGCCGCCGCCCGAGGCGATGCGGAAATCAACGTTTTGTTTTTTGTTCAAGTCCGCCAGGAAAATTTCAAACGGATCCACGTAATCAAAAGCCGAAGTCTCGCCCACGTCGCGTCCATCCAGGAGAATATGCACCCTGGCCCGGCGCACGCCTTCTTGCGCCGCTTGGACGAGCATGGCCTTGAGATGATCAAGGTGGCTGTGCACATTGCCGTCCGAAAACAAACCGATGAAATGCAGAGCGCTTTTATGGGCCCGGCAATTTTCAATCAGCATTTGCCAGACCTTGTCCTTGAACATCGCGCCCGAACTTATGGCCTGGTTGACCAGCATGGCGCCCTGATCATAGACCCGGCCGCAGCCGATGGCATTGTGTCCCACCTCGCTGTTGCCCATATCGGCGTCGCTCGGCAGACCGACCGCCTTGCCGTGGGCTTTCAGCCGGGAAAAAATGGCGTTCTTTGCGAGCCAGTCCATGTTCACTTTGAGCGCCGAACTGACCGCATCGCCTTCCGGATATTTTCCCAAGCCGACGCCATCCATGATGACAAGCACAACCGGCCCGGCCGGGCCTTTGAATTCCGATTTTTTTAATTGTTCCATTTTGGGTATTTACAAATAGAAGTCGATTTTGACTGCTGAACTGAATAGCTGGAAGATATCCGCCCCTCAAAATAAAAACAAGCGAAACTTTAGGTGGGCCCGCCCTGCCCACATCGCTACGCGAAGTGTTGCGGGTAAACCCGCCACAACCTGCCCGCCTCAATGCGAGCCTTGCGAAATTCAGAATATTGTTCAACGTTCGTTTCTGTCTTGCTAGGCGGGCTTGCCATGCGTAGCTCGCAACGTGGTCGCCGGTTTATGACGCCCCTTCTTCGCCAAGGCTTCGCAGGGCATTCTTCATTCTTCACTGCGTTGCGAGCGAAGAATGGTGGGCGATAGAGGGCTCGAACCTCCGACCCCTACCATGTCAAGGTAGTGCTCTAGCCAACTGAGCTAATCGCCCAAGAAGAAAGAATTGAATAATACATAGTTTTTTCTTCCTGTCAAATTTATTCATTTTGCTAAGAAATATCAATGTTTTCAGCAGTAAGAATGCTTTTCTTTCTCACCTGCTCTTGAGATTTTTATACCATTTTTTTCTTCTGGCAGATTATTCAGAGTGCTCAAAAACGATCAATAATAGCGTTTGACGATCAAAATTGTGATCGTGAAGTGATCGTGTGATTAAATATTCTCGCACAGTATTTTAAAATTTGTTATTATTGTTTTTTTTAAAATCATTGTCCACTTGCGGAAACGTTAATGCGTTTTGATCGGGCGGTAAGGCAAGCAATAATGAGCTCTCCGATATATGCCATTATAAGCGACATCCACAGCAACTTGGAAGCTTTGGAAGCGGTGCTCAAGGATGCCGCTTCTCAGGGAGTGACCAATTTTGCGTGTCTCGGTGATATAGTCGGCTATAATGCCAATCCCACGGAATGTCTGGAAAAAATCCGTGAGCTAGGCTGTGTTACTATCTGTGGTAATCATGATTATTTTTGTTCATTTGATGTTGATTTGACAGGGGTAAGTGCAATGGCAGCAGATGCTGTGGGCTGGACTAGAAAACAGCTATCAGCGGAACAGCAGGTTTTTCTTGCCGATCTGAAACTGATGGAAAGAGTTGAAAATTTTACCATAGTTCACAGCACTCTGGACATGCCTGAATTGTGGGGGTATGTAATGGAAAGTTTGGAAGCTGAAGCCAGCATGAACTACCAGATGACCACTGTCTGTTTTTTTGGACACACGCATCGTCCCTTAGCATTTATTAAGGGAACCGATATCATTGGGGGCACTTATACCCGTTTAAAAATAGATGTGGAAAAAAATATTTAATTAACGTTGGCAGTGTTGGCCAACCACGCGACAGGGACCCACGGGCATCGTATGTGATTTACAACTTGGAAAATCAGGAAATTGAGCTAAGACGCGTTGAATATGATATAACCGCTACGCAGGCTAAAATCCGCAAGGCGGGTCTTTCTGAACATATTGCCGCCCGCTTGGCAGTCGGCATCTGACCTCATTTTTGAATTCTTAAATGTCCCAAGATATTTTCTATTCCCATATTTTTCAGCAATTAATGGGCATATATTTCTTCCCTTCCCCTCCCAATCTTTGCCCCCTTCTTTCCTTCGGCAGGTTATTTTTGCTCAAGATTTTTCCGCCCCCATAAATCTTCGCCCATTCCCAAAGCCCTTAGGAGTCAACTCCAAAAATTGAAAGCTTGTTTTTTCAATCCAATCAGGTATATTTCAACACGAATTCGTAAAACGCATTCAAACGCTAAAGTTATGACGATTTTTATTGGGGGTTTATTTTATGCAAGCTATTCGGCTCCATAAGAAGGTTGATAAAAACGGCATGGTTTCCATTGCCGGACTGCCTTACCACAAAGGGGACAACGTGGAGATAATTGTGTTGCGGGATGAATCCGAAATGCAAAAACCCAAACATCGCAGTCTGTTGGACACGGGAATAATCGGCATGTGGAAGGATAGAACAGACATTGCCGACAGTTCTGCTTTCGCCCGTCAGTTAAGAGAACAAGCCCAATCACGCAGGAGGTTATAGGTCGTGATTATTGTTGATTCGGATGTAATGGTTGATTTTTTGCGTGGTTATCCTCCGGCAATTAAATGGCTTCAGGCAAATCGTGATGAAGAAATTATATTGCCTGGCTTTGTTGTCATGGAATTGATTCAGGGATGCCAAAGCAAGACCGAACAAAAAATTCTTGAAAAAAGGTTAAAGGATTATGGAATTATCTGGGCTTCTGCTGCCACTTGCAACGAAGCGTTGTCGGTGTTTGCTAATGCTTATTTCACTCATCATCTTGGCTTGTTGGATGCGATAATTGGTCAAATGGCGGTGGAACAGGATTGTCCTTTATATACTTTCAACCGACGGCACTACGAAGGCGTTCCGAATTTGAAAATTATTGAACCTTATCAGAAATAGTTGATGGCGATTATCCCGGATTAGTATCAACTACGATTCGCATTCCTAACCTTCCGAATGACTTGTGGTATATCATCCCGTTTGAGTCCGGCCTCCTTGGCATAACGACGGCTTTCATTAATCAGCCGCTTAAATGTATCCAGCCTGGGTTCTTCCATCGGCTTTAACAACAGGTTGGCTCCATCAGAAAGCACAAGCAATTTGTCTCCCGTTTCAATTCCCAGATTTTTCCGGAATATTCTAGGAATTACCACCTGCCCCTTTGAAGATACGCTTGTTACATCAACTGTCTTCATAAAAACCTCCATGTAAGTAATTCTTACAAAGCCTACCATGCCAACATAAGTAGTCAATCAAATTGTCTATTTCATTTTATTGGCAAATAGTCAGCCCCCTTCCCTGCCAATTTTAGACCCATTATTTGCTTCGGGCAGGCCCGCCCGCAACGCTGGCGCGTAGCGACTTCGGGCAGATTGGTTTTGCTCAATATTTTCCCGACCCCATAATTTTTAGACCAAGATTCAATTAACCCATTGCCACTATATTTCATTACAGGAATTCCTTGCTATCCTCCAGGCTGAAACCCCGCCAGGCAGGTTTGTAGCCTCGGTAATCATGGAGCAGCCCTTCGGCTTTCTTCTCCAATGCCGCCAAATTGATCCGTGCCCTATTCCGCTTGACGTCTGCCACCACAATTTCTTTTTTTGAATCATTAACAGCAACAATATCTATCTCGTTCTCGTTGCCCCGTTCCCAGTAGGAGCCAATCTGGTTGTAATGTCCAGTGTCAGCCAACAAATCACGGAAATAATTCTCCAATAGGCGTCCGCAATAAACGGCATAATCACGACGAATTATGTTCTTCACATAGCCAAAATTGCCGGTTTCCACTGCCGACCGATTCCGATAGATGAACCGGAACCAGAAATTCAAGAAATTATCCATAATTTTGTATTTCTGTAGTCTTGAATTGGGCTTGGCATTAATAGGTTTATGCTTAGATACAATGGCGTAATCCTTTTCCAGCCTGTCCAAATAGCCGCCCACGTTACATTCTAACCGGGATTCAATTTCCGACCGAGCCGTCTTTCCAAAGGCAATCAGTTCCAAAATGGAGAAATAGATGCCGTAATCCTTGCCGAATTCCTCTATCAAAAGGTTTTTACCCTCAGGGATAAACGGTGAATTGGCATCCAATATAAAATCAACCATCGCCTTAAAGGACAGGGCGCCATTTTCAATAAACAGGTCAAGATACTTTGGCATCCCGCCCGTCAACACATACATGTCAAACAAGGATTGAATGTCATGAACCTTGTAATCCAATAACATCTGATGGATAGTTGTAATCCTAAAAGGTTGAATCGCCAAAGTTCTATCGGCTCTCCCAAACAGAGGCTCCTTGGACTCCTGAAATATTTTGTGCATCAGCGAATAGACGGAGCCAATAAAAATCAGGTTTAGCTTGCACTTGGATTTATTCATATCCCATAGATGCTGGATTTCAGAGAACACGGCTGGATTGATATTCTGAAATTCCTGGAATTCATCCACAATCAGGGTAAAGCGTTCCTTTTTCGCCAGCTCCAGGAGCAAGGCAAAGATGCCCTTGAATGTTTTGATTTCGCCAATAACCGGAAGTTCAAACTGCTGCTTAATCTCATCAAGGAATTCAGCACATAGAAGGGGTTCCGATTTCTTTGAGACAAACAGATAGATGAACTTATGGCGCTTGGCAAATTCCAAGGCAAGCAAGGTCTTCCCCACACGTCTCCTGCCGGTCAAGACGGTCATGCGAGCAGACTGGGCGGACTGCTGGAACAGTTTTTGAAGGTCGGACAGTTCTTTCTGCCGGTCATAGAATTTCATAGAATAACTCCTTTTTAGTAACCATCATTACTGTAACAGGTATTACTGTATAATCAAGACATAAAAAGGCATGAGTTTTCAATGCCATCGGAAAGTGCAAGGGCAAGGGGCTAACGACTGCTGAAGAAAGCGAATCAGATGACCACCCAAAGTGACCTGCCCGCAGTGCTATGCACAGCATTGCAGGCGGGCCGTGCAACTGATCGTGTGGCTGTTATTCAAAAGAAGACCGAAGCCAACACCAACGTAAACATAGCATTATCAACATCTTGCAAGGTATAACAATATTGGCTTTTTATTTGTCTAAGCCATGTCAAGGTAGTGCTCTAGCCAACCTGCCCGCAATGCTACGCATTAAGAAAGATCAGGGACGCGTTTTAAGGGCGTGTTGCCCGAATCAAATCCGGCCTCAACGCGGCCGGCTACAGAACGCAAAATGAGCATTTTTCGCTTGTAGCCGGGATCGGTGACCCCGGTATTTTGGCATAATCCGGATTTGGACAACACGCCCTTAACTTATAACATTTACCCTCCCCTTCCCTTCTGATTTTTGACCCATTATTTGCTTCGGATTAAATTAAGAAATAATGGTTACGTGATTTTTTGATGGGGGTCTTTATGGGGGCTTGGTCGCACTTGACTTTAAAAAGGTGTTTTGGTAGTTTAAAAAAAATTACGACATCGGAAAATGACCGATTGCAAGCTCAATTGCAAATTGTCAGGTCATAAGATTCTTTTAATCAGTGGTTCGCCAGAGGTCGGAAATGGACGCACGATCGCTGGCGCGAAGCAACAAGAACGTCCAGGGAGAAAGTGATGAAACGACACATGCTCAGACACAAGCTCAATCGTATGCAAAGAATCTTGACGAACGTCGCGTTTGGATTGCTGCTCCTTTCGGGGATGGTGGTAATGCCATCGTGCACAACGGCGTCATATGGGGACAAGTTCGTTCTTGATAGCCAGGTTGCAGAACAATACCGGTTCAAGGTATATGTCGGTGGACTCCAGGTAACGGCTCCTGATTCTCAGGCAGAAAAAAGGATAAAGGAGTTCATGGCAGGAAAGGATTATTCGTCCTACGAAATAGTGAACCGGCGATACAACGCAATCCCTTCTTACTACGAGTACACAGTCAAATTTGTGAAGTGACTTCGTTTGCTTTATGATGGATGGCATTCAGGGGGTGTTATTATTTTGTTTCAAGATTAAATCAATAAATGCTGGCTGCGTGGGGTCAGGTATAGCCTTGAATCCAAGAATGGATTTATCCCTGCGCAAAGGGACAGGATAAAAACGATGAAACAACAATCATTAAACAGTTCAAAGTTGAATGATAAAATGATTAGTTCTTCTTGCACTACTGCCACGGCGTGCTTCACTGTCGCCTTATTACTTATTACTGCCTCATGTACTCACAAGCCCCTTGCCGTTATTCCACAATCCGGAGTCGGGAAGAGCCCAGTACTGGCGCAGACAACTCACGGGAAGGTTCAAGGCTTTGAAGATGAGACAGGATTAAAGGTTTTCCTGGGCATTCCTTATGCCAAGCCGCCGGTTGGAAACCGCAGGTTTGCCCCGCCCGAAGATGCAAACAAATGGGACGGCGTCAGGCAGGCGATTGAATTCAGCCCAAGCTGCCCTCAGATAAGAGACGAGTTCGAGTCTGCTTCTCTATTAAGGCAGAGCGAGGACTGCCTCAGCCTTAACATCTGGACACCGGGAATTGATGATAAAAAAAGGCCGGTTATCATTTTTATCCATGGCGGAGGCTTCACAAACGGCGGTTCTTCAGATCCTCTTTATAACGGTCGCCATATTTCAAGACGCGGCGATCTTGTCTATACAAGCATCAATTACCGCGTCGGCGCATTGGGATTCCTGTTTCTTGACGATTACGGAAAAGAGTTCGCCGGAACAGGCAACAATGCAATCAGGGACCAGCTGATGGCGATAAAGTGGATAAAGAACAACATCGCGAACTTCGGCGGCGACCCTGATAATATGACCGTGATGGGCGAATCCGCAGGCAGCGTATGTTCGCTTGTTCTTATGGGCCTGCCGCAGGCAAAGGGGCTTTTTTCAAAAGTCATCGCAGAAAGCGGCGCATTGAACCTTGTGCGCTCCCGTGAGCAGGCAAAAACTTGTACATCCGATTTTATGAAATTTGCAGGCGTCAGGGATGTGGCCGGCCTTCGCCGTTTAAAGGCTGAGCAGATAATAAAGGCAACAAAAAGGCATGCCGACAGCGCATGGTTCCAAGCGGACCTTCTTTATGCGCCGGTTATCGATCTGGAGGTAATTCCTGAAGACCCTCTTGATGCAATAGTTAAAGGCGCAGCTTCCGGCATAACATTATTGACCGGGATGACTCTTGATGAATACCGGTACTGGATAAACTATTCCTGGATGCTGAAATATGCCCCGCTCAGGGTGATACCCCATTTGGCGCCCGAAGTTAGAAAAAAGATACAGGGACATGAGGAAGAGGTTTTTGATTTTTATGAGAAAACTTTTCCGAAGGCCGGAATGGCGGATAACACCTTTGAATTTGTTACCGACATGATGTTCTTTATTCCCCATATCCAGACAGCTGAGGCGCAGTCAAAACATGCCAAGGTATATATGTACAGGTTTGACTGGAAATCCCAGGCACAAGAATATCTGGGGGCATGTCATGTAATAGAACTTCCTTTCATCCTGAAGACCTTTGACGCGCCTAAAAGGTATCAGATCGTAGGCTTAGATCCCCCGATGCTGCTGTCTGATGCCATTCAGGATGCCTGGATTACGTTTGCCCGAAGCGGCGCCCCTAATATAAAAAACCTTCCCGACTGGCCTTCGTATGATGAAAAATACCGTTCAACGATGATTTTCAACACTGAGAGCAGGGTTGAGCAGGACCCTGAAAAGAACACCAGGCTGTTTTTCAAGGGAATACTGTATTAGGCGAAATGAGAATGTGACAGAAAAGTTGCTGACTAATGCAGCTTAATTGAAATATAATTACGATGACAAGAGGTAGAAATGAGAAACGCCGGTTTGTCTGTCGTTTAGCGCCATGGCCGATGGTAATTGCACTGACGGTACTGACAGTAATCTTACCGAGCTGCGATAATGAAAAAAGTTATACCCAGAAGATTTGGGACGAGAATTATGGTTTGTACCAGGAAATACTAAACCTGCCTTTTAACCGAGAGGTGGCGGACGGTACGCTCCCTAAAAATAAATTCAGGAATTACATGATCCAGGATTATTTTTATCTTCAAAACTATAAAAAGGCATACGCGATACTGTTGCCAAAATCGCCGGATGAGAGAGGCAAGGAATTCATAGTTGATGCAACAAAAGGAATTGACGAGGAGATCAAAAGCGTGCACATGATATATTTTAAAAAATACAATATTACGGACCAGGAATTATTGGACTCTGCTCCAAACCCAACAACAAAATCGTATAATTCGTATCTAATAGAAACTGCAATTTCCGAATCGTTTGAGGTTGGATTGATCGCGACCTTGCCATGCAATTGGATTTACTATCAGGTGGCAACCGACATGAAGAAATCAAAACAAGTTGAGGACAATCCGTACCAGGAATGGATTGACGAATACGGAACAACGCCCTGGGAGGAAAGCGACACGAAGGTGTTTGTTGATTTGATTGAGTATTACATGGAGAATGCCACTGAAGAACTCCGGAGCGAAATGGAGCAAGCATATAAAAGGGCGGCGGGGTTTGAATATATGTTTTGGGACACGGTTTATAAAGAATGAAAAAAGCGCGAGCCCGCCGGCCTAAAATCTATATGCCGCACTGACGTTTATTGCCGTTTCATCTATGAAGGCGCCCTCAATATTCAATTTAAAGTGATCGCCAATATTACAATCTGTTCCCGCAAATACGCCAATATTGCAGTCGGCCTTGAAGCGTAAATTGTCCCACCGTTTCGGATCATTGGGGCCTTCCTGTAGCATCCTTAAATCAGAGTATTTTCCGCCGACATATGGCGTAAAGTTCGCGATCTTTTTGGCGACATAAGGGGCGGCGTGCCACTCCCGCATCCGGCAGGTGTCATATATCGCCTTAGTGATTGCGCCGGACGCGCTGGTGGCGGTGAAATCCAGCTTATGATCCGAGGTAAGATATTGCGCGTCAAGGCCGAGAATCCAGCCATCCCTTATTTCATGGGCCAATTTCATGCCGCCGCCATAAAGAAAAGCCGTTCTGGCTGATATATCTTCCGTGACGGCCTTTTTGTCGCCCACAAAAACATCCCCCTTGAGGTTATAATTCGCCGCTCCTAATTTTGCATATATATCCAGGAAGTCAAAAACGCCATACGTAATCTTGCCCAAAATATTGTTCCCGCCGTCTATCCTGAAATTTTCGGGTTTGTCATTTTCGTGGCCAGGAGGGCGGGTCGCGCTTTGAAATGTCAGATCCCTGCGGAAGACATAAGACCATTCCGCCGCCGCCGCGATCTTTCCCTGTCCCTGCGTTTCCGGGCTTCCAACACTGGCGGCCTTGGCAATAACCGAGGTCAAAAATACCATGCCTGCCATGATAAGTCTTACATGATTCTTCATAAGCCCGCGTGTAAAATGTTTGAAAATCAAGCCATCAGAATTTGACAGGTCTTCATTCGGCCTGCAGGGAGGCGATAAACTTGTCGGCCTGGGCGATGGCGCTTTCCATCTCGCGGACCAGCGTGTCCACGTTGGTCTCAACCCTGATGAGTTCATCACTCAGCCCGGCAATGGCCTTGGCGTTCAGATTATGCTTCATGAACAACACCTGGTCGCGCAAAGGTATAAGCGCGGGTTCCAGTTTGGATTCAGCCTTTTTCATGGCCGCGATCAGTTCCGTGTATTTCGCCATCGTGGCGTCATATTTCCGCTGGCTTGCCTCCCGAAGCGCTGCGCTGTTATACTGTTTGATTTCCGAGCGCCATTCGCTGAACAGGGCCTCGGAGACATCCTCAACCGACCTGATACGACTGCGCACGGCGGAGGCCTCGGACTCGCTCTTCTGCAGGGTGGCGTTGAGTTTGTTGTATTCTTTCTCCAGATCGCCGCCCTGGAAATTAACGACACGTTTGAACTGTTCCATGGCTGTCAGGAACTGCTGTTTTGCCTCGTTCTGCGTGTCGCGCGCGGCCTTAACGCGATCAACCATGATGTCGCGTTTGTGGATGCCAATTTTTTCCATGCTTCCGTAATACACGGTACTGCAGGCGCTTAATCCGGCGATCAAGACAGCAAGCATGAGCAGACGGATATTCATGGGCTGTTTGTTCTTTTTCATGATTGCATTCCCGGCCTTAAACAGTTTGCATGCAAAGGTGTCATTCTTTCCTGCAGTATTTGGTCAGACGGGTTTATCCCTTTTCAGCAGGTCCCGGATTTCAACCAGCAGTTTTTCTTCGGCGGAAGGAGCCGGCGGGGACGGCGGCGCCGCTTTCGCATCTTCACTGCGGCGCATGGCGTTGATGCCCTTAACCATCAGGAAAATGGCGAATGCCACGATAATGAAATCAATGACCGTGTTGATAAAAATACCGTAGTTGAGCGTCGCGGCCCCGGCGGCCTTGGCCGCCGCGAGTGACTGGTAAGAGCCGGCCCCCAGCACTATGAACAGATTGGAAAAATCCACGTTACCCATCAATTTGCCGATCGGCGGCATTAAAATATCCGCGACCAGCGAGGAGACGATTTTACCGAAAGCAGCCCCGATGATTATGCCGACTGCCATATCCATCACGTTGCCGCGCATCGCAAATTGCCTGAATTCTTTGATCCAGTTCATTTCTTCCTCCTTTTTCAGGAAAATCAGGGAAGCAGGGGCACATCAACAATTTTCGGGATGCTTATCAATCATGCTTTTTTTTTCTTAAGCTCTTTTTTTGACACGCCAATCAAGAGTTTTGGAATCCTCGTGGCAATGTAGATTAGATCGGATTTTGTCAAAAATTGTATCTGGCAGGCCTTTTGGATCACCCGCGCGATCTGTCCTAAAGTATAGAACTTGAATTTTATCCTGTTGCGTATCCGCTTTAAGTCCTTGATGCCGTATTGGTCTGAATATACTGAACCATGCGTGAGTGTGTAGTGATAGCCCGGGGTGTTTTCCACCACTTGCTTCAACGGGGAAAACTTATCCACCCTGAGCTTTTGGAAACTTATTGAATCAAGCTTTAACTCTTTCGCAAACTGAGCAATATATACCATCTCTTCTTCCGTCTCCCCGATATTGCCGTAAATAAAATAGCCATGAATGAAAAAGTTATATTTGTTTAAGACCTTGAAAGCCTCCCTGATCTGCTGTTGCGTGAACCCTTTGTTGAGCTGTTTTAAAATCCTGTCGTGGGGCGATTCAATGCCGACCAGAAAAATCTTGAAACCGGCCATTTCCGCCTTTTTCAACAGTTCTTCATCCCTGGCAATTTCAATCCGGGTCTGGACAATGAATTTTTTCTTGATTCCGTTTTCAATGATCAGGTCACACAGCGTTTTGCTTCTTTCAGGATTCGCGAAGAAATTGTCGTCGCTGAACATGATGACATCCGCCGCAATGCTTTTGATCTCTTCAATAACCGAGGCGAGAGGCCGTTCAGTATATTTCCTTTTCTGGCCCAGGGGGTTCATGCTGAATGTGCAAAACTTGCAGTTATAGGGGCACCCTCTGGAAGCAAGCACGGTGTCAAAGGTCAGGCTTGTTATCTGAACCCCGTTAAGTATTCCGTGGTAATCTTGCCTGCGAAGTGACCGGTCGGGGAAAGCAATCTGCGAGATATCCGGAGAGGGCCTGATTTTATTGTGAATCACGGCTCCGTTCTCGCGATACGAAAGGCCGAGAATATCCTTCAGGGGAACACCGTTAATAATATCCCGGATCGTCTCTTCCCCTTCGCCTCTTACCACAATATCAACATTCGGGCATTTGGCGAAAAGCGCTTCAACGTCCTCGGTCGCCTTATTCCCGCCAACCACCGTGGTCACATCATCCGGTAATTTAGCAATAAGGTCGCAGACCGCATTAAAGCGGGAGTTCCAGGTTACGCTGATGCATAAAAGATCTATCTCTTTTTTTATAAAATCGGATAATATTTCAATATCCTGATATTCATCTTCGTATCTCAAATCAAGGAGGGTGATCTTATCAACGAGGTCTTTTATGTTTGTCGCGATATATTCCAGTCCCGTGGGCGGAAACATTCCCATCGTTGCCGTGGAATCTTTGGAATACGGATATAGGGCGAGGACGTGTTTATATTTCATGTTCTGAACTTATTAAAAAAATATTTATTTACACAAAAATGACGCTGTTAGCAAGCCAATACGCGGGATAAATTAGAGAATAGGGCTGCACATCAGGATTGACATGGCATCCTGAAACGTGCTAATCATTTCGCAATTTGAGCGGCATGCTTCTCAGGCATTGGGGAGAGCACAAGACTTTAATCTTGGCCCCGTGTCCATGACGCTCATAACAACAGAAAGGCAGGTTATTCAACATGCGTCAAATGCTAAAAACAGCCCTGGCTGGAACTCTGGCAATGATGATCACATCATTCGTTTTCGCCCAGAACCCGGCCGCCGACTCCGCATCAACACAACCGAAGGCGGACCAGACCCAAAAATCGGTTTTTCAGCGAACGGACAAGAATAACGATGGCAAGATAGCCGTGGAAGAGCACCAGGCCAGGTTAAAAGAGTGGTTCAAGGAAATGGACAAGAACGGCGACCAGAAGTTGACGCCGGATGAATTCAGCGCCATCCGCTTCGCGGAAATGGATATCAACAAAGATGGCACGATTACCCTGGAAGAATATCTTGTTTTCTTTGTCGGTAAAGATGCCCCTGGTATGGCCGATGCAATAGCGGCATCCGACTCATTGTATCCCAAAGACGCCAAGGAAATCACCGGAGCCGAAGTCATCGCCTACCGCAAAAGCGTGTTCAAAGCCACCAACGCCAGCGGCAAGGCGACGCCGGATGAAGTAAAAAATTATGCCAACAAGGAGTTTGATTTTCTTGATAAAAACAAAGATGGATTTATAACGGAGGACGAAATTACCGCCGTGCTTGTCATGCCGGTTTTTGCTTCCAAAACAGCGGAGGAAAAGCCTGCGCCTTCCGCCGAAAAATAAACACTTTTGAAGTCTTTTTAATTGGCCCGGATGTTTTTTATGAAAATATTCGGGCCAATTTCTTTTCAGATTCAGGCAATTTATTGATTGTGTTGACGGAAGGATTGTAGTATTGTGTCCTTTATCGCAGGAAGCAATAAATGAATATCCTTTTGGTTTATCCAAAGTTTCCGGACACATTCTGGAGTTTCAAGCACGCGCTTGAATTCGTGCACAAACGGGCTGCGTTGCCGCCGCTCGGATTGCTGACCATTGCGGCCATGCTGCCGCAGGAATGGGGCAAACGCCTCGTGGATACCAACACGCGCGATCTCACCAAAAATGACCTGGACTGGGCCGATTGCGTGTTCATCAGCGCCATGGTCGTGCAGCGCGAGTCGGCGCGCCGGATAATTACCCGTTGCCATGAGGCGGGCAAGCGGATCGTAGCCGGCGGGCCGCTCTTCCAGATTGAACACGAACAGTTCAATGAGGTTGACCATTTTGTCTTAAACGAGGCCGAATTGACTCTCGCGCCTTTTCTTCAGGACCTGGCCCGTGGCTGCGCCAAGCGGTTATATTCCTCCGACCAATATGCGGATTTGCGGCAGACCCCCACCCCGCGCTGGGAACTGCTCAATCTGAAACATTACGTCTGCATGAGCATCCAGTTTTCACGTGGATGCCCCTTCAATTGCGACTTCTGCAATGTAACGGCTCTGCTGGGCCACCGTGTGCGCATAAAAACCTCGCAGCAGATTATCGCCGAGCTGGACAGCCTTTACGCTCGGGGCTGGCGCAGCGAGGTCTTCTTTGTGGACGACAATTTCATTGGAAACCGCCAGTTCCTGAAAACCGATTTATTGCCCGCCCTGATCAAATGGCGGCGGGACAAACTCGGCATTTTATTCAACACGGAAGTCTCGCTTAACCTGGTTGAAGACACAACATTGATGGAAATGATGGTTGAAGCCGGATTTAACAAGGTCTTTATTGGCATTGAGACCCCGGATGATAACGGTCTGCTGGAGTGCAATAAGCATCAGAACAAGAACCGCAACCTCGTGGAAGACGTGAAACGCATTCAGCGAAGCGGGCTTCAGGTGCAGGGCGGGTTTATTGTCGGGTTTGACACCGACCAGCCCTCAATCTTCAGGCGACAGATTGATTTTATCCAGAAGAGCGGCATTGTGACCGCCATGGTTGGATTATTGCAGGCTCCTCCCGGCACACGGCTTTATGAACGCATGAAAAAAGAAGGGCGTTTGCAGGGAATGGCCTCGGGGGACAATGCGGATGGAACGACCAACATCATCCCGGCCATGAACCTGGAAGCGTTGCGAGATGGCTACAAGGAGATACTTCAGCATATCTATTCCCCGGAGCATTATTACCAGCGCATCAAGACATTCCTGCGTGAATACAATCCCCCAAAAGTCCGCATCCCGTTCCGGTTTTCACACATTTTTACGCTGGCGCGTTCCTCCTTCCGCCTCGGCATTCTGGGCCGGGAACGCTTTTATTACTGGAAGCTCCTCATATGGACCAGATTCCGGCGTCCCCGGCTGTTCGTTGAGGCCGTAACGCTGGCCATCTATGGCTACCATTTCCGGAAAATATGCGAACGGAATGTGCGCTGATTGCCAATTGGGCCGAATAGACGGCGGCCTTCATTTCTTTTGCGCTTTGCGGATCAAATCGGTCCTCAAGTCATGCAGAGATTTTTCAAGTCCGACCGGAAATTGTCCCGGCCGCACAAGCCGCTTGATTCCGGCCGGAAAGCAGTCCAAATTCCGTCGTGTGTTTTTTCTTATCTCTTCTATGGCAACTTCCGGATACACTCTTCTGCCTTCCCGGAAGACCGGGACAAGCAAATCGTGGGAAGCAAGGCTTGCGGGGAGGAATTGCCGGCGCTTTGGAGCAAAGGGGTTTAACATGACACAGCCATTGGTCAAATCGGCTTTTTGATCATAGATGACATCGGCCAGCGCCTTACCGCCTTTTGAATAGCGGCGCACCTGAAGAATTCCGGGGTTGGAAGTCTTTTCCTTTTCCTCGGAAAGTTTCACCTTGTATTTCCATTCTCCGTTTGGCTCGCGGATGGCGGAAAGCTTGTAGACTCCGCCCAGAGCCGGCTGGTCGTAGGCGGTGATCAGTTTGGTTCCAACCCCCAACACGGCTACTTTTGCACCCCGTTTTTTTAACCCGACGATTGCTTTCTCGTCCAATTCGTTGCTTGCAACAATGATTGCCTTGGGAAAGCCTCCCTCATCCAGAATCTTTCGGGCTTCAATGCTTAAACGCGCCAAATTTCCGGAATCAAGTCGGATGCCGATCATCTCATGACCGTGCCGGCGAAGCCATTTGCCGGTCGCCACCGCCCGGCGGACGCCTTCCAGGGTGTCAAATGTGTCCACCAGAAAAATACAGTTATTCGGCATGGCGCGGGCATAGGCCAGAAAGGCTTCAGCTTCTTCATCAAAGGTCATAATCCAGCTGTGGGCCTGCGTGCCGCGCACCGGGATGCCGAATAATTTCCCGGCGAGGACATTGGAGGTTGCCGCGCAGCCGCCGATATAAGCCGCCCGGCTCGCGGTCAGGGCGCCGTCAATCCCCTGAGCCCTTCTCAGCCCGAATTCCAAAATGGGGGTTCCCTGGGAGGCGATGAGCATGCGGGCGGCCTTGGTGGCAATAAGCGTCTGAAAATTTAAAATATTGAGCAGGGCTGTTTCTAATATCTGGGCTTGAATAATGGGGCCATGCACGCGCATGAGCGGCTCATGCGGAAAGACGATCGTGCCTTCCGGCACGGCGTCAATATCGCAGGCAAACTCAAGCTTTCCCAGATAATCCAGAAAGGCCTTTTCAAATATGAGTTTGTTGTCATTTCCACGGAATGAAGCGAGATACTCCAGGTCAGTTTTATCAAATCTAAAATTTTCCAGATAATCAATGACGTGCTCCAGACCGCACGCGACAGCGAAACCTCCCTGAAATGGATTTTTGCGGAAAAACAGATGGAAAACCGCTTCCTTGCCGGCTGATTTTGACTTCCAATATCCATACGCCATGGACATTTCGTAAAAATCAGTCAGAAGCGCAAGGGAACGGTTGTATGGTAAGGCCTTATAATTCATGCATTATTATGCCGCATTGTCCCAATAACTACTCCCATGGAAACACTATCCATTGATCCGTTTCCTGCAGGCAGTAGTCCGGCTTGATTTTTGTCCAGGGTTTTTTGAACAACACCGCGATGTCCGATCTGGCCGCCTTTGTTTTTCTAAGGACCGCACGTATTGTGTCCCCGCTGTCAATAATGTCATCAATGATCAAGACCGGTTCTTCTATCTTGCCCACAACCGGACTCAAAAAAACATGCGCCTGCCTGCGCCGGCCCTTGTAATGCCGGGCCCTTATATAAGCCAGGTTGACCTGTCTGATTACACCGGGCCGCGCCAGGCCATACAGGGCGGCGCCAACCCGGAATCCGTTGGTTCCTATCATCAGCCAGGTCCGATACTTGCGCGGTATTTTCACGGCCAGCCTTCTGATCAGACGCAGGAAGTCCGGGCAGGCCAGCTTCAGGTTGCCGGTCCCGGCGGGCAATGCCGGAGTCTTTTTTGATTTTAATTTTTTTTTATAAGTCATAAGCCGCGTTGTCCGTAGCAGTATCCCGGTTTCAGTTGTCGCCCCACAGTTTCCCGCCCGGCTTGTCGCAAATGACGGTATTGGCCGGCGGCCGCGAATTGTCTTTTCCGGGGTAGTCAAGCGTGTAATGCAATCCCCGGCTCTCATGGCGCAGCATGGCCGACCTGATAATCAGCTCGCCGACCGCCGCGATATTTCTGAGTTCAAGCAGATCTGAGGTAACCACATAATCATAGTAATACTGTTGAATTTCGGCGCGCAGATTAGCTATCCGCCGGCGCGCGCGTTCCAGGCGTTTGCTGGAGCGCACAATGCCCACGTAATCCCACATGCAGGTGCGCACCTCATTCCAGTTGTGTTCAATCACGATTGATTCATCGCTGGGCACTGCTGAACCGGTCTGCCAGGCCGGGACGGAGGCGCGCGGCATCTCATGCGGCATCCGGCTGACGGTCTGCGCCATCTCGTGCGCACAAACGAGCGCCTCCAACAGTGAATTGCTCGCCAAGCGGTTGGCCCCGTGCAGGCCGGTGCAGGCCACCTCGCCGCAGGCATAAAGTCCCGGCAAGGCGGTTATCCCGTCAATCCCCGCCTCCACTCCTCCGCAAAAATAATGCGCGGCCGGCACAACCGGAATTAAATCCTTTGCCATGTCAAAACCGTATTTTTTGCAGGTTTTATAAATGTTAGGGAAACGTTTTTTCAGAAAATCCGGCGGCTTGCTGCGGATATCCAGATAAACACAGCTGGTTCCGCTGGTTTTCATCTCGCGGTCAATGGCGCGGGCCACAATGTCGCGCGGCGCCAGCGAGCCGCGCTGGTCATACTTTTCCATAAACGGCTGGCCGGCGGAATTGACCAGGACCGCGCCTTCTCCGCGGACCGCTTCGCTGATCAGAAATGATTTTGCCTGGGGGTGATAGAGGCAGGTCG